>ERZ507044.42-NODE-42-length-128517-cov-11.9671_pt1 | contig 128517 bp, 100 predicted proteins | sample MGYA00512870_ERZ507044 | MGnify/ENA metagenome assembly ERZ507044
TGTACATTAACTCTCCGGGCGGCGTAATTACCGCAGGCATGTCGATTTATGACACCATGCAGTTTATTAAGCCAGACGTCAGCACCATTTGTATGGGCCAGGCGGCCTCAATGGGCGCGTTCTTGCTGACGGCCGGGGCGAAAGGTAAACGTTTCTGCCTGCCGAACTCCCGCGTAATGATCCATCAGCCGTTGGGCGGTTACCAGGGCCAGGCAACGGATATTGAAATTCACGCCCGTGAAATCCTGAAAGTTAAAGGGCGCATGAACGAACTTATGGCACACCATACGGGTCAATCTCTTGAGCAGATTGAGCGTGATACTGAGCGCGATCGCTTCCTCTCTGCCGCTGAGGCAGTTGAGTATGGCTTAGTCGACTCGATTTTGACCCATCGTAATTGATGCCCGGGGCGCAACTCTGCCGCTATACTTACCAGGGGCGGCACAACGCGACAAAGCGAGTTGCGCCTGAGAATGGCATTTTGCGTCGTCGTGTGCGGCACAAAGAACAAAGAAGAGGTTTTGACTCATGACAGATAAACGCAAAGATGGCTCGGGCAAATTGTTGTACTGCTCTTTTTGCGGCAAAAGCCAGCATGAAGTGCGTAAGCTCATCGCCGGTCCATCCGTGTATATCTGCGATGAATGTGTCGATCTGTGTAACGACATCATTCGCGAAGAGATTAAGGAAGTAGCACCGCATCGTGAACGCAGTGCGCTGCCGACGCCACACGAAATTCGTAACCATCTTGACGATTACGTCATCGGTCAGGAACAGGCCAAGAAAGTGCTGGCGGTCGCGGTATACAACCACTACAAACGTCTGCGCAACGGCGACACCAGTAATGGCGTCGAGTTGGGCAAAAGTAATATTCTGCTGATCGGTCCGACCGGCTCCGGTAAAACGCTGTTGGCGGAAACGCTGGCGCGCCTGCTGGATGTTCCGTTCACGATGGCGGATGCCACCACGCTGACCGAAGCGGGTTACGTGGGTGAGGACGTTGAGAACATCATCCAGAAACTGTTGCAGAAGTGCGACTACGATGTGCAGAAAGCGCAGCGTGGTATTGTCTATATCGATGAAATTGACAAGATTTCCCGTAAGTCTGACAACCCGTCGATCACCCGTGACGTTTCCGGTGAAGGCGTACAGCAGGCGCTGCTGAAACTGATCGAAGGGACGGTTGCTGCCGTTCCGCCGCAGGGTGGACGTAAACATCCGCAGCAGGAATTCTTGCAGGTGGATACCTCTAAGATCCTGTTCATCTGTGGCGGTGCGTTTGCCGGCCTGGATAAAGTGATCGCCAACCGCGTTGAAACCGGCTCCGGCATTGGTTTTGGTGCAACGGTGAAAGCGAAATCCGACAAGGCCAGCGAAGGCGAACTGCTCTCGCAGGTTGAGCCGGAAGATTTGATCAAGTTTGGTCTGATTCCTGAGTTTATTGGTCGTCTGCCGGTTGTGGCAACGCTGAGCGAACTGAGCGAAGAAGCGCTGATCCAGATCCTGAAAGAGCCGAAAAACGCGCTGACCAAGCAGTATCAGGCGCTGTTCAATCTGGAAGGCGTTGACCTGGAGTTCCGCGACGAAGCGCTGGATGCGATTGCCCGCAAAGCCATGGCGCGTAAAACCGGTGCCCGTGGTCTGCGTTCCATCGTAGAAGCCGCGCTGCTGGATACCATGTATGATCTGCCTTCGATGGAAGACGTCGAAAAAGTGGTGATTGATGAGTCGGTGATCGGCGGTCAGAGCAAGCCATTACTGATTTACGGCAAGCCGGAAGCCCAGCAGGCATCTGGTGAATAATTAGCCAATCCATACAATCAGTTAATCAAAAAGGGGGGATTTTATCTCCCCTTTACTTTTTCCGTAATCATGGCGTTGAATGTGTGGGAAACATCCCCATATACTGACATACATGTTAAAGGTGGCATGAAGCACAGCTATGCCATCTGATTACCTGGCGGACACTAAACTAAGAGAGAGCTCTATGAATCCTGAGCGTTCTGAACGCATTGAAATCCCCGTATTGCCGCTGCGCGATGTGGTGGTTTATCCGCACATGGTCATCCCCTTATTTGTCGGGCGGGAAAAATCTATCCGTTGTCTGGAAGCGGCGATGGACCATGATAAAAAAATTATGCTGGTCGCGCAGAAAGAAGCTTCAACGGATGAGCCGGGTGTAAACGATCTTTTCACCGTCGGGACCGTGGCCTCTATATTGCAGATGCTGAAACTGCCTGACGGCACCGTCAAAGTGCTGGTCGAGGGGTTACAGCGCGCGCGTATTTCTGCGCTCTCTGACAATGGCGAACACTTTTCTGCGAAGGCGGAGTATCTGGAGTCGCCGACCATTGATGAGCGGGAACAGGAAGTGCTGGTGCGTACTGCAATCAGCCAGTTCGAAGGCTACATCAAGCTGAACAAAAAAATCCCACCAGAAGTGCTGACGTCGCTGAATAGCATCGACGATCCGGCGCGTCTGGCGGATACCATTGCTGCACATATGCCGCTGAAACTGGCTGACAAACAGTCTGTTCTGGAGATGTCCGACGTTAACGAACGTCTGGAATATCTGATGGCAATGATGGAATCGGAAATCGATCTGCTGCAGGTTGAGAAACGCATTCGCAACCGCGTTAAAAAGCAGATGGAGAAATCCCAGCGTGAGTACTATCTGAACGAGCAAATGAAAGCTATTCAGAAAGAACTCGGTGAAATGGACGACGCGCCGGACGAAAACGAAGCCCTGAAGCGCAAAATCGACGCGGCGAAGATGCCGAAAGAGGCAAAAGAGAAAGCGGAAGCAGAGTTGCAGAAGCTGAAAATGATGTCTCCGATGTCGGCAGAAGCGACCGTAGTGCGTGGTTATATCGACTGGATGGTACAGGTGCCGTGGAATGCGCGTAGCAAGGTCAAAAAAGACCTGCGTCAGGCGCAGGAAATCCTTGATACCGACCATTATGGTCTGGAGCGCGTGAAAGATCGAATCCTTGAGTATCTTGCGGTTCAAAGCCGTGTCAACAAAATCAAGGGACCGATCCTCTGCCTGGTAGGGCCGCCGGGGGTAGGTAAAACCTCTCTTGGTCAGTCCATTGCCAAAGCCACCGGGCGTAAATATGTCCGTATGGCGCTGGGCGGCGTGCGTGATGAAGCGGAAATCCGTGGTCACCGCCGTACTTACATCGGTTCTATGCCGGGTAAACTGATCCAGAAAATGGCGAAAGTGGGCGTGAAAAACCCGCTGTTCCTGCTCGATGAGATCGACAAAATGTCTTCCGACATGCGTGGCGATCCGGCATCCGCACTGCTTGAAGTGCTGGATCCCGAGCAGAACGTGGCCTTCAGCGATCACTACCTGGAAGTGGACTACGATCTCAGCGACGTGATGTTTGTCGCGACCTCCAACTCCATGAACATTCCAGCGCCGCTGCTGGATCGTATGGAAGTGATCCGTCTGTCCGGGTATACCGAAGACGAGAAGCTGAACATTGCCAAACAGCACCTGTTGCCGAAGCAGATTGAGCGTAACGCGCTGAAGAAAGGCGAGCTGACGGTCGACGACAGCGCCATTATCGGCATTATTCGTTACTACACTCGTGAGGCTGGCGTGCGTAGTCTGGAACGTGAAATTTCCAAACTGTGCCGGAAAGCGGTTAAGCAGTTGCTGCTGGATAAGTCACTGAAACACATTGTGATCAATGGCGATAACCTGCACGACTACCTGGGTGTACAGCGCTTTGACTATGGTCGCGCGGACAATGAAAACCGCGTAGGCCAGGTGACAGGTCTGGCGTGGACGGAAGTGGGCGGCGATCTGCTGACCATCGAAACCGCCTGCGTGCCTGGCAAAGGCAAGCTGACCTACACCGGTTCGCTGGGTGAAGTGATGCAGGAGTCCATTCAGGCTGCATTGACCGTGGTGCGTGCGCGTGCGGAAAAACTGGGTATTAATCCGGACTTTTACGAAAAACGCGACATTCACGTTCACGTTCCTGAAGGGGCGACGCCGAAAGACGGTCCGAGCGCCGGTATTGCGATGTGTACCGCACTGGTTTCCTGCCTGACCGGTAACCCGGTGCGTGCCGATGTGGCGATGACCGGTGAGATCACCCTGCGTGGTCAGGTGCTGCCGATCGGTGGGTTAAAAGAAAAACTTCTGGCTGCGCACCGTGGTGGTATTAAAACGGTCTTAATTCCGGATGAAAACAAACGCGACCTGGAAGAGATTCCGGACAATGTTATTGCCGATTTGGACATCCATCCGGTGAAACGCATTGAAGAGGTTCTGACGCTCGCATTGCAAAATGAACCCTCTGGAATGCAGGTTGTGACGGCAAAATAGTGACCTCGCGCAAAGAGCACTAATAAAAACAGGGCTGGCAGGCCATTTCGTACTTGCCAGCCTTTTTTTGTATAGCTAATTTAGATGACGGATTGGGCTTGCCATCATTATCGGGTGTTGTAAGGGCATGGCAGGCCTGATATAACTGCTGCGCGGTCGCACTTTGAAGGATTCTGGTGCGATATAAATTATAATGAGGAAGAGAAGAGTGAATAAATCTCAACTGATCGACAAAATTGCTGCAGGGGCTGATATCTCCAAAGCTGCGGCAGGGCGTGCGTTAGACGCAATTATTGCTTCTGTTACCGAATCTCTGAAAGAAGGGGATGACGTTGCGCTGGTAGGTTTTGGTACTTTTGCTGTTAAAGAGCGTGCTGCCCGTACTGGCCGCAACCCGCAAACAGGTAAAGAGATCGCCATTGCTGCCGCCAAAGTACCTGGTTTCCGTGCAGGTAAAGCACTGAAAGACGCAGTAAACTAAGCGTGATCCCCTTCCGGGGACAGGACTCAGTACAAGGGCGCATCAATTGATGTGCCTTTTTTGTTTTTGCAGCGATTTTCTACATGTTGTGGGCTGACAATCGCCCCTGTTTCTTGTCACAATAGGCCTTTATGCGCAGCGTTCAGGAAACGCTATGCTGCGTAACGCGTATATACACAAGGCATTCACGTTTCATCGGGGCAGTTAACGAAGAGGCCGCGTGAAAGATGCCGTGTATAGTCACCTACAGCGGAGTGTGGTTACACCATGATGGACAGCTTACGCACGGCTGCTAACAGTCTCGTGCTCAAGATTATTTTCGGTATCATTATCGTGTCGTTCATTCTGACCGGCGTGAGTGGTTACCTGATTGGCGGAGGCAACAACTACGCCGCTAAAGTGAATGACCAGGAAATCAGCCGTGGGCAGTTTGAGAATGCGTTCAACAGCGAACGTAATCGCATGCAGCAACAGTTGGGCGATCAGTACTCTGAGCTTGCGGCAAACGAAGGTTACATGAAAACCCTGCGCCAGCAGACGCTTAATCGTCTGATTGATGAAGCGCTGCTTGATCAGTATGCCCGCGAACTCAAACTGGGCATCAGCGACGAGCAGGTGAAGCAGGCGATTTTCTCCACGCCGGCATTCCAGGTCGATGGCAAATTTGATAACAACCGCTATAACGCGATTGTTAATCAGATGGGGATGACCGCTGACCAGTATGCGCAAGCCTTGCGTAACCAACTGACTACACAGCAGCTTATCAGCGGCGTCGCGGGCACCGATTTTATGCTCAAGGGTGAGACTGATGAGCTGGCGGCGCTGGTTGCACAGCAGCGTGTCGTCCGTGAAGCCACGATTGACGTCAATGCTCTTGCAGCGAAGCAGTCGGTGACGGATCAGGAAGTGGCCAGCTACTACGAGCAGCACAAAAACAGCTTCATGACTCCGGAACAGTTCCGCGTCAGCTACATCAAGCTGGACGCCGCCTCGATGCAAAAGCCGGTTAGCGATGAAGATATCCAGTCTTATTACGATCAGCATCAGGATCAGTTCACCCAGGCACAGCGTAGCCGTTACAGCATCATCCAGACTAAAACGGAAGATGAAGCGAAAGCGGTACTCGACGCGCTGAACAAAGGTGGTGACTTTGCTGCGCTGGCGAAAGAGAAATCGGCCGACATCATCTCTGCCCGCAACGGCGGCGATATGGGTTGGCTGGAAGACGCCACCACGCCGGAAGAGCTGAAAAATGCCGGGCTGAAAGAGAAGGGCCAGCTTTCTGGCGTGATTAAATCCTCTGTTGGCTTTCTGGTTGTGCGTCTGGACGACATTCAGCCGGCGGTTGTGAAGCCGCTGAACGAAGTCCGTGATGACATCGCAGCGAAAGTGAAACAGGAAAAAGCGCTGGATGCTTACTTTGCTTTACAGCAGAAAGTGAGCGATGCGGCGAACAATGATACGGAATCTCTGGCGGGTGCCGAACAGGCAGCTGGCGCGAAAGCGGTACAGACGGGCTGGTTCAGTCACGAGAACCTGCCGGAAGAGCTGAATTTCAAACCGGTATCAGACGCCATTTTTGATGGTGCTCTGGTGGGTGAAAACGGCGCGCCGGGCAGAAACTCCGATATCATCACCGTCGATGGCGATCGCGCGTTTGTTCTGCGTATCAGCGATCACAAGGCAGAGGCCGTGAAGCCACTGTCTGAGGTGAAAGATCAGGTTACGGCGCTGGTTAAGCACAACAAGGCAGAGCAGCAGGCTAAACTGGATGCGGAAAAACTGCTGGTTGAGCTGAAGGCGGGTAAAGGCGCAGAAGCGATGAAAGCCGCTGGTCTGAGCTTTGGAGAGTCTAAAACGCTGAGCCGTACGGGCCAGGATCCGGTTAGCCAGGTGGCGTTTGGTCTGAGCCTGCCGGCGAAAGATAAGCCGAGCTATGGCATTGCCAACGATATGCAGGGCAATGTGGTTTTGCTGGCTCTGGACGACGTAAAAGCGGGCTCCATGCCGGAAGATCAGAAGAAAGCGATGGTTCAGGGGATCACCCAGAACAATGCGCAGATTGTCTTTGAGGCATTGATGAGTAACCTGCGTAAATCGGCGAAAATCAAAATCGGCGATGCGATGGATCAACAGCCGTAATCGTCGAGACGTCTCGCAAATCATTGCACAACCGTTGTAACACCTGAAGGCCGCTTTCGCGGCCTTTTCCATTTCTGACATTTGCCATTTGTTCGTTGGTTTTAACCTCGTTATCGTGATTCCACTGTTCACTAACAAGGAGAAAACAGTATGAAACATGGAATCAAAGCGTTACTTATCACCCTTTCCTTCGCCTGCGCGGGTATGACGCAAAGCGCGCTGGCGGCGTCATCGACAGCGGCAGCGAAAAGCCCTGCGGTGGAGACCAGCGCACAAGCACCGGTCGCAGGGCAAAACAAAGCCGCGGTTCCGGCGAAAGCCAGCACCGAAGAGGGCACCAGGGTCAGCATCAATACCGCATCGGCAGAAGAGCTGGCGCGCGCGATGAACGGTGTTGGCCTGAAGAAAGCACAGGCGATCGTCAGCTATCGTGAAGAGTACGGCCCGTTTAAAACGGTGGAAGATCTCAAACAAGTACCGGGGATGGGCAACGCGTTAGTGGAGCGCAATCTGTCTGCTTTAACACTTTAATCACTTGCGCACTGGCAAATATTTGCCAGACTGAGAGAGGTCATACCAGTTATGGCCTCTCTACTCCTGTCTCTCTATAACAAAAACGTAAGGTCTCTGCGCTATGCAAACACAGATTAAGGTTCGTGGTTATCATCTTGATGTCTACCAGCACGTGAATAATGCCCGCTATCTTGAGTTTCTGGAGGAAGCCCGCTGGGATGGCCTGGAGAGCAGCGATAGCTTTCAATGGATGACTGCCCACAATATCGCTTTCGTGGTGGTCAACATCAATATTAACTATCGCCGTCCGGCGGTTCTGAGTGATCTGCTAACCGTCACCAGTCAGGTGCAACAGCTAAACGGGAAAAGCGGTATTCTAAGCCAGGTGATTACGCTGGAACCGGAAGGACAGGTGGTGGCTGATGCGCTTATTACGTTCGTCTGTATTGATCTGAAATCGCAAAAAGCGCTGCCGCTGGAAGGGGAGTTACGCGAAAAGCTGGAGCAGATGGTGAAGTAGGGGGGGATGATCCAACTGTTGGCCGGATAAGGTGCCAGGCACCGCCATCCGGCGAAACCCGCAATTATTTCAAGCCGGTCTTCTGCTTCATTGCCGCCATTATGACCGGTTTATCTGCCAGGTAATGATTCAGGCCATTTGCGCGTAGATTACAGGCCGCGCAGTGGCCGCAACCGTCGCCCTTGATGCCGTTATAGCAGGTCAGCGTTTCTTCACGTACCAGATCCAGCTTGCCCCAATAATCTGCCAGCGCCCAGGTTTCGGCTTTATCAATCCACATCAGTGGCGTTTCAAAGCGGATATCTTTCGCCATCCCCAGTTTAATGGCGTGATTCAGCGCCTCGACAAAATCATTGCGGCAGTCAGGGTAACCAGAGAAATCGGTCTCGCAGACGCCGGTAATCACCGCTTCTGCTTTTACCTGATAAGCATAAATCGCCGCCAGGGTCAGAAACAGAATATTACGTCCAGGGACAAAGGTATTCGGGATCCCATCGGCATCCGGTTCATAATCCGGAACCGGGATGTTGTCACGGGTCAGGCTGCTGACTGCCAGTTCACTCAGCAGCGTCACGTCCAGTACTTTGTGTGCACGTGCACCCAGTTTCAGGGCCAGATCACGTGCAACATCAATCTCCGCGCGATGGCGCTGACCATAATCAAAGGTCACGCAATGCACTTCATCATACTGATGCAGCGCCTGCACCAGACAGGTGGTGGAGTCCTGGCCTCCACTGAATACTACGACGGCACGTTTCATGGTTAATCCTGATAAGTTACTGTACACAAAGCCATTCAAATTGCATCGAGACGAAAAGTCTGAGAATCTCCTGGAGTTTACATAAGTAAATGACAGGGGTGAACAGACGTAGCCGACAAAGAGGCAGTTTGAAGAATGACGTGTATAAAGCCGCTATGGTAGCGCCAGAGTTGCCTGGCGACCAGCTTCTTCACGACGCGGGTGGTGGTAGCCAGGCTTCGGTGAACTCAAACCAGCCGCGCGGATTCAACCGCACCCCGTTCACACCAGGTGGTGCGCTGATGCGATAGTGATAGTTAAACAGCGGCGTCAGCGTCGCGTCATCCATCAGGCTGGCGAAAACTTGCCGCAGCGCGGCATAGCGATGATCCTCTTCCGGTCTGATTTGCAGCGCATCCAGCGTGGCCTGAAGATGTGAGAATGTTGGTGCATCAAGCACGTGCGGCCAAAGTGAATCACAGCGTAGCCACTGTTCGAGTGTATATTCGGGCGCTTCGCCAATCAGGCGGTCTCCCATCAGCAGATCCGCTTCGGCAAGCCGTTGGCAGCCGTCCCAGGTTTTCGCGTTATGAAAAATCAGCGTCAGTTCGCAGCCGAGGGCGGCCAGCGTGTGGCGCAGGTGTTCTGCCATAGTATGCAGTTCCACCGGCAGGTGATAAACCAGCGTCATTTTTTTCGGTAGTTCAACCGATTCCAGCCCCTCCCACTGCGGGATGTCCCAGCCAGGCAACAATTCGTTGCAGGGCGTAATCAGGTTTTCTCTCACATCCAGCGTTTGCAGTAGTGAAGAACGATGAATAAGGCTGACCAGCCGACGAGCCTGCAGTGGCGTCAGGTGGGCGCTTTTTTTCAGCGCGAGATAGCAAAAGCCGAGACTGATGCCGGTACTTACCGGGCTCACCGTGGCGAGCTCTTCGGGTTTGCCAATGGTTATCTGCACCGGATGGCGACAACTGGTGCCGAGATCTTGCTCAAAAAGCTGAGGGGTGATCCAGTATTCAATGGCTTTGAGCAGTGGATGTACGAGATGGTAATGGTCATGGCTTTCCAGACGTACCAGTTCGGGCGTAAACAGCGTCAGACGAAAAGGTCCCGTTCCGATGACGGGGTGTTCCGGATGTGCCAGCAGGCTGCCGTAGCTTGCCAGCCGGTGCGCCAGCCAGAAATCCGGGCGGTGCAGGATAAACGTCAGGCACTGTGGATGCGTCACCTCAATGTGCTTTACGCTGATAAACAGCCGGTTCAGTGCCGGGAGTTTGCGCAACATCAGCAGTCGCTGATGAAGCTGTGTGGTTTCTACCGCGTCACCGTTGTGCCAGAACAGCGTCGAGCGGATATAGAAGTCCCAGCGCAACCCGTCGGCGGAAATATCCCAGTGGTGGGCTAAATCCCCGCAGGGCCGCTGCGTCTGGCTGTCAAAATGGGTCAGTCCGGAGAAAATCTGCCCTGCGAGATGCTGCTCGGCGCGACCGGGAAGAAAACCAGAATGCAGCGGTTCAAGCTGACGGTAATAGGGAATACGCAGCGTGGGCGTGTCGTTTTGCCATTGACCCCCCATAAAGGGCTGCAGCATGGCCCGCAGTTCACCGGGTGCCAGTTGCGCCAGCTCCAGTACGCTAAGCTGTTGGCCCTTCTCCAGCGCCTGTTCCATCATCGCCGTGCGCAATGATTCCGGGGCCACCAGAAAACGCAGTTGCCCGCGCTTACCGCGTCCGGACTGCGCCTCCCAGAGCAGCCAACCTGATTCCTGCGCCTGGCGCAACAACGTGCGGACGTGCCGCTCACTACAGAAGCAGCGTTCAGCCAGTTCCCCGACGGTCACGTGCTGCGGTTCGCCGTTAGAAGGCTGCCAGAGTCGCTGGTACTGATTAAGCCGATTGAGAAGTCGCATATAAACCCGGAACAATTTCTTTTATCTATTCACTATTACTTCCGTATATCTCAGGTAATACTGAATCACAAGTTAATCCGTCACCGAGTGGAGAAAGAGATGGCACGCCTGGCTGCATTTGATATGGATGGCACCCTGTTGATGCCAAATCACCTTTTGGGTGATGAAACGCTCTCTACTCTGGCGCGTCTGCGTGAACGTGACATTACCCTGACGTTTGCCACCGGACGCCATGTACTGGAAATGCGCCATATTCTCGGCACTTTTTCTCTCGATGCTTTTCTGATCACCGGTAACGGGACACGCATTCACTCGCTGGAAGGCGAGGTGCTGCACCGTCAGGATCTGGATCCGGCTGTTGCTGAGATCGTCCTGCATCAGCACTGGGACACACAGGCGAGTATGCATGTCTTCAACGATAACGGCTGGTTTACCGGACAAGAGATCCCCGAGATGCTGCACGCCCACGTCTATAGCGGTTTTCGCTATCAGATTGTGGATGTCGCGCGTATTCCGGCAGATCGGGTGACTAAAGTTTGCTTCTGTGGCGATCATGACGATTTGACGAGGCTGAAAATTCAGCTTGAAGAGGTACTGGGCGCACGAGCCCATCTTTGTTACTCGGCGATCGATTGCCTGGAAGTACTGCCGGTAGGCTGTAACAAAGGTTCTGCACTGGAGGTCCTGAGCGGACATCTGGGGCTGTCGCTGGCGGAATGTATGGCGTTTGGTGACGCGATGAACGATCGCGAAATGCTTGGCAGCGTCGGCCGTGGCCTGATCATGGGCAATGCCATGCCGCAGCTTATTGCCGAACTTCCCCATTTACCGGTGATTGGTCATTGTCGCAACCAGGCGGTATCACACTTTTTGACACATTGGCTGGACTATCCAAATCTTCCTTATTCCCCCGAATGAGAGACCCTACCAGCACCGGGCGTTCAGCCCGGTTTTTTTTGATTAATGGGTATTCAGCAACCCCGCCAGCTCTGCTTTCGCCGCGCTAAGATCGCCAATATGGGCGCTCACCCATTCAGCATGGTAGTAGGTGTCCAGATAGCGTTCGCCGCTGTCGCACAGTAGCGTCACCAGCGAACCGGTTTCTCCGGCTTCGCGCATGCGGGCGGCCAGTTGCAACATTCCCCACATATTGGTGCCCGTAGAGGCGCCGACTTTGCGGCCCAGTTGCGTTTCCAGCCAGTGCGCGGTCGCCACGCTGGCGGCATCCGGTACGCGCAGCATCTCATCGACCACGTCGGCAATGAATGACGGTTCGACGCGCGGGCGTCCAATTCCTTCAATTTTGCTGCCGACAGGGCTGCGCAGCGTAGCATCACGCGACTGCCAGAAAGGCAGGAAGACGGAGTTTTCCGGGTCCACCACCATCAATTTTGTATCGTAACCCTGGCAGCGGATGTAGCGGCCAATGGTCGCGGAGGTCCCGCCGGTTCCGGCGCTCATCACAATGTGTTTCGGTACGGGATGCGGTTCACACTGCATCTGGCGGAAGATGCTGTCGGCGATATTGTTGTTACCGCGCCAGTCGGTGGCGCGTTCGGCATAGGTGAACTGATCCATATAATGGCCGTTCAACTCATGCGCCAGTTGTTCTGACGCCGCATAAATCTCGCAGGCGCTGTCCACGAAATGACAGCGACCACCGTAAAATTCAATCTGTTCGATTTTCCGTTTGGCCGTGCAGGCGGGCATGACGGCGATAAACGGCAGCCCCAGCAGGCGCGCGAAATAGGCTTCGGAGACTGCCGTTGAACCGGAAGAGGATTCGATAATAGTTGTGCCTTCCTTAATCCAGCCATTGCACAACCCATAGAGGAACAGCGAACGCGCCAGCCGGTGCTTCAGGCTACCGGTCGGGTGGGTGCTTTCATCTTTCAGATAGAGCTGGATATCCGGAAATGCCGGTAATGGCAGGCGGATAAGATGGGTATCCGCCGAGCGCTGATAATCCGCGTTAATCTCATTGATGGCATTTTTAACCCAGGTGCTGTTCATCATTAATATCCATTTGTCATTTTGTGCCAAGAGTAGCGAAAAGCACGGAAAAAATTGTTGCCATTTAGCCTTTAAAATAGAATGTAAGGAGAAAATTCTTCTCTGAGGTGCCGGTATGTTAGATAAAATTGACCGTAAGCTGCTTGCATTGTTGCAACAGGATTGCACCCTCTCTTTGCAGGCGCTGGCGGATGCCGTTAATCTGACCACCACACCCTGCTGGAAACGCCTCAAACGACTGGAAGATGAGGGAATTCTGGTCGGTAAAGTCGCACTGCTGGATCCGGAAAAACTGGGGCTGGGATTAACTGCCTTTGTGCTCATTAAAACCCAGCATCACAGCAGTGACTGGTATTGCCGCTTCGTGACGGTGGTCAGTGAGATGCCGGAGGTGTTGGGCTTCTGGCGCATGGCCGGGGAGTACGACTACCTGATGCGGGTTCAGGTGGCCGACATGAAGCGCTATGACGACTTCTATAAACGTCTGGTCAATAGCGTTCCCGGTCTGTCGGACGTCACGTCGAGCTTTGCCATGGAACAGATTAAATACACCACTGCGCTGCCAATCGAATAACTCTCCCGGCACGATTTGCCGGAAAATCAGGTCAGGACATAATACGTGCGATTATTTGCTCAATTAAGCTGGTATTTTCGCCGGGAGTGGCGTCGCTACCTCGGGGCGGTTGCCTTGCTTATCCTCATCGCTATTCTGCAACTCATTCCACCAAAAGTGGTCGGTATTGTGGTGGATGGCGTATCTACACAACGCTTTACGCCGCAACAGATCATGCTGTGGATTGGTACCATCGCCCTGATTGCCGTGGTGGTCTATCTGCTGCGCTACGTCTGGCGCGTGCTGCTGTTTGGTGCGTCTTACCAACTGGCAGTGGAGCTACGCGAAGATTATTACCGCCAACTCAGCCGCCAGCATCCTGAATTTTATCTGCGCCACCGCACTGGTGATCTCATGGCGCGCGCCACCAATGATGTCGACCGCGTGGTCTTTGCCGCCGGGGAAGGGGTTCTGACGCTGGTGGATTCGCTGGTGATGGGCTGTGCGGTGCTGATTGTGATGTCCACGCAGATCAGCTGGCAGCTTACGCTGTTTGCTCTACTGCCGATGCCGGTAATGGCGCTGATGATCAAACGCTACGGCGATCGTTTGCATGACCGTTTCAGACTGGCACAGGCGGCGTTCTCCAGTCTCAATGACCGTACCCAGGAGAGCCTGACCAGTATTCGTATGATCAAAGCCTTTGGTCTGGAGGATCGGCAGTCCGCACTGTTTGCGGCTGATGCGGAAGATACCGGGAAGAAAAACATGCGCATGGCGCGTATTGATGCCCGTTTTGATCCGACGATTTATATCGCCATCGGCACGGCGAATCTGCTGGCTATCGGTGGCGGCAGTTGGATGGTCGTACAAGGTTCGCTGACGCTGGGACAACTGACCAGCTTCATGATGTACCTCGGGCTGATGATTTGGCCGATGCTGGCGCTGGCGTGGATGTTTAACATCGTGGAGCGCGGCAGCGCCGCTTACGGTCGTATTCGCGCAATGCTGGCCGAAGCGCCGGTGGTGAATGATGGCAGCGAACCGGTGCCGGAAGGGCGGGGCGAACTGGCGGTGGCGATCCGTGCGTTCTGCTATCCGCAAACCACGCACCCGACGCTGGAAAACGTCAATTTTCAGCTTAAGCCTGGGCAGATGCTCGGCATCTGCGGGCCGACCGGCGCGGGTAAAAGTACTGTGTTGTCGCTGATTCAGCGCCATTTCGATATCACCGAGGGGGATATCCGCTTTCATGACATTCCTCTGCCACGCCTGCAACTGGATAGCTGGCGCAGTCGGCTGGCGGTGGTCAGTCAGACGCCATTTCTGTTTTCAGATACCGTGGCGAATAACATTGCGCTGGGCTGCCCCAGCGCCACGCAACAGGATATTGAACATGTGGCGCGTTTAGCCAGCGTACATGAGGATATTCTTCGTCTGCCGCAGGGCTACGATACCGAGGTCGGCGAGCGCGGCGTGATGCTTTCTGGCGGACAGAAACAGCGTATCTCCATTGCGCGGGCGCTGTTGCTGAATGCCGAAATCCTGGTCCTGGACGACGCCCTGTCGGCGGTGGACGGGCGAACGGAGCATCAGATCTTGCACAATCTGCGCCAGTGGGGAGAAGGGCGAACGGTGATTATCAGCGCGCACCGCCTCTCGGCGCTGACTGAAGCGAGCGAAATCATCGTGATGCAGCATGGGCATATCGCGCAGCGCGGCGATCACGAGGCGCTGGTGCAGCAGGCGGGCTGGTATCGCGATATGTACCGTTATCAGCAACTGGAAGCGGCGCTTGATGATGCACCGGAAAATAACGAGGAGGCGGCAAATGCGTAGTTTTGGGCAGTTATGGCCGACCCTCAAACGCCTGCTGGCCTATGGATCGCCGTGGCGAAAACCGTTAGGCGTTGCAGTGATTATGCTGTGGGTCGCGGCGGCCGCAGAAGTCAGCGGGCCGCTACTGATAAGCTACTTCATCGACAACATGGTGGCTAAAAATAATCTGCCGCTGGGGAGGGTGACCGGACTCATTGCCGCCTATCTTGGGCTGCAGATTCTCGCCGCCAGTCTGCACTATGCTCAGTCGCTGTTGTTTAACCGCGCTGCGGTCGGCGTGGTGCAGCAATTGCGTACCGACGTGATGGATGCCGCGCTGCGCCAGCCGTTGAGTGAATTTGACACGCAGCCCGTCGGACAGCTCATTTCGCGCGTCACCAACGATACCGAAGTGATCCGCGATCTGTATGTCACGGTAGTCGCGACAGTTCTGCGCAGCGCGGCCCTGATTGGCGCGATGCTGGTGGCAATGTTCAGTCTCGACTGGCGCATGGCGCTGGTGGCGATCCTGATTTTCCCGGCGGTGCTGGTGGTGATGATTATCTATCAGCGTTACAGCACGCCGATAGTCCGTCGTGTGCGGGCTTATCTCGCCGATATCAATGATGGCTTCAACGAAGTGATTAACGGCATGAGCGTGATCCAGCAGTTTCGCCAGCAGGCGCGCTTTGGTGAGAGGATGGGCGAAGCCAGCCGCTCGCATTATCTGGCGCGTATGCAGACGTTGCGTTTAGATGGCTTCTTATTACGGCCTCTGCTGAGCCTGTTTTCCGCGCTCATTCTCTGCGGTCTGTTGATGTTGTTCAGTTTTACGTCGGCAGGGACAATAGAAGTCGGGGTGCTTTACGCCTTTATCAGTTATCTGGGACGCCTGAATGAACCGCTGATCGAACTGACCACTCAGCAGTCGATGCTGCAACAGGCCGTGGTGGCCGGGGAGCGCGTGTTTGAACTGATGGACGGGCCGCGCCAGCGTTACGGGCACGACCCGCGACCGCTGGCGTCCGGGCAGATTGACGTTGAGGATGTGTCGTTCGCCTACCGCGATGATAATCTGGTGCTGCAAAATGTCAGCCTTTCCGTACCGTCCCGCAGTTTTGTTGCACTGGTTGGGCATACCGGCAGCGGTAAAAGTACGCTTGCCAGTCTGCTGATGGGCTATTACCCACTGAGTCAGGGGGAGATTCGCCTTGACGGGCGTCCATTACGTTCACTGAGTCACAGCGCGTTGCGTCAGGGCGTCGCGATGGTGCAACAGGATCCGGTGGTCATGGCGGATTCATTCCTGGCAAACGTGACGCTGGGGCGGGATATCTCTGAAGAACAAGTGTGGCAAGCCCTGGAGACGGTGCAACTGGCGGAACTGGCTCGCGGGATGAGCGAAGGCATTCATACCCAACTTGGGGAGCAGGGGAACAATCTCTCCGTCGGGCAGAAACAGCTGCTGGCGCTGGCGCGGGTACTGGTGGCAACGCCGCAAATTTTGATCCTCGACGAAGCGACCGCCAGTATCGATTCCGGTACCGAGCAGGCCATTCAACATGCGCTGGCCGCCGTGCGCGAACACACCACGCTGGTGGTGATTGCGCACCGACTGTCGACCATTGTTGAGGCGGACACCATTCTGGTGCTTCATCGTGGACAGGCGGTAGAGCGTGGTACTCATCAGCAACTGCTTGCGGCGCAAGGGCGCTACTGGCAGATGTATCAGCTCCAGCTCGCTGGCGAAGAGCTTGCCGCCAGCGTTCGCGAGGAGTCGCTTCCCGCCTGATGCACCGCCACTGCCGGGTCGCTTCGGCGGTGGAGCAAAAATGTAACGCAACATGCACTGCCATGGTGCGTTTTTCTTTTCCCGTTCCGTTTTCCATTCTGAATCGCCCGTCAGACGGCCTGTAGAACAGACATCGGCCCCGCTTTTTCAATTCTGGCATACCTCTTGCAATACCTCAGTCGTGTAGTCGCACCATATGCCGAATTCTGACTGGAGGGGATCTATGAAGCTGGTTACCGTGGTAATCAAACCGTTCAAACTGGAAGACGTTCGCGAAGCGCTCTCTTCTATTGGTATTCAAGGGCTGACCGTCACCGAAGTGAAAGGGTTCGGACGTCAGAAGGGTCATGCCGAGTTATATCGGGGTGCAGAGTACAGCGTCAACTTCCTGCCTAAAGTGAAGATTGATGTGGCCATTGCCGACGACCAACTGGATGAAGTGATCGATGTCATCAGCAAGGCGGCCTACACCGGAAAAATTGGCGACGGCAAAATTTTCGTCGCGGAGCTGCAACGCGTCATTCGTATTCGCACCGGCGAAGCTGACGAAGCGGCGCTGTAAAGCCTGGCACACAGTAACGGGAAACGACAAAATGAAGATAGCAACGATGAAAACGGGCCTTGCTTCGCTGGCGCTGCTGCCAGGTCTCGTGATGGCTGCTCCGGCAGTGGCGGATAAAGCCGATAACGCCTTTATGATGATTTGTACCGCTCTGGTGCTGTTTATGACCATACCGGGTATCGCCCTGTTTTACGGCGGTTTGATCCGCGGGAAGAACGTCCTGTCGATGCTGACGCAGGTCACCGTCACCTTTGCGCTGGTGTGCATCATATGGGTGGTGTTTGGTTATTCACTGGCATTCGGCGAAGGGAACAGCTTCTTCGGTAACTTCAACTGGGTGATGCTGAAAAACATTGAACTGACCGCCGTAATGGGCAGTATCTACCAGTATATTCACGTTGCTTTCCAGGGATCGTTTGCCTGTATTACTGTCGGCCTGATCGTCGGTTCGCTGGCGGAACGCATCCGTTTCTCGGCCGTCCTGATCTTCGTGGTGGTCTGGCTGACCCTCTCCTACATTCCGATTGCCCATATGGTGTGGGGCGGCGGCCTGTTGGGATCGCACGGTGCGCTGGACTTTGCCGGCGGTACCGTCGTGCATATCAACGCCGCCATCGCTGGCCTGGTGGGGGCCTACCTGATTGGCAAACGTGTGGGCTTCGGCAAAGAGGCGTTCAAACCGCATAACCTGCCGATGGTCTTTACTGGTACGGCGATCCTCTATATCGGTTGGTTCGGCTTTAACGCCGGTTCCGCAGGGACGGCGAACGAAATTGCTGCGCTGGCCTTTGTGAACACCGTTGTTGCCACGGCCGCCGCGATCCTCGGCTGGATCTTCGGCGAGTGGGCGTTGCGCGGTAAACCGTCTCTGCTGGGGGCATGCTCAGGGGCGATTGCCGGTCTGGTTGGCGTGACGCCTGCCTGTGGTTACATCGGTGTCGGTGGCGCGTTAATCATTGGTGTGGTGGCTGGCGTGGCCGGGCTGTGGGGCGTGACAATGCTCAAACGTCTGCTGCGCGTTGATGACCCGTGTGATGTGTTTGGCGTTCACGGTGTCTGCGGGATTGTCGGTTGTATTCTTACCGGGGTCTTTGCCTCAAGCGCACTGGGCGGTGTGGGCTTTGCTGAAGGGGTGACGATGGGGCATCAGCTGCTGGTTCAGCTTGAGAGCATCGCCATCACGATCGTCTGGTCTGGCGTCGTGGCCTTCATCGGCTACAAGCTGGCGGATATGACCGTTGGTCTGCGCGTCCCGGAAGAGCAAGAGCGCGAAGGGCTGGATGTGAACAGTCACGGCGAGAATGCCTACAACGCATAACAGAAAAATGCCCGGTGAACTTAACCGGGCAACGCGGGATATCGCCGGATGCGCAGCAATGCCATCCGGTTTTTTATTCGTTGTGATTACGCATTACCCCTTCCTGTACGGTCGAGGCCACCAGTTTGCCATCCTGCGTGTAGAACTCGCCGCGAACAAATCCGCGCGCGCTGGAGGCCGACGTGCTTTCCACGCTGTACAGCAGCCATTCATTCAAATCAAACGGACGGTGGAACCACATGGAATGGTCGATCGTGGCAATCTGAATCCCTTTTTCCAGGAAACCAATGCCGTGAGGTTGCAGGGCAACCGGCAGGAAATTGAGATCGGAGGCGTAGCCCAACAGATACTGATGGACGCGAATGTCGTTGGGTAACGTACCGTTCGCGCGGATCCACACCTGGCGCGTGGGTTCTGCCACATGGCCTTTTAACGGGTTATGAAACTCAACGGGACGCACTTCCAGCGGGCGATCGCAGAGAAATTTATCTTTTAAAATCGGCGGCAACTGATGCGCGACTGACCGGGCAATGTCGGTCTCTGATGTCAATCCTTCCGGCGCGGGGGCGTGCGGCATGGTTTTTTGATGTTCGAAACCGGGCTCTGGCGCCTGGAATGAAGCGGTCATATAAAAAATAGGCTTTCCGTTCTGAATAGCGGCAACGCGGCGGGCGCTGAAGCTGTTGCCGTCGCGCAGAACTTCCACGTCATAAATAATCGGTCGCTGGCTATCACCAGGGCGTAAAAAATAGCTATGAAACGAGTGGACCAGGCGTTCTTCTGGTACCGTTTCTTTCGCTGCATACAGCGCCTGACCGACGACCTGTCCACCAAATACCTGGCGCAGCCCTAAGTCTTCACTTTGGCCCCGAAAGAGTCCTTCCTCAATTTTTTCCAGATTCAACAATGTCAGCAAATTGTTCAGTGCCTGACTCATACATGCTCTCCAGGTAACAACGACGCCGAAGCGAGATAGGCAGAGTATAACGCAATTTTAGAAGTGGTCCGATGGGTGCAATAGTCTGAAAAACTGGTCAATTCCAGGCAAAAATAAGTGATATGTGCCACACTTAGCTACGTTACGTTTTTGTTAACCACTCTTCCGGCGGGAGGAAAACCCGCTGGTGCAGAGATGATAAGGAGAATTTAATGAAGCTCATGCACATGGTAAGTGGTTTAGCGGTTGCGGTTGCTCTGGCCGCCTGCGCGGATAAAAGCGCGGATATCCAGACGCCAGCGCCAAACCCAAACACTTCAGCAACGGCCACACAGCCTGCTATTCAGCAACCTAATGTCTCGGGTACCGTATGGATCCGTCAGAAAGTGGCATTGCCGCCTGACGCCGTGCTTACCGTGACCCTGTCGGATGCGTCGCTCGCCGACGCCCCGTCGAAAGTGTTGTCCCAGAAAGCGGTTCGTACCGAAGGGAAACAGGCGCCATTTAGCTTCGTTCTGCCGTTTAACCCGGCTGACGTGCAGCCGAATGCCCGCATTCTGCTGAGTGCGGCAATTACGGTGAATGACAAACTGGTGTTTATTACCGATACCGTTCAGCCGGTCATCAACCAGGGCGGTACGAAAGCCGATCTGACTCTGGTGCCGGTCCAGCAAACGGAAGTGCCTGTGCAGGCAAGCGGTGGGGCAGCGACAACGGTGCCTTCAACTTCGCCAACGCAGGTCAACCCGTCTTCAGCGGTGCCTGCTCCGACACAGTACTAAGGCCTGTCTGACCCTCTCCACCCGGAGAGGGTCAATAATTCCAGCGATACCGTTGCAAATCAATCAGCCCGCTCCCTGATACCACAATACCTTCCGCCAGTAATGCCTGCCGTTGTCGCTGTAGATCGGGACCGGTGAGTGAAATCGCGCCGTGCCGATTCACCACCCGATGCCAGGGCAGAGTGCTGCCTTCGGGTAAACGTTTGAGTACGCCGCCGACCTGTCTGGCCGCGCGCGGAGAACCTGCGAGCAACGCGACGTCGCCATAAGTGGTGACACAGCCTTCGGGAATGGAGGCAACAATTTGCCAGACGCGCTGAGGGAAAGTGTCTTGTCTGTCCATGGTCTCTTCCTGCGGTAATCCTTCAGCATAATCTGGAATGGCGGGCGCGGGAAGTTCCATTGCGCAAGAAACCAGCATCTGACCGCCGATGGCTTGCAATTACAGGGGGCAGCAGTGATAATGCGCCTGCGCGTTGGTTAACAACGCTCTCAATGGGGGCTCTGTTGGTTCTCCCGCAACGCTACTCTGTTTACCAGGTCAGGTCCGGAAGGAAGCAGCCAAGGCAGATGACGCGTGTGCCGGGATGTAGCTGGCAGGGCCCCCACCCATTTGTGCCATCTGGCATCACATCTTCGTTTTTCTTCTTGTTGTTGTCATAGTTTTGTCATTTTTTTGTCATCAAATACTGGCAAAGTGTTTTTGGGATGTTAAATCCTGGCGCTCAATTCGCTTATCACGCCATGGCGATCCTGTCGTCGCCGGAACCGTGCTTTTGCCTGTCCACAAGGATTCTTACGATGGCTACTGCAGTACTGAATGTCAAAATTGATGAGACGTTAAAAGAAAAACTTCGTCATTACGCTGAACTGAATAATGAGAATTTAAGCGTCACGACAGAAAAACTGCTGCTGATTGCCTTCGACGTTGCGGCAGAGGCGGGGGTCTCGGCTGGCGATATCGATAGCCAACACACGGAAGAGTCGTTTGTTGAGCCACTTACTCCTAAAGAAATCAAAGCATTGCGCAGACTACTGAAGAAGAAAAAATGAAACAGCAAACGCTCTCCATCGCCAGTAACTATGGCGAAGCCTGTGAACTGCTCCGCTCGGGTTATGTTAAGCATGTTTGCCTGAGCTGGAACGTCGGTAGTGATGAATTTTTCCGTATAGCCTCTGACTGGTGCGATGCCGGTGCCAAAATAAAGAAAGAGGGCGATAATTTTGTGATTTCCCTCAAGGGGTTTCCGGTTCCTCGTCAGCATTAAATAATCTTACGCACCTTAGCGTTGCCGGACTGCAGACGCAGTGTTTCCCAGATCGGTTCCAGGGTGTTAAACGCCGCGCGCAGAGGCTCTTCCGGTAAGGCAAACGGCATACGTAAGAAACGATCAAACGCGCCCGCGAGCCCAAAACGGGTGCCTGTTCCGAGTTGGATCCCGACGCTTTCCGCCCGCGTGGCGAAAAGCGTTGCCAGCGTATCCGGCAGTTCTACCCAGAAGGATAATCCGCCCTGTGGTTGCTGATAGCGCCACTCGGGAAAGTGTTTGCGCATCAGGGTGTTGCAGAGTGCGCGCCGCGCGGCGAGCTGTTGTCTGCGCTGCGGCAAAAATGAATCAGCATTATCCAGGAGCCACGTGGTGGCAAGTTGTTCGATGACCGGCGAGCCCAAATCGACCGTATCCCGCGTTTGCACCAGCGCGGCGATGGTACGTGATGGCGCACGCACCCAGCCCAGACGCAGTCCTCCCCAGAAACTCTTGCCCGCTGAACCCAGCATAATTACCGGGGCGTCGCGGTGATACGCCGCCAGTGGCGGGGGCGGTGGGGCGTCGTACCAGAGGTTCACCATCGTTTCGTCAATCACTAGCGTTGTACGCGTACGGGCAGCGATATCCGCGATGACGTGCCGCGTCCCATCATCCATACACCGCCCGGTGGGATTATGGAAATCCGGCATCAGATAGGCCATTCTCGGTGAGGTCTGGGCGATGGTTGCGGCCAGTCCATCCGTATCCCAACCCTGTTCGGGTAATGACACGCCCACCGGTCGACAGGAGGCGCCCTGAATGGCCGCAATTGCCAGCGGGTACGTCGGATGATCGACCACTACCCGATCGCCGGGGCCAGTCAATAAGCGCAGGATCAGCGCCAGACCACTGACCGCGCCGTTGACCACCATGATTTCATCCGCCGTTGTCGGCAGGCCTCGCGCACAGTAATGACGGGCGAGCGATTCACGCAAGCAGAGTAATCCCTGCGGTTGATAGCCCGACGTCAGCAAATGCGGTGGCATCGCAACCAGCGCCTGTTGATAAGCCTGATGGATTTCAGGTCCCGCACTGAGGGCAGCGGTGGAGAGATCCAATGCCATCGTGGTACCGGTTCGCGTGGGCACTTCGCGGATATGACCTGGCAGAACCACACGCGACCCACTGCCGTGCCGACTCTCCAGATATCCCTCTTCCCGCAATTGCGCCAGCGCGCTGGCCACGGTGGTCCGGCTGACGTCGAGTACCGCAGCCAGTTCGCGTTCTCCGGGCAAACGACTGTCGAGTGCCAGACGCCCGTCGAGGATCAGCAGACGCAACGCTTCTGCCAGTTGCCGCCAGAGCGGTGTTCTTGCGGCGCTGTCCTGCCAGTGCCCAAGCAGGCGCTGGAGAGATTGACTTCCATAACGACGTGATGACATTGCAGTCCACTTTTTCAAAACTGGTCATTAATCATAGTGCCAATTACAGCGATGATGAAGGCTATCTGAACGGGGAGGGTGAAAATGGGACGTCGTCTGGTTCAACTTTATTTTGGGCTGGCTCTGTATGGGGTATCAACTGCGATGTTTGTGCGCGCGGATTTAGGTGCCGATCCGTGGAACGTGTTCCATCTGGGGCTGGCGAATCTGTTGTCGATGAAGATTGGCGTGGTGATGATTATTGTCGGCGCGCTGGTACTCCTGCTGTGGATCCCCCTGCGTCAGCGCCCAGGATTGGGGACGCTCAGTAATGTGATTGTGATCGGGCTTGCCGCCGATGCCGCGCTGGCGATGATACCAACGTTTTCCTCTCTCGCGGTGCGTAGCCTTGTGCTGGTGGCGGCCGTGGTAGTGAACGCCCTGGCGACGGGGATGTACATTGGCGCGGGGTTTGGCGCCGGGCCGAGAGACGGTCTGATGACCGGTATTCACGCCCGCACGGGATGGTCGGTGCGTACGATCCGAACGGCGATTGAAGTTTCTGTTTTACTGAGCGGTTGGCTGCTCGGCGGTACGCTTGGCGTCGGAACCGTGCTGTATGCGCTGGCGATTGGACCGCTGATCCAGATCTGCCTGCCGTGGTTTCGCTACAAACCCAGGGCGCGGATTCAGACGGCGTAGACAGGAGAGGGCGACTAAACTTATTCACGACTGACGCGGCTGGAATAGGCTTGTCGCGCGGTGGACTTCGGAGGTTTTTCTCATGAAGTACGTGGATGGATTTGTCCTTGCCGTACCTGCCGAAAACAAGGAGGCTTATAAGGCGATGGCGGCAAAAGCAGCACCGCTGTTCAAGGAATTTGGCGCGCTCCGCATTGTGGAATGTTGGGCCGAGGATGTGCCCGATGGCAAACTCACCGATTTTCGTATGGCGGTGAAAGCCGAGGAGCACGAAGAAGTGGTATTCAGTTGGATTGAATACCCGTCGAAAGAAGTGCGGGATGCGGCGAATCAGAAGATGATGAACGATCCGCGCATGAAAGCGTTCAGTGAGTCGATGCCGTTTGATGGTAAACGCATGATTTACGGCGGATTCTCCCCCATTATCGACGACTAGCGTGACTGGCTGTGCGGCGTGCCGCCAGCCATCTTTGCGTTATAAGCGTTTTTCCGCCCACAGAATAAATGCTTCTTTGGGCAGCGCTTTGCTGTAAAGCCAGCCCTGCCCATAATGGACGCCGTGCTGGCGCAACCAGTCTTCCTGATTAGCCGTTTCAATTCCTTCCGCCACCATTTTCAGCTTCAGCGTTTTGGCCATTTCGATGATATGCGGCGTCACGTTTTTATATTCGAGCGCATCGACAAACGATTTGTCGATTTTCAGGATATCTACGTCCAGATTCTGCAAATAACTAAGACTGGAATAGCCGGTGCCAAAATCATCAATATAGATAGCATGCCCCGCCTTACGATAGCGGGCGACAATGGGTGAACTGGTTTTCGGATCGGCAAATCCCCGCTCCGTCAGTTCCAGAGCAATCTGTGAGGGGGCAAGCTGATACCGGTTAAGCTGTTTACTGAGCAACGTCGGGAGCTTTTCAGAGGCGAGATCCGCCGCTTCAATATTAATGGAAATATGCTGTTCGGGATGCTGCTTCAGCCATATCCCCATATCCTCAAATACCGTTTCGATAATTAAGCGGGTGAGGGGTTCGGTAAGACCAGTCTCTTCGGCCAGAGTGATGAAAATGTCGGGCGACAGGTCGCTGCCGTCAGTTTGCGGCCAGCGCGCCAGCGCTTCCGCCCCTACGATTTTGCCGGTGCTGAGTGACACAATAGGCTGATAATGGACCTTAATATCGCGGTTATTGATGGCATCCTGCAATCGGTGATGGGGTGACTGGAGACGGCGCAGAATGCGCAAAATAAAGGCGGCGGCCAGCAGACCGATCAGAGTGCCGGCGGGAACCCAGATCAGCGCCTGCCGGTACCAGATTTTTTGTAGTGGGAGGGTCGACGCCCAACTGACAATGGTAATGCCCATCTCCGGGAAAGGGCGAATCTCATAAATAATGCCATGACTTTCCATGTGGCGAGGCGTGGTTTCCTGAGTAAATTGCAGAATATTCGGTGCGAGCGCGCTGCTGCTGGCAATGACGGTATTGCGTTTTACGCCAATAATCGCGACATCGATCTGCCAGGCGCCAAAAGGAACCACGTCGATAAAAGAGGCGGGATCAATCATCACGATATAGTCGCCATAGCCCAGTGCTGCCATGTAACGCTCGATCCCCAGATCGTTATGCGCGGTAAACCAGGCGCGGTAGCCATCGTTAGTGATTTTCATGGGCGGCGGGAAGGCCGAGGTATAACTTTCCTGCTCCAGAGAGGAACAGCGTGGTATGTTGTTTCGCAGATACAGTACTTCCTGGACATAGCGATAGCTGAAGGAAAGTCTCCGCATCGCCAGTAAGTGTTCACGCGAGCACGGTGCGCTGTTCACGGCGTTAATCTGCTGTAATGCCTGTTTTGCCTGGGCCACCACGCGTTCAGTACGTTCAGATACGCGCGATGAGTAGGTATCCAGCTCCTCGATGAATTTCTTTTCGACCTGGCGATGAGCGAGCCAGACACTCAAACCGACCGGAACCAATACGGCGAGGATAAGCACTCCTGTTACCAGACTGACCAGATGTCGTGTTCTCACGCAAATATCCTTAATAACGCATTGTAGAGAAAGTATATCCGATCGGGAAAAAAGCCCTGTAAATGATGTCGTTAATCTGCAGAATTTTTTGTGGGGAGTCCGACTTTTCGCCGTCTTCAATGCAAAAGAACGCGCGTTAATGCGGAAAGGATTGAACTGTCATGCGTTCAGCGATAAAGTAATGTTATATTATAACATAATATCAACGCTGATGAGGATATCATGCAGGTCTTGAATTCATTACGTAGCGCAAAGCAGCGCCATCCCGACTGTCAGATCGTAAAGCGGAAAGGGCGTTTATATGTGATTTGTAAGAGCAACCCGCGTTTCAAAGCGGTACAGGGAAGGAAAAAACGACGTTAGAGAGAAGAGGGCCGGATAGAGGGAAAGTCTGTCCGGCAATACCAATTGGCTATGGTGTGGCTTCTGCGCGGGCAAGAGTGAAGATATCGTAAAACGACAGTTCGCCTTTACGCGTCAGCATCTTCTGTAATTGCGCTTTACGTTCATCGTCAACGTCCGGGGAGTGAAGGATGGTGCTAATCAGTGTAGGGGGCACAAACCGGGTGTTGTACCACTCGCCGTTGTAACACACCCTGAAATCCAGTACGTCGATATCTTCATAGCGATAGCGCGGGGCGACATCAAAAAAGAAAAAACCGTTGAGGATGACAAACAGCACCACCAGCAGCCAGACGGAGTCAACCAGCGTTTCTGATTGCAGCATGACCGCCAGCGTGGCAAACCACGCAACATACATCCCGATAAACAGGCCTGGATGTTTACGAATAAAGCTGATGCTAAAGCGGGGCTTATTATCGCGCTTCTCACGAACATTCAGATCGTCGATGGTTTCAGTGAGCAGGCGTTGTATTTCTGTCATTTTTTGCCTTCGTGATTTCGCAACTTACAGGGGAACGCCCTATTTTAAGTGGGCGATTAGCCTGAAAAAAGTAACAGATTAACCACAATTTAGCATAACAGTTACAATTCTATTTACAGTGTTTTAATAATCCGTGCTGGATTACCTCCCACCACGACGTTGGCGGGTACGCTTTTGGTCACTACGGCGCCGGAGGCAACCACCACATTGTCACCAATGCTGACGCCGGGATTAATGACCGCACGCCCACCAATCCAGACATTATTGCCAATCGTGACGGGTTTGCCGAACTCCAGTCCGCTATTGCGTTCTGTCGCATCCAGCGGATGCGTGGCGGTATAGATATGAACGCCGGGAGCCAGCATGCAGTTATCACCAATAATAATGGGGCAGACGTCGAGCATGACGCAGTCGAAGTTGGCGTAGAAGTCTTTACCCAGGAAGATATTGTAACCGTAGTCACAGCGAAATGAAGGCTCGATGTAGGGGCGGTCGCACTGACCTAACAGGGCGTGGAGAATAGCCTGGCGTTCGGCCTTTTCATCCGGGGCGGTGTGATTGTAGCGGTGAACGAACCGACGCGCCTGCAATCGGTCATGGCGCAGAGTCTCATCTGCCGGGTGATACCGTTCACCCGCTATCATTTTACGCTTCTCTTCACTCATTCTGCGCTCTCTGCCTGTTCACTGGTGAGGCAATACAGTAGAGGGTCTGCGTTAATCAGGGAACGATCCCTGAACTATACCGTGACAGAAGTCACAATAGCCATGCTATTGTTATTGCAAATAAGATAAATGTTCCCCAGGAAAACATCCGTATTTCCTGATATTCAGTAATCAAATTAACGAATGAATTTCCAGACGGAGGAGGGGATCTTGTCGTAAAGTTTATTCATCGTCAATTCTGCAAGACGGTGATCGGCGGCTGAGTAAAATACAGCCAATTCATTGTCAGATAATTCATATTTATTTTTCTCAATCACGCGTTCAAGCGTGTCAATTGTCTGACAGCGTCGCAAGCGCATCAAATAATCAGTTTTAGTTAATGGTTTATCGGACATAAATCTTACCTATGATTGTAATAATTTTTAACAAGACAAACTAACAGGGTTAGCTCTGGTGGCATTCACAAAGCAGCGGAACAAGCGATTACCTGATTTCCGCCATTTCTGCAGATCCTGCGCATTAATGCCATAACTGCTGAACAACATAAATGTGTCGTCCAGATATTCATCAATCTGCTCAATCAGCTTATTGTCCTCATTATACTTAATTTTATAATTAAGTGCGAAGGTTGCAATATGCTCTATCAGTTCGTTGAGTTGAAGGTTGATCGCCGAGGTTGGGTCGTTTACCCAGCCATGATTGCTTTCTTCAAGGTTTGCAAGGCAGTCATGATACAGGGTTTCACAGAGAAACTTAAGCTGTGCGATATCATGTCTTTTGGGTGAGTATTCATCCATAACGCGTCCCCTTCTTAGCGGTTGAACTAACGGACACCTTTCGGGATGGAAAAAACTTACTGACCTGGACTTGCCCTCTCGTTTGTTAGCTTAACTATAAGCCACTCTTTGCAGGTTTTCATCGCATTATTACGAAAAATTACAATTAGGAAGGAAGCGGGACAGGACTCACTTTTTCATACTAGCACTAACCCGCAGCAGGTAAAAGCAGTTTGCTCGAACTATTCATAACATTTCAGGATTATCGCCAGATGAAATTGGTGACACTAATACCAGGATTGCTCTGAATATGACGTAATAACCGAGGAATGAATAAAGAATTACCGCAAATAATTAAGAATAGCCTCTAAATGATTATGGATTATTAAATCTATTAGCGCTACTTAATATAAATTAACTAACAATCAGTATTTTTTATGAATTTTATCCGTGGTTAATACTGGTTTTCGTATGAGATCCTGAGTTGGTGGTTCAATTACTCCTTAATGTTCGTAGGTTATGCATAAAAAAGGCCGCTTACGCGGCCTTAGTGATTACACGTTGTATCAATGATGATCGACAGTATGGCTGTGCTCGATATCTTCATTCTTGCGGCTAAAGCGGCGGCGAACCACCACAAAGAATACCGGAACGAAGAAGATTGCCAGTACCGTTGCGGTCACCATCCCGCCCATTACACCGGTACCTACTGCGTTCTGCGCGCCGGAACCAGCACCAGTACTGATAACCAGCGGCATAACGCCGAGGATAAACGCCAGCGAGGTCATCAGGATCGGACGTAAACGCATCCGCACCGCATCAAGCGTCGCTTCAATCAGACCTTTACCTTCTTTATCCATCAAGTCTTTGGCGAATTCGACGATAAGGATCGCGTTCTTCGCCGACAACCCAATGGTTGTGAGCAGGCCTACCTGGAAGTAAACGTCATTGGTCAGGCCACGGAAGGTGGCAGCCAGCAACGCACCGATAACCCCCAGCGGAACGACCAGCATAACGGAGAACGGAATCGACCAGCTCTCGTACAGCGCCGCCAGACACAGGAACACGACAATCAACGAAATCGCGTACAGTGAAGGTGCCTGGTTGCCGGAGAGACGTTCCTGATAGGACATCCCCGTCCAGTCATAGCCAACACCGGTAGGCAGTTTGCTCGCCAGTTGTTCCATCAGCTCCATTGCTTCACCGGTACTTTTACCCGGTGCCGCCTGGCCTAAGATTTCCATGGATGGCAGGCCGTTGTAACGTTCCAGACGCGGCGAACCGTACTCCCAACGAGAAGAGGAGAACGCCGAGAATGGCACCATCTGACCATCAGCAGCACGAACATACCAGTCGCCGATATCATCCGGCAGCATACGGTATTTCGCTTCTGACATGACGTAAACTTTCTTCACACGACCGCGGTCGATAAAGTCGTTCACATAGCTACCGCCCCATGCAGCGCCCAGAGTGGTGTTAATGTCGTTGATAGAAACACCCAGCGCCTGCGCTTTTTCCTGGTCGATATCAATCTTAAACTGCGGGGTATCTTCCAGACCGTTTGGACGTACGCTGGTCAACATATCAGGGTGCTTCGCTGCTTCTGCAAGCAACTGGTTACGCGCCTGAGTCAGTTTTTCGTGACCAAGGCCAGCCTGGTCAATCAGCTCAAAGTCAAAGCCGGTTGCAGTACCCAGTTCCACGATTGCGGGCAGGTTAAAGGCGAAAACCATCGCATCTTTGATTTGCGAGAAAGCGCGTGTTGCACGCATGGTAATCGCTTCAACTTTGTTTTCTTCGCCCGGACGATCGGCCCAGTCCTTCAAGGAAACGAACGCAATACCGGTATTCTGACCACGTCCCGCAAAGCCGAAGCCGTTAACGGCGAACACCGACTCAACGTTGTTCTTTTCTTTGGTCAGATAGTAATGCGTTACCTCATTGAGCACTTTCTGTGTACGTTCCTGCGTTGCACCTGCTGGCAGCTGAACCATGGTCATAAACACGCCCTGGTCCTCATCTGGCAAGAAGGAGCTTGGCAGACGCACGAACAGATAGGCCATGCCGACCACGATGATCAGATACAGCACCAGGTAACGCCCCGTACTGCGCAGAATACCGCCTACGCTGTCGGTGTAGTGGTGCGTGCTCTTCTCGAACATGCGGTTAAACCAGCCGAAGAAGCCTTTTTTACCTTCCCCGTGATCGCCTTTGGCAATCGGTTTCAGCATGGTGGCACAAAGAGCTGGAGTCAGGATCAACGCCACCAGTACCGACAGCGCCATTGCTGAAACAATGGTAATAGAGAACTGACGATAGATAGCACCAGTAGAACCGCCAAAGAAGGCCATCGGTACGAATACCGCCGACAGTACCATCGCGATACCGACCAGAGCGCCCTGAATCTGCCCCATCGACTTACGGGTAGCTTCTTTTGGCGGCAAACCTTCTTCCGCCATAACACGCTCAACGTTTTCTACCACAACGATGGCGTCATCCACCAACAGGCCGATGGCGAGCACCATCCCGAACATTGTTAGCGTGTTTATCGAGAAGCCAAAGGCGGCAAGGACGGCAAAGGTCCCGAGCAATACCACCGGTACGGCAATGGTCGGAATCAACGTCGCGCGGAAGTTCTGCAGGAACAGATACATAACCAGGAACACGAGGATGATCGCTTCGACCAGCGTTTTAACCACTTCGTGAATAGAGATTTTCACGAACGGCGTGGTGTCGTATGGGTAAACAATTTTCAGACCCGACGGGAAGAACGGTTCCATCTTCGCCAGTTCAGCACGGATTGCCGCAGCGGTATCCAGCGCGTTTGCACCGGTCGCCAGCTTGATCCCCAGACCGGAAGCCGGTTGGCCGTTAAACTCTGCGATGATGTCGTAGTTCTCACCACCCAGCTCAATCTTCGCGACGTCACGCAGCAGCACGCGGGAACCATCCTGATTCACTTTCAGCAGGATTTTGCCGAACTCTTCAGTAGAGGTCAGACGCGTCTGAGCAATAATAGAGGCGTTAAGCTGTTGGCCTTTCACCGGCGGCGTACCACCGAGCTGACCCGCCGCAACCTGGGCGTTCTGCGCTTTGATGGCGGTAATGACATCAACCGGCGTTAGCTGGAATTTGTTCAGCTCATTCGGGTTCATCCAGATACGCATCGCGTACTGTGAACCGAACAACTGAACATCACCCACGCCCGACGTACGGCTGATGGCATCTTTCATATTCGCCGCCACGTAGTCGGAGATATCCTCCTGCGTCATGGTGCCATCGGTGTTGATAACGCCGACAACCATCAGGAAGCTGCTGGATGATTTCTCAACGCTCACCCCTTGCTGCTGAACTTCTTGCGGCAGCAACGGCATCGCCAGCTGCAGTTTGTTCTGCACCTGAACCTGCGCGATATCCGCATCAGTACCAGACTCAAAGGTCAGGGTGATCTGCACGGTACCCGTGGAGTCACTGTTAGAGGACATGTACATCAGGTTATCGATACCGTTCATATTCTGTTCGATAACCTGTGTCACCGTGTCCTGCACTGTTTTCGCATCAGCGCCGGGGTAGGAGGCGGAGATCGTTACTGCCGGCGGTGCAATCGTAGGATATTGCGCCACCGGCAGTTTGAGGATCGCCAGCCCCCCTGCCAACATGATGATAATGGCGATCACCCACGCAAAAATCGGGCGATCGATAAAGAAATTAGGCATGTCTTAACGGCTCCTGTTTAAGTTAAGACTTGGACTGTTCAGGCTGAGCACCGCTTGCGGCTTGCTGGTTATTATCAGCGGTAACTTCTTGTGCTTTTACCTGGACACCAGGACGCACTTTCTGCAGCCCACTTATTACTACGCGATCGCCTGCTTTCAGACCTTCTGTCACCAGCCACTTATCGCCAATAGCCTGGCTTGCAACGATCGGACGGGTTTCCACTTTGTCATCCGCGCCAACTACCAGTACGGTGGCATCGCCACGCGGCGTACGGGTTACGCCCTGTTGCGGGACTAAAATAGCGTTTGGATTAAGCCCTTCTTCCAGACGTGCGCGCACGAACATACCCGGCAGCAGAGTGTGATCCGGGTTCGGGAAGATAGCGCGTAGGGTGATAGACCCAGTGGTCTGATCAACGGTAACGTCAGAGAATTCCAGCGTACCGTCCTGCGGGAACTTAATGCCGTCACTGGTGATCAGTGACACTTTGGCTTTGCCGTTCTCTTGTTTCAGCGTGCCATTCGCCAGTTCCTGTTTCAGGCGCAGGAAGTCGTTGCTGGACTGGGTCACATCAACGTAGATCGGATCAAGTTGCTGCACGGTTGCCAGCGCAGTCGCCTGACCGTTCTGTACCAATGCGCCTTCCGTCACGTTCGACTTACCAATGCGACCGCTAATCGGAGAGGTGACTTTGGTGTAAGCCAGATTGATCCGCGCAGTTTCAACGGCAGCTTTCGCCGCAGTTACCGCAGCATTCGCCTGTTGCGCATCAGCCAGAGCCTGATCGTACTCTTGCTTACTGATGTACTGAGTACCGAGCAGTTTCTGATAACGATTCACCGTCAATTGCGCGATATTGGCTGCAGCCTGGGCTTTCGCCAGATCACCTTTCGCACTGTCGTATGTCGCCTGATAGGTCGCAGGATCAATCTGATAGAGAGAGACACCTGCTTCGATGTCGCTACCTTCTTTGAAATTACGCTTCAGGATAATCCCGCTAACTTGAGGACGAACTTCTGCGATCCGGTAGGCACTGGTGCGACCCGGAAGCTCGGTTGTGATCTGCAGAGGTTCAGTTTTGACTGTTACTACGCCAACGGCGGGCATCTGCTGGCCACCTTGTTGGGCCTGTTTGTCGTCACATCCTGTTAGGGCTAAGCTGCCTGAGAGCATCAGAACGACCGCCAGAGGCGTAAACCCTCTGTTTTTGTTCATATGTAAACCTCGAGTGTCCGATTTCAAATTGATCAATGGTCAAAAGTCCACAAACCCATTGCTGCGTTTATATTATCGTCGTGCTATGGTACATACATCCATAAATGTATGTAAATCTAACACCTGTAAATTCACCGACATATGGCACGAAAAACCAAACAACAAGCGCAGGAAACACGACAACACATCCTGGATGTAGCGCTACGGTTGTTCTCGCAACAAGGGGTATCTTCCACCTCGCTGGCGGAGATTGCAAAAGCCGCTGGCGTAACTCGCGGTGCAATCTATTGGCATTTCAAAAACAAGTCGGATTTATTTAGTGAAATCTGGGAACTATCAGAATCCAGTATTGGTGAGCTTGAGACTGAGTATCAGGCAAAATTCCCCGACGATCCACTATCAGTGTTAAGAGAAATACTCGTTCATCTCCTTGAATCTACCGTGACAGAAGAACGGCGACGTTTATTGATGGAGATTATATTCCACAAATGTGAATTTGTGGGAGAAATGACTATAGTTCAGCAGGCGCAAAGAAACATCTGTCTCGAAAGCTATGATCGGATTGAACAAACTTTAGATCATTGTATTCATTCAAAAATGTTGCCTGCAAATTTGATTACGCGGCGGGCGGCGGTGATGATGCGCGCCATGATTTCAGGTCTGATGGAAAACTGGCTTTTTGCCCCCCAATCGTTTGATCTCAAAAAAGAAGCGCGGGATTACGTCGCCGTTTTGCTGGAAATGTTAACATTTTGTCCCACCTTACAGTCGACGGGGCCTGACGCCGTATCCTGACACTACTCCAGGAATTATCCTGGTCGGTTTCGCTGCCGCTATTCTGTCTGACAGAGCCGTGATATTCTTGCGCGTTGACTATTTTCGGTCGTCTTTTCGGTTCAGAAACCTTCATTCACATGACTATGTTGCCGCTCTATAAACGTGCTCAGCACCGAGTTTTTATCACGGTGGCTGTTTTCATCTTAATGCTGTCCTGCCAGTCTCTGGCGCTTGCTCGCGCATCGTCAAACAGCGATCTGCCCTCGAAGGCGGATGTGCAAAGCCAACTGGATACGCTCAATAAGCAAAAAGACCTCTCCGCGCAGGATAAACTGGTTCAGCAGGATCTCGTCGAGACCATTGCAACGCTTGAGAAAATCGAGCGGGTGAAAGACGAGACGACCCAGCTCCGTCAGCGCGTGGCGCAGGCACCAGAAAAAATGCGTCAGGCGACAGAGGCGCTGAGTGCGCTCAGCGATGTGGATAATGATGATGAAACGCGTAAGACGCTCAGTACGCTTTCATTACGCCAGTTAGAACTGCGCGTGGCGCAGGTTCTGGATGATTTGCAGAACGCGCAAAACGATCTCGCCACCTATAACAGCCAGCTCGTTTCCCTGCAAACGCAGCCCGAGCGTGTACAAAATGCGATGTATACGGCTTCTCAGCAGCTTCAGCAGATTCGCAACCGACTGGACGGCACCAGCGTGGGCGAAGCGGCGTTACGACCGACTCAGCAGGTGCTTTTACAGGCCCAGCAGACGTTACTGAACGCCCAGATCGATCAACAACGTAAAAGCCTGGAAGGCAATACGGTGTTGCAAGACACCCTGCAAAAACAGCGTGACTATATTACGGCAAACAGCAACCGGCTCGAGCACCAGTTACAGTTACTGCAGGAAGCGGTCAACAGCAAGCGTCTGACCTTAACGGAAAAAACGGCGCAGGAGGCCATTTCCCCGGATGAAACCGCGCGGATCCAGGCCAACCCACTGGTGAAACAGGAGCTGGAAATCAACCATCAGCTCAGCCAGCGCCTGATCACCGCGACGGAAAATGGCAACTCGCTGATGCAGCAAAACATTAGGGTCAAAAACTGGCTGGACCGCGCGCTGCAATCTGAACGCAATATCAAAGAACAAATCGCGGTGCTGAAGGGCAGTCTGCTGCTGTCGCGTATTCTCTATCAACAGCAGCAAACGCTGCCGTCGGCGGATGAACTCTCGGACATGACCAACCGCATTGCGGACCTGCGTCTGGAGCAGTTCGAAATTAACCAGCAGCGTGACGCGTTGTTCCAGAACGATGCGTTCGTGGCTAAGCTGGAAGAAGGCCACAGCAACGAAGTGAATGACGAAGTCCACGATGCGCTGCTGCAGGTTGTCGATATGCGCCGTGAACTGCTGGACCAGTTGAACAAGCAACTGGGTAATCAGCTCATGATGGCCATTAATCTGCAAATTAATCAGCAGCAGTTAATGAGTGTCTCGAAAAGCCTGAAAGAGATCCTGACCCAGCAAATCTTCTGGGTAAACAGCAACCGGCCAATGGACTGGGACTGGATCAAAGCCTTCCCGCAGTCGCTGAAAGATCAGTTCAAGTCGATGAAAATCACGGTGAACTGGGAAAAAGCGTGGCCAGCGGTGTTTATCGCCTTCCTGGCCGGGTTGCCGCTACTGCTCATTGCTGGGTTGATTCGCTGGCGTCTGAAGTGGCTGAAAGCCTGGCAGCAGCAACTCGCCGCCGCGGTGGGATCGCTGCGCAATGACAGTCAGCTAAACACACCGAAAGCGATTCTGATCGATCTGATTCGTGCGCTGCCGGTATGTCTGCTGATTCTGGCGGTCGGCCTGATTTTGCTGACCATGCAGTTAAACATCAGCGATCTGCTGTGGGCATTCAGTAAAAAACTGGCAATCTTCTGGCTGGTTTTCGGGCTGTGCTGGAAAGTGCTCGAAAAAGACGGGGTGGCGATTCGCCATTTTGGTATGCCTGCGCAACTGACCAGCCACTGGCGTCGCCAGATTGTGCGCATCAGCCTGGCGCTACTGCCGCTGCATTTCTGGTCAGTCGTGGCAGAGCTTTCTCCCTTGCATCTGATGGACGATGTGCTGGGACAGGCGATGATTTTCCTCAACCTGCTGCTGATCGCGTTTCTGGTCTGGCCGATGTGCCGCGAAAGCTGGCGTGATAAAGAGTCACATGGCCTGCGCCTGGTGACGATCACCATCCTGTCTATCATCCCGATTGCGCTGATGGTGCTGACGGCAACTGGCTACTTTTACACCACGCTGCGCCTGTCGGGCCGCTGGATTGAAACCGTTTATCTGGTCATCATCTGGAACCTGCTCTATCAGACGGTGCTGCGCGGTTTAAGCGTCGCGGCGCGGCGTATCGCCTGGCGTCGTGCACTGGCGCGTCGGCAGAATCTGGTGAAAGAGGGGGCCGAAGGAGCGGAACCACAGGAAGAACCCACCATCGCGCTGGAGCAGGTGAACCAGCAAACGTTACGCATTACGATGCTGCTGATGATTTCACTGTTTGCGGTGGTGTTCTGGGCGATTTGGTCCGATCTGATCACCGTGTTCAGCTATCTCGACAGCATTACGCTCTGGCACTACAACGGCACCGAAGCGGGCGCAGCGGTAGTGAAAAGCGTGACGATGGGCAGCCTGCTGTTTGCCATTATCGCGTCGATGGTCGCCTGGGCGTTGATCCGTAACCTGCCGGGTCTGCTGGAAGTGCTGGTGCTGTCGCGTCTTAAAATGCGCCAGGGCGCCTCGTACGCCATCACCACGATCCTGAACTACATCATCATTGCCGTCGGGGCGATGACGGTCTTCGGTTCGCTCGGCGTGTCGTGGGATAAACTGCAATGGCTGGCGGCGGCCTTATCGGTCGGTCTCGGTTTCGGCTTGCAGGAGATTTTCGGTAACTTTGTCTCGGGTTTGATCATTTTGTTCGAACGTCCGGTGCGGATTGGCGATACGGTGACGATCGGCACATTCTCTGGTACCGTCAGCAAGATCCGTATCCGCGCAACCACCATTACCGATTTCGATCGCAAAGAGGTGATCATCCCGAACAAGGCGTTTGTAACCGAGCGCCTGATCAACTGGTCGTTGTCTGATACCACCACCCGTCTGGTGATCCGCATTGGCGTGGCGTACGGTTCGGATCTGGATAAAGTGAAGAAAGTCCTGCTTCAGGCCGCGATGGAGCATCCGAAGGTGATGCACGATCCTGAGCCGGCGGTGTTCTTCACTACCTTCGGCGCCAGTACCCTGGATCATGAACTGCGTCTGTACGTGCGTGAACTTCGCGATCGTAGCCACACGGTTGATGAACTGAACCGATCAATCGATCGTCTGTGCCGTGAAAACAACATTGATATCGCCTTTAACCAGCTTGAAGTGCATCTGCGCAACGAGAAGGGCGATGAGGTCACAGAGGTGAAACGCGAGATCAAAGGCGACGATCCGACGCCTGCGGTTTAATCAAACGATCGCATGCCTGATGGCGTCACTTGCGTCTTAATCCGGCCTACAACGCAGGGTAAATTCCAATACCCGCTCAGAAATGTAGGCCTGATAAGCGCAGCGCCATCCGGCAAAAATCAATCAAGTTTGTCAGCAGTTTGAGCCACTTTTTTTTCATAGTCCCGTTTAACCATTTCCAGCGCTTTCAAGACGGTATCCGGGGCGACATGGTTTTCTTCCAGCAATACAATCAAATCGACGGCCAGTTTGACCTCATCCGGGGCGTTTTCAAGTGACATAGCGTCTCCAGGGATTAGCGAGTTAAACGCGCCAGGACACGTTCAATATTGTCCAGCGCCTTACGACAGCGCGCCAGACGACCTTCATAGATTTCCACTTCGCGTTGCAGCGTTTGTTGTTCGTCCAGACGGGTGACCTGAGCCAGCCGCGCTTTGCGCTGCGCGGTCATTTCCTGCAAACGTCGCTCAAATTCCTGATGCTGGATGCGTCTGCGTTGCCAGTGTGCCAGACCCGGCGAGGCGCTGTCCCACTCCCGCAGCGACCAGCTGGCGGTTTCGCGGGAGATTGCTTCCAGTTGCGACGCCAGATGTTCCGCCAGCCAGGCCACTTGCGGCAGTTGCTGCTGTTCAACCGCCTGACGTAGCGCCTGAAGGTGGCCTTCAGCTTCATCCAGACAGGCCTGGAGCAGGGTGCTACGCGTCTGAAAAAGATGGCGATCGAAACGGGCGCTGATCGTGGCATGCTGCGCCACCGGCGCACAGCGTTGGCGCAGGAGGGCGAGCTGATCTTCCAGCTTTTGCAGCAGCATGGCGGTTTTCACTGTAACACTCCGATGAAAATGATAACTGTTATGCTAAAGTAGCGTTCTGGTTTGCGATATGCCTTTATTATGCAACGAATCCTTTTAATCATCACGGGTTGGCTGGCGGTTGTATTGGGGACGCTGGGTGTTGTGTTGCCTGTATTGCCGACGACACCGTTTATCCTGCTGGCTGCCTGGTGCTTTGCCCGCTCATCGCCGCGTTTCCATAACTGGTTACTCTACCGCTCGTGGTTTGGCAGCTATTTGCGATTCTGGCAGAAATATAAGGCTATGCCGCCGGGCGTTAAGCCCCGCGCGATAGTAATGATCCTCATCACCTTCGCCGTATCGCTGTGGTTGACCCCGATGTGGTGGGTGCGGATCCTGCTGCTGGTGATCCTGGCTTGCCTGCTGGTATTTATGTGGCGAATACCTGTGATTGACGAAAAGCAACAAAAGCACTGAAGCATAATAATCGCGGTTGCAATTGCGAGCGGTAGCCAGTAAATTCGACCGTTTTCGAGCACAGGCGCACTGGGTCAAATTAATGCAGCCAACAAAGAGGCCGCTTGAAGGATGAAGTGTATAGTGCGCCGTGAAGTAACACCGTATTAATCAGGCACAAACTTATGACCGCAACTGCACAGCAGCTTGAGTTTCTCAAAAATAGCATTAAAAGCATTCAGGACTACCCGAAACCGGGCATTCTTTTCCGTGATGTCACCAGCTTACTGGAAGATCCGAAAGCTTACGCACTCAGCATCGAATTGCTGGTTGAGCGTTACAAAAATGCAGGCATCACCAAAGTTGTCGGTACCGAAGCTCGCGGCTTTCTGTTTGGCGCGCCGGTAGCGTTGGGTCTGGGCGTTGGCTTTGTGCCGGTGCGTAAACCGCGCAAGCTGCCGCGTGAAACGATCGCTGAAAGCTACGAACTGGAATACGGCACCGATCAACTGGAAATCCACCTTGATGCGATCCACGCCGGTGATAAAGTGCTGGTGGTTGACGATCTGCTGGCAACCGGCGGTACGATTGAAGCGACCGTGAAACTGATCCGTCGTCTGGGCGGCGAAGTGACCGATGCGGCGTTCATCATCAACCTGTTTGACCTCGGCGGCGAACAGCGTCTGGCGCAGCAGGGCATCAACTGTTATAGCCTGGTTCCTTTCCCGGGGCACTAATCGGCTCAACAGCACCTGACGTATTAGCTGAAGACATGACCTCGCTGAATTAGTGAGGTTGTGTTAGCATTCCCCCCTATGAATCCACCTTCCAGCGTTTCAGAGCCAGCCAATGAGTTATCAGGTTTTAGCCCGAAAATGGCGCCCACAAACCTTTGCTGACGTCGTCGGCCAGGAACATGTGCTGACCGCACTGGCGAACGGCTTGTCGTTAGGGCGTATTCACCATGCATATCTTTTTTCCGGTACCCGGGGTGTCGGTAAAACCTCCATTGCCCGTCTGCTGGCAAAGGGACTGAATTGCGAAACCGGCATTACCGCCACGCCGTGCGGCGTGTGTGATAACTGCCGTGAAATCGAACAGGGGCGATTTGTCGATCTGATTGAGATCGATGCTGCCTCGCGCACTAAAGTTGAAGACACCCGGGATCTGCTGGATAACGTCCAGTACGCCCCGGCGCGCGGTCGATTCAAAGTTTATCTGATCGACGAAGTGCATATGCTGTCTCGCCACAGTTTTAACGCGCTGCTCAAAACGCTTGAAGAGCCGCCGTCGCACGTCAAATTCCTGCTGGCGACAACCGATCCGCAGAAGCTGCCGGTGACTATTCTGTCCCGCTGCCTGCAGTTCCATCTTAAGGCGCTGGATGTCGACCAGATCCGCCATCAGCTTGAACACATTCTTAACGAAGAGCAGATAGCCCACGAGCCGCGCGCACTGCAACTGCTTTCCCGTGCGGCCGATGGCAGTCTGCGTGACGCGCTGAGTCTGACCGATCAGGCGATAGCCAGCGGTGATGGCCAGGTTTCCACCCAGGCGGTGAGCGCGATGCTCGGCACGCTGGATGACGATCAGGCGCTGTCGCTGGTGGAGGCGGTAATCGCTGCCGACGGTGAACGGGTGATGACGCTGGTCAACGAGGCCGCAGCGCGGGGAATTGAGTGGGAAGCACTGCTGGTCGAAATGCTTGGTCTGCTGCACCGTATTGCATTGGTCCAGTTGTCTCCTGCCGCACTCGGCGGCGACATGGCGACGATCGAAGTGCGCATGCGTGAACTGGCGCGCACCGTGCCGCCGGCGGACGTTCAGCTTTATTACCAGACGTTGTTGATTGGCCGTAAAGAACTGCCGTACGCGCCAGACAGACGCATGGGCGTTGAAATGACCTTACTGCGGGCGCTGGCGTTTCATCCGCGTATGCCGCTACCAGAACCCGAGGTTCCGCGACAATCATTTGCCCCTGTCGCGCCAACGGCGGTAATGACGCCGACCCAGGTGCCGCAGCAGTCTGCACCCGCGCAACCGGCCCCGGCAGCACCGTTACCGGAATCCACCAGTCAGGTGCTGGCGGCGCGCAACCAACTGCAACGTGCGCAGGGAGCAACCAAAGCAAAAAAGAGTGAACCGGCAGCCGCACCCCGCGCGCGGCCGGTGAATAACGCTGCGCTGGAAAGACTGGCTTCGGTATCAGAACGCGTACAGGCTCGTCCTGCACCGTCTGCGCTCGAGCAGGCGCCGGCGAAGAAAGAGGCCTATCGCTGGAAGGCGACCACGCCGGTTGCTGAAGTGAAAGAGGTGGTGGCGACACCAAAGGCGCTGAAAAAAGCGCTGGAGCATGAGAAAACACCGGAACTGGCAGCTAAGCTTGCCGCAGAAGCGATTGAACGCGATCCGTGGGCGGCGCAGGTCAGCCAGCTTTCGCTGCCAAAACTGGTTGAGCAGGTCGCGCTCAACGCCTGGAAAGAAGAGAACGATAATGCGGTCTGTCTGCATTTGCGTTCCAGCCAGCGTCACCTGAATTCCAGCGGTGCGCAGCAAAAGCTGGCGGAAGCACTGAGTCAGCTTGCGGGATCAACGGTTGAACTGACCATCGTAGAAGATGATAATCCGGCGGTGCGAACGCCGCTGGAGTGGCGTCAGGCGATTTATGAAGAGAAACTTGCGCAGGCGCGTGAGTCGATAGTTGCGGATAACAACATCCAGACCCTGCGTCGGTTCTTCGATGCGGATCTGGATGAAGAAAGTATCCGCCCCATTTGATCGTAAGCGACGCTTATGATTGTCATCCCTTAACGTGATTGAGAGAGAAGCCTATGTTTGGTAAAGGCGGTCTGGGTAACCTGATGAAGCAGGCCCAGCAGATGCAGGAAAAAATGCAGCAGATGCAGGAAGAAATCGCGAAGCTGGAAGTGACCGGTGAATCCGGTGCGGGTCTGGTGAAAGTGACCATTAACGGCGCGCATAACTGCCGTCGCGTGGAGATCGACCCAAGCCTGCTCGAAGATGACAAAGAGATGCTGGAAGATCTGGTTGCTGCTGCGTTTAACGATGCTGCCCGTCGCATTGAAGAGACCCAGAAAGAAAAAATGGCCTCTGTCTCCTCCGGTATGCAACTGCCGCCAGGCTTTAAGATGCCGTTCTGATGCAAACCAGCCCGCTGTTAACTCAGCTTATGGAAGCACTGCGCTGCCTGCCGGGCGTTGGCCCGAAGTCGGCGCAGCGCATGGCGTTTACGCTGCTTCAGCGTGACCGCAGCGGCGGGATGCGTCTGGCGCAAGCGCTCACCCGGGCGATGTCGGAAATCGGTCACTGCGCCGATTGCCGCACCTTCACCGAGCAAGAGGTTTGCAATATCTGTTCAAATCCGCGTCGTCAGGAAAACGGCCAGATTTGCGTGGTCGAGAGTCCTGCGGATATCTATGCGATTGAACAGACCGGGCAGTTTTCCGGGCGCTACTTCGTGCTGATGGGGCATTTGTCGCCGCTCGACGGCATCGGGCCAGATGATATCGGTCTCGACAGACTTGAGCAGCGCCTGTCCTGCGAGCAACTCAGTGAAGTGATCCTCGCGACCAACCCGACGGTCGAAGGGGAAGCCACGGCGAACTACATTGCTGAACTCTGCGCGCAATATGGCGTTGACGCCAGCCGTATCGCACACGGCGTGCCGGTCGGCGGTGAACTGGAGATGGTGGACGGTACCACGCTGTCGCATTCTCTGGCAGGACGCCACAAGATTAAATTCTGAACAAACGGAGGCTGTGCTCGCGGCCTCCGCTTGAAATCCCCCCCGGTTGTCCCCATTTCACCCTCAACGTGTTTTTACCATTGAAAATGGCATTGTTGAGGTAGATCTACATGAAAGGACAAGAAACTCGTGGTTTTCAGTCAGAAGTAAAACAGCTTCTGCATCTGATGATCCATTCTCTGTATTCCAATAAAGAAATCTTCCTGCGTGAGCTTATCTCTAACGCCTCCGATGCGGCGGACAAGCTGCGTTTCCGTGCGCTCTCTAACCCGGACCTGTACGAAGGTGATGGCGAACTACGCGTTCGTGTCTCTTTCGATAAAGACAAGCGTACGCTGACCATCTCCGATAACGGCGTGGGGATGACCCGCGACGAAGTGATTGACCATCTGGGGACTATCGCTAAATCCGGTACCAAATCATTCCTCGAATCCCTGGGTTCTGACCAGGCGAAAGACAGCCAGCTGATCGGTCAGTTTGGTGTTGGTTTCTACTCTGCGTTTATCGTGGCCGACAAAGTGACCGTGCGTACTCGCGCGGCAGGCGAAAAACCAGAAAATGGCGTCTTCTGGGAATCGGCTGGCGAAGGTGAATACACCGTTGCCGACATCACCAAAGAAGATCGTGGTACTGAAATCACCCTGCATCTGCGTGAAGGCGAAGACGAGTTCCTCGATGACTGGCGCGTGCGTTCCATCATCAGCAAATACTCCGACCATATCGCGCTGCCGGTAGAGATCGAAAAACGCGAAGAGAAAGACGGCGAAACCGTTATCTCCTGGGAGAAAATCAACAAAGCGCAGGCGCTGTGGACTCGTAACAAGTCGGAAATCACCGATGAAGAGTACAAAGAGTTCTACAAACACATCGCCCACGACTTTAATGATCCGCTGACCTGGAGCCACAACCGTGTTGAAGGTAAGCAGGAGTACACCAGCCTGCTGTACATCCCGTCCCAGGCTCCGTGGGATATGTGGAACCGCGATCATAAACACGGCCTGAAACTGTATGTTCAGCGTGTGTTCATCATGGACGACGCAGAACAGTTCATGCCGAACTATCTGCGCTTCGTGCGTGGTCTGATTGACTCCAGCGATCTGCCGCTGAACGTTTCCCGTGAAATCCTCCAGGACAGCACGGTAACGCGTAACCTGCGCAATGCGCTGACCAAGCGTGTGCTGCAAATGCTGGAAAAACTGGCGAAAGACGACGCGGAAAAATACCAGACCTTCTGGCAACAGTTTGGCCTGGTACTGAAAGAAGGTCCGGCGGAAGATTTCGCTAACCAGGAAGCGATCGCCAAACTGCTGCGTTTTGCTTCTACCCATACCGATTCTTCTGCGCAGACCGTATCTCTGGAAGACTACGTTTCCCGCATGAAAGAAGGGCAGGAGAAAATCTACTACATCACCGCAGACAGCTATGCGGCAGCGAAGAGCAGCCCGCACCTGGAACTGCTGCGTAAGAAAGGCATCGAAGTGCTGTTGCTCTCCGATCGCATTGACGAGTGGATGATGAACTACCTCACCGAGTTTGACGGTAAGGCGTTCCAGTCCGTCGCCAAAGCGGACGAGTCTATCGACAAGCTGGCCGATGAGGTTGATGAAAGCGCGAAAGAAGCGGAAAAAGCGCTGACACCGTTTGTTGAGCGCGTGAAAAACCTGCTGGGCGACCGGGTGAAAGACGTACGTCTGACGCACCGTCTGACCGATACGCCGGCGATTGTCACCACCGACGCGGACGAAATGAGCACCCAGATGGCAAAACTGTTTGCCGCAGCGGGTCAGAACGTACCGGAAGTGAAATACATCTTTGAACTCAATCCGGACCACGTGCTGGTGAAACGCACGGCGGATACCCAGGATGAAGCGCAATTCAACGAGTGGGTTGAACTGCTGCTGGATCAGGCGCTGTTTGCCGAGCGTGGCACGCTCGAAGATCCAAACCAGTTCATCCGCCGCATGAACCAACTGCTGGTTTCCTGATAACTGCGATGTGAATGCCGGATAAGCGTGATTGCAATCCGGCATTTCTTTTAATCGCCTCTCTTTTCTAAATTTTCCCTCATTAACCGTTTCAGCGCTGGCACCTTCCTTGAGACAAATGCGTGATGGTGGTATCGTTTAGCGCTTTTTTAAAAATATCGACAACCTTTAAGGGGATTTTCGTAATGCGTATCATTCTGCTTGGCGCTCCGGGCGCGGGTAAAGGAACTCAGGCTCAGTTCATCATGGAGAAGTATGGTATTCCGCAAATCTCCACCGGTGATATGCTGCGTGCCGCCGTGAAATCTGGCTCCGAGCTGGGCAAACAAGCGAAAGACATCATGGACGCCGGTAAGCTGGTGACGGATGAGCTGGTGATCGCGCTGGTAAAAGAGCGTATCGCGCAGGAAGATTGCCGTAACGGTTTTCTGTTAGATGGTTTCCCGCGCACGATTCCGCAGGCTGACGCCATGAAAGAAGCCGGTATCGTGGTAGATTATGTTCTCGAATTCGACGTACCGGATGAGCTGATCGTTGACCGTATCGTTGGTCGTCGCGTACACGCTGCGTCTGGCCGCGTTTACCACATCAAATTCAACCCGCCTAAGGTTGAAGGTAAAGACGACGTGACCGGCGAAGAGCTGACCACCCGTAAAGACGACCAGGAAGAGACCGTGCGTAAGCGTCTGGTGGAATACCATCAGATGACGGCGCCGCTGATTGGTTACTACCAGAAAGAAGCGGCAGCAGGTAACACGCAATACGCGAAAGTTGACGGGACTCAGGCCGTTGCTGACGTGCGCGCCGCGCTGGAAAAAATCCTCGGTTAAGTTTTTCGCGTAGTGAACCTTTTATCAGGCCTGCCATTATCGCGTAGGCCTGATAAGCGTAGCGCCATCAGGCAAATTCTCGTTTTACCTCTCACAGCAATTAGTTCTTCTTACTCACTTTTCCGCTACAATTATCAACAATTTGAATCGATAAGAGGCGGTAATGCGTCAGACGAAAACCGGTATCCTGCTGGCAAATCTTGGTACTCCCGATGCCCCCACTCCGGCGGCAGTAACACGCTATCTCCGGCAATTCTTAAGCGATACACGCGTTGTCGATACGCCCCGTGTATTGTGGTGGCCGCTGCTGCGCGGCGTGATTTTGCCGCTTCGCGCCCCGCGTGTGGCAAAGCTTTATCAGTCTGTCTGGATGGAAGGCGGCTCTCCGTTAATGGTCTACAGCCGTCAACAGCAGCAGGCGCTTGCTGCGCGCCTGGCGGACACGCCCGTCGCGCTGGGCATGAGCTATGGCTCGCCGTCACTGGAAAGCGCGGTGGACGAGCTGCTGGCGAACCACGTGGATCATATCGTCGTGCTGCCGCTGTACCCGCAATATTCCTGCTCAACGGTTGCTGCGGTCTGGGATGAGCTGGCGCGCATTCTGGCGCGTAAACGTCGTATTCCCGGCATTTCGTTTATTCGCGATTACGCCGACGATCGCGCTTATATTGACGCGCTGGCGAACAGTGCGCGGGCTTCGTTCGCCGAACACGGCGAACCGGATTTGCTGCTGTTGTCCTACCACGGCATTCCGCAGCGCTTTGCTGATGAAGGCGACGACTATCCGCAGCGCTGTCGTGATACCACCCGTGAGCTGGTCTCAGCGCTCGGTCTGCCACCAGAAAAAGTAATGATGACCTTCCAGTCGCGTTTTGGTCGTGAACCGTGGCTGACGCCCTACACTGATGAAACGCTGAAGATGTTAGGCGAGAAGGGAACGGGCCATATTCAGGTGATGTGTCCGGGCTTCGCGGCGGATTGTCTGGAGACGCTGGAAGAAATTGCGGTGCAGAATAAAGAGATCTTCCTCGAAGCGGGCGGTAAAAAGTATGAATATATTCCGGCGCTAAATGCCGCGCCGGAACATATCGATATGATGCTGAAACTGACAGCCCCGTACCGCTAACGTGCAGCGTTAATCTGCTGAGTGAAGAAACGCGCACCATCGCGTAAGGCGTCATCGGCAGATTTCATCATGCGTGAGTAGTGCAGAAAGGCGTGCAGCGTGCCGGGATACATTTTGTATTCGCAGGGCTGTTGGTGCGCCTGAAGCGTCTCGAAGAGCAGACGGCTGTCGTCGATCAGCGGGTCAAACTCCGCACCGGCGATAAAGCAGGGCGGCACATCGCGCGTCAGGTCGTTGTTGAACAGGCAATAGTACGGCGACTCGCGATCGTCGGCATCACGCAGATACATTTTTTCGTACATTTCCAAATCCTGACGGCTGAGACCGTCCCAGTCGCCGCCCATCAGTCGTCGACTTGCTGAGTCCTGTAAGCCGTACAGTCCATACCACAACAGCACGCCCGCCACCTTTCCACAAAATATGTGCTTATCGCGCAGCCACAGCGCGCTGGCGAGCGACAGCATCGCGCCAGCGGAATCACCGGCAAAGCCAATGTGCGTCATGTTCAACTGATAGTCGTCCGCCTGCTGATAAAAGAACTGACAGGCGGCAATGGTCTCTTCAATGGCCTGCGGAAAGCGCGCCTCAGGTGAGAGTGAATAGTCGACGCCGATTACCGTGCACTGGGTATAGCTTGCCAGCAGACGCATGATTCGGTCATGGGTATCCAGATTCCCGAGAATACAACCGCCACCGTGCAGGTAAAACAGCGTGGCCTGACTGTCTGGCGTTGGGCTGTACAGGCGCGTTGTCACCTCTCCCCAGCGCGTAGGGAGGGCATATTCCCGCGTTGGCATTTGCGGTGCATCCGCATTCCAGAAGCGTCGTTCAAGAATGTAGTGTTGGCGCATCGCTGGCACATCATCGGCGGCAGGCCAGGGAGGCAAATCGTCCTGCCGGACATTCAGCACCGCGCGCATCTCGTCTGAAATGCTGGCCAGTACGGGAAGTTTATTCTCTGGTTTCATAAAACGCTCCTTGTGAAATCGACCCATTGTAAAAGCTTCCGTCGTGGAAACTGCGATCCGTTCGTCTGTTATTGAAACTCTGTCGTCCAGAGGGGAATGTGCTACCATGCACCGCTCAGTTATCCACCTGTAAAAACAGCTATGAAATTTCCCGGTAAACGCAAATCCAAACACTATTTCCCTGTCAACGCACGCGATCCACTGCTGCAACAAATCCAGCCTGAAAATGAAACCAGCGCCGCATGGGTGGTGGGGATCGATCAAACGCTGGTCGATATTGAAGCGAAAGTGGATGACGCGTTTGTACAACGTTATGGACTGAGTGCCGGGCATTCACTGGTGATTGAAGACGATGTGGCCGAAGCGCTGTATCAGGAACTGGTGCGTGACAATCTGATCACCCATCAGTTTGCCGGTGGCACGATTGGTAACACCATGCACAACTACTCCGTGCTGGCCGATGACCGTTCGGTGTTGCTGGGCGTGATGTGCAGCAACATCGAAATTGACAGCTACGCCTACCGCTATTTGTGCAACACCTCCAGTCGGACCGACCTCAACTATCTGCAGGGCGTTGACGGGCCGATTGGCCGCTGCTTTACCCTGATAGGCGAATCCGGTGAGCGTACCTTCGCCATCAGCCCAGGGCACATGAACCAGTTGCGCGCGGAAAGCATTCCGGAACCGGTGATTGCCGGGGCATCGGCGCTGGTGCTGACCTCCTATCTGGTACGCTGCAAGCCAGTCGAGCCGATGCCGGAAGCCACCATGAAGGCCATTGAGTACGCTAAAAAGCACAATGTGCCCGTGGTGCTGACGCTTGGGACAAAATTCGTGATCGCCGATAACCCGCAATGGTGGCAGGGTTTCCTGAAAGAGAACGTCTCAATCCTGGCAATGAATGAAGAAGAGGCCGAAGCGCTGACCGGTGAAAACGATCCGCTGCTGGCATCTGATAAAGCGCTGGACTGGGTCGATCTGGTGTTGTGTACCGCCGGACCGGTAGGGCTGTACATGGCGGGCTTTACCGAAGAGGAAGCCAAACGCAAAACTCAACACCCGTTGTTGCCTGGGGCGATTGCCGAATTTAACCAATATGAGTTCAGCCGCGCGATGCGCCATAAAGACTGTCGCAATCCGCTGCGCGTCTATTCCCATATCGCGCCGTATATGGGCGGTCCGGAAAAGATCATGAACACCAATGGCGCAGGTGACGGCGCGCTGGCGGCGCTGCTGCACGATATTACCGCCAACAGCTATCACCGTTCGAACGTGCCGAATTCCAGTAAGCACAAGTTCACCTGGCTGACCTATTCGTCATTAGCTCAGGTGTGTAAATATGCCAATCGTGTGAGTTATCAGGTACTGAACCAGCACTCTCCGCGTCTGACGCGTGGACTGCCGGAGCGTGAGGATAGCCTCGAAGAGTCGTACTGGGATCGTTAAGTCATTATGCCGGATGGCGACGTAAACGTCCTATCCGGCCTGGCGTAACCATTATCTGTGTCATCACGTAGGCCTGATAAGCGGAGCGCCATCAGGCAAACGAGCCGATGCCACGACGATCACCCGGTCACGATTTCACCCGCAGGGGGTGTTTCCAGCAATTCCAGCATCGTACGGGCGATTTCACGCTCGCCCATCACGACCTGATTAGCGCCGCGTTCGGTAATGTACTCGACCTCATCGTCATAATGCGCACGAGCAATAATCTCAATATTCGGGCACTTCTCGCGGGCAGACGCAACAATTTCACCGGCCTCATAGCCGTTCGGGATGGTGAGGATCAGCCAGCGGGCGCAGTCCAGATGCGCCAGATTCATAATCTCTTCATTGGCGGCATTCCCCAGCACCGCGCGGATCCCGCGCTCGCGTAGTTCATCCACTCGTGTCCGCGACGTTTCGATAACCACTAACGGCATCCCGGCCGCCATCAGTTTTTCACCGAGCAGACTGCCGACACGGCCAAAACCGACCAGCAGCGCGTGGTTGCAGATATCCACCGGAATTTGCTTCTCTTCCTCGATAGCCTCTTCCAGCGTTTGTTCTTCCAGCGTCTCGGTTTTTGCCAGATATTTTTCCAGCAGAGCAAACAGCACCGGGTTGAGCATAATCGACAGAATCGCCCCTGCCAGCACCAGATTTTGCCCTTCCTGCGGCAGCAGGTTCAGCGCCATCCCCAGACCGGCGAGAATAAAGGCGAATTCACCAATCTGCGCCAGGCTGGCGGCGATGGTCAGTGCGGTGCGCGGCGAGTGGCCAAACAGACGCACCAGGAAAAAGGCGGCGACCGACTTACCAAAGATAATGATGGCAAGCGTTGCTAGCACGGCCAGCGGTTGTTGGATCAGAATCAGCGGATCAAACAGCATACCGACGGAGACAAAGAACAGGACGGCAAACGCGTCGCGCAGCGGCAGGGTATCGTGGGCCGCGCGGTGGCTCAGTTCCGATTCATTCAGTACCATCCCGGCAAAGAACGCGCCCAGCGCGAAGGAGACATCAAACAGTTCCACCGCGCCGAAAGCGATACCTAATGCCAGCGCCAGTACGGAAAGGGTAAACAGTTCGCGGGAGCCGGTTGCCGCGCTGCGTGCCATAATCCACGGTACCAGACGGCGGCCAACCAGCATCATAATGGCGATAAAGGCGATAACTTTACCGATGGTAATGCCCATGTCGACGGCCAGCGAGGCGAAGCCGACGTTACCTTTTTCCACCATTCCGGCGACGGCTGGCAGCAGAACCAGCGTCAGTACCATTACCAGATCTTCAACAATCAGCCAGCCGATGGCAATCTGCCCTCGCTGACTGTCGACCAGTTGTCGTTCTTCAAGCGCGCGCAGCAGCACCACGGTACTGGCGGTTGAAAGACATAAACCAAAGACGATACCGGTCATCAGCGACCAGCCCAGCATGGCGGAAAGGGCCATACCCAACAGCGTCGCCACGGCTATCTGGGCGATCGCGCCGGGAATGGCTATCGACTTTACCGCCATCAAATCCTTCAGTGAAAAGTGCAAACCGACGCCGAACATCAGCAGAATAACGCCAAGCTCAGCGAGCTCCGGCGCAAGTTTGGTATCAGCCACAAAGCCTGGCGTAAAAGGACCGGCCAGAACGCCCGCTAACAGATATCCCACCAGAGGAGAAATACGCAGTTTATTGGCAAGCATGCCGAGTATAAAAGCGAGCACAAGGCCGCCAACAATGGTGGTGATAAGCGGGGTGGCGTGATGCATTCCGTCTCCTTTTCCTGGTGGTTATTGTCCATTTTTGGCCGGGAAAACCAAAATTACAGGTAATAGTTTATGACAATTTCATTGATGATGTTCATGAATAATTATTGAATTTTGCAGAAAAATGGAATTAGCTGCAAAAAAAGCACGGATCGGAAAACAGAAGGCGGTTTAACAGAGGAAAGGCTTATGGCGACTGTAAAACGATGCAGCCAAAGTTTGCCTTTGGCTGCAATGAAATCAGTCTTTATGCCGGTTATCAGGCAGGAATATGGTCAACATCCCCAATAGTGGCAGGAAAGCACAGATTTTATAGACTAACTCGATGCTGGTGTGATCGGCGATAAGCCCCAGAACTGCCGCTCCCAGACCTCCCATGCCAAAAGCAAAACCGAAAAAGAGTCCAGAAACCATACCGATACGTCCTGGAAGCAGCTCCTGAGCGTAGACCAGAATGGCAGAGAATGCCGAAGCGAGGATAAATCCAATAATCACCGTTAAAACCCCCGTCCAGTGCAGGCTGGCGTAGGGTAAAATCAGCGTAAACGGCGCAACGCCGAGGATAGAGCCCCAAATCACATATTTCCGCCCAATTTTATCCCCTACAGGCCCGCCGATCACCGTACCTGCCGCAACGGCAAACAGGAAGGCAAACAGATGAAGCTGAGCATTCTGGATAGATAATCCGAATTTTTGCATCAGATAAAAGGTGTAATAGCTGCTGATGCTCGCCATATAGAAGTATTTCGAGAAAATCAGGATCAGCAGGACGCTGACCGCAAGCACCACCTTATTGCGCGGCAGTGGATTGATAATCGTTGCTTTTGGTTTCCCCTTGCTCATTCGATGCTGCGCGGCATACCAGCGGCTAATTTGCGCCAGCACAACAATGGCCAGCAGCGCCGCAAGAACGAACCAGGCCACATTACCTTTGCCGTAAGGGGCGATAATCACTGCCGCCAACAACGGACCGAGGGAGCTACCAAAGTTACCTCCCACCTGGAAGATGGACTGGGCAAGACCGTGGCGTCCGCCTGAGGCCATACGCGCCACACGGGACGATTCCGGGTGGAATACCGAAGAACCGGTGCCGACCAGCGCGGCAGCCAACAGCACGGTGCCAAAACTGCCGGCCATTGCCAACAGCACCAGACCGCTTAGCGTAAAGCACATGCCAATCGGCAGCGACCACGGCATCGGGTACTTATCGGTCCAGTAGCCAACCACCGGTTGTAGTAGCGAAGAGGCCAACTGGAAGGTCAGGGTGATCATCCCTATCTGCATAAAGGTCAGTGAAAATTCGGACTGTAATAGCGGATAGATCGCCAGAATTAACGACTGAATCATATCGTTAAGCAGATGTGAAAGGCTGATCGCGCCTAAAATGCCGAACGACGTGCGTGCCTTAGCGACTGGCGCGGACGCACCAGGTGCTGGCTGGGTTTGTTCACTCATTGCCATAGAAAGTCACTTCTGTCTGATTTGCGATGTATGCGCTTTATCCTTCACGCTACCCGGATGCAACGTGAATGATGTTGCGCACAGGGGAATATCGTCATTGTGATTATTACCTGACTAACATACCTGCGGACGAGGTTTGAAGGAAGTCTCAATTCTGAAAACTTATTCGACTATTATTTCAGATAATTGTAATTTCAGCCGAGTGAAGGAATCAGGGAGAGAAACATGAAATTTTTAAAACGGGGTGTGGCGCTGGCACTGTTCGCTGCATTCACGCTGGCAAGTCAGCCTGCTCAGGCTTATGAAAAAGATAAAACCTATAAAATCACCATCCTGCATACCAACGATCACCATGGCCATTTCTGGCGCAGCGAATACGGCGAGTACGGTCTCTCAGCGCAAAAAACGCTGGTGGACGGGATTCGTCGCGAGGTGGCTGCCGAAGGGGGCAGCGTCCTGCTGCTGTCCGGCGGTGACATCAACACTGGCGTACCCGAATCGGATCTACAGGATGCTGAGCCCGACTTTCGCGGGATGAACCTGATTGGTTATGACGCGATGGCGGTCGGTAACCACGAATTTGATAATCCGCTCACCGTCCTGCGTCAGCAGGAGAAGTGGGCGAAGTTCCCGTTTCTCTCAGCCAATATTTACCAGAAAAGTACCGGCGAGCGCCTGTTTAAACCCTGGGCCATTTTTAAACGCCAGGATTTGAAAATCGCGGTGATCGGTTTGACCACCGACGACACGGCGAAAATCGGTAACCCTGAGTTCTTCACCGATATTGAATTTCGCAAACCAGCGGAAGAGGCAAAGGTGGTGATTCAGGAATTGCAGATGAATGAAAAGCCGGACGTCATGATTGCCACCACTCATATGGGGCATTACGACAACGGCAACCACGGATCGAACGCGCCGGGCGACGTTGAAATGGCGCGCAGTCTGCCAGAGGGCGCGCTGGCGATGATTGTGGGTGGTCACTCACAGGACCCGGTGTGCATGGCGGCGGAAAATAAGAAACAGGTGGATTACGTTCCCGGTACGCCGTGTGCACCGGACAAACAGAATGGTATCTGGATCGTGCAGGCTCATGAGTGGGGGAAATACGTGGGTCGCGCGGACTTTGAGTTCCGTAACGGCGAGATGAAAATGGTCAACTATCAGCTGATTCCGGTGAACCTGAAGAAGAAAGTGACCTGGGAAGACGGGAAAAGTGAGCACGTACTTTACACCCCGGAAATCGCGGAGAATGCGCAGATGCTCTCGCTGTTGTCACCGTTCCAGAATAAAGGAAAAGCGCAGCTGGATGTGAAAATTGGTGCGGTGAATGACCGACTGGAAGGCGATCGCAGCAAGGTCCGTTTTGTACAAACCAACATGGGGCATTTGATTCTGGCTGCGCAAATGGCGCGTACCGGTGCCGATTTTGGCGTCATGAGCGGCGGCGGCATTCGTGACTCGATTGACGGCGGGGATATCACCTATAAAAGCGTGCTGAAGGTTCAGCCATTCGGCAACGTTGTCGTATATGCCGACATGAACGGTAAGGATGTGACGGATTATCTGACGGCCGTGGCGCAAATGAAACCGGACTCCGGCGCCTATCCGCAGTTTGCCAGGGTTAGCTTTGTGGCAAAAGAGGGCAAGCTCAACGATTTGAAAATCAACGGCGAGCCGGTTGACCCGGCAAAAACCTACCGTATGGCGACGCTCAGCTTTAACGCGACCGGCGGCGACGGCTATCCGCGTATTGATAACAAACCGGGGTACGTCAACACCGGGTTTATTGATGCGGAAGTGCTGAAGGAATACATTCAGAAAAACTCACCGCTGGATGCCAGTGCGTATGAGCCGAAGGGGGAAGTTAGCTGGCAGTAACAGGGCGGAGTGCAGGATGGCGGTGCGGGCATCTTATCCGGCCTACAGGTTAGTGCGGTTTCCTGGCCTGATAAGCGTCGCGCTATCAGGCCATCATTCTATAATCACTTAATCCCGGCGGGCGATATCGGCGAATTCAGCCTCCAGAATCGCGGCTAAATCAACCGCCGCCAGTTCAATGTCCAGCCCGCGTTTGCCGCCAGAGACAAAAATGGTGTCAAACGTCCGGGCTGGCGCATCAATCAGCGTCGGTAGACGTTTTTTTTGTCCCAGTGGGCTAATGCCGCCGACCAGATACCCGGTCGTGCGTTGCGCAACCAGCGGATCGGCCATATCGACTTTTTTCGCGCCGAGCGCTTTGGCGACTTTTTTCAGATCCAGTTGTCCGGCCACCGGCGTGACTGCAACCGCCAGATGTTTCATATCACCATTCACCGCCACCAGCAGCGTTTTGTACACCTGATCGGCATTCAGCCCTAACTTGCGCACCACCTCATCGCCGAAGTTGGTCTCGGCGGGATCGTGGTCGTAGGTATGGATCCTGAACGTAATTTTGTTTTTTTCGAGTAATTTAACGGCGGGTGTCATAGCTATTTTTCCTGGCTAAACCAAATGACGAGTCAAGCATATCTCTAACGAATGTTCGAAATATAGTACCATCTTGCGCAATTATGTTGGCAGGATGCAGAGTTTGAGCGACAATCGACATACACCGTCGCATTAAGCGGCGGCATAATAATAATGATGAAATTCCTCTTTGACGGGCCAATAGAAATATTGGCCACTTTTTTTATCGCATCAGCTCCGGCAGATTTCCCTCTCCATAAAGGTGCAGCGCGCCGACGGCCACCACATAGCGACCCGCAGGCAGTGCCGCCAGACGATCCCGCCAGGCGATATTGCGTTGATGCATCAGCACATCGTACAGCGACTGACTGAAGGTGTTGGGAAGCGTCAGGTGATTGTCCTGCGGCGGGGAGTCAAGCCACCAGCTCATCATCTGTTGCAGTAGCCGGGCGTTGGTGTGCCAGTGCGTTAGTGTGTCCTCCAGCAGCGCCAGGCCGTTGTCTGGCAGTTCACACAACAGTGCAATCTGGCTGGCGGCACCTTCCAGTTCAATCACCGGTTTTTCTGCCTTTTTCGCGGCCTGCAACAGCTGATAATCAATACCGTATTCCGGGCGTAATCCCAACTGTTGCGCCTGGGTGGCCTGCAACACCATCGCGATTTGCCACAGCGGTTGTGTGGAAAACAGCGTCGGAGAGATCCCCAATTCATCGGTCGCGCGATGCAGATTGCGCAACTGCTCCTCGCTGATGCGCTCTTCCAGTGCGGAAAATTCGGGTAGATCGGCAAAAGGGCTGTCATTGCCGGAGACGTCGGCCTCAACAATTAGCGCATCGGCGCTGTTAAGCTTTTTGAGCAGTCTGGCAGGGAGAGGGGACATATCGCGACTGCCCATATGAATACTGCCAATCAGGTGGAAATGGCGGTTGCCGGGCAACGAAACATCAATGGCGGGCCAGGTATAGCGATTGCCGGATAGCGTAGCGAAGAATGTTTTTACCCGGTAAAACAGATCCATGCGACCTCCCTAATCAGAAGCCCATGCTAACGCGTGGCCCAGGGGTGTGCAATGTGTGAATTGCCGGATGGCGGCGCTAAAACGCCATCCGGCATCGCTTACTCTTTCGGTTTAAAGCGCAGCAGTCGGTTCGCGTTGCTCACCACGGTAATGGACGAGAGCGCCATCGCCGCACCGGCAACCACCGGGTTCAGCAACGTACCGGTAAACGGCCACAGAATACCGGCTGCAACAGGAATACCGATGCTGTTGTAGATGAATGCGCCAAGCAGGTTTTGCTTCATGTTTCGAAGCGTTGCGCGGGAAATAGACAGTGCATCTGCCACGCCCATCAGGCTATGACGCATCAGGGTAATTGCAGCGGTTTCGATAGCCACATCGCTGCCGCCGCCCATTGCGATCCCGACATCGGCTTGCGCCAGCGCCGGTGCATCATTGATGCCGTCACCGACCATCGCCACCTGACGCCCCTGGCTTTGCAGACGTTTAATGGCATCGGCTTTACCGTCCGGCAGAACGCCGGCAATCACCTCATCAATTCCCGCCTCTTTGGCGATGGCGTTAGCCGTCGTCGGGTTATCGCCGGTTAACATCACCAGACGATAGCCGGCGCGGTGCAGTCGCTGAAGGGCGGCCACGCTGTCGCTACGCAACGGATCGCGCACGGCCAGCAGCGCTGCCGCTTTACCATCAATCGCCAGCAGCACCGGCGTAGCGCCCTGAGAAGCCTGGGCCGATATCTCGGTTTCCAGTTCGCGAGTGTCAACCTGCTGCTCGTTCAGCAGGGCCTGGTTGCCCAACAACAGCGTATGCCCTTCGGCTTCACCGCTAACGCCTAATCCACGCAGGGTGCGGAAACCGTTGACCTGCGGCAGTGCACCATCACCGGCTTTGTCGAGAATCGCTCGTGCCAGCGGGTGGCTGGAGCCTTGCTCAAGCGCCGCCGCCAGACGCAGCACCTGCGCCTCGTCAGTCTCGCCTACGGTTTTAATCGCCACCACCTGGGGTTTGCCTTCGGTCAGTGTCCCGGTTTTGTCGAAGACCACGGTATCCAGAGTGCTGGCGCGCTGCAGCGCATCGGCATCACGCACCAGTACGCCAAACTCAGCCGCACGACCCACGCCGGAAATAATAGACATTGGTGTTGCCAGACCCAGCGCACACGGACAGGCAATAATCAGTACTGTGGTTGCAATCACCAGGGTGTAGACAATTTGCGGCGCCGGGCCAAAGAAGTACCAGATACCCGCGCTGACCAGCGCAATCACGACCACAACCGGAACAAACACGGCGGAAATCTTATCGGCCATCTGACCGATTTCCGGCTTACTGCTCTGGGCCTGGCGCACCATACGGATAATGCGCGACAGCGTCGTATGGCTGCCGACTGCGCTGGCGCGGAACAACACGCTGCCATCCTGCACAACGGTACCGGCATGCACACTGTCGCCTTCCCCTTTTTGTTGTGGGATAGGTTCGCCGGTAAGCATCGCCTCATCCAGCCAGGCTTCGCCCTGGGTGATTTCACCGTCAACCGGTACGCGGTCGCCGGTGGTCAGACGCAACAGCATTCCCGGTTGAACCTCTGCCAGCGGTACGCTCTTTTCACCGTCTTCTGTCACCACTCGCGCCGTTGGCGGCGTGAGATCGAGTAATTTTTCCAGCGCCTTAGACGAGCGCTGACGCGCGCGGGCTTCCAGCATGTGTCCGAGGTTAATCAGACCAATGATCATCGCGCTGGCTTCATAATAAAGATGACGCGCTTCCATCGGGAACCACTGCGGCCACAGGTTGACGCTCATCGAGTACAACCAGGCTACGCCGGTGCCCAGCGCCACCAGGGTGTCCATCGTGGCGGTGCCGTTCATCAGGCTCTTCCACGCGCTGCGATAAAAATGGCCGCCGGCAAAAACCATCACGGCGAGCGTCGCCAGACCTATCGCCAGCCACAGGCTGCGGTTGTCGGCGGTCACCATCATGTTATCGCCCATCATCCCCCAGACCATCACCGGCACACCCACCAGCAGGGCGACAATCGCCTGCCAGCGGAAGCGTTTCATTGTCGCGACGGCGGTTTCCTGCTGGCGCTCACGGCGTTTGAGATCGTCTTCAATCGCCTCCGCGCCATAGCCGGCTTTTTCCACCGCCTGGACTAAATCGGCGGCGGACGCACTGCCCATCACCAGCGCAGTACGTTCCGCGAGGTTTACCCGTGCCTGCGTGACCCCGGGAACGCTTTGCAGCGCATTTTGTACCCGGGAAACACAGCTGGCGCAGCTCATGCCGCTTAACAGCAGCTGTTGGCTCTCATCTTCAGCCGTCGCTGCCGGAAGCTCAGGAGGGACCGCTGCCAGTGCTTCCGACGGGATTGATGACTCCGCCAGCGGTTTAGCCTTTGGGTGGCTTAACTCTGCGCCGTAACCGGCTTGTTTGATGGTGTCGATAAGCGCTTCGGCGCTGGCAGTGCCGGTGACGTGCGCTTCAGTCACGGTAACCTCAGCCTGTTCAACATCCGGGCGTTGTTCAAGACTCTCTTTTACGCGTTTGACGCAGTGACCGCAGGACAGGCCGTCCAGGGTCAGGTCGATAGTGTGAGACATCACTTCACTCCTTTATTACAGGGATTAATTGACTGTGATAAAGGTTAAACCTTCCAGCAAGGGGAAGGTCAAGGGATTTGTTTTCACCCTGTTTTTTTAATGTTCCAGTGCGATGGCGCAGACATGTTCGAGGGTGGAAAGGTTGTTGTAAAGTTCCGGTAAGGTCATTTTTTTTCTAATCACGACTTTTAGATTAACCTCTATTTTCCCCTTTTTGACATCGCGGATGGTGATAGCTTCAATAATGTTTTTTTGCTGATTAATACTTTCCACCAGCGTTTGTAGTCCTGATTTTTCGTCAAGAATAATGCGAATCTTAACTTTACCGGGCAATTGATTTTTAGTTTGTAAAAAGATAACAAAATAGCTGAGCTTTATGGCCAGCAGGAACAGGCCTGTGGCAAGAAGCGCATGCATATAAAAACCGGCGCCACTGGTAATTCCCACTCCCGCAGAAGCCCATACAATGGCTGCGGTTGTCAGCCCGGAGATGGCGTCGTCATGGCGATGAAGGATAACACCTGCACCGAGAAAGCCTACGCCGCTGATAATTTGTGCGGCCAGGCGCATCGGATCGCTACGTATATTCATCGAGATTTCCGCGTAATACTCTGCTGACTGAATAGAGACGATGGTCAGAACGCAACTGGCGACGGAAATAATGACGCACGTTTTAAATCCGACAGGCTTTCCTTTCGATTCCCTTTCAAGACCGATGATCCCGCCGAGGATAAAAGCGACGCAAATTTTGCCCAGCGTAATTAACAGAGATTCTCCTTCACCGAATAAGAGGAAGGATAACGTATTCATATTTCCTCCGGAAAACTCACCTCAAACAGCGTAAAAAAGGTCTCCTTTTCTGACCCGTAACGCTAGGCGCGGTAGGTATGGATATAGTGCTCAATCAGCGAAAGAAGTCGCCGGTTATCAATGCTCTGCAGAATTTTTACCCGCGCACCTTTTGGTTCAGGGATCCCTACATTGAGACGCAACGTGTCACGTCCATAGCGACAGGTCATACCGCGCGTGATGCCTTCCAGAGAGACATCCAGGTAATCTTCCTCCATTGTTGCCAGAGAGGGATCCAGTAACCAGGCAACGGTTAACGCATCATGGATCCAACATCCGGGCAGATGGCGGGTTTGCATAGAGTAGGTGATCCACGGACGAATGGTTTGCGCCAGATAACGGCTAAGCCCGTTTTCTGTTTTTGCCAGACGATCCAAATCGGCGTGAAGCATTTGAGTTTTCGTTGTCACATCCATCGGGACCAGCGTGACGGGCGCGCCGCTGGTAAGCACCGCATGAGCCGCCTCAGGATCCAGACCAAAATTGGTATCTTTCAGGTAGCCCGGCACATTGAATACGCCGCCCATAACAACGATATTTTTGACCGCGTGAACAATCTGCGGGTAAAGCTGCAGGGCAATGGCCACATTGGTGAGTGGACCGGTAGCAACCAACGTGATTTCACCAGGGTTATTACAGATGAGTTCACCTATCGCCTCGGGTGCATGGGGGGGCACCTGTTGGCACAATGCCGGGGCAGGAACTTCCGACCAGAGTTGCCGTAAGCCAAACTGATCGACACCCTGATCCAGTTTTTCACGCCAGGGAAGCGGATCTTCCCGGAGCGCACGCGAGGCTCCACGGTAAACAGAAACGGGAATAGCCAATTGCGCAATGAGATCTTTAGCGACGGCATATCCCACATCTGCCGGCGTATTTCCTGCGACAGTAGTGATCATCTCCAGAGTGATTTGCGGAGCGGCAATCGCCAGCGCTAGCGCCAGGCCGTCATCAATATTCGCGCCGGGAATGCCATTGCCTGGATCGCAGTCAATTATGATACGCATCGATGTATTTTCACGTTGTCTCGGGTTGTACTTCATGTCCCTGGCAGCCACACGATTCTCCTGTTCGTAAATAAAACTCAAATTCAACGCGGCGAACCTCTCCATCCCAATTTTTCAGCATGTCAATTGCCGCACGAGCCATCTTATCGACCGGTTGCAGAACGGCGGTCAAAGAAGGGACGTTGTAAGCCGATTCATGTGTTGCGTTAAAACAGACCAGTGCAACATCTTCAGGGACGCGCAGCCCATGTTCCGCCAGGGCGCGTAAGCAACCCAGTGCCTGCTGTTCATTCGTCGCGAACAACGCGCGCGGTGGCTGGCGTTGCAGCATACGTTTTGTCGCCTCGTAACCTCCGGCGCGGGTATAGTTGGTCGAAAAAATCCATGAAGGATTGACCATTAGCGATGAGGCTTCCAGCGCCTGCTGCCAGCCCCGGATACGATCCTGAGTATTCAGCATTTCACGCGGGCCACAGATGATGCCGATGTCGCGATATCCGTGATCAATCAGATGTTGGGTTACCTGCATCGCCGCCTGTTGTTCATCAACCTGGATAACGCTGACGTTAAGTCCAGGATCCACGCGATCGAGCATAACGCAGGGCGTACCGCTCTCCTGAATCAAATTGATATAAGGATGGCGATCCACACTGGTGTAGATCAGCCCGTCAACCTGGCGGTGCAACATATTATTAATCAGTTCACGTTCACGGCAGCTGCTGTCGCCCGCATCACCCAGCAGGAGTACTTTGCCATCAGCAAATGCTTCGTGTTGCAGAGCATGAGCCATAGAGGCGATAAACGGGTTCGAGATATCCGGTGCGACAAGCCCATAAGTTTGTGTACTCCCTGAAGCCAGCGCACGCGCGATGCCATTGGGTCGATAGCCGGTTTTCTTAATGGCCTGTAGTACACGTTGCCGGGTCGCTTCGGCAACGGGACGTGGACCATTATTAATAACGTAACTAACGACAGCGACGGACGTTCCCGCTTCTTTTGCCACGTCAGAACGTGTTACGCGTTGCGAATGTGATTGAGTCACGAGGCACCTACCTGATTGCGTTCAGAGTGATTTTTTCCAGACAGCATAAGGCGTTATGACCCAAAAATCTTTGGTAAAGAACGCGCATCTCACGTTCTCTGGCCTCAAATTGCATCCTCGGGTAAGTTAAGATCCCGTCCACGGGTTTCTGGTGCAAAGAACGTGGTTACCAGTCCAATTGTGGCCATCAGAGCGAAATAGAGAGCGATTGGCCACCAGTGCCCATAAAACGAGAGCAATGCCGAGGCGATAAGTGGCGCTGTCCCGCCAGACATAATCGAACCGAGCTCTTTTGCAAATGCCATTTTGGTATAACGATTCTTGACACCGAAAAGCTCAACGCCCCATGCAGCCTGAACACCAAAAATACCCAGTGACGCGATTCCCATCCCGGTAATGATCGTTGGGATGACAATCCATGGCTCACGAGAATCCAGCAGCATGAATGCCGGAAAAGCATACAGGATCAGTAACAAGCAGAACCAACGATAGACGATCCGTCTGCCGAATCGATCGGAAAGCCAGCCCGCCAGAGGAATAATGGCAAATCCCAGAACCGATGCGATAAACACCGCCACGGTCGGCACTGATTTATCCACCATCAGCACTTTAGCGACATAGCCAATGATAAATCCCTGTGCCAGGTAGGAGGGGCCATTCTCGCCAATGCGTAAGCCGACCATGGTCCAGAACGCACGGGTCCGTTTCCAGAAGCTACGTGTATCATGCTGTTGCTGCGCTTTTCCCTCGCGAAGAACTTTTTCTCGCTCGGCCTGCAGGAGGGCCTTTTGACGTTCAAAAACGGGCGTTTCACGCATATGGCGACGAATGAATAGCGCAGCAGCGGCGATAAGAATGCTGCAAAGAAAAGGAATACGCCATCCCCAGCTTAATAAGTCATCTTTGTCCATTTGCAGGACGATGAGCCAAACCAACGAAGCCAGTAATGTTCCGCTGTTTGAGCCCAGCGCGATAATCGAGGAAACCAGCCCACGGCGTTTAACGGGAGCATATTCACCGAGCATCACGGTACCCCCTGAAAGTTCCGCTCCGGCCCCCAGGCCCTGAGAAAATCGAAGGATAACCAGGCATACCGGCGCCCAGACGCCAATCTGGGCGTAGCTGGGGATCAAACCTATTAACATGGTCGACATGCCCATCAATCCAATCGTGATAACCATGACAATCTTCCGACCATGTTTATCGCCTATCCAGCCAAACAGAAGCGCACCGATGGGGCGAGCAATAAACCCAACGGAATAGGCGGCAAAGCTGGAAAGTAACGCCATGACAGGTGTCGCTTCCGGAAAAAAGACATCGCCAAAGATAATGCCTGCGGCAAGACCGTACAGGGCAAAATCGGCATACTCCATCGTGGTGCCTAACCAGCAGGAAAATGTCGCTCGCCAAAATTCGCGGCGTCCTTCGGGGGTTTCCAGCCGCTCCTGAGCGGCTTGTTGGTTATCCGTCAGGGGAACAGAGGATGAATGCGTGTTCATAAGAACTCCTTGAAGTTATCTGTCGACATACGTCGCAGGCTTGTGCTCTTCACGTTCTACTCGCGTAGATATTATATTTTTACCGGAGATTAATAAATCTACCCGCGTAGAATGATCAAGGAAAAGAGTTAAAATTGCGAAAGCGATCACTTATAACAGGCAATTGTTACAAAAAAAGGTACGCCTGCTTCGATGTTCTTCACTGTTTATGAAGTACGAACGTTCGACGGTTCCGGAAATGTGAAAGTGGCAGTGGTAACGCCCGCGACCTGTGAAGTGACAGGAGGTTACTGGCATCTATTGGATGGGTGTGTGGTGTCAGCCACAAGTACGTTATAATGACACCATGCCACAGCTTAAGGTGCGGAGGACGTGTGAATATCAGCGATGTAGCAAAAAAAACCGGTTTAACCAGTAAAGCGATCCGCTTTTATGAAGAAAAAGGGCTGGTCACGCCGCCGCTGCGTGGTGAAAACGGTTATCGCACCTACGGGCAACAGCATCTCAATGAACTGACGCTGCTGCGCCAGGCGCGCCAGGTCGGATTCAACCTTGAAGAGTGCGGTGAACTGGTAAATCTGTTCAACGATCCGGGGCGTCACAGCGCGGATGTCAAAAAGCGGACGCTGGAGAAAGTGGCTGAAATTGAGCGCCATATCAGCGAATTACAGTCAATGCGCGTACAGTTGCTGGCGCTGGCGGAGTCGTGTCCGGGCGATGACAGCGCGGAATGCCCTATTATTGATAACCTTTCTGGCTGTTGCCACCACAAGGCGCAGGTTTAACGCGCGTCGGGATTAAGCATAAAGACCACCGTGCCGCGATACCACGGGGATGTGCGTAACTGCGCTTCCGCCTGGCTGTCCCGCTTACCGTGCTGTACCAGACCAAGCTTAAAGGGAATTCGCAAGCGGGAGAGGGCGGGCAGGTAGTCCTGATAATTCGTCACCGTGTGCCGTCCCTGATAGCTCTGCACTACCAGTTCATCGATTGGCAGCGCGTTCAGCGTTGCAATGTCACCGGTTTTCGCCCAGTCCAGCAATCCGGTTACCCCAAGAGCAAAATCGGGTGGCAGTTGTTGGCGCAATACCCGCAGAAAGCGGGCGTAGTCGGCGAGTTGATGCGTCTCGGCGTCAAAATCGACCTGTAGCCCTACCACCTGATTTCCCGCCCCCTGCCAGCGCTGCATCAGCCGCACGATGCGTGCCGGAATCGCGTCCGGAACGTCGAGCGTGGTAAAGCGCACGGTAAGCCAGATGGACGGAAACGTCAGGCGGCTGACGGGAAGCCCCAGACGCTGAAACTCCGCGCCCTTTGCCCGCATCAATACTTCCCCCTGATGCAGATAGACCGTTTGGGCGCCTCTCAGTTCATCGCTGGCTTTCACCCCTGACCAGAGCCAGAAGGCGGGATGTTCGCGGGCGATAACCGTCTCATCCGCCTGCGCCTGTCCCGCCAGTAGCGCGATTACCAGTAGTATTTGAGTTTTTGCGCCCACGGACTGCCCGGATACTGGGTTTTCAACTGCGTGAACCAGCCTTTGCGCTGCTGTTTGTCCACCTCTTCTCCGCCACACTCATTCGTGCCGGACGGGGCGTAACACATGATGGCGCGATACAGTGCGTAACTTATGTCTTCGTGCTCGGCTTTTGGCGAGGTGATGACCTGCTGGTAGTAACTCTGGCGATCATACTGCCCAACCGGACGCTTGCGGTCGATAGCGGTCTCCAGCACGCCATTCCCTGCGCTGTCTTTCCACAAATCGACATGGGTTTGTGACGTGCGGAAGAACTCACCCAGACAGTTCAGCGCATGGGCATCATCGGGATTTTTGCTCAGCGTGCCGACGGTCTCATTGAGGCTGCGGCACACGTAACCGACTTCAGCGGCGTCACCGTTCCAGTCAAACGTGCTCAGATTGACGTCGTCGAATGCTTCGCCGATCACCGGCTGTGTGATGGCGCTGGCGAGTTTGCGGTCCTGCAGCCAGTCGCTAAAGCGGTTTTCTGTGAGATCGCGCACCAGCAGCGTATGCAGCGCGATAGTGCGTTCTTCGTTATTCGGTCCCTGGCTGACCTGCTGACGCAACTGTTCAGGCGTCGCCACGGTTTTCAGTACCCGGGAACGATAACGCAGGTTGGTGACCGCGCTGTCCGGGGCAAAAACCGCCTCCGTATCGCCACTGTACACCAGCGTGGCCGCCAGTTTTGCCTGCACATACTGCTGCTGTTCGTTATCCTGGCTCAGCTTCAGCAATGTCGACCAGAAATCACGCGCTTCTGACCACTGCTTTTGACCCATCAGCGCGTTACCGTAGAGAACCTGTTCGCTGAAAGCGAGGATATCGTGAGCCGGAAGTTGTTTCGCCGGGGTAACCGCCTGAAGAATCGCAGCATTGTTTTCTGTCGCCAGCCACAGGTTGAGTTGCAGATCGCGCCACAGCGGCAGTTTTCCGCTTTTTTCAAAAACCGGTTTGCTGGCATCCAGGTTAGCCTGCGTCAGGGTTGGCTTCTGGTCGCTGTTCAGACGAAGGGCGCGTAGCATCTCGGTATAGCTGACGAGAGGGGCGTCGGCGAACGCCTCCTGTACCGATTGATCGTAAAACTGCCTGCCATAGACATTATCGTATTCAATCACCCGGTTTCGCAGCGTCTGCGCATCGGCGGCCTGCCGGAATGCCTGCTCATACAATCCTGCAAGCGACGCCCAGTCCTGCAAATACCAGTGGATGCGACGCAGCATGCCGTGTGCGGAATCGGCATAGCGGCCTTCAGGCCAGCGCTGAAGATAGGTCTGCGCCTCTTTTTTCGCGCGTAAGGCGTCTTCACGATTTATTCGTGCGATATCAAAATCGCCATATTCGCCGACGCTGTTTTGGCTGCTTTTGTTCAGCGCCGTGCGCATCAGCATATATTGCGCGGTTTCCGCCAGCCACGGGCGATCGCTCTTAAGCAGCGACGTGAAAACCTGCGCCGCGCTTTCGTATTCACCCGCGTAAAAATGGGCTGCGGCGATCAGATAGATTTTATACGCCAGGGCAGGTGAGTCCGCCGGGAGCGTAGTGAGAGAGGCCGTGATTTGCTCTGCGCTGGCCCCGGAATAGAGTCCCAGACGTGCCTGCGCCAGCGCCTGCTTTTGTTCTGCTGTCAGCGTAGCATCGCTCAGTAGCGCGGCAAAAAACTGACTGACGCTGTCGGCATTATTGGAGACAAAACGGTTTTCCTGCTCACCGTCGTGGTTGAATTCAACCGCCGCTACCTGCAGCGTTGCCATCTGCTGGGCGAGTGTATTGGGTGCATTCTGCGTTTGTGCAGGCGAGTCCGTGCGGACATCATCGTCATCCCATTGCGGGTGATAAGCAAAATAGAAATCGCGTGAGCGGGTGATATCCGCAGGCATCGACTGAACGGGCACAGCAAACGACTTTGCCTCACTCAGCAGACGCAACAGGTTATCGCGTGAATCATTATCGGGCGTCAGAATAGGGGCGCCTTTTAGCAGACAGCGCGCGTCGCTCCAGGTGCAGTCTGCGATATCAAACGAGGCGAATGCCTGAGGGGCGGCGCTCGCCAGTAATGCACAAAAGCTAAATGCCAGAGGCGTCTTCCTGACCATCATGCGATTCCTGTCATCGATTTTATCGGGTAAGGGGTCTGATATAGAGCGTGATGCCTTCAACGGCAATCACTTCAACGTGCGTGCCGGCGGGCAGATCGTCGCTGGCGTTGACCGGCCATGAACTGTCGCCAACACGCATGTGTCCACGACCATTGACCAGAGACGACTCCAGGACAAACCGACGGCCGACCAGTTGCTGGCCGCGCTGGTTGAGCTGACTGTCTGCCGGTTTTTGTTCACGAACGCGTTTCGCCATCCACTTCCACCAGAACCAGGCGGCAAGCAGCGTTAAGACGGCAAAGATAACACCCTGCCATTCCCAGTCGACGGGCAACAGCCAGACCAGAATGCCGGTAATGACCGCCGCGACGCCGCTCCACAACAGATAACCGTTGCCGCCCAACATCTCAGCGGCCAGAAGCAGACCGCCAAGGCTGAGCCAGAAAATATGGGGATGCCCCACAATCATCTCGATCATTATTTATTCCGTTCGCTGGCGCTGTCCTTGATCAGTTCAGTGATCCCGGCAATGGAACCCATCAGGCTGCTGGCATCCAGTGGCATCATCACCACTTTACTGTTACTGGACGAGCCGATTTGCTGTAGCGCTTCGGTATATTTCTGCGCCACAAAGTAATTCACCGCCTGAATATCACCGGAGGCGATCGCTTCAGACACCATTTTGGTCGCGCGGGCTTCCGCTTCAGCGGAACGTTCGCGGGCTTCTGCCTGTAAGAAGGCGGATTGACGTTCCCCTTCAGCTTTCAGGATCTGCGACTGTTTTTCCCCTTCGGCCTTAAGGATTTCTGCCTGGCGCACCCCTTCGGCTTCCAGAATATACGCACGTTTAGTACGTTCCGCTTTCATCTGGGCGTTCATGGAGGAGATCAGTTCAGCCGGTGGGCGGACATCACGAATCTCGATACGCGTGACTTTAATGCCCCAGGGATTGGTGGCCTCATCGACGATATGCAGCAGTCGGGTATTGATGCTGTCACGCTGGGAGAGCATTTCATCAAGCTCCATCGACCCCAGAACGGTACGGATGTTGGTCATAGTGAGGTTGATGATCGCCAGTTCCAGATTGCTGACCTCATAGGCCGCACGCGGCGCGTCAATCACCTGAATAAAGCAGACGGCATCAATGGTGACGTTGGCGTTATCTTTCGAGATCACTTCCTGCGAGGGAATATCCAGCACCTGCTCCATCATATTGATTTTGCGTCCAATCCGGTCCATGAACGGCACAACGATGCTTAAGCCCGGTTGCAGCGTTTTGGTATAGCGGCCAAATCGCTCTACCGTCCACTGATACCCCTGGGGAACAATTTTCACGCCGGCGCCGACGATGACCAGCGCGACAAAAATGAGAATAGGAATAACAATAAGCATTGAAAAACCTCCTGTTGAACTGTCCATGATGTCGAGATTGGCGATGTTACTCTTGAAATTATACCTGATTCATTAAAGAGAGTTCCCCTCCTGTTAATTAGAGGGATACACTATTTTGCGATAAAACGCGAAAACAGGATAGATAATGCGTGAAAATAGCAGGTTGTTGCAGGTAAACAATGTGGGTTACCAGGTCGGGACCACCAAAATTCTGAATAACATCAGTTTTGACTTACATCCTGGTGAATTTAAATTAATCACCGGCCCTTCTGGCTGTGGAAAAAGTACCTTACTGAAGATTATTGCGTCGTTGCTCAGTCCGAATAGCGGTGAGATCCGCTTTGGTGGAGAGGATATAGCCACTCTCAACCCGGAACATTATCGTCAACAGGTTTCGTATTGCGCCCAGACGCCCGCGCTGTTTGGCGATACGGTCTACGATAATCTGATCTTCCCCTGGCAAATCCGTAACCAGCGTCCAGATCCTGGGGCTTTTCTGGCGGACCTGGCCCGCTTTCAACTGCCGGAGTCGATTCTGGCGAAAAATATCAATGCGCTCTCCGGCGGAGAGAAACAGCGCATTTCCCTGATCCGCAATTTACAGTTTTTGCCGCAGGTTTTACTGCTTGATGAAATCACCAGCGCACTGGATGAAAGCAATAAGCGCAATGTGAATGAGATTATTCATCACTATGCTCGCGATAAGCAGATAGGGGTGTTGTGGGTGACTCACGATAAAGACGAAATTAATCATGCGGATGAAATAATCACTCTGATGCCGCATGCCGGAGAAATGCAGGAAGCGCGTAATGAATGAACATAATATTACTAACGAGTCACTGGCATTAGCGATGATGCTGGTGGTGGTGGCGATGCTGATAAGCCATAAAGAGAAACTGGCGCTGGAGAAAGATATTCTCTGGAGCGTCGCTCGCGCCGTGGTTCAACTTATTATCGTCGGCTATGTCCTGAAATATATCTTCGCGGTCAATCATGCTGTCCTGACGTTAGTGATGGTGTTATTCATCTGTTTTAACGCCGCGTATAACGCGCAGAAGCGCAGTAAATATATTGATAAAGCGTTTGTTTCCTCGTTTATTGCCATCACGACGGGGGCAGGGTTAACGCTGGCGGTGCTGGTGCTGTCGGGGTCGATTGAATTTATCCCGATGCAGGTGATCCCCATTTCCGGGATGATCGCTGGTAATGCGATGGTGGCCGTCGGATTGTGCTACAACAATCTCGGTCAGCGTTTCAGCAGCGAACAACAGCAGATTCAGGAAAAACTCAGTCTCGGCGCCACGCCGAAAATGGCGTCTGCGGGCTTGATCCGCGACAGTATTCGCGCCTCGCTGATCCCAACGATCGACTCCGCGAAAACGGTCGGACTGGTGAGTTTGCCGGGGATGATGTCAGGGCTGATCTTTGCCGGTATCGATCCGGTCAAAGCGATTAAATATCAGATTATGGTGACCTTTATGTTGCTCTCAACGGCGAGCCTGTCGACCATCATTGCTTGCTATTTAACCTATCGGAAGTTTTACAACTCGCGTCACCAACTGGTGGTGACGCGTTTGAAGAAATCGTAACCGGCGACTGGCGTAGGCCCGATAAGCGTAGCGCCATCGGGCAACGTTAATCAGTACAACAGCGCGTAGAGCTGACGACGATATTTCGACGCCAGCGCGTCGCCGGTACCCAGCGCGGCAAGAATTTCCTGGAACGTTTTACGCGCCTGACCGTCTGCGGCGGCAAGATCTTTTTTCAGATGACTGAACAGCAGTTCCAGCGCTTCTTCGTTGCGTCCCACCTGATGCAGTTGCAGCGCCAGCTGTGCGGCCAGTCCGGCGTCCTGCGGATTTTCCACCACCTGCTGTTGCAGTAGCTGAATCTCTGGCGTATCCGCCGCCTGTTTCAACAGTTCAATTTGCGCGACCAGCCCCTGATAACGGGTGTCCTGATCCTGAAGCGGAATGGTTTTCAGCACGGCTTCTGCATCTTCAGAGCGGTTGAGGGCAATCTGCGTTTCCGCCAGTAGCAGGCCGATTTCACTGCTCTGGTTAGACAACTGCCAGGCGTCTTTCAGCAGCGGCAGTGCTTCAATGTAGTTGTCTTCCTGCATCAGCTGCATGGCCTGTTGCGCTTTTAGCTCTTCTTCACGCGGCAGCACTTTGTCGAGCAGGGCGCGAATCACCTCTTCAGGCTGCGGTCCCTGGAAGCCGTCAACCGGCTGACCGTTCTGGAACAAATAGACGGTTGGAATAGCGCGCAGACCGAACTGAGAGGCAATCATCTGCTCGGCATCGCAGTCGAGCTTCGCCAGAATGAACTGACCGTTGTACTGTGCGGCAAGGCTTTCCAGCACCGGCGTCAGTTGCAGGCAGTGCTGGCTGCGTTCAGACCAGAAGTAGAACAGGACCGGCGTGGTCATCGACAGTTCTAAGGTCTGCTGCAGGTTCGCTTCGTTAATGTTGACAATATTCTGTGTGGACATGGAGTCACTCTCTTGTGTCGATTTCTTTTTTACATGGGGGCTGACGCGTGCGCTTCAACTCATCCGTGCAAAATTTTGTCCATCAGGCGTCCCGGCAGCAGACGTTTGAGCAGCATGACGGCCCAGGTTACCAGCGTGACGGGATAGCGGAGTTTGGGTTTATCGCTGATAAAAGCATGGCGCACTTTGGCGACGACGGCTTCAGGATCGAGCGTAAAACGTGCGGCAATACCGGGGTTTTCCACCGGTTTGTCGTTCTGGGTCTGGTTAACGTTTTCCGTAAAGCGCGTGCGAATAGGGCCGGGTTCAATCAGGCTGACCTTAATTCCGCTGTGACGTAGCTCCATGCGTAACGCATCTGACCAGGCTTCCAGCGCGTATTTACTGGCCGCGTAGGCGCCGCGTCCGGGTGTGGAGATAAGCCCCATCACCGAGGAGGTCATCACGATCCGACCTTCGCCATGCGGCAGCATGGCCGGTAACAGACGCATCGTGAGCTGATGAGCGCCAAAGAAATTGGCGGAGAATTGCTGCTCCATCTGCGCGCGGCTGATGGTGGGCAGCGGACCGTAGACGCCGTACCCGGCATTGTTAAAGATCCCGTATAAGCAGTTATCGGTCAGGGCGATCACCTCGTCAGCGGCGCGATCCACGCTCTCAGGCGAGTCGAGGTCGATCAATACGCCGGTGAATCCCATATTATTCATGCGCGTGACATCGTCGGGTTTGCGGCAGCCGGCGAGAACCTGAAAACCCTGACGCTTCAGCTCAAGCGCGCTTTCCAGGCCGATACCGCTGGAACATCCTGTTATTAAGACCGATTTTTGCATAACTTTACCTGTCAGGATCTCCGTTGAATTAAGACTCGTGTTTTACTAAAGGACTCAGCTGCTTCGCCATCCAGTCAGCGATAAACGGCTGGGCATCGCGGTTAGGGTGAATACCATCATCCTGCATCCACTGCGGTTTTAGATAGACCTCTTCCATAAAAAAGGGTAACAGAGGAATATCAAATTCTTTGGCGAGCTTTGGATAGAGCGCGCTAAAGGTTTCATTATACCGACGGCCATAGTTTGCGGGCAGGCGAATTTGCATCAGCAACGGCTCGGCGTTCGCCGCCTTCACGTCCTGCACGATGGTACGCAGCGTTTGTTCGGTCTGTTGCGGCGCAAAGCCGCGTAGCCCGTCGTTGCCGCCCAGCTCAACCAGCACCCAGCGCGGTTGATGCTGTTTGAGTAGCGCAGGCAGGCGCGCCAGCGCTTGCTGGGAGGTGTCGCCGCTGATGCTGGCGTTCACCACGGTGGTTTTGCTCTGCCATTTGTCGTTGAGCAGTGCAGGCCAGGCGGCACTGGCGGACATTCGGTACCCGGCGCTCAGGCTGTCGCCGAGGATTAACAACGTGTCAGCCGCAGCGGCCCGACAGGTAAACAGGATCAGGAACAGGAAAGGCAAATGCCAGCGGAAAACATTGTTGAAGTTCATCATCTTAAGAAGTCCGTCGGTCAGGGGGAGCACGAGCTTTCCATCCTTACCGGAGTTGACCTGGTTGTCAAACGCGCCGAGACCATTGCGCTGATTGGCGAGTCGGGTTCAGGGAAATCTACGCTACTGGCGATCCTCGCCGGACTGGACGATGGCACCGACGGCGCCGTCAATTTGGTGGGGAAACCGTTGCATCAGATGGATGAAGAGGCCCGGGCTCAACTGCGTGCACAGCATGTCGGTTTTGTCTTTCAGTCATTTATGTTGATTCCCACGCTGAATGCACTGGAAAACGTCGAACTTCCCGCACTACTGCGCGGCGAAAACAGCGGACAAAGTAAAGCGGGAGCGAAAGCCCTGCTGGAACAACTGGGTCTGGGCAAGCGTCTGGACCATCTTCCGGCGCAGCTTTCCGGTGGTGAGCAGCAGCGCGTGGCGTTGGCGCGCGCTTTTAATGGTCGCCCGGACGTCCTGTTTGCCGATGAACCAACGGGGAACCTCGACCGGCAGACCGGTGAAAAAATTGCCGATCTGCTCTTTTCGCTTAACCGCGAACACGGCACCACGCTGATTCTGGTGACTCACGATCCGCAACTGGCGGCGCGCTGCAACCGACGACTGCGCCTGGTGAATGGACAGTTGCAGGAGGAGGCATGATCGCACGCTGGTTCTGGCGCGAATGGCGCTCGCCGTCGCTGTTGATTGTCTGGCTGGCGCTGAGTCTGGCGGTGGCCTGCGTGTTGGCGCTGGGCAACATCAGCGACCGGATGGAAAAAGGGTTAAGTCAGCAAAGCCGCGAGTTCATGGCGGGGGACCGGGCACTGCGCAGCTCACGCGAGGTGCCGCAGGCGTGGATTGACGATGCGCGTCAGCGCGGTCTGAAGGTCGGAGAACAACTGACCTTTGCCACCATGACCTTTGCTGGCGATACGCCACAGCTGGCGAACGTCAAAGCGGTCGATGACATCTATCCGATGTACGGCGAGCTGGAAACCAATCCGCCGGGGCTCAAGCCACAGCAGGGAACGGTACTGTTGGCGCCGCGACTGATGGCGTTGCTGAACCTGAAAATCGGCGACACTATTGATGTCGGCGACGCCACGCTGCGCATTGCTGGGGAAGTGGTGCAGGAGCCAGACTCCGGCTTTAACCCCTTCCAGATGGCGCCGCGTCTGTTAATGAATACAGCGGATGTTGCGAAAACCGGTGCCGTGCAGCCCGGCAGTCGCGTCACGTGGCGCTATAAATTTGGTGGCACGCCGCAACAGCTTGACGGCTATGAAAAGTGGCTACTACCGCAGCTGAAGCCGGAACATCGCTGGTACGGACTTGAACAAGACGACGGCGCGCTGGGCAAATCCCTGGAGCGTTCGCAACAATTTCTTCTTCTTTCGGCACTGTTAACACTGCTACTGGCCGTCGCTGCCGTGGCGGTGGCGATGAATCACTACTGTCGCAGTCGTTATGATCTGGTGGCGATTCTGAAAACGCTCGGTGCGGGCAGGGCACAACTGCGAAAACTGATTGTCGGGCAGTGGCTGATGGTACTGGCGCTTTCCGCCGTGACGGGCGGGGCGATCGGCCTGTTATTCGAAAAGATGCTAATGGTACTGCTTAAACCGGTGCTGCCCGCCGCGCTGCCGCCTGCCAGTTTCTGGCCGTGGATCTGGGCGTTGGGCACCATGACGGTGATCTCGCTGCTGGTCGGTTTGCGTCCCTATCGCTTGTTATTAGCTACCCAGCCGCTGCGCGTCTTGCGTCGTGACGTGGTGGCCAACGTCTGGCCGCTGAAATTCTATTTGCCGATCGTGACCGTGGTGGTGGTGGTGTTACTGGCCGGGTTAATGGGCGGCAGTCCGTTGCTGTGGGCGGTGCTGGCGGGGGCGGTCGTGCTGGCGCTGCTGTGCGGCGTGTTGGGCTGGATGCTGCTGAACGTTCTGCGTGGGATGACGCTGTCGTCGTTGCCGCTGCGCCTCGCGGTCAGTCGTCTGTTACGTCAGCCGTGGTCGACGCTGAGCCAGCTGTCAGCGTTTTCGCTGTCGTTTATGCTACTGGCACTGCTGCTGGTTTTACGCGGTGATCTGCTGGATCGCTGGCAGCAGCAGCTTCCGCCGGAAAGTCCCAATTATTTTCTGATCAACATTGCCCCGGAGCAGGTGCCGCAGGTGAAGGCATTTCTCTCCGAGCATCAGGTGATCCCGGAAGCGTTCTACCCGATCGTGCGGGCGCGGTTGACGGCGATAAACAACACGCCGACAGAAGGGGGACAAGATGAGTCTCTGAATCGTGAGCTGAATCTGACCTGGCAGGATACCCGTCCGGATCACAACCCCATCACCGCCGGTAACTGGCCGCCAGGAAAAGGCGAGGTATCGATGGAAGAGGGGCTGGCAAAACGGTTGAACGTTTCACTCGGCGACAGCGTCACTTTTATGGGTGACACTCAGGCGTTCAGTGCGAAGGTGACCAGTTTGCGCCGGGTCGACTGGGAAAGCCTGCGCCCTAACTTTTTCTTTATCTTTCCGTCCGGCGCGCTGGATGGTCAGCCGCAAAGCTGGCTGACCAGCTTCCGCTGGGAAAACGGCAACGGCATGCTGACGCAACTTAATCGTGAGTTCCCGACGATTAGCCTGTTAGACATCGGCGCGATCCTTAAGCAGGTAGGGCAGGTGCTGGAGCAGGTTAGCCGGGCGCTGGAGGTCATGGTTGTGCTGGTAACCGCCTGCGGCATGCTGTTGCTACTGGCGCAGGTGCAGGTCGGCATGCGCCAGCGCCATCAGGAACTGGTAGTCTGGCGTACGTTAGGCGCGGGCAAAAAACTCCTGCGCACCACGCTGTGGTGTGAATTTGCCATGCTGGGGCTGGTCTCCGGGCTGGTGGCGTCCATCGGCGCGGAAACCGCGCTGGCGGTGCTGCAAACGCAGGTGTTTGACTTCCCGTGGGAACCTGACTGGCGCTTGTGGATTGTCCTGCCTCTTTGCGGCGCGCTTTTACTTTCTCTTTGCGGGGGCTGGCTCGGTGTCCGTCTGCTAAAAGGGAAAGCGTTGTTCCGTCAGTTTACTGTTTAATCCCGTGATAATGACGCGCCGGTTTTTATGCTGGCGCGTACTTTCTTAGTAGCATAAATTGATAACCCCTCGCTATTTAACGGCACAAATCATTAAAAACCCGCCAACACGTCAGTGTTAATACCAGTTAATATTCAAGCGCTGAATAATTAGCAGGAAATCTATCAAGGAAAAATAATGACTATAAAAACAACAGCGCTGGCGGCATCGATCGGCGCAGCAGTGGCATTAACGTCTTTCGCCTCTCAGGCGGAAATCACCGTTCTGAAACAAGATCCGCAGGCGGGCAATCCGCTGAGCCGTCTCAACTTTACCGTTGGCGGGAGTATTCGTCCTCAGTTCCAGAACATGACGGGCGATGACGGCGCAAATGGCTATAAACGTAATGGCTTCGACGGCGGTACCCGCTTCCGCTTCGCGGCAGATTACTATCTGTTTGATGACATCAGTTGGATCAGCTTCTACGAGCTGGGCGTTAACATTCCGGCGCAGTTCAACTGGGACAATCACTATGCTGACGGCGCGCATGACACCACGCGTCGTATGCTTTACACCGGTCTGAAGAGCGATACCTGGGGTACGCTGACCTTCGGTCAACAGAACAGCATCTACTACGATGTGGTCGGTGCGAAAACCGATATCTGGGACTACGACATGATTGGTCAGGCACCGGGTAACGGGATTAACGGCGACTATGATGGTTCTTACCGTTCCCGCAAAATGCTGAAATATAAGAAAACGGTTGGTGATGTTGATCTCTACGCATCTTATCTGTTCAGCGACGACTACAACCCGAATAATGGCCTGAACTACAAGCGTAAAGGCGGTGGTTCACTGGGTGCGGATTATCACATTACTGACGATCTGAGCTGGGGTACGGCGTGGAACTACACCCGTGCGGAAATGCGCGGTAACGGCAGCAAAACGTACGATCAGAACATCGTGGGTACTGCCCTGAGCTGGACCCCGGATAACTGGACCTTCTCACTGGGCGGCGGCTGGTACCAGAACTTTATGACCACCAAAAAAGTGTCTGTTAACGACTACTTTGCCGGTGATGCGTGGGGTCTGGAATACTTTGCGGGCTATACATTCCCAATCAATCAGTATGCGTTGAAATCCGTTCAGCCGTACTTCATGGGTGACCGTATTGAATACGTGAATGGTCGCAACTACCTGCGTACCGACAACGGCGTGGGTATCAGTTTCCAGCTGGATTATGGTTTCCGTGTTGATTACGAACACGTCTTTACCTCCAGCACCGATAACCTGGGTGATATGAACCTGGTGCGTCTGCGTTACGACTTCTGAGTCTGATGCTGTGCCCGGTGACGCTAACGCTTTCCGGGCCTACAAATCATCACCCTCCGGCGTTTTTCAACCGCGCAACCACGCCTCAACCTCTTCAAATGTTCCACGAAAGGCAACCTGTCCGGCTTTCTTTTCCAGTTGATAGCGATACATCGGATCGTAATATTCTTCCAGCAGCGGCACTAACCAACTGAAATGCGCTTCGGTGCTGCCGGTCTGACGCTGTGCCTCCAGTGCCACGTCCAGCCTGGCGGTTAACTCATTAAACCGCTGCAAACCCAGACGCCGTTGAATTGCAAAAAGCCCATGATGCAAATAGTTGCTGTATTCCTGCCATCCCGGCTCTTCGCCATACGCATGGGTGAAATCATGATGCATCCGCACGAAATACTCTTCCCGCAGACGCTCAAGACGGCGCCCGAACGGATCGTCAATCACGGCGATAGCGGCCTGCGTCATGCGTTCGCGCAGGCATTCCGGCAGATGGTTAGCGCCGATCATACGGCCTTCATCTTCTAGCACCCAGCGCGTGGCCTGCTTTTTGAGCAGCGTCACCGCCAGCAGATTTTCAAAACTGGCCTGACTGAGCTGGGGTTCCAGCGTGCGCCCAAAAGAGGAGCCGCGATGGTGGGCTAATCCCTCAAGATCTACCCCGTTTTCCTGCTTTTGCACCAGTTGTGTTTTGCCATTGCCGGTACAGCCGCCAATCAGCACGATCGGTTTTTGGACCTGTTCTTCCGTGGCGGCAATCGCGGCCTGGCGTAGCGCTTTGTAGCCACCGTTGATCAACGGGTAATCCACGCCGGATTCACGTAGCCACTGCTGGACAATGTGCGAACGCTGACCGCCCCGGGCGCAGCAGAGATAGCCCTGCGGGTGTTGCTGGCAGGCTTTGCGCCAGGCAGCCAGACGCTGCTGGCGAATCTCGCCGCTGACCAGTTGATGGCCGAGCTCAAGTGCAGCTTCTGGCCCCTGGCGTTTATAGCAGGTACCCACGGCGGCACGCTCGTCATCATTCATTAAGGGTAAATTTATCGCGCCCGGTATGGCACCTTGCTGAAATTCAACCGGCGCGCGGACATCGATTAAGGGCGTATCGGCGGTAAGTATCGCGCGATAGTCCGTTCCATCGTTCATGAGAAATCCTGAAGAAGACAAACAGCAATGGACGGGATTTTACGCGCGGAACGAGAGGGCGGGGAAGTATAAGTTAAACTTCCCCGCATTTTAGGCTTACTTGAGCTGAGTTTGCGCCCAGAGGATACCGCTGGCGTATTCCGGCGGCAGCAGCGGCGCGAGGGCTTCCAGCGTGGCGCTCAGGCGTGCGGTATCGCTGTCGGTCAGATTCAGATGACCCACTTTACGCCCCGGACGCACCTCTTTGTCGTACCAGTGCAGATGCACTAACGGCAGTTTCAGCCAGTCGTAGTTCAGATCGCTGCCAATCAGATTCACCATTACCGACGGACTGTCCACCACCGGTGACGGCAGCGGCAGGCCGGTAATCGCCCGCAGATGCAGCTCAAACTGGCTGATGCTGGCGCCGTTTTGCGTCCAGTGACCGCTGTTGTGCACGCGCGGGGCCAGTTCGTTGATCAGCAGACCTTCCGGCGTAACAAAGCACTCCATCGCCATCACGCCAACGTAACCCAGCTCCTGCATGATGGCCGAAAGCATGGCTTCGGCCTGTGCCTGTTGCTTCGCGTCGGCTCGAGGGAAAGCGACGCTGGTGCGCAGTATACCGTCCTGATGCAGGTTACGCGTCAGCGGGTAGAACACCGTGCTGCCGTCATGCGCGCGTGCGCCAACGAGCGACACTTCACCCGAGAAATTAATGCCTTGCTCAACAATGCATTCGCCGTAGTTGTCGTCAGGCAGTTGATTGGTTTCACTGGCGCGTAAACGCCACTGACCACGACCGTCATAACCACCGACACGACGTTTCACGATCGCCAGTTCGCCTAAACGGTGAAAGACAGCAGGCCATTCGCTTTTGTCGGCCAGCAATTGCCATGGCGCGGTCGCCTGGCCGAGCTTATCGAAAAGCTGTTTTTGCGTCAGGCGATCAGCAATGATTGGGAATACATCACGGTTAACGAAAGCCGGATGACGCGCCAGTTCACGTGTTAACGCGGTTTCCGGCCAGCGCTCGATTTCTGCAGTAATCACGCTTTGCTGAAAAGGCACGGCAGCCGGTTCCGCATCCAGCCCCACCGGCCAGACGGCGATACCCAGCGGTTCACCGGCCTGACGGAGCATCCGGCCTAACTGCCCGTTGCCCAGTACGCAAACCTGTTTCATGCCGCACCTCGCGGATCCGGATTCTCCAGCACCTCATCCGTTTGCGCCTTGCGCCAGTCGTTCAGGCGCTGATGCAATGCCTTATCATGCGTCGCCAGAATCTGCGCCGCCAGCAGCGCCGCGTTAGCCGCGCCCGCTTTACCAATTGCCAGTGTACCGACCGGAATACCGCGCGGCATCTGCACGATCGAGTACAGGCTATCGACGCCGCTCAGCGCTGCACTTTGTACCGGAACGCCCAATACCGGCACCAGCGTTTTCGCCGCAATCATACCTGGAAGATGGGCAGCGCCACCTGCGCCAGCAATAATTACCTGATAGCCGTTCTCTTCGGCGCTTTCGGCAAAGCTAAACAGTTTATCGGGGGTGCGGTGGGCAGAAACCACTTCTACGTGATGTGGGACATCCAGGATTTCAAAGATTTCGGCGGCGAACTGCATGGTAGCCCAGTCGCTTTTGGACCCCATCACGATGGCGACACGCGCCGGATTATTGCGGGAAGACATGCGTCTGAAAACTCCTGTGGTGCGGGACACGCTGCTTTTGAGGCCACAGAGAATAGCACGATACAACGCCAAGGAAAACGGTTGCGTAGCTGGATTTTAAGGCTTCCTGCGATGTCAAAAGAGATTTCGCTGGAAACGTACCGGTTCTAACAGAAGCGGATCAACCCCCTCTGTGCCCCCTGACAAAAAGGGACTCTGTGGATCATGCTTTTTGAAATTGCTGTTGGCTTGATGTTGATTGTAAGTCGCGTAGCAATATTGACATCCATGCAGGCAGGTGTTGTAGGCACCGATGTCTATACTTTTGACACATCCACAGGCCTCACGTTGACCTGTATCTTTACTGTTGGGTATTAATAAGCCAAACAAGTCATTAATGAGCGCCTCATCAATACACTTACCGTGCTGAATACCCTGCCCGGTAAGATTGACTTCTTCTGCACAGGAGTAAATATCCAGCCCATGTTGCCGGGCAATATCCGCCAATTTTTGCGACAGCGCTAAGCAGAGTGGCTGGTTCTGTGTGATATCGCTGTAAATGAGCGAATCAATCGCCTTCAGGTTTTTTTCTGTTTTTTGATAGAAATCAGCGAAGCTAATCACGACGCGCTGGGTATAGCCTGCTAATTCGGTGGCGATTTTACTGAACAGGCGGATATGTTCGTCAAACGGAAGGAGATTTGAAAACAAAATAGGGTCATAGCGCCAGATGACTTTTTCAGCGCCAACTTTTGCTGACAGTCGTTTGAATACGTCGAGTGCTTTATGCGGATTTAAGGTTTTAGACTCAATCAAGCGCGGGTACCCGGTGAGGGTAAACTGGAAATAAAAACGGTGACCGATGTCAGTGAGCTCATCGATATAGGGAAGCAGTTTCGTCGGGTTGCGTGTCCAGAATACGATCGCATCAACATCTTCAGGCCGCAATGACACCCGAGAGATCTGGTGATAGTTAAAGGGATTGCGGGTCAGCAAAAAACCCTCGCGAATGCGGTTCATTAACCACTCGCTGTAGAAAGCGGGTATATCGGTGCGACGGCTGGCACTAATGATCATCGCGAGTATTCCAGTATTTGGTAGTCAAGATATCTGTTAGTTAATATAGGGTTATCAGTTATTTTACACTTACAGCTATCGTCTTTTTCAAGGCACAGCATCAGGCATTCCTGTGGATATTCAAAATGAATGTCTAGCGCTTTCAGGCCCTGGCCTGCGTTCCCCATATATTGAGTAACATTATGCTTGTCAATTGTTGAAAAACCATTATTTATTAATGCCTCATGAATAATTTTGAAAATACCTACATGTGTACTTGACTGCTCAAAAGAAGTATTTATATAAGAGTTGAGAAAGTAGAGTTTGTTTTTCTTGGTTTTTACAATATCATGGGCAAGTTGTTGAATATCTGATGACTGTTCAATGTCTTTAAGTGATTTGGGAAAAATAAATACATCAAATTTGCCCAGAGTCTTCGAGCTGATTTGGTTAACAGCACGTGATGTCAGATATAAGTTGTCTTTTCCTTGTGGAAGCAGTTGTCTTGTTTTCCAGTGACATACATCGTAACCATAATAGTTAAAGTTGATGCCCATAAGATTATGAAGGAGGGCAAAGTAATCGGGGTATAAACCGCACCCCATAGAGGCAATGTTTATGTCGGTTACGTTATTGTTATTTAGCCTTTTCAGAAGCGAATTGGCTAAAATACAATATTCAAAATAGTAGGCGGGAAGGTATTTTAACGCATATATTTTTTGGTAGACTTCGTCATCATAGTTATCATTCAAAGGTAAAAATTCGGAATGGTCACATAAAAAACCATTCCTCATTAAGCTCCGATGAAAACTAAGCACAGTTGTACGAATAAAATCTTGATCGATATTCATCATTGCCCTTACTTTTTAAATTTGTTTTAGCATAACCAACCAAACTTAGAGAGTAATGATCTGAATCATGATTTTATAATGAGAATGTTTTTCTCAAAACGGGAACGCGATCAGTTCCACATCGTCCGGCGTGACTTTAACCATCGATCCTTCCGTATGCCAGGCACCTAACACGACGCGAAAGGCGGGTTCGCCATTAGCCGTGAGCGGGTGGACATCAGGACGGTGAGTATGGCCGTGAATCAGCCACTGGACATGATGTTTTTCCATTTCCGCGATCACCGCATGTGGGTTGACGTCCATGATTTCCAGCGATTTGCTGCGGTTAGCGGCTTTACTGTCGGCTCGCATTCGGGCGGCCACGCGTTTGCGAATACACAGCGGCAGGGCGAGGAACAGCGTTTGCAGCCAGCGTTGATGGACTTTTGCGCGAAATGCCTGATAACCCGCGTCATCGGTGCACAGCGTATCGCCGTGCAGGATAAGCACCCGGCGACCGTACAGATTGAGCACTTTTTCCTGGGGGAGCAACGTCATGCCGCTTTCGCAGGCGAAGCGTTTGCCAATCAGGAAGTCACGATTACCGTGAATAAAGAAACAGGGGACGCCGGAATCAACAACCGCTTTAATAGCGGCAGCGATTTCACGATGTAACGGGTTGGGATCGTCATCGCCAATCCACGCTTCGAACAGGTCGCCCTGGATATACAATGCGTCGGCCTGACGGGCTTCACCCGCTAAAAAACGCAGAAAACCGGCGGTGATCGCCGGTTCTTCCGTGCAGAGATGAAGATCTGCAATAAACAGTGTCGTCACGATTACTCGCTGACGGTCACGTTTTCGATAATGACGTCTTCTTTCGGTACGTCCTGGTGCATGCCGCTGCGACCGGTAGAAACACCCTTGATTTTGTCAACCACGTCCATCCCTTCAACCACTTCCGCAAAGACGCAGTAGCCCCAGCCCTGCATGCTTTCGGCGGAGAAGTTCAGGAAGTCGTTGTCGGCAACGTTGATGAAGAACTGCGCCGTTGCGGAGTGCGGAGCCTGAGTACGCGCCATTGCCAGCGTACCACGGGTGTTTTTCAGACCGTTGTTGGCTTCGTTTTTGATAGCGTCTTTGGTGGCTTTCTGTTTCATGCCAGGCTCAAAACCGCCGCCCTGAATCATAAAACCATTGATCACACGGTGGAAAATGGTGTTGTTGTAAAAACCTTCGCGGCAGTAGTCCAGGAAGTTTTTAACTGTTTCAGGCGCTTTATCATCAAACGTTTTGATTACGATATCGCCGTGATTAGTGTGGAAAGTAACCATTTTTGCATCCTGTTCCGATATAGTAGTGCTTTAACCCAACTAAGGGTCAGAGTTAGGGAGGTGTTATAGCATAACCGCACGCTGCGATCACCTCGCAAAGTGTGCTGCTTCCCGTCCGAATTATGGGTATTATACAGACTTTGTTATCCACACACGTCTTACACGGAATCTTCGATGTTAAAAATCTTTAATACACTGACGCGCCAAAAAGAGGAATTCAAACCCATTCATGCCGGGGAAGTCGGCATGTACGTGTGTGGTATTACCGTTTACGATCTCTGTCATATTGGTCATGGCCGTACGTTTGTGGCGTTTGACGTGGTGGCGCGCTATCTGCGCTTTCTGGGCTACAAGCTGAAGTACGTGCGTAACATCACCGATATCGACGATAAAATCATTAAACGCGCAAATGAAAACGGCGAAAGCTTTGTCGCGCTGGTGGATCGTATGATCGCCGAAATGCACAACGACTTTGATGCGCTAAATATTCTGCGTCCGGACCTGGAGCCGCGCGCGACTCACCATATCGCTGAAATCATTGAAATCACTGAACAGCTGATTGCTAAAGGTCACGCCTATGTGGCGGATAACGGCGATGTGATGTTCGATGTCCCGACCGACCCAAACTACGGTCAATTGTCGCGCCAGGATCTGGACCAACTGCAGGCCGGCGCGCGCGTGGATGTGGTCGATGTGAAACGTAACCCGATGGACTTCGTGCTGTGGAAGATGTCCAAAGAGGGCGAGCCGAGCTGGCCGTCACCGTGGGGCGCAGGCCGTCCTGGCTGGCATATTGAATGTTCCGCGATGAACTGCAAACAGCTGGGTAATCACTTTGATATCCACGGCGGCGGTTCTGATCTGATGTTCCCGCACCACGAAAACGAAATTGCCCAGTCCACCTGTGCGCATGACGGTGAGTACGTGAATTACTGGATGCACTCCGGGATGGTGATGGTTGACCGCGAAAAGATGTCCAAATCGCTGGGTAACTTCTTTACCGTACGCGACGTGCTGAAGTATTACGACGCGGAAACCGTGCGCTACTTCCTGATGTCCGGCCACTATCGCAGCCAGTTGAACTACAGTGAAGAGAACCTGAAGCAGGCGCGTTCTGCGCTGGAGCGCTTGTACACCGCGCTGCGCGGGACGGATACGTCGGTCGCGCCAGCCGGTGGCGAGGCGTTTGAAGCGCGCTTTGTTGAGGCGATGAATGACGATTTCAACACCCCGGAAGCCTACTCCGTACTGTTCGACATGGCGCGCGAAGTGAATCGTCTGAAAGGCGAAGACATGTCCGCCGCGAACGCGATGGCCTCACATCTGCGTAAGATTTCTGGCGTGCTGGGACTGCTGGAGCAGGATCCGGAAGCGTTTCTGCAAAGCGGTGCGCAGGCGGATGACGGTGAAGTCGCGGAAATTGAAGCGCTGATTCAACAGCGCCTGGATGCCCGTAAAGCCAAAGACTGGGCGGCGGCGGATGCGGCGCGTGACCGTCTGAACGAAATGGGCATCGTGCTGGAAGATGGCCCGCAGGGGACGACCTGGCGTCGTAAGTAACGTTCTTGCCGGATGGCGGCTAACGCCTTATCCGGTCGACAACATACCTGAGCCGTGCCGGATAAAACGTTTTGCGTCGTTATCCGGCAATTCAATGCTTCCGGTACCACCGCAGCATCCCCATCAGCAGTACACCCGGCAACCACACCCACAGTAACTCGGACATAATCACCTGATGCCCATACGGCGTGGTGTAGCGCGACAGGGCAAACGGCGCGACTTTTATCACCTGCCATGGTGCGAAAAAGCGCTCGTCCGACCACGGCCACAGCCAGCCAACTCCTTTGCCGCCGGTAGTGATTGCGTCCAGCAGACTGTGCGACAGCAGCGAAACCGTCAAAAACAACCAGCAGCGCATTAACCCGGCTTTAAACCATCGCCGCCCCATCCACACGCAGAGCAGCGGAACCACCAACGCAAACAGTAGCGAATGGGTAAACCCTCGGTGTCCGAACACGTTCCCGTAGGACACGCCGAGTTTGAATGAAAGGACGTCGGCATCCGGTAGCATTGCCAGCGCGATCCCGGCAAACAGTAAACGTGGAGGAATGACTTTCAGTCCCAGACCCAGCCCAAGGCAAATCGGGACGGCGGCGTGCGTGATAACGGTAGGCATTGTCATTATCCCTGGCAAATCATAGCAATATAGCAGTGGCAAGCGGGGAGAGGAGGCGGGTGAATTCCGAATTTATGCCGATTCGCGCACGACCAGTTGACCGGAAAGGGTAATGCGCTGGATTTGTAGCGCCGGCTCTTTCAGTTTGCGCATCATAAGGACTGCCGCCTGGCGTCCGGTCTCTTCACTGGCGGATGAAACATAGGTCAATGACGGCGAGGTCAGATTCACGTGGAGCATGTCTTCGAACCCAATCAGGGCAACCTGTTGCGTGAGGAAAACATCTTTCCCGACCGTGCGCCCAACCTGATGAATGCCGGAGAACGAGCCAATCATCGCGGCGGGAGAATGGCAAAGCAGGGCGGTGAAGGTGTTGTTTTTTTCCAGTAACTGGCGTGTGGCGAGCCCCGCCGCCTGAGTGTCGTCACTACAGGCTGGTGCGGACTCTTCGCGATACACCAGGCCGTTCTGCGTCATCGCGCTGCGAAAACCCAGCAGTCGTTGCTCACGAATGTGGCAGCCTTCCTGACCGCCGATATAGGCGATATTACGGTGCCCGCGCTCGATGAGGTAGCGGGTCGCCAGATTCGCGGCCTGGCGATTATCGCGCATCACCAGATCGCATTTGTCTTCCAGTAGCGACTGAGACACCACCACCAGCGGTAGCGGGCAGTGGCGGATTTTCTCTGGCAATGTTGAGGCGCGATTATCAGAGGCGAGGTAAATCACCCCGGCGACGCCCTGCTGCTTAAACGACAGCAGACAGCGCTCCAGGTGATCGCCATCGTTAAGCGGTTGGCCGAGAAAAACCATAAAACCGTTTTTTTCCAGTTCCTGAACAATGCTTGCCATTACCTTGATGGAAAAGCTGTCGCTAAAATCGCGCAGGATCAGGCCGATCAAATTAGAGGTGTTAGCGCGAAGATTCGCCGCGGCGATGTTATGGACATAGCCAAGCGTATTGATGGCGGCATGAACCTTCTCAATGGTTGCCTCTGAGATTTTCCCTTTCTGGCGTAGCACCAGCGAAACGGTTGAGACCGAAACGCCCGCCAGCTTTGCCACATCAATAATGCTGACTTTCTTCAAAATCGCTCCCTGAAAATTATCGGTTATCAGCCTGATACAACAACGTCTCCCAGCGTACAGGAGACGTGTCACTCAGACATCTTATTATTTGCCGATCATCGTGGACATGGTCTGGGCGATAAACTGTGCTCTGGCACCGAAAATCACCTGGATACCGTTGTCGCCGACAAAGACCACGCCGCGCGCGCCGAGGCCGTTGAGACCGTCTTTATCGACCACGTCGCTTTTCGCCACTTCCAGACGCAGACGGGTGATGCAGGAGCCGACGGAGTCGATATTTTGCGCACCGCCCAGCAGGCCGATGATTTCAGTGGCAATTTCCGTATCCGTCTTGTCGTTGGCATTGGCGGTCACTTCGGTTCGACCTGGCGTTTTGATATCGAAACGGCGAATGACAAAGCGGAAGGTAAAGTAGTAAATCAGCGCCATCGGCACACCGATGATAATGGCGTTCAGGAAGTTGGTCTGATAACCATTGAAGGACGGCAGAATGCCAAACGACAGGTAGTCGATGAAACCGGCGGAGAACGATTTGGCAATATGCGCATGCAGCAGGTACATGGTCATATAGGCCAGACCCGCCATCACGGCGTTGAAGACGTACAGAATCGGTGCCACGAAGATAAAGGTGAACTCAACCGGCTCGGTGATCCCTGTCAGGAAGCAGGTGAGCGCCGCCGAGAACAGAATACCGGCGGCAATTTTCTTATTCTTCGTGTGTGCTTCGTGATACATCGCCAGACATGCCGCAGGCAGCGCGAACAGCATCAGCGGGAACTCGCCCTGCATAAACTTACCGGCGTTTTGATAGGTATCGCTACTGAAGGATTTGACCCCTTCCTCCAGCATTTTGAACCAGATGGTCTGATCGCCGTGGATCACCTGGCCGGCCTGAGTGGTGTAATCTCCAAAGGAATACCAGAAAGAGGGATACCAGATGTGATGTAAACCGAGCGGGATCAGCGCGCGTTCAACCAGGCCAAAGATAAAGGTTGAGACCGCCTGATTATCGCCGTTAACCACCACCGAGAGCGCATCGATACCGGACTGAATATGTTGCCAGACGTAGGGCAGCAGCAGACCGAGTACGAAGGAGAGAAACGCGGTGGCGATGGCCACAAAACGTTTACCAGAGAAGAAACCGAGGAATTCCGGCAACTGCATGGTGTGAAAGCGGTTGTAACACCAGGCGGCGAGAATACCGCAGATCAGACCGCCAAAGACGCCCATCTGCAGGGTCGGGATTCCGACCACCATCGCGTATTTGCCGCCCTGGGAGGCCATCTCCGGCGTGATGCTCAGCACCGTACTGATGGTGATATTGGTGACAAACACGGAGACCGCCGCCGACAGCGCGGCAATACCCGATTCTGAAGCGAGACCGACGGCAGAGCCGATAGCAAACAACATCGGCAGGTTATCAAAGATAACGCCGCCTGCGTTCATCATCAGCGGCAGATGGAATTTATCTCCGAAGGCCAGCAGCAGGCCCGCAGCAGGAAGTAGTGAAATTGGCAGCATTAAAGCGCGACCAATCATTGATAATTTAGACAACGATTTAACAAACCCTGATATCAGACTCATGCTGATTCCCCCGAGTAGCGTTTTTATTGACGCTGTTATTGTAAGTATAACGTTATAGTAGAACGTTCTACTTATCGTGATGAAGGCGTGGATTTTGCGCAACTGAAATTTCACGCTTCATCAAATGAAATCGTGATTCTTTGAAGTTGATCGATAATTAGCCGCTATGGTCGCAGGGTGACAGGGGAGGAGAAGGGGAGCCTCAACCCGACATCTCCGAAGGAGAGATCGGGTTGAGGTGTCAGACCGCTCAGGCTGTTACGGTGATGGTCTGTCCGGCAAAACTCACGGTTTGGCCGGCCACGATTTTACAGCGCTTGCGGGTTTCTACCGCGCCGTCAACTTTTACCTGACCTTCGGCAATCGCCATTTTCGCCTGGGCGCCGCTTTCACTCCAGCCTTCCAGTTTCAGCAAATCGCACAGTTCAACGTGAGGATGATTGCCTAAAGAAAAGGTTGCCATATTAATTGTCCTGAGGATCGTGATATTCAACGCACGCCTGTAGCGTGTTTTCGATAAGTGTGGCCACCGTCATTGGCCCCACGCCGCCCGGTACGGGCGTAATGTACGAGGCACGTGCGGCAGCGTCTTCAAATACCACGTCGCCGACGACTTTGCCATTTTCCAGACGGTTGATGCCGACATCAACCACGATCGCGCCTTCTTTGATCCACTCACCTGGAATAAAGCCCGGTTTCCCGACGGCAACGATCAGCAGATCGGCATGCTCAACGTGATGACGCAGATTTTTGGTGAAACGGTGGGTCACCGTAGTGGTACAACCGGCCAGTAGCAGTTCCATACTCATGGGACGACCCACGATGTTAGAGGCACCGATCACGACCGCATTCAGACCATAGAGATCGATGTTGTAACGTTCGAGCAGGGTGACAATCCCGCGCGGCGTGCAGGGGCGCAAACGCGGGGCGCGCTGGCACAGGCGACCGACGTTGTAAGGATGGAAACCGTCCACGTCTTTATCCGGATCAATTCGTTCCAGCACTTTGACATTATCGATGCCTGCCGGAAGTGGCAACTGCACCAGAATACCGTCGATAGTGTTGTCGGCGTTGAGCGTATCAATCAGCTCAAGCAGTTCCGCCTCGCTGGTGGTTTCCGGCAGGTCATACGAGCGGGAGACGAATCCCACTTCGTCACAGGCTTTACGCTTGCTTGCCACATAAATCTGCGAAGCCGGGTTGCTGCCTACCAGCACTACCGCCAGGCCAGGAGCTCGACGCCCGGCCTCAATACGCGCCTGAACTTTTTGAGCAACCTCAGAGCGCACCTGCTGCGCAATCGTTTTACCGTCAATAATCTTTGCTGCCATCAGAGAGAGGATTCCATCTGTTACTTCACGTCAAAGGGTATGGCGCTATTTTGTCAGAAGTGAAGGCGGTTGTCAGTTACCGCTTACTATTGGCGTTGTTTTAGAGGGTTATCTGAAGGGGATTTGCCCTGCAAACAGACGGGATGCTCATAACTCAAGCAGTTGAGAGGAAAGCCATTGACCGCTAAGGTTGTGAACGTATAATACCGACCAGTTTTGTGTCAGTCCGCATTACAGTTCAATGCTCCCTTAGCTCAGCTGGATAGAGCAACGGCCTTCTAAGCCGTCGGTCACAGGTTCGAATCCTGTAGGGGGCGCCATTTCGAAGTCAATACACCTCTACTGAATTCGCTTTTTATCCGTTATATTCCCTGAAATGAGAAAAAATTCCCTGTCGGTGTTAATCCTGATATATCTCTGGATGAGGCTCGCTTGAAGCGAGAGGATGCCCGGAAGATATAAAAAAACCACCTCTTTTTTAACGAACCAGCGACCATACGGCTGCCGGCACTTTGTCATACAGGGTGTTCGTTATTATCTCCGCCAGTCGGTGGTCGGCTGCTGCGTAAAAATTCGCCAGTTCATCTTCTGTCAGTTCATCGTTATTTTTTTCGATGACTTTATCCAGCGTTGCCTGACAGGTACATTTCCTTAACTGGAAAAGCCATTCCTGCTTTGTTTTTGACATCATCTCTCTTCCTGATAAATGCATATTCCTGATTACGGCTCCGGTGATTTCACGAAAAACGGAGCCGGGTTTCCCGGCTCCGCCTATTTCAGACACATGACTTACCAGCTGTATTTTACCCCCACCATGCCCTGGGTATCACTGTAGCCTTTATCGCCCATCTGCACACCCACGTTGCCCCACACGCTCAGATGGTCGTTCAGCTTGCCTTCCACCCCGGTGCGGACTTCGCCCAGATTACGCGCGCCATCGCGGCTGACTTTTGTCCCGTCCATCTTCACGCCCCAGGTTTCCGTATTGTGGATCCAGTTCACTTCCACGAATGGCTGGAAGGTACGCTGTTTACCGTCATCCATTTTGTGGTGACTGCTCAGATACGTTCTCACCCCGAGGCGAGTCTGAATATTGCCGTCGCCCTGCGTTTCGATGCGGGTTCCGTCTTTACGGCGATGCGCATCATCTTTCACGCCCATCCAGGTGACCTGCGCCTGCGGCTGCACATACCAGGTGTTCAGTGTGCCCTCGCTGCCGTAAAACTCTCCGGCTTTCAGGGTATAACCCGCTTCGACGGATGCGGTCAGACCTTTCGATTTGTAGCTGTCGCTGTCCCGGTGGTCTGATTCCACGCTGCTGTCAAACCAGTTGTACAGCATCCAACTGTCCACATACATGCCGGTTTTGTCCGCATCGTTCTGGTACCAGGTGCCGTACAGACCGGCGCTGTAGCCGCTGACGCGTCCGTCAGAGCCGTAGCCAACACGGTCGCTGCGGGTGTTGCTGTGCTCGTTCGCATAGCCGCCCATCACGCCCAGGTGCCAGCGGTCCAGTCCGTCAGAACTCCACTGCGCGATGTCGCCACCAATCTGCAGCACATAGCGGTTGCTCTGTGTTTGCAGCTGGCCGTCACCGGAAGATGAACGTTCGTGACCGCCGACGTGGCGCATCCACATGCTGCTGACGTTCTCCTCACCGTTATACAGCGCATCGGTGTACTGCGGTTCACCGAGACGGTCGTGCAGGCGGTGGTGAAACAGCGTGTTGGCTGCCGCGATATTGCTGATATAGCTGCCGGCTTCCGGGCGCAGCGCGTCCGGGGCGGTCGGATCGACTACCGGTGGTGTCGGTTCCGACGGGTCAACGTCAATCGGATCTGGCTCATCCTGCGGCGGTGTGCTGTCTTTCCATTTACTGGTCAGGTACCAGTTCTTCGCCGCTGCTCCGGCCCCTTTCGCCAGGGTATAGACGTAGGCCCCGGCTTCCACGGTCCCGGTGGTCAGGGCGAAGCTCCCCGCTGAGTTGCCGTCGACCTGGATGACCTCGATACCGTTCACCGTCTGTGCACCGGTCCCGCCGGTATTGGTCACGCTGACACGGGTATTGCCAGCCGTGTCGCCCTCTACCGTCAGTTTGTCCGTCACTGAGCTGTCATCGCCAAGTACGGTGTTGAGCGCCAGCAGACCGTTGTTCCCGGTGTAGTTGCCGTTCACCGTCAGGGTGTTACCCGGCGTTCCGTCTTCACGGGTCAGCAGGACTGAGCCGCTGTTGGTCAGGCTGCCGCCGACCAGAAAATCGGTCATCTGCATGGTACCGCCCTGCATGACGTTCACATCCCCGGCGGTGCTGCCGTAACCGGTGAAGGTGCCTCCGTTGTGCACGTTCACCAGACCACTCGCCATATCCACGGCGGAGTCCGCGTCACTGCCCAGCGCCAGTTCACCGGCGTTAATGCCGGTGGTGCCAGTGTACGCCGCAGCGTCCTGTGTTAGGGTCAGGGTGCCGGTACCGGCTTTGGTCAGGTCACCGCTGCCGCTGACACTGTTACTGAGTGTCCAGTCGCTGCCGGTGTTCACGGTCAGCAGACCGTTATCGTTGACGGATGCGGTACCGAGGTGGTTCTGTTTGTTGACGGTCAGGTTGCTGCCGTCATCAATGTTAAACAGGCCGCTGAAGCCGCTGTTGTCACCGGTGACGGCGGCGTTTGTGGTGTTAGTCGCGTCAACATGACCAGTACCGCTGATATTATTTGCCAGTGTGCCGGTTGCACCGTCCAGCGTCAGGGTCCCTTCATCGGCGATGGCCCCGGTACCCGCACCCTGAGCATCGTTGATGACGACTTCCGCACCGCTGCTGATGGTGGTGGTGGCGCTCAGGTTGCTGTTGGCACCGTCGATGGCCAGCACGCCGCCGTCCAAGTTCAGCTTACCGCTGCCGGTCAGGCTGCCATTGCTGTAGCCGCCGTTTGCCAGGCTCAGCGAGCCGCCGTTAACATCAAGGACTGAACTGACATCGCCGGCCAGCTCGCCTGCGGTCTGGGCGGTGCCGTTCAGGTCCGCTTTCGCGTCGCTGTTAATCGCCAGTTTTGCGGTGTCGCCCAGCGCGCCGTCCACGTCAGTACGCAGGGTCCCGCTCACCACGGTGGTATTACCGGTGTAATCGTTGCTGCTGTTTGACAGCGACAGCACGTCGCTGTCGGAGGTGATGACAGTCAGATTACCGCTGCCGGTGATGCGGGCGGACTGGTCTGCTGCCGCGCCGGTGGCCCCCGGGGTTCCGTCAAGGGTCAGGGTCTGGTCCTGCAGCAACTCAAGCTCTGTCAGGCCGTAGTTCACGTACAGGCCGTCACCGGGTGCGGTGGTCAGGCGGTAATCGTAGGTACCTTTCGCCACGGTGTTCCCGCCCTGGGCAATATCGACCTGCATCGCAGCCGGGATGTCGAGGCCGTACTGGTCCACAAGTGTCAGGTTACCCCCGCTGCCGGTGACGTTCGCTGCGCTGACCAGTTGTACACCAACGTTGGCGTCATCCTGGGTCATCAGGGACGAGGTGGTGTCCGTCGCTATTTCCGGTACATACGGGTCGGGAATGTTCACCTGTACCGTGCCGCTGCCTGAGGCATCCAGCGTGTTCACCGTCACATGGCTGGCGGCCACGATGTCATGCGGCGCGGTGGCGTTAAAGGCCATATTGCCGCCCTCAAAACTGAGCCCGCCAATCGCCAGTTCACCGTCACCCACCGTGGTGAAGCTGCCGGTATTCACGTTCAGGGTGGCATTCGTCATGGCCGTGGTGTTCACACCGTCAAGCGACAGGGCCGCATTGCTCAGGTCCACGGTCCCGGCGAAGGCGCTGCCGGTAGTGGTGGCAAAGTTAAACGCCGACCCGCTGGCATCCACCGCCATGGTCCCGGTGCCGGTCAGTTTATTGGTGAAGGTACGGGCTGCCGGACTGTTCACCGCCAGAACCGAGGTGGCATCAATATCAAACGCCGCCCCGCCTGCCGGTTTACCGCCCAGCGCGTAGCCACTGGCCAGCGTGAACAGGGACGCCTCACGCAGGTTCACCAGGTTGTAGTTGTTGATTTGCGTACCGGTGCCGTCCATGGTGAAGCCTTCAGTCACCCCCTTAAAGAACACAGTGGCGTTACCGCTACCGCCGTTCAGGGCGTTAAAGGTGTTGCCGTTGCCCAGTACGGTGACCATATCCACACCCGCAGAGCCGCTGACGGTGTTCACATCCGCGCCGTTTGTCAGCAGGACAGTGTTGGTGCCGTTGCCGTTGAGCGCAATGTTGCCGCCCACGATACCGTCGTCCACCGTCACCGCGTTATTGCCGCTGCTTGTGGTGATGTTGTTACTGACGGTGCCGGTGTTGTTCACCGTGGCATTCGCCCCGTTCATCACCACGTCACCGTTAATCAGCCCGGCGTTGTTCATCGTGGCATTTGCCGCGCTCATCGCCAGCGTCGGTGTGCCGGCGGCGGAGGCGGTAATCACCCCGGTGTCCGCGTTGGTGAAGGTGGTGGCATTCGCCGTATCAACCGTGGAGGCCGTGGCACTGGCCGATTCCAGTATGCCGCGGTTGGTGGCAGACGTGACGCCGCTGCCCAGTTTCAGGGCAGGGCCGCCCGCCGCGTTGCCCACGGTGACGTACGCCGCCGTGTCCACAGTGCCGGTGGTGTTGGCATAAATGCCGGTACCGCCCGCGCCGGTGACGTTAATGGTCAGGCCGGAGGAGCCGGACAGGTCGAGGTTACCGGTGGTGGCGCTGCCGTCGGCATTTTCGAACGCAATCCCCTCACCGTTACCGCTGACGGTGATGAGACCGCTGTTGGTTTTGTCGATGGTGACCGCGGTACGTACCCCGGCACCGTTCGCCACGTCAATGGTGGTGTTCGTCAGTTGCAGGTCGGTCAGGTTCGCGGCGTTCTCAATACCGTTCCCCGTGGCGCCTGCCGCGTTAACGATAATGTGTGCCCCGTTCACATCAAGCCCGGTGGCACCGGTGCTTACCAGCACACCATCAGCCGTGCCGCGGGCTTCAACCGTGCCCACGCCGCTGCCGACCAGGTTCAGCGCCCCGGCGGCCAGGTTGATGGCCGCAGTCCCGTCCGTTGCCAGCACGGTGCCGCTGTTGGTCACCGAAGAGGCCTGCCCCTGGTCACCGGCACCGACATACAGTGCGGTACCGTTAGCGGTGATATTGCCCCTGTTACCGACTTCACCGCCCAGCACCTTCACCGCCGTTGATTCGGTACCAGTGAGGACAATGTCGCCGCTGTTATCAAGGGTACCGCTGTTCTGCGCGGTAAAGGCAGTGGCACCGTTGACCGAAGAGGTGATGGTGGCCGCGTTGTTCAGTACTGCCCCACTGTTGGTGGAAATCAGCGAACCGTCAGAACCGTAGGTGTTGCCGTCCACAATCCCGGCGCGTGCGCCGGTGCCGGTCAGGGCAAGCGAGGCACCGCTTTCGATGTCAATGGTGGCCTCGCCGGAGGCAATCACCCCCGTGGCGCCTGCGCCGCTGATATCCAGCGCACTGCCGCTGCCGATCGTGGCGTGGGTTCCGGGGCCGGTGGCATAGAGCGCCGTCGCTTCCTGGCCGCTGGCCGCCACCTGGATATCGCCGTCCATTGTCGCCCCGTCTTCGAGACGGAACAGGGTGGAACGCGTTCCGGATGCATCCAGGATGGTACTGGCCGGTACATCAGTATTAATGGTGGAGCCAGCACCGGAAATGGCAAACAGGATCTGGTCGGTGGCCGACTCAGAGAAGTCCGGCGTGGCGGTGCCGGACAGGTTCACCGTCGCCCCGTCAGAGGCGCGGACCCCGATGGCGCCGTCGCCGTTGAGGGTCACGGTGCCGCCGGTCATATTCACGGTGGTTTGTGCGCCGCTGGCACGGATGCCGGTGGTACGGTTTGCTACATTGCCGCCGTTAAGCACAATATTGCCCGAGTTGTTGACCACGGTGGTGTGGGTGCCGGTTGCATCCTTCGCCACGATACCGGTGCCGCCTGCACCGATGGTGATGCTGCCGGTATTCCCCCCACGGGCACCCGCTTCAACCAGCAGGCCGGTGGTGTCTTCACCGGTGAAGGTGATGTTGCCGGCGTTGCTGATTTCAGCGCCATTACGGGCAATAAACCCGGTCACCGCATCCAGCGCGGAGTTGAGTGCGGCTTCCGTGACCAGCAGGGTGCCGGTCCCGAAGCCCGCGGCCCCTGCTGCCAGCGCCGCATTGGCCAGTACGCCGGAAACAGGCGTGCCCAGCGCGTTACCGTTGATATCATAGCCCTGGCCGTCAACAATCCCCGCCACTGCGCCTTCGGCAGTCATGTTGATGATGGCGTTCGAAGTGATTTTGCCCTGCGCACCGCCCTGGACCAGCACGCCGGTGGAGTCTTCACCGGACAGGTTGAGGGTCATGCCGCCGGAATTAAAGGCAGACACATTGCCGCTGGTCGCGTCTTTACCATTGGCAACAATCGTGGTTGACCCCTGACCAGAGGCAGTCAGTTCCGAGGCTGCACCCGCACCACCGGTGAAGTCAGCCCCGCCGTCCACGCGGAACAGCACGGAATCCTGGGTGCTGACATTCTGGGCACCAGTGCCGTTGTTGATGATAGAGGCAGTGGGGCCGTAGACATAATAGCCGAGTTGGTTGGTGCCACTGGCAAAGTTAATATCTCCGCTGCCGGATAACGTAACAGAGCCACCATCACGGGCATGAACACCTATTGCACCATCACCGCTCATATTGATCTGGCCAGAAATATCGACCTGAGAACCGTTACCTTCTGACCAGACGCCATAGTTGCGCAGGCCGGTTGAGGTATCTGCTCCGCCAGCAATATTAATATCGCCTGATAAAGAAGCTTTACCGCCGGTAAGCGCTTTAATACCGGTATTATTAACGCCGTTTAGGTTGATAGTACCTGTGCTGGCTACGGTACCTGCAGTTTTACTGAGGGAATAAATACCAATACTTTCAGAAGGAACAAATTCACCGTCACCGCCGTTGCTGTTAACGTCAATCACGCCGCTATTTTGCAGCAATGTCGTTCCATTGACCGCATACAGGCCATAAACACCATTGGCGGTAGTACTAAGTGTTATCGTCCCCTGGTTTTCGCCACTGCCTCCAGATTCGGTACGAATACCGGCACTTTCAGTATTTAGATAGGCTTTGCTACTTCCGTCCTGGGTATAACCTAAATTGATATGGCCCGTCGAGGTATTAACGAATGTAGTTCCGTTGAACGTTCTGGCAACATAAACATTACCGGACTGGAGCTTGTCGATTGAATTCGCCCAGTAACCAGTATTAATGATTCCCTCGTTTTCAGCGGAGGCACCGTTTGTTGTCGTTATTCCTGATACATAAGAGTTCTGGGCTTTATTCGTATAGTTATAACGTGGAGATACAGTGTATATCCCTTGCGCACTATTTTTAAACTGACTATTAGTGCCATCAACCTGGATACTAACATTTTGATATTCACCAGTTAAGACATTACCACCCAGACTCAAGAAACCATTGTTAATAAAGGATGAACCACTATTGACTTGGGCGATTTTACTGGTGCTCATCGCCGTGCCGTTATTGATAAATGTGGCGTTATGATCCAGTTGAATAAGTTTAAACGCAGGAGTGCTACTAACACTCACATCGATCGAGCCTCCTTCAGCAATAGTAATTAGAGCATTCTGACCATCTGCACGGAAGAACGCTGTATCAGGGTTTCCATAAACAGAAACATCAAATCCATCCGGAGACTGGGAGACCTGGTAAGACTGCGTGGTGGATATGTATGCTTTTTGCAGTTCACTCTGATAACTGGCGTAGGCTAATTCTCCTGATGACAATTTACTGACAAGCCAGTCATTCCATACTTTAAAGTCCGAAAGGGAACTGACAGTATGTGATGTACCATCAAACGCGGTAAAAGTACCTGAATAACTGTCGCTCTGAATGTCTACTATGCTCGGTGTCGAATACCCAGATAAATCATCTACAAATCTGGCCTGGATTTTCTGTTGTGAAACCCAGTTAGCAGTAGATTTATTTGCTGTAGTACCGTCAACAAAGACGAGGGAACTGTCCCTTACTTCGCCAATGTTATACTCATTTTGATTCAATGCAATATTTGCAACGCCATTGGTGACCGTTGCCAGTCGGGTATCAATATAGGGGTTGCATTCGGCAAAACAAACCTCATACCTGGACTAAAGGTATAGGCATCCCGTTCGTTAAATGCCTCAGAACTGTAAACCATGACAGTTTTGTTACTTGCGGTAATAGGATCATACACTGTCACTGCGGTGGTCAAACCGGGATAAATAAGTTTGTTTCCGACATAAGGTAATGACGTTACCGCAGAACCGCCGAGCGTTACGTTATAACCAGCGTCAATAATTTCTTGAAGGGTGGAAATTATCTGAAATGTGGCGCCTCCTGCTGTCCATGTGTTTACACCGGCAACAGACCACGTATTCCCGTCAGAAATGACAGCAGCCCCGTTCTGGTTATTATCTGTAGTTGGGGTCCATGCAGCACCAAGCTGACAATTAAAGGTGGCAACATCACAGGTGGCAGCAAAAGCTCCCGCTGACATTGCAGCCATCAAACCCGCCGCTTTCACTGACTTATTAACTGCACGTTTAATTTTTCCACGGCCTAACTCAGAGGTGACAACCCACTGCATCAACGTGCTGTTCCAGATTACGCGATAGATTTTGTTCATAGTAGACACCTCTTATACCGTGCCAATACTGACTACACAGGTGTCGGCTCTGTCACTGTACTGAGCCTTCCCTGTACCACTACGCATCATTGGCGCAGTCTTTTTATTTGTCCGGATGAGATTATTGCCTCTTCCAGAGTAATTCTCCGGTACTGAAATCAGCCCCCAAGAATTATTGATATTGCGAATTTTTAGTTGTTCCATGCTATATACTCGTTGGTGATTTTTTATGTTTTTTTTGTTGTTCAAGCGAATGCTTTCTTTTCCGTAAGAGCGATAAAAGACTTCCGGTGCCTCTCAATATCTGAAGCACGAAAAAAAATAATCTTAGAGAGGGTAGTTATATTTCCTATTACCTACATTAAGGTTTTATATAAGGGGTAATGAAATGACATTACTGCCCTTACAGGCACCTGAACGGTGCCTGGTCGGCAAATATAACTACTCATTACGTATTGCAGTCTGCTGACAAACTGCATTCTCGGAGAATGGTCTACATTTCTACGACCTCTGTAAAATAAAACAACAAGGGAACAAATAAGAAAGTATCATAAAGACATTTTCTTTTTCTGTTTATGATATCGACACACTATCAGTTGAAATGGTTTTATGGATCTGTCCTTTTGCTATTCCCCAATAGCAGTTTTGCACTGTGTTAAAAGAGAGTCAAGCAGCGCTAAAATGTTAAAAAAGTAATATTAACGCAGCTGGACAAACCAGTTATATAATTCCTGGTGGTCGTTTTAAATGAGGGGCGTCTTTTCTGGAAATATCACTCACTTGCTCTTTTGAGGTTGAGATATTTGCATCTGACAATAAGAATATTACAAACATTAGATGAGGCTGGAAGTAGTCACTCGAGAGCACAATTTGCTAAAAAGTAATGGGCGTGGTTTGTAATTTTAATTTAAGTGATTGTATATAATGATATTTTTCTAAGTTGTTGTTATGAATTAATAATCTCCATTTTTATATCATGTAAAAAACACAACGTTATGATTGTATTATTCTTTTTTTGTTTTTTCGTTAGATATGAAAATTTGTTAAAAAAACAGTGTTACGAGAGGGTGGCAGCCGTAATTCGTAATCTGACCGGGTAAATTTTATAAAATTCAGATTTTTCTTTCTGAACAATAACCTGATAAAGGGGGACGGTATCAGTAAATTAGCCTTATGCCATGCCCATTTTTTGTGTCTTAAGCGTTTCTCATTGTTTCGTGTCGCTGCAACCCAGAACATTTCCATCCCGTTAGATAAATGGATGGATCATCAAGTCAGAAACCTCGGACAAAAAAGCTGGTGCGGTTCACCGGATCCCGTTCTTTGCAGGCCAGCAGCACACGTCCGGATCCGCGCGAGAGGGAGATAATCCCTATTGCAACCAGAAAGGGTGAAGCCTAAGAACGGCCAAGGGATTCGATATCCTGCAACAGCGTGTCGATCGTGGCGCGCTCTGTGAAAGGTTCTGGCGCACCTTCAGGTGCTGTCAGCCCAACCCTGTTATGCCAGTACGTGGGCACTCCCACTTTTTGCGTCCCAAGCATGTCATAAGCAGAGCCTGCGACAAATATAGCCTCGGCAGGAACAAAGCCTGTATTACACAACGCCAGACGATACGGCTCAGGATGCGGCTTGTAAAAATCAGCCTGTTCGGAAGTCACGACGACATCGAAGGGAACGCCGACAAGATCCGCAGCAATGCGCCTGAGGCGCGCCGAACAGTTAGTGACCACACTTAATCCCATCAGCTCAGAATAGACCCTGTTAACCGATTACACTGACGTGATTTGCTCCACCAGCATTGAACGCATCATCACCGGACGTAATGCTGCGCTGAGCCTGACAGAAATCCTTATTCATCAGCTCAGTGATATTTTTGCACTCACCGACAGCATTGGCGGGGGCAACGCGAATGAATGACGACTGCGCGCATTACCTTTAAGCGGTCAGAACTTGTAGAAAAACTGAATGACATTTTCACTAAGCATTATCCGGGGATACTGGTAGCGCGATAGTTCATCGTTACCATAACCGGGCTCGAAATCACGGGTGTTTTTAGCGAAATACGATTGTGGGCTTCGGCGTTTTTCGAACTGCTAAAAATGCTGTAATAACAATGGTTATATGGCCTGTATTCGAATCCGGTAGGATCTCAGACCCACTCTTTCGGTAAACTCAACGTAAACCGGGTCACGTTTACATCCGACGTCACCGACACTTTTCCGTGGTGTGCGGTCACAATCGATTTCACGATCGCCAGTCCGATGCCGCTGCCTTCGCCTTTACGCTGGCGGGATGGATCCACGCGATAAAAGCGATCAAACAACCGTGGTAAATGTTCGGTAGGGATAGGTGTTCCTGGGTTTTCAATGATGATGTGTACCTGTTCGTCCGCCTCTGTCAGCCGGACGGTAATGCTCTGGCCCAATGGCGTGTAGCGCATCGCGTTGGAGAGGAGATTGCTGATCGCCCGGCGCAGCATACCTGAATCGCCGGATACCAGGCATGGACGCCCTTCAAAATGCAACCCGACTTCCCGTTCTTCCGCCAGCGCCTCAAAAAAGTCGAATACTTTACTGACTTCATCCGCCAGATTGATCGTTTTTTTCTCCGGGATCAGCTGGTTGTTATCGGCCTGCGCCAGAAACAGCATATCGCTGACCATTTTCGCCATATGGCTAAATTCTTCGAGGTTGGAATAGAGCACCTCTTCCAGCTCCTTCTGGCTACGGGGCTGGCTGAGGACAATTTCTGTTTGCGTCACCAGGTTGGTGATAGGGGTACGGATCTCATGGGCAATATCAGCTGAAAAATTGGACTGGCGGGTAAAAACGTCTTCGATACGCTCGATCATGTGATTAAACGAGAGCACCAGCCGTTCCAGTTCAATAGGCACCGACCGGGGATCCAGTCGGACGTCGAGATCTTTCGAGGTGATGTTCTGAATCTGTCGGCTGACGCTACGGATCGGTTCGTGGCCTTTATACACGGCAAACAGCACGATAAAAATGATCAACATGCTGATGATCGAGGCGGTCATGATGAGCTTGTTTTTCAAATCGTTAATGTAATGCAGGTGAAAATCGATCGACAGCGCCAGATACAGGGTATAGGCCGGTTTTCCGTCGATCAGCGGCCCGACCGGCAGGCGGATCATGCGCCAGCTGGAATGGGTGCCGTGGCTTGCCATCTGCATCGACGGACCATTAATCAAATAGACGTTGCCGCCCGGAACGGTTTTATCCACCGTGGCGCGGGCAAGAAACTGGCGGATATCCGGCATATGAGGGGAATGAAAGAGCGCCTGCTGGTTAGCATCTTCCAGCGAAATAATGACGTTTGAGTAACCGGCTACCACGTTTTTCAGGATCTCCAGACGGCGGGATTCCGGCTCGTCGGAGGGGCTAAGGATACGTTCGAGGGTGGCGCTGATTTCGCTTAAATCGTTGATGTCCTGTTCGGCAAAATGCACTTTTACCGACTGAATCATGATCCAGGCAAAGGCAAAAAAGGAGGCAATGGTCACGAGGCTGATAAAAAAGGTCAGGCGCGTCGCCAGCGAAAAAGGGCGGGATAACCGCTTACTGACCATCTGGCACCTCAAGCACATATCCCACGCCACGCACGGTCTGAATCAGCTTAGGCTCAAAGTCGTTATCAATTTTGCCGCGCAGGCGCTTCACGGCCACGTCAATGGCGTTGGTATCGCTGTCAAAATTCATGTCCCACACCTGAGAGGCAATCAGCGAGCGGGGTAATACTTCTCCCTGGTGGCGCAGGAAAAACTCCAGCAGGGTAAATTCTTTGCTGGTGAGCGTGATGCGGGTACCGCTACGACTCACTTTGCGGCTCACCAGGTCAACGATCAGATCGGCCACCTGAAACTGGCTTTCGACGATTACCGCCGCCCCCCGGCGTAGCAGGGTTCTGACGCGCGCCAGCAGTTCGGCAAAGGCAAACGGCTTAACCAGATAATCATCCGCCCCTAATTCCAGCCCTTTTACCCGATGTTCAATGGTTCCCAACGCGGTAAGCAGCAGAATCGGCATGCCTTTATTCGCGGCACGCAGCATCCGGACGATATCCCAGCCGTTGACGTCGGGCAGCATGATATCAAGAACGAGCAGGTCGTAATCACCGGTCATCGCCAGGTGATAGCCGTTCAGACCGTTGTCAGCAAGATCGACAACAAAGCCCGCTTCCGTCAGCCCTTTAGTTAGGTATTCACCGGTTTTTTTCTCATCTTCGACGATCAAAATTTTCAACACATTCTCCTTCGCCACGCGACGGTCATGGGGCCTCTCAATTCTAGAGAAGCCAGATCGGATAGCAATCGCATTATGGGAAAATGACAGCTTTGTCATTTTGCTGTCACGGGTTGAACAGAGAGCGCCAGGTAAAGTGGCTGATATCAACCCACATGTAAATCAGGCTTATGCGTAATTTTAAGCGTCTCACGCTCTCAATGGCGTTACTGCTGGCAGGATGTTCACTCGCCCCGGACTATCAGCGCCCGGCGCTTCCGGTACCGCAGCAGTTTTCTCTCAGTCAGAACCAACTGGTGACATCACCGACAGGTTATCAGGACAGCGGCTGGCGGCAGTTTTTTGTCGATCCGCAGGTGAAAGTGCTGATTGACGAGGCGCTGCGTAACAATCGTGATTTACGTATGGCGACGCTGAAAGTACAGGAGGCGAGGGCGCAATATCGGGTGACTGATGCCGATCGCTATCCGCAGTTGAATGCGGAAAGCAGCGGAAACTGGAGCGGGAAACTGAAAGGCGACACCCGCAGTACGCGTGAATATGAGGCCGGGCTGAACCTGAGCGTTGATCTGGATTTCTTTGGGCGGCTGAAAAACATGAGCGAAGCCGATCGACAGAACTTTTTCGCCAGCGAAGAGGCGCGCCGGGCGGTGCATATCCTGTTGGTGTCCAACGTTGCACAGAGCTGGTTCAATCAGCGTCTGGCCTTCGCGCAGCTTCAGGTGGCACAAGAAACGCTGAGCAATTACGAGCGTGCATATGCGCTGGTGGAAAAACAACTGGTCACCGGCAGTACCAACGTGCTGGCGCTGGAACAGGCGCGCGGCGTGATTGAAAGTACCCGCAGTGATATCGCGAAGCGTCAGGGGGAACTGGCGCAGGCGAATAACGCGTTGCAGCTGTTACTGGGGAGCTACGCTAAGCTGCTGGACGATGCGCGACAGAATGTCGGCGATATCAACGGCGTGACGTTACCGCCATCGCTGTCATCGCAAATCCTGTTGCAGCGTCCGGACATCATGGAAGCCGAACATGCGCTGATGGCGGCAAACGCCAATATCGGCGCGGCACGGGCGGCGTTTTTCCCCTCCATCACGCTGACCAGCGGGATCTCCGGCAGCAGCAGCGATCTCTCGAGTCTGTTTTCGACAGCAAGCGGGATGTGGAATTTCATTCCGAAAGTGGAGCTACCGATCTTCAATGCCGGACGTAATCAGGCCAACCTCGATCTGGCTGAGATCCGCCAGCAGCAGTCGGTGGTCAATTATGAGCAGAAGATCCAGAACGCGTTCAAAGAGGTTGCCGACGCGCTGGCGCTACGCCAGAGCCTTACCGATCAGATTCGCGGTCAGCAGCGATACCTGACTTCGCTACAAATCACGCTTCAGCGTGCGAGAGCGCTCTATCGCAATGGAGCGGTGAGCTATATCAACGTACTGGACGCTGAACGTTCGCTATTTGCGACGCAACAAACCCTGCTTGACCTTAATTACGCCCGACAGGTTAACGAAATTACGCTCTATACCGCGCTTGGCGGTGGTTGGCTGGAATAAACCGAAACACATCACAGGAGATTGACATGAACACAGTATGTAAAGCGGTGGTATTCGCCATTTTCTCTACGCTGGCAATTAACGCTCAGGCCAATGAACACCATCACGGCGATATGATGAGCGCCATGCCTGCCGCCGAACAAAGCCCGGCGATCAGCGCCACTGGCGTAGTAAAAAGCGTTGATACGCAAAGCAAAAAAGTCACCATTGAACATGGGCCGATCCCCGCGCTGAACTGGCCGGCAATGACCATGCGTTTTACCATCACACCGCAAACGCAGCTCAACGATATTAAACCCGGTGACAACGTGGCGTTTACATTTATCCAGCAGGGCAATCTCTCTTTATTGCAGGATATTAAAAGCCAGTAATTCTCTCTTATTTTAACGTTGAGCATGACCTCATGAAAAATATCGCGCTGATTATCGGCAGCATGATGGCGGGCGGCATTATCGCCGTGGGCGGCTACGCGTATTTCGCCGCGGCGCACCCGTCGGCGAATACACCGCCAGTCACGGAAAAAGAAGCCCGCAAGGTGCTGTTCTGGTACGACCCGATGTACCCGAATACCCGCTTCGATAAACCCGGCAAATCGCCCTTTATGGATATGGATCTGGTGCCGAAATATGCCGATGAAGAGTCTGCCAGCGCTACTGCGCCGGGCGTCCGTATCGATCCGACGCAAACGCAAAACCTCGGTGTGAAAACTGAGGCTGTGCGTCGCGGACCCCTCACTTTTGCCCAGACGTTCCCGGCTAATGTCAGCTATAACGAATATCAGTTTGTCATTATGCAGGCGCGTGCCGCCGGATTTGTCGAGAAAGTCTGGCCGCTCACCGTGGGTGATAAGGTGAAAAAAGGCGCACCGCTGCTTGAACTCACGATCCCTGACTGGGTGGAAGCGCAGAGTGAATATCTGCTGCTGAAAGAAACTGGCGGCACGGCAACCCAGGTTGAGGGGATTCTGGAGCGGCTGCGCCTGGCCGGAATGCCGGAAACGGATATTCGGCGTTTGACCGCAACGCGCAAAATTCAGACCCGCTTTATCCTTACTGCACCCATTGACGGAGTAATTACCGCCTTTGATTTACGTGCTGGCATGAACATCGCCAAAGATAACGTGGTCGCGAAAATTCAGGGGATGGATCCAGTGTGGGTAACCGCTGCGGTGCCTGAATCCATCGCGTGGCTGATTAAAGACGCGTCGCCGTTTTCGCTGACCGTTCCGGCGCGTCCGGACAAGTCCTTCACCGTGCGCAAGTGGACGCTGTTGCCCAGCGCCGACGCCACCACCCGAACGCTGCAACTGCGCCTGGAAGTCGATAACCCCGACGAAGCGCTGAAACCGGGGATGAACGCTTATCTTAATCTGAAAACAGAAAGTGAGCCGATGTTGCTGATCCCGTCTAAAGCGCTGATCGATACCGGCAGCGAGCAGCGGGTGATCACGGTGGACGGTGAAGGGCGTTTTGTCCCTAAACCCGTTTCTGTCTTCCAGGCCTCGCAGGGGGTAACGGCGATCCGTTCCGGGCTGGCTGAAGGCGAGAAGGTGGTTGCCAGCGGCCTGTTCCTGATTGATTCAGAAGCCAACATCTCGGGGGCGTTAGACCGGATGCGCACGCAGCAACCGTCGGCGATGCCCGATCCTGCGGCCCATGCGCACTGAGGAGAACGCAGATGATTGAATGGATTATTCGCCGCTCGGTTGCCAACCGTTTTCTGGTGATCATTGGCGCGCTCTTTCTCAGCGTCTGGGGGACCTGGACCATCGTTAACACGCCGGTGGATGCGCTGCCCGACCTGTCCGACGTGCAGGTGATCGTCAAAACCAGCTACCCGGGGCAGGCGCCGCAGATTGTCGAGAATCAGGTGACCTATCCGCTGACCACCACCATGCTGTCCGTACCCGGCGCAAAGACTGTGCGCGGTTTCTCGCAGTTTGGCGACTCGTATGTCTATGTCATTTTTGAAGATGGCACCGATCCGTACTGGGCGCGTTCTCGCGTGCTGGAATATCTCAACCAGGTACAGGGTAAGCTCCCGGCGGGCGTCAGCGCGGAAATGGGGCCAGACGCCACCGGCGTGGGCTGGATCTTCGAGTATGCGTTGGTCGATCGCAGCGGTAAGCACGACCTGGCGGAACTGCGTTCGTTGCAGGACTGGTTTCTGAAATATGAGTTAAAAACTATCCCGAATGTGTCGGAAGTGGCCTCCGTGGGCGGCGTGGTGAAAGAGTATCAGGTGGTGATCGACCCAATGAAACTCGCTCAGTACGGCATCAACCTGTCGGAGGTGAAAGGTGCGCTGGATGCCTCAAACCAGGAGGCGGGCGGCTCATCGGTGGAACTGTCGGAAGCAGAATACATGGTCCGCGCCAGCGGGTATCTGCAAACGCTGGATGACTTCAATCATATCGTTCTGAAGTCAGGGGAAAACGGGGTACCCGTGTACCTGCGGGATGTGGCGAAAGTGCAGACAGGCCCGGAAATGCGCCGGGGGATTGCCGAACTTAACGGCGAGGGAGAGGTGGCTGGCGGGGTGGTTATCTTGCGCTCCGGTAAAAATGCGCGTGAGGTGATCTCGGCGGTTAAAAATAAACTCGAGACGCTGAAAAGTAGTCTGCCGGAAGGCGTGGAAGTGGTGACCACCTACGATCGCAGTCAGTTGATTGACCGCGCCATAGATAACCTCAGCTATAAGCTACTGGAAGAGTTTATCGTCGTGGCGCTGGTCTGCGCACTGTTTCTCTGGCACGTGCGTTCCGCGCTGGTGGCGATCATCTCGCTGCCGCTGGGATTGTGTATCGCCTTTATCGTGATGCATTTTCAGGGGCTGAACGCCAACATTATGTCGCTTGGCGGGATCGCTATCGCCGTGGGGGCGATGGTGGATGCCGCCATTGTGATGATCGAAAATGCGCATAAACGGCTGGAAGAGTGGGGACACCAGCATCCGGGTGAAGTGCCGGATAACGAAACGCGCTGGACGGTGATCACCAATGCCTCTGTAGAGGTTGGTCCGGCGCTGTTCATCAGTTTGCTGATCATCACGCTCTCTTTTATTCCCATCTTTACCCTGGAAGGGCAGGAAGGACGCCTGTTCGGGCCGCTGGCGTTCACCAAAACGTATGCGATGGCGGGGGCGGCGTTTCTGGCGATCGTGGTGATCCCGATCCTGATGGGGTTGTGGATCCGCGGGAAAATTCCGGCGGAAAGCAGCAACCCGCTTAACCGCTTTTTGATCCGTATTTACCATCCGCTACTGCTGAAAGTATTGCACTGGCCGAAAGTCACGCTGCTGGTGGCGGGGCTCTCGATCCTGACGGTGGCCTGGCCGCTGAGTAAAGTGGGGGGCGAGTTCTTACCGCAGATTAACGAAGGCGATCTGTTGTACATGCCGTCCACGCTGCCGGGGATTTCGGCGGCAGAAGCGGCAAGCATGTTACAGAAAACCGATAAGCTGATCATGACCGTACCGGAAGTCGCCAGGGTCTTTGGCAAAACCGGGAAAGCGGAAACCGCCACGGATTCGGCACCGTTGGAGATGGTGGAAACCACGATTCAGCTCAAACCGCAGGATCAGTGGCGTCCGGGAATGACGATGGAAAAAATCATCGAGGAACTGGACAACACCGTTCGTTTGCCAGGGCTGGCAAACCTGTGGGTGCCGCCGATTCGTAACCGTATTGATATGCTCTCTACCGGGATTAAGAGTCCGATTGGGATTAAAGTCTCTGGTAACGTACTGGCCGATATCGACGCGATGGCCGAGCAGATTGAAGAGGTTGCCCGCACCGTCCCTGGCGTAACATCTGCGCTCGCTGAGCGTCTGCAAGGCGGTCGCTATCTCAACATCGATATCAACCGTGAGAAAGCAGCCCGCTACGGCATGACGGTGGGTGACGTGCAGTTGTTTATTACCTCTGCCGTCGGTGGGGCGATGGTCGGGGAGACCGTTGAGGGGATTGCCCGTTATCCGATCAATCTGCGTTATCCGCAGAGCTTCCGGGACAGCCCGCAGGCGCTGCGCCAGTTACCAATCCTGACGCCGATGAAGCAACAAATTACGCTGGGGGATGTCGCCACAATCAACATCACGCCGGGGCCCTCGATGCTAAAAACGGAGAACGCACGGCCCACCAGTTGGATCTACATTGATGCGCGCGACAGGGATATGGTCTCTGTGGTTAACGATCTGAAACAGGCGATTGCCGATAACGTTCAGTTGAAGCCCGGTACCAGCGTCGCGTTTTCTGGTCAGTTTGAATTGCTGGAGCGGGCGAACCATAAGCTGAAGCTGATGGTGACCATGACGCTGATGATCATCTTCGTCCTGTTGTATCTGGCGTTCCGCCGGGTCGGAGAAGCGCTGCTGATCATCACCAGCGTGCCGTTTGCGCTGGTGGGCGGGATTTGGTTCCTGTACTGGATGGGATTTCATCTGTCGGTGGCGACGGGAACCGGGTTTATCGCTCTGGCGGGGGTCGCTGCGGAATTTGGCGTGGTCATGCTAATGTACCTGCGCCATGCCATTGAGTCCGATCCTTCACTGGACAACTCGCAGACGTTCAGCACAGAGAAACTGGATGACGCGTTGTATCACGGGGCGGTGCTACGGGTACGACCCAAAGCGATGACCGTAGCGGTGATCATTGCCGGTCTTCTGCCGATTTTGTGGGGGACAGGAGCCGGTTCGGAAGTGATGAGTCGGATTGCTGCGCCCATGATCGGCGGTATGATTACGGCGCCGCTACTGTCACTGTTTATTATCCCTGCGGCTTATAAGTTGATGTGGATACATCGTCACCGTAAAATATCCCGTTAACATCTTCATCATCCGGCCTGCTGAAATGAAGCGGGCCGGAAAAATCATTTTAACGGTGATTTTTCATTCTTTCTGACATATTCTGCAATACTGTAAAATGCTTTTTCTGATGATAAGCGTTATACCTTTCTGAATCTCCCGTTATTGCTATTCGTTCCCTCTGATATTTAATTTTGCCGTTACCTCTCAGCGGGTTGTGCATAAAAAGCACAACCCGCATCCTTGTGTTGCAAATAGTGTAAACATCAGTTTTATATTTCAGAATCGTGCAGTTAATCGCATTTTATTCATTTTTGTTATCAAGTTTTCGTTAAGTTCATTCTCTTTTACGCATAATGCGGGCCACTTTTACACTTCACTGAATGTTTTTACATATCAATTAATCAGTAAAAATAGTCAAAAACTTAATATCATGCGAAATATCTGAAAGGTAATCCCTTATGGTAATCAAAAAACCATCTGCGGGAGCCAGTTTTAGCCTTTTATCATTAAACACGAATGAGAAGTATCTGAAATATAAAATAAGGATTTTACTATGGGATTTGGGATGGCAAAGGACAATAAATTTGAGATCGTGGCCATTATTCGCGAAGAGCTTCTCAGAAAAACGAAGGTAGAACTGAAATTTAAAGACGCCAGCGTGGTCACTCAATTAGTAAAAGTTGACTTCGACTACTTCGTGATTACCAACAACAGCGACATCCCACTCTCTTCAATCCAGTCTTTTATCTTGCACAGCGACAGCGGCATTATCCGGTTCAATGCCCGGTTCAGTCAGTCGCTGACCGATAAACTGGAGTGCGGACTGGCGTATCGCATACCTGAAGTGATCTTATTGGTTCAGCGCCGCCAGCATCAGCGTTTCTCCTTTTTAAAGGGGTATCATTTCTACTGTTCTGGACGCTATAAAAATGGTGAGAATTACTTGCTGCAGATTAAGAATATCTCTCGCGGCGGTTGCGCCCTGATCTCACAGAAAATAAACACCCGCTTTCTTTATAAAAATGCGCTGATTAAAGGGGCATCTCTGGATTTTGAACAGTTTGGTCGTTTGCATTGCGATCTCCGGGTCGTCAACGTTGTTGCTATCAACGAATTTGATGAAAACAATCAGCTTTATTCCTGTCAGCAGATCTCCTGCAAGTTCGAATTCAAACATCCACGCGACGCGTTGGATGTCGAAAAGGTCATTATTCATTTTTTGATGAGTAATAAATTAAAAAGTTTATAAAGGAAGGTGAACTTTATGTTGATGTGTGGAAATGAAGATTTTGTCGGTAGCAGTGTCTCAACGTATTTAAAAAGTAAAAATGCTGAGGTGACGGATGTCCCCTGGCAGGTGATGGTAGATTACTCTGCACGCTATCGCCATCGGATGATGATTTTTAATATCATCAGCCACGAACAGTCCTACGCTGATTTTGTCAGCTATTTAAATAAGAATCGCTTTAAAGTTTACGATAATGCCGTGGTGGTGATTGCCGATGACCGTCTGGCGAAATTGTGCATTGAGTTACTGTATGTCGAAAAAGTGATTGTGCTGACCGATAAATCACCGCTGCGTGATTTTGGCCGACTGACGACCCTGACGGGGGAGTGCTGGAATCCCCGCTTATTCCGTTCACAAAAACGGCTGAGCGATCGTGAACAGCAAATCCTCAGTTTGCTGGTGAGTGGATATTCACCAAATGAAATCTCGGATCTGATCAGTGTGAGCTATAAAACGATACAGACGCATAAAATGCGAATCATCACGAAGCTGGGTCTGGCCCATTCGACTGAACTGAATAAACTGATCGTCAGATTCAACCATCCGTTCTCTTTTTTATCCTGAGTTTGTCATCAGCCTGATGGCGCTTCGCTTATCAGGCCTACAGCTATCCTGAACAACGTAGGCCAGGTGAGGCATTGCCTTCACCCGGCCTGATTCCCTCAGCGGTTGTCAGAACGACTTTTTAAAGCCAATGGAGGCATTGACTGGCGCTTCCACCTGCGATTTATGCCCGCCGTTGTTGAACTGCGTTCCCAGTTCGCCGTACACCTGCAGATCGCGGTCGATGCTCCAGCTCAGACCTGCGGCCACTTCGGTGCTGGAGTACTGCTGCGAAGATTCCAGCGTTGTGGTGGCAACCGCATTGCTGAAGTGGGTTTTGTCTTTTGACCCCAGTCCCTGCCACAGGTTGACGCGACCATATGGCTGAATCTTACCGTGACGGGTGTCATAGTCAGCTTTCAGTCGCAGCCCGACACGGGCGGTAAAGGCATCGGCAGTATCGAGTCTAACCTTCGTCTTCGTCGCGCCGCCCAGCGTGCTGTCATCAAAATCGCTGTACTGATAGATCAGCTGTGCCTGGGGTTCCAGACTCCATGCGCTTGCTCCTAAGCGGAACGCTTTGCCGATCTCCGTCGAGGCGGTCAGCGTATGGCCTTTCACGGTATGGGAACCCTTGTTTCCGGATGCCGACAGGCGAGCGTCATGGTTACCGTATTGCAGGACGTTATCCACATACATGCCATCGGTGGAGAACCAGGTAGCATAACCGCCCAGGTAAAACGCGTTGTCATCGATGTTACCGCCTTTACCCGCGCTAACCGCATGGCTGCCTTTGACGCTGCTGTCGATATCCAGAATGCTGGTGTAGACACCGGCTTTCCAGCTGGTATCCGCGTAAAGGTCAACCCCTGCCTGAATCCCCATCGTGTGGCTGGTGGTCTGTGTGCCGGTGATGTCGTCCAGTTTGGTTTTAGCGGAGTAGCCAATCATTCTCGCCCATGTACGGTGGTCTTCATCGAGACCCGGTCGTACGTCATCCCCCATTCGCTGGTGCATATTGCCTAACAGGCTCAGGTCGCCCTGACGCACTACGCTGGCGAGACCGGAGTAGAGCATGGTTTCCGGGCGGTATTCACTGCGCAGGTACCAGTTTTCGCCCAGGCCTTTCGCGTTGCCGGCATACAACTGGTATTCAAACGCCCCGGCAGACATCCGGTTATTCGACAGATAGAAGCCGTCACGCGTGGATTGTGCCGTGGTGGTGGCGCCGTTTTTCGCCGTCACCACTTCGATCCCGTCTCCCACCGTCGGCGCACCCAGCCCTGAACCGTCTACTTTCAGCAGCGTGCTGCCGCTGACCTTACCGCCATCGATCACCAGCCGGTCCGCAATGCCCTGACCGCCGCTGTTCTGCGCTGCGGCTAATTCAAGCGTCCCGTTTTTGCCGCTGTAATCGCCTTTCACCGTCAACGCGGAACCGATCGCCGCCCCCGTCAGCGACACATTGCCGCCGTTGGTTAATCCGGCGACCGTCTGGTCGTAACCTTGCGTTTTCAGCGTGGTTTCGCTCGCCACAATGTGATGGGACGCTGCGCTCAACGTATTGGCGCCACCGGCCTGCAAAACCCCGTTGGCGACAAGCGTTGCGCCTTTGTAGCTGTTCGCGCCTTCCAGCGTGGTAATGCCGCTACCGGTGTGGTGGAGCTGTCCTTCGCCGCTGATATTGCCGCTCAGGGTGTAGCTGTTGCAGCGTTTCACATCCAGTATGCCGTCAGCGATGATATCGCCCTGTACGCTGCCGATCTCACCGCCATTACCCAACTGCAACGTGCCCTGCACGACGTGGGTGCCGCCAGTGTAGGAGGTGTCGAGCGTGAGCATGAGCGTACCCTGACCGGTTTTCGTTAACTGGCCGCTGCCTTCAACGTCGGTCAATAGTTCGACGTTGAAGCCGTTGGTGTCGAAGGTCCCGCCGCCGGATTCCAGCGTCACCTGGCGGGCGGTATTAAACGCATCGCCATACTTCAGCGTGCCGCCGTTAAAGGTGATCCCGGTATTGGCTGCGCCGAGGTTTTTATCGCCGGAAACCTGTAGTGTCCCTGCCGTAATCGTTGTACCGCCGCTGTAGCTGTTCTCGCCGGTCAGGATCAGCGTGCCGAGGTCGCTCTTATTGACGCCACCGGCGCCGCGGATCTCACTGTCGATGGTGGCGATATACCCTGCGCCATCGATGGTGCCGTCGCCGACGCGAATCAGCGTATTGGCGGTGTTGGTGGTGATGGCATCGCCCGCTACGCGGTAGCCATCGGTGGCAAACTGCGCGCCGCTGATGATCACATCGCCCAGACTGTTATCCACGGTGACATTGCCTGCCACCCCCTGGAAAACGGCGAACGCGGCATCGGTGAACGGGGCGTTCAGCGCGCCTTCTGGCGTGGATTCATCGGTGGTCCAGTTATCGTTGCCGTGGCTGGATTGCCAGATACCATCGCCGCCGTTGATCACGCCGTTGTTTTTCAGTTCGCCATTTTCACCGCCGGTGCCGTCCCAGAAGCGCAGGGTCAGACCGCCGTGGTTCACCAGATTGACCTGATTGTTAACCGATGTCTGCACGTACAGACTGTCTGCCGCCGTTGGGGCGTTGGCAATGTCCATCACGTTGTTGGTCAGCGTGCCGGAGTAGTTAATGACGCGATAGACGCCAACATCAAAGCTGCCGCCGGGTGAGGTTTCAATGTTGAGCTTGCCGTCGAGTACCAGATCGCCGTTGACGTTAATCAGGTCGTTGAAGGCACCGCCCGGGGTATATGCCTGGCCAAACTGATAATCCAGTTGCGACAGGTCATTCAGCGTCAGAGCGCCGGTGGTCAGTTTGCCGACGCTGTTCAGTGTGGAACCGGCGGTAATATGGCCGTTATCCGCAACATTTACCGCGCCGCCAATAATGCCGTTGCCACCCAGCGTTGCGCCTGCCTTGACCGTTACGTCACCGGTCGCCGCCGCCTGATTGCCGTTGACCAGCAGTACGCCCTCATCGACCGATGTGGTGCCGGTCCAGGTGTTGTCGCCGGTTAAGGTCAGTATGCCGTCGCCGATTTTCACCAGATTACCGCTGTCACCGCTGATGATGCCGCTGATGGTGTCGTTGAGACCCAGATTACCGAGGGAGAGGGTTTTATCGCCCAGCTCAACGTTACCCGCGCCGGACAGCGAACCGACGGATGTCGCGCTGTCGACATGGCTGATATCCACTCTACCGCCGGAGAGGTTTTTCACCGTGGTCATTTGCGCCAGTGCGCGATCGGCAAAGGACATCAGCCCGCTGTTGGTGACCGTTGCGCTGCCGCCGCTGGCATCCTCTTCCAGCGCCAGCGTGCTCGTTTCTGAGACGTTAATCGTGGATTGTCCGGCCGTTGCATTGTCTGCAATCAGCGCCTTTGCGGTGCCGTTCAGATTCAGCGTCGCGTCGGCGGCAGTGACCGTGTCTTTTAGCGTTAACAGGCTGTCGGTAAACTCCATCGTCAGGGATTGCAGACTGGTTGCCGCGCCGCTGACGTTCAGCGCCGCGCCTTTCGTTACGCTCACCGTGCTGCTGGCATTGCTACCAAATGTTCCCGTCTGGCTGGCATTGACCGTGACGTTGTGAGCTTGTCCGGTACCTTCAATCAGCGTCGTGCCCTGATAGCGGTTTGCCCGATCGAGCGACAGCGTGCTGGCCGCATCATGGGTACTGCTGGTGACTTTCAGGTTACCCGCGCCCGTGATATCGCCGACAGGGGAGAAGTGGTGCGAATTCAGATCGAACACCGCATCCGCGCCAGACGTCCCCAGGGTGAGGGTGCGCTGAGTGGTTAAATCCGCGCCCAGCTGGAACGTTGAACCGTTGTTGAGAGTGACGCCGGTTCCGGACTGGCCCAGGTTGTTATCCGCCGATATTTGCAGCGTACCGCCGTCAATGCGCGTGCCGCCATGATAGGTATTATCACCGCTCAGGATCAGACGCCCCTGGTCAGTCTTGACCAGCGTCAGGCTATCCGTACTGTCGCCTTCGCGGATCGTCGATTCGATCGTTGCGGTGAAGTTTTCGCCTGCGCCACCAGCACCGACGCGGAGCATCAGCTCATTGCTGCCTGCGGTGGTCTCCCATGCGTTCAGCGCATCGCCTTTGATGACATAGCCGTCCGCGTCAAACTGCGCGCCGGAAAACTGAACGTTGCCTGCGCTCTGATCGACCTCGACCGTACCGGCGTTGCCGGTAAAGACCGCAAAGGCTTTTTGCGCCCACGGCGCGTTGCCGATACCGTCCTGCTGCGTCCAGTTGTTATCGCCCAGGCTGCCGATAGCCATCCATTTGCCATCGCCACCATCGATTTTACCGTTGCCTTCAATCCCGGTTTTACCGTGGTTTTCACCCGTCTGCGCGCCGTCCCAGAACTGCAGCGTGACGCCGTTGGCGTTAACCAGATTGACCTGCTTATCCAGCACCGTCTGGACGAAAATATTGCGCTTATCCTGACCCGCCGGAACGTCGCCTAATTCCAGCGTCTGGTTGTCGAGGGTGCCGCCGTAGTTATAGAGACGGTAGACGCCTGGGCCAAACGTGCCGCCTGTGCTTTGGCTGACGTTCAGCGTGCCATCGAGCAGTAGATTGCCGGTGACATCGACCAGATCGTTTTGTGCGCCACCGGGCACGAAGGCTTCTCCCAGTTCAAACGCGGAGGTGGTTTTGCTGCCCAGTTGCAGACTCCCGTTGATCTTCAGCGTCCCCGCGCCGCCGTCGCCTGCGCTAAGGGTGGTGGCGTCATTCATCACGACGCCGCCGCCGAGGGTGCCGGTGCCGCCCAGGGTCGCGATGCCGTTCACGGTTGTCATGCCCGTCGCGGCAGACTGATCGCCATTGACCAGCAGTGTGCCGTTGTCGACGGTAGTCACTCCTTTATAACTGTTGGCGCCGGTTAAACGGGTAATACCTTTACCGATTTGCTCCAGCGCGCCGATACCGGAAATCACTCCGTTAAGCAGGACGTTATTGCTGCGATTCACGGTCAGAATACCGTCATCAATGATCTGCGAAACCGGGTTGATACCGCCCGTTGTACCGCCCTGACCAAGATGTAAAATCCCGCCCTGTTTGATCGTCGTAGAACCGCTGTAGCTATTGTCAGTGGTGAACACCGTCGTGCCACCCATTGCGCGGACAAAGTTGCCGCTACCGCTGATGGTGCCCTGATAAATCTGGCTGTCAGCGTCATTGCCCTGCGTATCAAAGATGATGTTGCTGGCTATACCGCTGGTGGTAATGCTGTAGTTGCCAATGGTCGCGCCGGTATTACTGGCATCGCGATGGTCGCCTGTGCGCAGCGTCGCGCCATCGTTAACAGCCAGGGTGCCGTCAGCCAGCGTCAGGCTATCCACAATGCGCATATCCGCCTGTGCGCCCGTCAGCGTTAAGGTATTCCAGCCGCTGCCGATGTGGGTTCCCAGACTGAGGTCATCCGCCAGCAGCGTACCGATATTACCCCGGGTGTTTGTGAAGGTGAGGGCGTTACCCGTACCAGCGAGCGTGGTGATGTGACGCGTGTTCGCCAGCGATACGTTGCCGATGTTGGCCTTGTTGTTGGTTGTCCCGGCGAAGTTCACCTCCCCGGCGAACGTTCCGCTGTTCCAGATAAAACGATCGCTACCGGCGCCAGTATTGATGACGCCCCGCGTATTGCCGCCGCTGATGTTGATAGTGTCATTGCCTTTACCAGACTGAATCGCGACATCCCTGTCGGTAGCGGCGAGGATCGTCCCGGTATTGGTGATGGTTTTGCTACTGTCGCCACTGGCATCCACCACCGGACCGTTCACGCTATTGGAGGTGACTTTGCCACTGTTGGTGATAGCGGAAACGTCTTTTGCCAGGATCGCTGAGCCGCCCGTCGCGTCCTGAATGGTAATATCGGCGCGGGTGGTCAGTCTGCCGTTGGTGCGGGCATCAATCCCGTTCCCCGTGGCGTTTCCGGTATTGTTGTGTACCAGCACGGTGTAACCCGTGCCGATAACCAAATCGCCGGTCGCGTTGTCGCCGTTCTCTTTCATGAAGGCAAAGCCTGAACCCGCACCGGTGACGTTGAGTAGATTATTGGCGCCGTTTTTCACATTCAGCGCCACGCTGGTGCGGATCCCCGGACCGTCGTTGGCGTTAATCGTTACGTTGTTCAGCGTGATATCCGAACTTTCGGCATGGTTTTGAATCCCTGCGCCGCTGCCCAATGCGCTAATAGTGACGCCTTTGGCGGTCAGCGACCCCGCACCGGCGGCAAGGCGAATTCCATCCGCCGTGCCGTTGGTCGTAATGGTATCGGCTACTCCACCGGTTCCCGTCGTGATATTCAGCGTTGCGCCATTGGTCAGCAGCACGCCTGCGGTACCGTCATCGACCACAATGGCGCCCAGCTTTTTGATCTGCGCATCTTTGCCAGAGGCGCGAACGCCAATCCCATTGCTGACATGCAATGCCTGGGATGCGTTGTTGGTTAACCGTCCTCCTTCCTGCACGTCGACACCGATACTGTCTTTACTGGCGAGATCGATAACCGCGTCCTGTTGCAGAACAATGTTGCCTAGATTCTTCGCCACATAGGCGATGACGTTCAGCCCGGTATCCAGGGATTTAATAATGGCGCTGGAGTTAAGAATGGTTTCGACAGGGGTGCCCTGTTTATTACCGTTCAACTGGTGCGCCTGACCATCGACAATCCCGGCTGTGGTATTTGAGCCGGTCAGTTCAATAAGGGTCTTATCGCTGATGGTGCCTTCTGCACCCCCTTCGAGCAGCAGCGCCGCCGCGCCGTCGCCGCTTACCGTAAATGTCGCTTCACCCGTATCCACGGTGCTGCCTTTACCGGTCGCAAAGACGCCAATCGATTTTTCGCCCGTTAGGGTCATCTCGAGTTTAGATGGCTGGAGCGTCAGCGGGTCGAACGTATTGCCGGCAAAGTTTGCGCCATTAGCAATGCGGAACAACGTGGTGCGCGCCTGACCGTTATCGTTCATCACGGCTTCGCCGATATTGGCGGTCGCACCTTTGCCGTACAGATAGTAGCCAATTTGATCGCTATTTTTGAATAGCGGACTGCTGGTACTGTTAACGTTAGCCACCGCATTATCGCGGACATGAACGCCAATATTGCCGACTTCTTTGAGTGTGATCGAAGAAGACACGTCAACGGTGGCCTGAGCAGTGTTACTCCCTTCTGCCCAGATTGCATAGTTACGGTTCGACGTGCCACCGTCGCCCGCGACCGTGATTGCCCCTGTATTGCTGGATGTCACATGCGCGTTCTTCGAACTGGCGGTCAGATGGATCCCGATGTTGTTGTGGCCGTTGACGTTAATCTCACCGTCGTTACGGATCTGCTGGCCGTTTTCGCTGCCGCTGTCGCGCACGGAAATACCGAAGTTATGGCTGGTGCCGGATGACGAGTCGCCGTTGAGGGTGATTTTACCGGTGTTGGTCACATTCCCGGTGGCGTTGCCAACCAGGATCCCCGCCGCGTTACGTACGCCTGTTCCAAGGGTGATTGTCCCGTCATTGGTGACATCGCCTGAACTGCGGGTCAGGATCCCGGCGCTGGGGCTGGCGCCACCTGCCATATCGACATCCTGTGTGAGATCGTTAGCGTTACGCCCAAGATAGATGGCGGCATCAAGGGTGTTTGTGAAGGTGGCCTCACCGGACACTTCAACGCCGTAAGCCGTTCCCTTACCAAATGAGTCGTCGTTACTGCGTCCGTCCACGACGTTAATCTCACCCCTGTTGATCCCGCTGGTTTGATCGGACAACTGCATACCGATAGCGAGCGTCAGAGAACTGTCCGGTTTATCCGTTGACCACGGATCGGCCGCCGCCGCCGTACCGTAGTTGTTGGTCGTGATGGCCTGGTTAATGGTCCCTTCGTTCACGACGGTGCTGTTTCCCAGCCCCTGCATACCGTAGGCACCGTAACTGTTGACCTTCCGATTCCCATCCTTATCGATAAACAAACCGGAGTTGATCGTGCCGTGGTTAATGGCGCTGGCATCACTGGCCAACATGCCAATCGCCAGCCCCTGTCCGGTAGACGTTCGCAGCACGTTCAGGGCGCCTTCATTGACGACAGAACCACCGCCATCGGCCTTCATTGCCCCATTGATACTGCCATCGACAGCCAGAGTCGCGCCCGCAACCAATGTACCGGTGGTGCCTTGTCCGTTAGCATAGATGGCATGCAGTTCCCCAGTGGCCGCTGTGGTGTTATTGGTGTGCGCCTGTCCGTCAGTCCAGACTTCGTAATCCCAGGTCAGCAGGTCGGCATTGGTGCTGGAGGTCAGCAGTTGGTTGATCAGGCTCGCGTAGTAGGTCTGTGCGTCAGAAACTTTACTGATAGCGCCAGAATCCAGCCATAGCTGGATCTGGCTGATATCTTGCCCGTCGGGTGTTTTGGCGCTCTCACTGCCGGCGCCAATCAGCCAGTTGTTGAAATTCGCCAGATCCGCCGTGTTTTTGATGGAAAAGGTGCGGTTACCCGTTTCAACGACATTCCCCTCTTCGTCGTAGCCGTAGGTCATTAAGGTAATGTCTTTGCCAAATACGGTGGTCTGTTTCGAACCCGCAAAGATTTTGCTCGGAACGACTGGCGCAGCACCAAACTGGATATAGTTATCGGATTGCCAGTTGACCTTGCTGTTCGGTTCTTGCGCTTTGAGCAGAGAAGAGTCTTTTGCCAGCAGACGGATAGCATTTTCTCTTACGTTCAGTGAATTATCGCCAATATTGAGATTGGCGGTTGCGCCATCTTTGGCAAGGGCAAAGCCAAACTGCTTATAGATTTGCGACACATTGGCATCAAACGTGTTGAGCACTGCATCGCCAATCTGCGAAACGCTAATAAAGTTTGCCAGGCTTGTGGTATCAAACACCTTCAGTGTGGAGGTTGTTTCGGGATCGGCCGGGTCAATCACCTGAAATTCCACGCTTTGCTGCGGCGTAGACGACTGTGTATGACTCAGGTATTCCGCCAGTTCTTCAATGGTGGTGACAGATTTTTGCTCGTGGGCGAGGTTGGTCGCGGTAATAATAATTTTGCCGCTTTCCAACAGATCCCGGATGGTAGACGATTCCACAATGCCGGTCTGTCCGTAGGCGATGTTGGGGATTGCGCCGGTGATATTCAGTTCACTGGCGTTGTTTTTGTTTTCATATAAAAAACCGTAGTTGAATACGTCCTGATGGACGCCGGCGGAGATGACATTCGGGTAATCCACGGTGATATCGCGTGTGCCATCGGTCACGATCGGTATGGCGGCGGCTGTGAAAGAAACGCCAGCAACTAAACCGGAAACAACACGCAGTCCTGTTTTACGCGAGCTGCTTTTTTTCTTCCCTTTTGATAATTCGGAGGCGACAACCCATAGCCCGTGTGTCGCATTCCATATGATGTTGTAAACCTTATTCATAATAACCTCGTCTGCATTTCTGTTTTTAGTTGGTTGACACGTTGCGTTTGTGGTTAGGGGTGGCTCACGATGAGTTGGCCTGGGTTGTCAAATTTCGAAAACAGGAGTCCCTTCCGCAGGGCGGAATAATTTTTAGTGATTGATAACGTCTTAATTAATGCTCAGTCGTCCGTGTTGTATTTCCTTAGTAGGCTGTTAGCGATAGTGGGAGAATATATATTTCAGATGGGTGTTGTTGTGCCCTAGCTTTTTGGCAATATTGCTTTTATAGGTACCGATAGTTTTTTCGCTTTTATGCGCAATAGTGGCAATTCTGGACAGTGACCAGCCACGGGAATACATCATCATGACGTTAAATTCATTAACGCTCATGGCATTATCCAGCGGTCGGTTCACACTTGTGTTCTTGCAGTTGATGAGTTGAATCACCCGGCCGTGTAGTGCGTCAAGGCTCAATGTGCGGTCAAGAAAGTGCATCTGCATGCCGCAAATGGTCTGGAATACCGCAAAGGTTTCGACATTCGTCAGCACAAAAAGCATCAATGACGCACGCGAGGAGAGACGGCGAATGATGCTGGCGTATTTCAGAATATCCGTCTCTTCGGGATGAATAATGAGGTAATCATTATTCTGAACAACCGGGAGAGAAGAGGGCGGTGAACTGGCTGCATAATATTGCATGCCATAATAGAGTGATGTGCCGCGCAGAATATTTTTCATGCCAAGCCAGGTGTAATAATCATCACCCATAAAAATAGCTTTTGACATTAAATTCTCCTTGAGCCGGCAATAGCATCCTGCCCCTCTTTAACATTTTAAAAAAGGGTTCTTTCCCAGTCTGGGAATCTGTTTAAATCCACAACCTGTATTGGGATTATTCTCAATTGAAATATTACGCTTTGTTAAAATTTAAGATAAATCGTTTATTTCACCTCCTGAAGAATGATTGATAGATTTCACTTATGGATTGATGAAAACGGCTGGGAAAATAATGGAGCGTTTGCGGGAAAGTCTTAAAAAATAGCGGAGACCATCGGAGGTAAAGGCATGCGGTGTGGAGGTAGGGGATAAACGTGATGATGTGCGGAATCGTGAGTTAAGAATATTCCTGGGTAATGTCACCGTAAAAACACTCCCTCTGCGTAATGCTCTTGAGGTTAACGTATTTTAAGTGAATAAATCTGGGTTATTGATGTTTGCGTGGAATTAAACTCTATGAGTTTTTCGGTTAACGTTATTAAGTGTTATTTTTGATTTTTTGTGCTGTTTATGGGCGGGCAACTGGCCGGCACTCCTTCGCCACCCTTTTGTTACAAAAAAACTTAACCTGCCAGCAGATCCTGTTCAACATGTTTAACCTGGGTCTCCAGCGTATCGCGAAGCTCAGCCAGCGCGCGTTCTTGTTCTGAAAAGTATGCTTCTTTATCGCGAACCGAGGTCGCCAGACGCCAGGCATTTTCTGCTTCCAGCCCGGCGATCTCTTTTATCAGCGCATCAATCTGGATCCGCAACTGCTGGATTTTCTGCCGCAGATGGTCGAGATTGTTCAACCGGTCGCTGGCCATCATTGGCTCCAGACCGCTTTGCAACTGAGTGAGCAGGGCGCGAATGGCCGCCAGATCGGCGTTTTGCCGCGCCAGATTGAGCTGCACCATCATCTGGTGCGCTTTCTCTTTCAGTTCATCAGCGACAACGTCCGGGTGACACAAACGGCTGGCCTGACGCCACAGGCGCTTAAGCTCATTACGCTCATCCGGTGAAAGGCGCTGATCGCGTGCGAAACGGTGCTGAGCATCCTGCTGCTGTTCCTGATACTCCTCATATTCATGCGCTGCCTCTTCCTGTGCCTGCCGCGTGTCGCTGTCATCCTGGCGGGAAAAATCTGCTTCCAGTTCACGGATCTCGGCGAGCAGGTCGGTAATCAGCTCCGTTTGCTGTTGGATGCGCTGACGGATGTCGACTGCGGCACGAGAGGCTGAATCCATGCCCATCCACTGCTGTTTAAGCTGGGCTAACCGATCGACCGCCAGTGAGATGTACTGCTGACAGGAGAGGTAATCTATCTCGCGACGTCTGCGTTCTGCTTCCTGCCGACGCAGGGCGCTGGCTGCGAGCTGTTTACGCAGCTCGAGAATACGGCTCATTAATGGCCCGAGGCGCAGATGATACTGGTCGTTAAACTCATCCAGAATCTGAATGCGGGTATTACGGGTGTCAATCAGCTCACGCAACTGATTTTCCAGCGCCTTAAGTTCCAGCCTGCTGGCGGCAATCGCCGGATCCTGCCAGTTGGTTATGGCGCGCTGATTTTGTAGCCAGGTAGCAATTTCACGCATTGCATCACTGAAGCGGCGCGTCTCGATAGCCTGGGCAATTGCCGTTATTACAGGATCGCCAGATTCCCGCTGCAGATGCACAAGCTGCTGCTGGATGATCTCCTCATCCTCAAGTTCGATGGCGCTTTTAATGATTTCGAGTCGTTTGATGATTTTATTCATGACACCGTTGCCTGGCGTGACCGACACATGAATGACGATATTTAGGTTAAGTCATTCGTTTGAAAAATATAAAAAAAGTGCAAATCGCATTCTGTGGCCTGCGGGGCCTGTTCGTCCAGAATAATTCGCAGAAATTATCGTTCACTCGCCATTTTCGTTTGAGCTCTCACAATTCGAACCTCTGTTTCATTAAGGGTATTTTTTGCGCGAAATACACTTGCTTCGAAAAAGAGAATAAGTATAGTTCTCATTCTCTTTATTATTTAATGCGTGTCTTTTTTGGTAAGGAACCCAGGATGAAAAAAAATATTACGGCGCTGGCCATGCTGATCGCGGCGGCATTAAGCGGTTGCGCGACCACTACGCCGTCAAATACCGTTGAAAAAGCGGCGACGCCCGCGGTGGCGACCGATACGTTAAAACGCGATCTGGCGGATGGCCTGTATGAGATGGCATTAAATCCTGCCGGGGACGCGTTGTATGTCGCCAGTGCCGAAGGCTTTAAAGATGTTCAGGGCGGAGTGATCTACAAACTGGATGCCAAAACCCTTAAGACGATCGGTCGCAGCCACACGGATCTGAAAAACTTTGGTATGGCGATTTCGCCTGATGGCAAAACGGTGTACGTCACCAACTCGCTGGACGGTGGCCTGAGCGCGTTGAACACTGCGGATGGCAAAGTTAAAAATCGCGTCCTGTTTCCTGAGCGGAACGCGGAAGGTTTCCCGTATGGCGCTCGTCAGGTGTTGCTGCATAACGGCCTGCTGTATATCGGCGCGGTCGCCGATCCTGCGGTGATCTGGGTGGTTGATGCCGAAACGCTGAAGCTGAAAACGCGCATTAAAAATACGGGCAAATGGATGACCGGTCTGCACTACTCCGAAACGACCCAGCGCATCTACGCCGTGAATGGCGGTGGTGAAATCCTGGTAATCAACCCGCGTAACCAGCACGTTGAGAAACGCTGGAAGCCGCTGGGCGACAAGCCGGCGCTGTTGCTGAATATGGCGGAAGACCCACAAACCGGGCGTCTGTTCGTGACCGATAACGCCAAAGCGAAAACCACGCTGGTGCTTGATATCCACACCGGTAAGGTGCTGAAGCAACTGGACGTTGGGGATTCTCTGGCGGTGACATTCAACGCCAAACGCAACGAAATTTACATCACCCAGCGTGATTCCGGGAAGCTGCTCAGTCTCAACGCGAGCGATTACAGCGTGAAAAAAAGCTGGGACCTGCCGCCGAATCCAAACAGCCTGTTGCTCTCTGCTGACGGCCAGACGCTGTATGTCACTGTGAAACAGAAATTTAATAAAGACCACTCAACCGATGCGCCGGACAGCGTTGTACGTATTGAGCTGAATAAATAATAAAAATCAGTCGGGGGACGGATGTTGTCCTCCGCCACATTGACTCTTTTTGATGGCATTCACATGAACAACACCAAAACTATTCTGGCGCTGACGATGGGCGCAATCTCTGGCTCGGCCTGGGCGGCAGACACCGCGAAAAAAGCGGAGGACACCATTGTGGTCCAGGCGACAACCCAAAATGATTTCAAACCGGGTGGCGACACGCCGCTGCCGGCGTTTCTTGATGGACAAGTCGCCAACGGCGGCAGACTCGGCATGCTCGGTCAACAAAGTGCGATGGACGTGCCGTTCAACGTCATCAGCTACACCTCTAAACTGGTTGAAGATCAACAGGCGAAAACCATCGCCGACGTCGTGGCAAACGATGCGGGCGTGCAGTATGTCCAGGGCTACGGCAACAGCGCGGAAAGCTTTCGCATTCGTGGTTTGAAATTTGACGGCGATGATATGACCTTTGGCGGGCTGTCTGGTGTTCTGCCGCGTCAGGTGGTGGATGCGCAGATGGTGGATCGCATCGAAATCTTCAAAGGGGCAAACGCCCTGATGAACGGCGCCGCGAGTTCTGCCGTCGGCGGGATGATCAACCTTGAACCGAAACATGCAGGCGACATCCCGCAGGCTAAAGTCGGCGTGGACTACACGTCGGATTCACAGATTGGCACCACGCTGGATGCCGGTCGTCGCTTTGGCGACAACGATCAGTTTGGTGCGCGGGTGAATCTGGTCCACCGTGAAGGCGAAACCCGGATTCAGGACGATCGCCGTCGTACTACGCTGCTCTCCACCGGTCTGGACTACAGAGGCGATAACTTCCGCACCTCACTGGACGTGGGTTATCAGAAAAAAACCTTCCACGGCAGCCCAACCAGCGTCAACATTTCTCTGGTCGATTTCGTTCCCGCGCCGCCAAAAAATGACCGTAACTTCTCGCAGAAATGGGCGTATAGCGACATTGAAAACGAGTTCGGCATGTGGCGTAGCGAATACGACATCACTGACAACTGGACTGCCTACACAGCACTTGGCGCTCAGCACGCGCACGAGAAAGGTCTCTACAGCGCGCCGAAACTGCTGGATAAGAGCGGGACGGCCACCGCCAGTCGTCTTGATACCAACCGTATCAGCGACACGGTCAGCGGCATGGCGGGAATTCGCGGCAATTTCGCTACGGGCTTTGTCTCGCACAAGGTGAACGTTGGCTACTCGGCACAAAGCAAAAACGAAAAAATCGCGTGGAAAATGTCTAAAGCGGCGGATAACCCGTATACCAACATCTATCACAACCGCGGCGTTGACGCGCCGGCCAGTACTAACTCGAACGGTAAAGGCGGTAACTACAGCGATCCGTTGACCAGCGGGCGCACCCGGACTCAGGGCTGGTTGCTAAGCGATACGTTGGGCGTGCTGGATGACAAACTGCTATTTACCGTCGGGGCACGCCATCAGAAAGTGGTGATTCGGGGTTATGACAAAATTACCGGCGCAGAAAACGCCGCCGACGGTTTTGACGGTAGCCGCTGGATGCCGACTTACGGCGTCGTCTACAAGCCTTGGGAAGAGATATCTTTCTACGCCAACCACACCGAAGCGTTACAGCCGGGTAAAGCAGCGCCCAACACGGCAACCAACTATGGTCAGAGCACCGGTATCGTCCATTCTAAGCAGAATGAAGTGGGCGTGAAGGCGGACTTCGGGCGTGTTGGCGGTTCGCTGGCGCTGTTTGAAATCAAAATGCCATCGGCAATTCTTGACAGTGAAACCAAACATTATGGTCTGGATGCCGAGCAGCGTAATCGTGGCGTTGAGCTGAACATCTTCGGCGAACCGATGCTGGGCATGCGTCTGAACGCCAGCGCCACCTGGCTGCAAGCCGAGATGACCAAAACCAACAACGGTTTGAACCAGGGCAATGATGCGATCGGCGTGCCGAATTTTTACGCCGTGCTGGGTGCCGAGTATGACATCAAGCAGATTGAGGGTCTGACCGCTACCGCGCGCGTGAACCATTCCGGTTCTCAGTATGCGGATCTGGCTAATAGCAAAAAGCTCGACAGCTACACTACTCTGGATCTGGGTATGCGCTATCGCTTCGCGCTTAACCAGAACCAAAATCAGATGACCGTTCGCGCGGGCATCGACAACATTACCAACGAAAACTACTGGGCCAGTGTTGATGATTCCGGCACGTACGTCACCCAGGGAGAAGCGCGCACCTTTAAAGTGTCCGTTGGTTACGAGTTCTGAGTTCCACCTCGTTATCAGGGGCAAGGATGCCCCCTCCATTCCAGTGCCTTTAACTTGCTACCTCCAGCATGAAGTGTTAAAACGTGCCCCTTCTAAAAAAGAGACAGGGGTAGGGCGTGAAAGATGCGTCATCCGCTTCAGACAACGGCCGTTTTGAAGCGTCGTCGGAACAGAGTCCGACGCTGCAACGTGGTTTGCAAAATCGACATATTCAATTAATCGCCCTGGGTGGCGCGATTGGTACCGGGCTGTTTCTCGGTATCGGGCCCGCGATTCAGATGGCGGGTCCAGCGGTGCTGCTGGGTTACGGCATCGCCGGGGTTATTGCCTTTCTGATCATGCGCCAGCTCGGCGAAATGGTTGTCGAAGAGCCGGTATCGGGTTCCTTCGCTCACTTTGCCTATAAATACTGGGGACCGTTTGCGGGCTTCCTGTCAGGCTGGAACTACTGGGTCATGTTTGTGCTGGTCGGGATGGCTGAACTGACGGCCGCCGGTATCTACATGCAGTACTGGTTACCCGAGGTTCCCACCTGGGTCTGGGCCGCGTCCTTCTTTATCATCATTAACGCCGTCAACCTGGTGAACGTCCGTCTGTACGGTGAAACCGAATTCTGGTTTGCGCTCATCAAAGTGCTGGCGATCATCGGCATGATCGGCTTTGGTTTATGGCTGCTGTTCTCGGGGAACGGCGGTGAGCGGGCGACCATCGATAACCTGTGGCAGCATGGTGGTTTTCTGGCGACGGGCTGGAAAGGGCTGATTCTGTCGCTGGCGGTGATCATGTTCTCCTTCGGTGGGCTGGAACTTATCGGCATCACCGCAGCGGAAGCGCGTGACCCGCACAAAAGCATTCCGAAAGCGGTTAATCAGGTGGTGTACCGTATCCTGCTGTTCTACATCGGTTCGCTGGTGGTTTTGCTGGCGCTCTACCCGTGGGTGGAAGTGAAATCCGACAGCAGCCCGTTCGTGATGATTTTCCACGATCTGAACAGTAACGTCGTGGCTTCAGCGCTGAACTTCGTGATTCTGGTGGCATCCTTGTCGGTTTATAACAGCGGCGTTTACTCCAACAGCCGTATGCTGTTTGGTCTATCAGTCCAGGGCAATGCACCGAAGTTTCTGACCCGTGTCAGCCGTCGTGGCGTGCCGGTGAATTCATTACTGCTCTCTGGTGCGATCACTTCGCTGGTGGTGCTCATCAACTACCTGCTGCCGAAAGAGGCCTTCGGTCTGCTGATGGCATTGGTGGTGGCGACGCTGCTGTTGAACTGGATCATGATTTGTCTGGCGCATCTGCGTTTTCGTGCCGCGATGCGTCGCAAAGGGCGTGATACCCAGTTCAAAGCGTTGCTCTACCCGGCAGGAAACTATATCTGCATCGCCTTCCTGGCGATGATCCTTGTGCTGATGTGCACCATCGACGACATGCGTTTGTCAGCCATGTTGCTGCCGGTATGGGTCATCTTCCTGTTTGTTGCGTTTAAACTTTCTCGCAAAGTACGCTGAGAGGAAGCCGATCTCATTCGCGTAATGAGATCGGCGCTTTTGCGTTATCGTTGAAATACTCCTGCCAGCGAGCGAATATCGTTGCCCGTAGGTGACTGGTGAATGCGCAATCCAAACTCGTCTACGACAGCAAAAATATGGTCAAAAATATCGGCCTGAATGCTTTCATATTCCAGCCAGACGACGGTGTTGGTAAAAGCATAAATTTCGAGGGGGAGACCGTGATCGTCTGGCGCCAGCTGACGTACCATTAAGGTCATATCTTTGCGAATGCGTGGATGGTTGCGCAGATATTCATTCAGGTAGGCGCGAAAAGTCCCAATATTGGTCATCCGCCGATGGTTCAATACCGATTCCGGCGCATCCAGTTGTTGATTCCATTCATCTATCTCCTGATGGCGCGTCTCCAGATAAGGTTTCAGCAGGCGCGCTTTATACAGTTGCTGCTTTTCATCATCATCCAGAAAATGAATACTGGTGGCGTCAATATTGATACTGCGTTTAATGCGCCGACCACCTGATGCCGACATGCCGCTCCAGTTTTTAAACGAATCAGAGACCAGCGACCAGGTCGGAATCGTAGTGATAGTATTGTCCCAGTTGCGGACTTTCACCGTCGTCAGACCAATATCAATGACCGCGCCATCAGCACCGTATTTCGGCATCTCCAGCCAGTCACCCAGTTTCAGCATGTCGTTAGCAGAAAGCTGAATGCCAGCAACCAGCCCCAGAATCGGGTCTTTAAATACCAACATCAGCACGGCGGCCATTGCGCCCAGGCCGCTAATCAGTATCGCGGGCGATTGGCCGATTAATAGCGATATCATTAATATACCGACAATAATCGCGCCAATGAGTTTTATACCCTGAAATATCCCCTTGAGAGGAAGCTGAGAGGCTGAGGGGAACTTTTGCGCCAGGTTTAATATGACATCGAGTAACGAAAATAATGAAAGCAGGGCATATATCATGATCCACAACTGCGCGCAGACAGTAAGAATCTCCGCGGCTTCGCTGCCTTTTTGCAACCACAGTGCGGACTGAATATTGACGATAATACCCTGCAGGGTGAATGCCAGACGGTGAAATAACTTATTCTGCGTAATAATTTGTAGCCACAGACGGGAGCTGGCAACGGCACGCCTTTCAAAGGTGCGCAATACCACCCAATGCAAAATAATATGCACAATGATGGCTGTGAGAAAAATAATACCGAAAATCATCACCAGCGAGGTGGTGTGATTCATTTCAATACCCGCTAAATCCTCGACCTGAGTAATTAATTCCTGCATAACCTCTCCTTTACAAAACAGTGACCTATGATGACTGCTGTAAGGAAATTATGCAAATGAGCCAGGTCAGTACTGTTCGGGAAGACGATTGATCTTAGTAAGAATACCGCGCGCCATCTCGATATGGCCACCCAGCCGCAAGTCGCTCAAAATCTTCATCACGCGGCTACGCGAAAGATGCGTTTTTTCCTGGATGTAGTCACTCGCGTTAACCGCAAGACGCAGTTCTTCTTTCTCTGCCAACAATGCAATAAGATTGGTGCGGATCAGTTCGTAGGTTGAGAGGCCAGCAGAGGTACGATGTGCTTCGAGAAGTTTATCTATGGCATACATATAGGTATAGGATGCGTCCTGCCAAAGGTTTTTCTCCGCAATGACACTCATTACGTGTAATGTCGGAATGATTTCGAAAAGGATTTCCCCGTTGGCTTTGTAGAAGAAATCAGCATTCGTATTCATTAACGAGTTCATGCCAACAATCATAGGTGCTTTAAGATGCTTAAGTAGTAGTTGGTCGTGGCTACGGTAAACACTTACCGTGCCTTTATGTAATACAAAAGTCATCGATTCGGCATGGTGTCCGAGAGATATGATTTGCCGCTCCCGGGCATGCAAAATACGAGAAGTGTCGGAAACGGCATTGATTATATTGATGACATGAGTGTCTGGCTTCATAATGGCATAGCAATTCTAATTAAGGTATCTGAAGATTATATTATAAGGTGAATATTATATGAGGAAAGTGTAAGAGCTTATTTGGCGTTAAAGTTACGACTGCGAATAATTCATGAAACTAATTAAAATTGATAAAGTTGCACAGATCGTAGTACGTGCTGTACGTACGGATTATGAGTCTAAAAGGTCGCAAATAACTGACCTCAGCATTCATGCTGCAGAGTTAAGCAACCGACAGCGCTGACTCAATAGTATCAGTTCTCACAAAAGTAAGTTGTATTAGTCGCGACTTGATCTGACACATGGCCTTGAAAGGTTGAGAGTTACCG
>ERZ507044.48-NODE-48-length-120048-cov-9.95293_pt1 | contig 120048 bp, 105 predicted proteins | sample MGYA00512870_ERZ507044 | MGnify/ENA metagenome assembly ERZ507044
TCCAATTCGTTATTTATCTCACGGATCCCCCTTCATTTATCTCATGTCTGATCACTTATGGTCATACTTCAGCACATCGTCTATATACATGATGCCGGTATCAAAAGAGGGAATGTTCTTCGCCAGATTGAGGCGACGCAGACCACGGTGACGCGCTTCGGCTTCCAGATGTATGGAAAGCGCCAGAATGCATTGCGTCTGTTTCGCCAGCGCAATAGCATTCGATACCGAACAGACTTCAAATCTGACCTTTTCTGGCGAAATAGGACAAAGCAAAGGATCGTTAAACTCTTCGTTTTCCGATTCATGCTTAAGAATGACCCACTCACAGTGATTAAGCTGCGCTTCGGTAATCTGCGGCACATACGCAAGCGGATGATCGCTCGCGCAATACAGGACAAACCGGGTCGTGAAGATGGGAAGGTAATTTATTGCCGCAATTCTGTTTTCCGCAGCGGGTATCGCCCCTAACGCAAGATCGCATTCGCCTTTCAGTAAATGCTGTTGCCCCAGTGCAGTATTACTGTTTTTGATCACCATCCGGATTTGCGGATACAGCCTCACATAGTCCTTCATCAGATGAAATAAGACGCCATGACTCCACGCGTGCCCGCACTCGATCACCAGTTGCTGTCTGTGGCTATGCTTTATCGCATCAATACTGAGTAAAGCCTGCTGGTAATTGCGATCCAGCAGGCAGGCATGCTGATACAGGCTTTCGCCATAAACCGTTAAGGAAATCTTTTTCCCCTCACGGAACAACAAAGGGATCCCCAACTCCGACTCGAGTCGTTGCATATTTTGGGTTAGGGTCGGTTGAGAGATAAACAGACTTTCCGCCGCCGAGGTAAAGGTCTTTTTATCCACCAGCACTTTGAACTGAAAAATTAATTTGTGTAAATACATTCGCCTCACCACGGTTTCCGGGATTGATAATGCCTGCCTGATGCGTAGCGATGAAAATAGACGGGAGCCCCGGCAAAATCGGGCTCCCGGATGAGTGAGGCATGCAGACTCAGTAGGGTTTATTGAACAGTCCGTATAGTGCCGACTCATAATCACCGCTGTCATACAGCGCTTTCACCGCCTGCTTTGTGATGCTGCGCTGCCCGGAGATCGTTGCCAGATCCTGAAGGAATTTATCCCCTCCGGGGCAGGCCGCTATCTCAAGGAGCAATGCCCGGGTATCCGGATGCATATCAAGGCAGGCAAGAGAGCCTAAATACTGCTGCATCACCCGTTTGCGCATTTCATGTTCCTGCCGCACGTACTCCGCGTCAATACGCGCGTCGTCGACGGGGATCCCCAGACGCCGCCATTCATCTTCCGGAGCCTGCGCCTCACGCATTGCCTGCGACAGTTTGCGGATAAACAGCGCTTCACGTTCAGGATCGCAGAGCGGATGCTCCTGCTTCGCATCGTGAGCTAAATCGAACAGCAAATTGCCGTGCGCATAAGAACTGTAAAAACCGGCGGAACCCGGGATTTTCAGCACCGGTGTCTCACGGGTGAAGACAAAACCAGGATGCAGAGTGGCTTCCTGCAATTCAGCGAGATTAAACATCCTGCGCATGCGCATCGGCATCAGCGTGTACTCGTATAGCGGGGTATTTTCCGGCGACTGGCTCCCTCTCATATAGACATAGCGACCATCGGTGATCGACACATGCGCGCCGAAATAGCCAAAAATAGCCTCTGATTTAATCGGCATTTGTCGCGCTATGACCGGAGACAATGCCTTGCCTGTCATGTTGTGCGTTTTCTCAATGCCAAACGCCTCCAGCAACGTCACCGCCAGATCGTGCATCTGCGCCAGTTGGGTTCGCGACTCGCCAGCCCGTCGACTTCTGGGATCCCAAATAAAGAAGGGGACATGCGCAATCTCGTTATACACCGGCATAACGCTTTTCCCCGACCACTCTTTTTCACCAAACATAAAACCGTGGTCGGTATTCACAATAAGCATTGTGTCCTGCCACAGATGATGTGCGTCGAAAAAGTCCAGCACCTGGCCAAGATATTCATCGCACATCAACATCAGCGCCTGATAATGCTTTTCACCGTTCACCACTTTCTGCGGATTATTGATCCTCTCTGTCGAACTGTATTCCGGCCAGTCGTCAGGGTTATTGACCAGTTCAGGATCGACCATGCGCTTGAAGCGATCCGGCACATAAAAGGGCTCATGCGGATCAAAACTCTCTATTTGCAATAACCAGTTATCCTGCTGATAGTTTTCCGCCAGGAAAGCCAGCCCGGCCTGATAACAGCGCGCCTGCGGGAAATCTTTCTCTTCACGCATATAACTGCGGTTAATCTGATCGTGCTCGATCATATTACGGCGCAGCGGTTCGGCGTTTTTCCATGAATCCAGTTCACGGGCGCCGTCGAAGCCAATCTTCGCTTTCCAGAGATCCCCCTCCTGCCCGCGCATAAACTCATAACTGCTGTAGCGATTATGGTAGGTCGCCCCGCCATCTTCCCAGTAGTGCTGATGGTCGGTAATTAAATGGCAATAGACGCCGTGCTTTTTAATGATTTCAAAAATAGAGTCATCAAAGGGTTCCAGCGGCCCCCAACTGCGATGCAGGAAATTCAGCCGTCCGGTATGCAAATCGCGTCGGGCTGGCATGCAGGGCATTGAGCCAACATAGAAATTATCAAAACGAACGGTTTTCCCCTCCAGTCGTTTAAAATTAGGCAGAGGAAATGCGTCGGCCTGATAAGCCGGGAGCTTATTACGACGCAGGGTATCAAACATCAGCATAACAACTTTCATATTACTCTCCATCCCCGAGCAGTTTCATGCAGATCGCCTGATGATTTTTTTTGTTCAGGGTATAAAAAATCATCGAAAACAGTGACAGGAGTTGCCCGCAAACCGGCGTCAGGACCATCAAAATAAGCAATCCATGTAATGTTCCCGCCGTTTGCGCCTGCGCGCCGGGTAGATAACCAATAAGATCAAGGACGCCGCCCAGCACAAAGGCACCCAGCGCAGAACCAAATTTGTTGGAGAACGTTAATGTGGAGGAGGCAATTCCGGCGGCATTCTTTTTCGTTTTCCAGCGTAATTCATCCGCGCAATCAGTGACCATCATCCAGGTAATCAGCGACCCGCCCTGACAAAACGCCATCACGCAGGCGAGAAGTATCAAAGTAAAGGTGACATTTTCAGGCGAGAAGGTGAGCCAGAGTATCAGCGAGGGAACCATGGCAATAAAACAGATGATCACAAATGCCGTTTTATTTCCATAGCGAGATACTAACCACTTAACCAGCAGATATATTGATGCGCCAAACAGCATATTCAGTAATGCTCCCGTCGCAACCAGCTTTGTATTGTGGAGAACCCACGTATAAAACTGAACGGTCACCCCGGCGGTAATCGCTAAGGACAGCGTGTTCGCCGAAGAGGCCAACGCCAGGCATCCCAGTGAACGACTACGAAAAGCCAGCGACAGCTGTTTGAAAACGGCCACCACAATATTCTGCTGTTCACCCGCCGGGTCGGTCTGTAATCCCTTTTCATCGTGCACAATACGTTGCCAGTTATCCTGTCTACGGGCGCCGTAAGCGCAAATCCAGAATCCCAGCGTGGTCACGACCCCAAATAAAATGCCGAGGTAGTGATAGCTATGAAAATCAACCACCACATTGCCCGTCGCATCCCGGGACTGGCTGAATGCAGATAAAATATAAATGCCGCCCGCGCTGACGATAAACTGGGCGATAATCCCGGTAAATTGCTTGAATAACACAATATTACTGCGTTCATTGACCTTGTCTGTAATGTAGGCCGTTAATGAGTGGTACGGGATATTCGACACGGTAGAGACAAGGGAGTAGAGCATATAAACGCAGGCGATATAAACCACCCTGCCCGTCGCGGAGAAATCCGGAGAGGCAAAAACCATCCAGGTTGTAAAACCCAGTACCGGTGCTGATGTGATTATCCAGAAGCGGTATTTACCCAGTCGCGTCCGGGTTCTGTCACCCATCGCGCCCATCACCGGATCGATAAACGCATCAATCCCCCGTGCGGCAAGCGTGATGGCGCCCACCGTGGCCGGATTCACACCATAGACATCAGAAGCATAGGTAATAAAGAAAACCAGCATCGCGTAAAAACTGAGGTTGGAGGCAAATCCGCCCCCCATCGCGTAGCAGAGTTTGTCAGAGACCGTCAGACGTTCCATTTTATTGTCCTTGTATTTTGTATGGCCTCCTTATTGTTAAAAAAGAGAGACTCGGGACGACAATTGTTTGCATCCTGAACCTATAGTAAAAACCTATAATCCCCCGCGCCTGCGCATCGCGTGGGTAAATAATATTTTGTAATTATTCAGTTTTTATTCCGCAGCCGTAACCGGCATTGATTAAACGCGCCGCTGGACAATATTCATATTTGTGACCCTGGTTCAATTTCCGCCACCGACAGTACGGGTGGCGCAATGGCCTGACATTGGCCCACACTCTGTTTTTACGCTCCTCTGTTCGTGATGTCTGGCATCCGATTGTGCCGCTCGGCTCAACGAACCTTCGGGGCCAACTTGACGGTCATGCCGTGAACCTCAGTCCTGGCGTTTTTATACACAATTTGACATAAGGGCAGGAAATATCGACTGTTGTGGGGTAAGTCCATTTTGTCAGGTAACGAGGCAGGCTATACTCTTTCAAACACTCATCTCAGAGGCAGCAACTGGCGTGAAGGATATGTATTACAACGATGAAGGGATCAATGCGTTAATCCAGAATGAACTGAATGCGTTCATTAAGGACTACAAAAATACGATCTACGCATATGCGATTATGAACAAGAAAGATCCCTCGCAAATGCAGATTATCAATAATAATCCTGAGTGGTTTAACATCTATCTTGAAAGAAAATACCAGTTTATTGACCCTGTTATTATTAGGGCTTTAAGCAGTGTTGAAGATTTTTTCTGGGAGAACAAGGTGCTGCTGGCGAACGGTTATAACCTGACGCGCATTTTCAGTGAAAGTTCTGAACACAATATTTATCAGGGTCAGACGTTTCCCCTGCATGACTATCTGAATAATCTTGTCGTATTATCCATCATCAGCCAGAAGGATTCGGGGATAGAGATGGAAGCCTGCCGCGCGCACTTCATGCATTTTCTCATTCAGTTACATCAAAAGACCCTTAATCTTTACAGTAAAGTGCATCAGAAAAAGAACGTTTTTTTGTCACCGCGCGAACGACAAATTTTGAAGTGGGTTAGTGCGGGTAAAACCTATGCCGAAGTCTCGGTTATATTGTCAATTGCAGAGCGAACCGTGAAATTTCATATGAGCAATGCAATGAAAAAGCTGGGCGTAAACAACGCCAGGCATGCGGTAAAACTTGGAATGGAGCTCAGATTACTGGATAACTGAACTCCGTGCGGGATTACAGACGGCGAAGTTGTTGAAGTATCTCGCGGAGCCAGTGGCTGGCCTTATCTTTGCTGATGATGCTCTCAATTGCGCTTTCACTTGCCGGCATAAAAATATAGTAGATAGTTTCACCTTTCTCAGAAAGTCCTTTCTGAATCACGTCAATTTTCCAGTTCGCATGACGGAAAATGGCATACATACCGCGACTGGCAACGGCGAACATGCCCCGATACTGTTTCTTCATGCAATAGACAATCATTGCCAGAAACAGTGCCTTACTGGCGGGCATCCCACGAAGGTTTCCGCAATCACGTCTCTCTTTATCTAAAAACAGGCGGCTCACTTCACAGCAGGGAATATCCGTAGGGAGCGTAATATTATCGAAGTACTCATGGAATATTTCGCTGATCATCGTCGGTTGCGTGGCATCGATAAATCGGGCGCCGCACAGGATTTCTCCCTCATGCATCCCTAACAGGTAAGTCGTGTTTTCGTTATCAAATTGATCCTTTTCCAGGCCATCAGTACATTCTACTTTCCAGTTGAGCCGCTCACGAAATGTTCGGTTTCTCAGGCGGTAGAGTTCAGTGGCAAAACCTGACGGCAACTCATCGCGATCAAGCAAAAAAAACTCAACAAAAGAGTTCATTTATTCATTCCTGATAATAACATTCCGAAATTATTATCCCCTGTCTTTTAGGACAGCTTTTTTTCAGGTCGGGTCTTCCTTATACTTAAAAAATACCTGACTAATAGCGCTCGCGGCACATACTAGTCAGGCGGTCAAAGACCAACGTAACACCAGGGATAAATCCACCCGAGATTATCTAACATTTAGACTCCCGGGTACAGAATGCAATAAGCACTTAATCAATAAAAAACTATTAAAACACGACAAATATCAAATATTTTACCTTATTATATTGCCCCTTGTATTTTCAAGGGGTAATATTTAAGGTTGAGTTAACTATTAAGCTCAATGCTGTTCCTCGCTCAATCACATCCTTTTACATCACGCGCCATTTTCTCTTTCTGTCCCTCTACCTCCATCCTTATTTCTCTCTTGTAAGAAAATAGTCCTGTTTGCAAAGATTGCGTGAGATCAGCGGAAGTTACGCTTCCGTAAGATGGTCGAATTTTATCCTTCCGATGAATAATCTCGCAGAACGTGCGCAACGCGGATGCGGTAAAAAGAGAATATCGACTCCCGGCCTTCCCTTTGCGCTGCCCGGTGTTTCATGTTGCTCTTCCACACCGCGACGGCGTCTTCACTCTCCCACCAGGAAAGCGATAAAATCTTCCCTTCCGTACTCAGGCTTTTGAAACGCTCAATCGAAATGAAGCCCTCAATATTAACAAGTTCGTTCCTGAGTTCAGCGGCAAGCTGTAAATATCGCTCCTGCTGAGTCGGTACTGCATCCGCTTCAAAAATCACCGCTATCATAACAATCTCCTGGGTTAGCATTTCCGCTACTTTAGCGGTAAGTACCGGGCAATACTTCGCTGAAGACCGAATCATGCCTGGTTAGGGATCATGACGGCACATCCGCATTGAGCTTACTGTAGAACCCCTGTTCCAGTTTCGTTTCCAGTATTGACTGGACCTCAATCGCCAGGTTTTTATAGAACTCAGACAGTTCATCATCCTTACAGAGCAGGACAATTTTGCGGCGTTCTTTGCGATTGTTGATCCGGATGATCTTCAGCGAGTCAGTAAAGGCGGGAAGTGTGGTAATAAACAGCGGCGTGGTCAGCGTCCATCCGTAGCCGCAGGAAATTAATTTCAGAATGTCATCAGCATTATCCATTTCAAACTGGATAGACGGAGACAGGTTATTCCATTTCAGCCAGTTGAGCGTCTGGATGCCGGTCGGCGTATTGCGGGTATAGGCGATGTAGTCCCTGTTTTTACACAACTCTTCCAGCCGCGTTTCCGGCCAGGCTTTGGGACAAACGCACAGAAACTCCTCTTCAATCAGCGGGTACATTCTGACATTAGGCGGCATCTCGGTATGCAGCATCGTGATGGCCAGGTTAATGCTGCCCGTATTCAGCGCAGAAAGCAGCCCCGATGCTGTACCGGTAACCTGGAAAATATGTTTCACCTGCGGTTGCAGGAAGGTCAGGATATCCAGGCCGATAGATTTACCGATCGAATCCACAAAGCCGATTTTCAAATGTGAAATATGCCCGTGACTGATCGCGTTGATATGTTCCTGCAGATAAACACCGCTATCGATAATCTTTTTTCCCAGCGGGTACAGCGCCTGCCCGGCTATCGTCATCTGAATGGGTCGCTGTGAACGGTTAATCACTTCAGTCTTTAAGCCATTTTCCAGATTCGCGATCTGCTGAGAAATCGAGGATTGAGTCAGGTTGAGTTTCTTTGCCGCAGCGGTAAATGACCCCGTCTCAATGACAGCTAAAAACGCCTGTAACTGCTTAAAATCGAAGTTAATATCCTTCATTACCGCCTCTACTATTACATTTTTTAATAATGAGTATTTATCTTTTCAATGCTTTTTTTTCTTTGAGCCACTTCAAATTATCTGTACTGCCAGCCAATTAAGGTAGCGATACACCTTAATACAGGAAGAGACATAACGATGCGTGAAGAAAAGGATCTATTAGGAACGTTAATGGTGCCGGAGGAAGCCTACTACGGTATTCAAACGCAACGGGCGGTACTGAATTTTTCAGTTTCGGGGAAAACGGCCGGGGACATTCCGCATTTCCTGTGGTCAATCGCCGCGATAAAACAGGCGGCCGCTCAGGCCAACGCGCAAATTGGCGCGTTGGATCAGCAGAAAGCCTCCGTCATCGTGACGGCGTCGCAGGAGGTGATGAACGGCGATTTTGACGCCCATTTCCCGATTGATATTTTTCAGGGCGGCGGCGGCACCTCGACCAATATGAACATGAATGAAGTGGTGGCTAACCGCGCGAATGAACTGCTCACCGGCGTACGGGGATATGATGCGATTCACCCAAATACGCACGTTAATATGGGACAGTCGACCAACGACGTCATTCCTGCGGCGATGAAAATGACCAGTCGTATGAATATCAAGCATTTGCTGGTGCAACTGGAAAAACTGGAAGCCGTACTGGCGGCTAAAAGCCGTGAGTTTGCCGACAAAGTGAAATTAGGCCGCACCTGCTTACAGGATGCGGTGCCAATGACGTTTGGCCAACAGTTTGGCGCCTATCGCACACAGGTCAACCGGCTTAGGGAAAAACTGGCCGAGGTCAACGAGGAGGCGCTGTATTTACCCCTGGGAGCGACGGCGATTGGTACGGGGTTGTCCACCCATGAGGGATATCTTCCGGCGGTGTATCAATGGCTGAAGACCCTCACTGGCGAGCAATATCGCCCGGAAGCGGATTTTTTCGATGGTCTGCAACACGGTGACTTCTATATTGAATTCTCCGCACAGCTCAAGAAAATCGCCGCCTTTCTCTCTAAAATGGCGACCGATTTTCGTATTCAGGGTTCAGGGCCGCGCGCCGGTTTTAATGAAATTATTGTCCCTGCCGTGCAACCGGGTTCGTCCATCATGCCGGGCAAAATTAACCCGGTCATGCCCGAACTGATGAATCAAATTGCGTATCAGGTTATCGGTAATGACGTCACGGTAACCATGGCGGTTGAGGGCGGCGAGCTTGACCTGAACGTGTGGGAACCGGTGTTGCTAAAGGCGCTCTTCGAATCCTGCTCGTTACTGAGCCGGGGGATACCGCTGTTCATCGATAAATGTCTGAAAGATATCGCGATAAATGAAGAAGTGAGTGCTCGCTACGCAGAGGAGAGTACGGCGCTGGCCACCGTCGTGGCAACCCTGTTTGGCTATCAGATGGGATCGCGAATTGCAAAAACCGCGTATCAACAGCAGTGCAGCGTAAAGCAGGTCGTGCTGGCAGAAAAACTGCTGACACCGGAACAGGCGGATTATCTGCTTGATCCGATGAATATGACCGATCCGCAAAAGAGTACGGCAGCGATTAAACGTTATCAAACAGAAATGAATATGTCGTAATCATCTGTTATCGAGAAATAAGCGTTAACTGTAGGTAATGAATATTCCCTATTCATTACCTCACCCTCTCGTTGCCGATAAATAAAATATAACAAAGAGCAGGTTAATTATATGGTGATATTACATGTCGTTTTATTACTGGGAACCATCATGCTTGCCGCCCGCTGGGGCGGAATTGGCGTCGGGTTTGCCGGCGGGATCGGATTAGCGATTTCGGTATTTATTTTTGGCGTTCCGGCAGGTTCTCCACCTGTCGACGTAATGCTGATTATTCTGTCTACCATTGTGGCGCTCTCAGCCATGCAACAGGCCGGCGGAATGGATTATCTCGTCACCCTGACCGAAAAATTACTGCGCCATAATCCCGGCTATCTTAATATTCTTGCCCCCACCGTAACGTTTATTCTGACGGTACTGTCCGGTACTGGTTATACCGCCATGTCGGTGATGAACGTGATTCAGGAAGTGGCGAAAGACAACGGTATCCGACCCAGCCAGCCGTTAAGCTCTGCGGTTGTGGCTTCGCAACTCGGGATTACCGCCTCCCCGATCTCTGCCGCCACGGCGATTATGTACGGCACCGTTGAGGTGATGGGCGTGAGCTTCGGCGACGCAATGCTGATTATCCTGCCCACCGCGTTATTTGCCATGCTGATCGCGGCGTACATTGCCAGCAGACAAGGTGCCAAACTGGCCGACGATCCTGTGTGTCAAAAAATCATGCAGGAAAATAAAATTGTGCTGAATAAACAGGCCAGCCGCCCTATTCCCGCCGGAGCAAAATCCTCAGTCGCCATATTCCTGGTGGGAGTGGTCTTCGTGGTCTGTATGCTGCTGTTTAAATCCCTGATTGGGCATACCATTAATTCCCGCGACTTAATCATTATTACGATGTTTGTCGTGTCCACGATCATTATTTTCACCTGCAAGCTGGACATGAAAGAGCTGAAGAACTCACCGATATTTAAATCCGGCGCGGAATCACTGGTGGTGGTATTAGGGATTGTCTGGCTGAGCAGCACGCTGATCGGTGCCCATATCGATGAGATTAAAATGGAAGCCAGCGACATATTACGCGCCTGGCCGTTCTTACTGGCGGCGGTATTTTTCTGTACCAGCGCCATGCTGTTTAGCCAGGGGGCAACCAGCGCATTGCTGATGCCTATCGCCGCCTCCATCGGAATTAGCCCGGAGGCAATATTAGCCAGTTTTGTCGCGGTCAGCGCACTTTATATCACGAATATTTACCCGACAACCGCGTTTGCGATAGCCACTGATGATACGGGTTCATTTCTCAGTTCGCGCTGGAATGGCTCAAAGATCGTTAATCACCCCTTCTTCCTGCCGGGATGTTTATCGATTATCTTCTCGGTACCATTTGGCTTTTTACTGGCACAGATGATTTTGTAATGGCGAAGACAGAACAGACCTGCCGTTGGCGGCTTTCTCTATCCCCCACGACATCACCAACGTAACCGCATTAAATATGTCGTGATGAACAGCAGAACAGGTTGAGGTTAATCTGTTCTGCTATTCATCCATATGTTAGTTATTCGGCAACTACTGGTATGTCATCGTAAAAGACAGTACGCCATTCGCCGTCCCTGTGGTGATGTGATCGCCCGTCTGGTAGTAACGCGCCTTAAGCGGGACCGTGAAACCGCCCCCTGTGCTCGATGTCCCAGCCGCCACATCGGAGCCCAACCTCATTGGCTGGTTGTTATAAAGCAATTGGATCCCGACCCCTGTGGCGGCGTTACTCCCGCTGGTCGTATTGATGACGCCTTTCGTTGCGTCATTAATATCGCCTTCCATCCTGACGCTGACGGCGGTTCCGGCATTGCAGGTCATCGGCAAATTGAATGACTGGGTATATGTCTCTCCCGGCGTCGTTCCTTTGCCATTAAAGGCGTTTTTATCAACCTCTTTCATATCGACAGGGATGGATGCCGTGGTCAGTTTGCAGGCTGGCGTGGTCACCGTGAACGCATTGATATTGACTGCGGCTTCTGGGGATTGCCAGAGCAGCGAGTTATTCAGCAATATCAACGACCCCACCATTCTTGCCGATATCGTACCAGAACCGGTCTCCGTCGCCGTTTTATAAAATGTCACCGTGACCGAACCATTCAATCCGGGACTTATCATTCCCGTGGTATTTTGACAAAGCCTGGCGGTGTTAATATCGCCCCGAATCGTATTCGCCCCCGTTACGGCGGCATTCCCTCCGGCACACTTTGCCGTCGAGCCGGAAATCGCATAGCCAATACCGTCAACGTTGGTTTTATAGACCCGTACCCCATTGACCATCGAATCGAAGGTACCTATCGCCTTTACGCCAAATGTTTGATTGGAAATAACCCCGTCCGCTGAATCAAAACAACTGAACGCATTCACTGTCGGCGTCATCATCTGCGTACCAATAACGGCCCCCACCGGCAGATCCCTGGAGATAGTGATATTCTGCGGCGATAAGGTTGTTGATGGCGTGACCGTCGAACAATCCCACGCCAGCGTAGTCCGTGAAAACAGTCCCAGAGCTACCCACAATAAACTCACTATAATTCGATTCATCTTATTCTCCACTTACCTGCACTCCGCGGTGACGTTATGCGTTTTGTCAGAAGCCTGCGCAATCTGATAATGTGCCAGACAACTTTCCCCAGCCCAGTTCACCACCACGGAGCCTTTTTCCGGTGCGCCGCTAAACCAGACTCGCTGACGATCGTCAACAATCCCTTCTGGTGTATTGTCGCGATGGTTAATTGTTGCCGTCGCCCCAAACGGAATCGTTTTGCCCGTCAATTGCAGCAGGATTCGGTAGCCGGTAACGGTCGGGAAATCGGCCAGGGTCAGCGCGCCTTTTGTTGGTACGACGGTCTGCGTGTCATTCAACACATCCGTATTGTTGTTCAACCTGTCGGTATTTAGCGTCAGACTGTTCTGTCGATATGGCGCAACGTACGGCACAACGGCAAAACCTTTACTGTCTGTGTAAATGCCGCTGTTATTCGCCACTTTCACATCAGCGGCATTCTCGGCCTTCACCAACGCCATTGTCTCGCCAAGAGGTTGAGTCGCGGAGACGCCATACGGATGAACCAACAGTCCCCCCATTGCGCCAACCGAGACCTGACGATTATCGCGAGAGTAGTTATAACCAAGCTGATATTCACCATGCCGGCCCTTATAATTCGCCGACGCACTGCCCGTCACATCTGCACCCTTACTGTTGTATCCCTGCTGTACGTTCCAGTTCAGATTGTTGTCTTCCAGCGCGGTACCGGACAGCCCAACCTGTGAAGTGGCGTCGCCTTTTTTATTCGCGTTTGCCGATAGCGTCATCCAACTGTTTGGCAAGAAACGTGAGAACGGAATCTGCATCGTAAAAGAGACGATATGATCGTTGTCGTTGTGCCAGGGACCACGGGAATAGCTATAGTTCAGGCCATAATTAATATTGTTAATACTGGTGTTGTAACCCAGACTGACGTTACGCTCGGTATCACCGCCCCAATAGTCCTGGTGCCAGGCCGAAAGGTTGATATTCCCGAAATCGCCAAGCTGCTGGTTCAATGTCACCTGTGCCTTACTGCGTTTGTTACGCTGATAACGCCAGTCATTGCCTTCCAGAACGTTATCGCTCGCCATCCGGTATTTATTGACATCACCATTCGCTTCCTGAAAATCATGAAAGCCGGAAGAGGAATACCGATATCCCATCAGACTCAGCGAGGTGCCCGTTGATGAAAAATCTTTGGCATACTGCGCGCGAAGCGAGATACCACCTTCCGTTTTGCCTGGCATCTGCGTATGAGCAAAGGTAGTGTCAAAAGAGAACGAACCGAAATCGCCCAATCCTTTGCCGATACCAATAGCCCCGGCCTGGTAATCTCTCGACGCCAGCGTGCCGCCATATATTGTGGTGTCCCACGGCAACCCGTAGCTCATTGTGGTCTGAAGAAAATCCGGTTCTTTATCTGTACTGTTTGATGCACGATATTTTCCCACTGCCAGAGCATATTTAAACTGGCCCTCACGCTGCATGATCGGCACTGCCGAAAATGGCTGAATAAACTGATGCACCGAACCATCTGCCTCACGCACAACCACGGTAAGATCACCGCTGGCAGCAGTAGGATAGAGATCATCAATCACAAACGGGCCTGGCGGAACATAAGACTGCCAGATAATATTCCCGCCCTGACGAATGGTGACTTGTGCGTTACTTTGCGCAATGCCACGGACTACAGGCGCAAACCCCCGAACGCTTTCCGGCAACATGGTGTCATCCGAATAAATTTGCGCGCCACGGAAGTGAACACTGTCGAATACACCAGACTGCGTATAACCATCCCCCATACTGAACTGGCTTTTCAGCACTTTAATATCACGCTCCAGTGACGTGCTGAGGGTATTCCAGCGCCCGTCCCCTTCGTTATTGTTATATGTCGAGTAATTACGCAACCGCCAGGGACCGACGTTAATCCCACTACGCAGGTTTAGATAGCTGTCATTACGCGAATCTCCCTTGCCATGGCTGTTGGCAGCAGAGAAGTTATAATTCAGGAACAGCATATTCAGTCCATCGTCCCACTGTTCCGGTGCAACGGAGCCGCGTGGATCGCGCTGCATATATTCTTGCGGCACCGAAATATCCAGACGCATCCCATCAAACTGAAAATTGAGTTGGCTCCCGGGGAGTAACGCACCAATATTATCGATGGTCGCGGAATCCTCCATACTCATCCAATCAGGCTGTGCGTTACGCTTCACACCCCATTTCACGAAATCGGCGTAGGTTAAGGATGGTGCCAATTCACTCTCTTTACCCAGAAAGCTGATATCACGAGATTCGATATAATTTCCGTTCAGATAGACATCAATGTGATAAATACCGGGAACCTGTCCGTCAGTTTTGCTGAAACGGGAGATATCAATATCACGTGGAATATTCCCTCGGGTTTCAATGAGATCGGGTGAAAAATAATCCTCAGCCAACACGGTTGATGCTTGTGTAAACAGATAGACCATGACTGATAATTTCGTTAACGTTGCAAAACCTGAAACCGTATTGAGCTGGAGCATAAGCATTTAACCTACATTTTAACTTTTTGTTCAGTCGTGACGCCTCCAAAATCATTAATCGCACGCCACGATACGTCACCGCCGTTTATCCCCGATAGGGGTAGCGTGACGGTTTGAAATGGTAATACCATTGGAGGCTTAGTGATCGTCTTGCCGTTCACCTTTATTTCATTGAGCGACACGCTATAAGGCGTTGGATTATTTACAGTTAATTTCCCACCCTCACGTGAAAAAATTAACTGCTGGTATGCCAATGACGGATCGCCTTTTAACCCGGTGGGACGATAAAACAGCTTCATTTTGCTTTTTACCGCGATCAACAATTCATTTTTCGCATCCGGTGAGGATGAGGGAATCGCTTTGATATTCAGCCAGTAAACGCTTTCTCTGTCGGTTGGTAAGTTATTTTCAGCCAACATGACGCGAACAGAGTTCTGCGCATTTGGATTTAATTTAAACAAAGGTGGTGTAGTAGTGAATTCGCTACCACTCTCATCACCATTTTCACTTTTACTCACCCATGACTGAATTAAATACGGTTTATTGTCCGGATTTTTAACACTGATTGCAGCCTGACTGGCATTACCATTATAAATAAGACGAGTACCGCCTATTTCAACACCACTAATTGCCGCTGTTGAGATAAATATCATCCCTATAGCAACCGTGTTATATAATTGCTGAAACATGAGAATTCCTGCTTAATTACTCAGGGCCACGAGTGGCCCTGCTTTTACTGATAAGTTACGGTGAAAGAGGTTGACGACTTGGCCGACCCTGCTCCGACAACGCCTGTGGCCATATATTTCGCGAAATAGGTCAACGTATTGTCGATGTCTTCCTGCAATGCCACGCTAGCCGAAGAAGTACCGACCGGGATCAATGTCGCGCTGTCCTGTTCATAAATAGCGACGCCAACATTTGTCGCAGTCTGACCTGTGGTCAACGCCAGAATCGAAGGGTTAGTCGTATTGGTGGTACCGTCAAATCGAACACTGGCGCTGGTTACACTTGCCGGACAGGATTTCAGCACAATGTTGAAGCGCTTAGCGGCAGCTGTTGCACCACTTCCACCAGAAAATGCCGCCGTTGAAACGGTTCCAAGCTCAACGGGTTGTGAAATCGCGGAAGGATCCACCACACACGCCGTTCCCGTAATGGTTCCGTTAAAGTTAATTACGCCATCGGCTGCATATGTCGCCTGTAGAGCAGACAGCGATAAAATCGCAGAAATCAGTGCTAATTTTTTCATATCGTAAAATCCTGATAGTTAAGTTAATATTTAATTAAAAGCGTTGATGTTAAAAACAATTATTTCTGCACTCACCTCCTCTGCATATTCTCGTTTCCCGACATTAACGCAATAATTTATGTAAGGTCAGTCTCATGAACACAGGGTTTGCACATTCTTATTCGCGCGATATTTCGATACAGAGATACACGATTACCGAGTTGAAGTTTAAATATCAGACTGCGACGGTGTGCATAGAATGTCTTCATCGACATGCCCAATAACTCACCAATCTCATTCGCCTCCATTCCTTTTTGTATACAATCAAGAACTTCACTTTCCCGGAATGAAAGCGTGTATTTCACCCGATAAGCATACCTGGAGTCATTGACAAACAGGCATGAGAGGATTTCATTTATCCGGCGTCTCTTATCAATGAAAGTTATATCTCTCAAATGGCATAACGCGTAGTAGTCGAGATCATTGGTGATAAATGCAATGATCTTCCTGCCAGGAAACAAATACTCTGTACTCCGTTGAAGGAGCGACTCATCGACATCGACTATAGTGTAATTTTCATCAATTAACTCCGGCGTTAACAACGCACTTATGCCGACAATAAAAAAATAATCATCAGAAAAAACGGAGTCTGACAATTTCATAGAACTTCCCTTTTCGACACTTCCTGCTTGCTGTTTTAACGTCTGTAAGTCGCCACATGTTTCGCTGTAAAATTTACAGAAAATAATTCAGCATGACATCACAAAAGTCGTGGATTTCGTAAGAAAACATAAAAACGATCGTTTCTACTATCTTTTTACTTTCAAAAGAACAACGATCCACACCTGGCTATTTTTATCAAAACAAAAACCCAGAATATGCAACAAAAAACAGAATTAAACACTAGCTATATGGATAGGTTTGGTTTAATGATCCGGGCGTGTTTGATAGTTGAAACTTGTAATAAACCAAAACATGGATTTTTCTTAGGAAATATACCAGGTTTAATTAACTAATTTTATTCTGTTGGAACAGGGCTTATTTTACCTGGTTAACACAGGAGCAACATCAGCGATGCCTTATTATTCTGTCAGGCACCGCCTACACATGTAGGAAGGAAAATTAAGGTGTGAATTTCTCGATTGCCTGCTCCAGCTCGTCCAGTAGTGTCTGGATATACTCAAGCTCAGCAGGCAGTTCGGTGACAGTCATTGCGTCCGGGAGTTTATCCTCCAGAGACTGTGAAGCCTTCATTAAAGTCTCAACCCCCAATAACTGAGCAGTCCCGTTAATGCGATGAATATGATGTTTAACCAGACGATAATCACCAGACTCACTGGCGTTATAAGCCGCCGTTAAATCACAGCGATTTTCTTCCTGCGCATCTTTTAATGCGCGAAGCATCAATGCCCGATTCCCTTGCGCCAGCATCGCCAGTCTTTCGAGATCAAATGCCGTGTCGTGGGTATCACTGACGCCGGAGAGTAAATGAGAGAGTTGTGACAACGTGATGGGTTTGAAAAGACAAGCATTCATGCCCGCCGACAGACAACGTTCGCGCTCGTGCTCCTGCGCCGTTGCCGTGAGCCCCCAGATGACAAGCGTCGTATTACTTTTTCTGACCTGGCGGGCAAGCTCAATACCATCCATAACCGGCATATTGAGATCGGTAATCAACAAGTCATAATTTCCTTGCTGAAGATAATGCAATGCAATCTCGCCATTGTCGGCTTCATCAGCGATGATACCCAGCGTCATAAGCTGACGTTTCAAAAGTAATCGGCTGAAAGGAAGGTCATCCGCGATTAATACCCGGAGTGTTGTTCCTTGCAATACTGGCAGAGGCGCGTCAACGTCCGCAACGGTAGGCGTGATATCAAACGACGTCTGGACTGGCAGGCTCAACGTAACGGTCGTCCCCCGATTCACCTCACTTTGCAGTTCGATTGTCCCTCCCATTTGCCTCATTAATCCCCGACTAATGGCTAATCCGAGCCCCGAACCGCGGTGATGTTCTCCCGCTATTCCCTGGCTAAAGGCGGTGAATAAACGACGTTGTTCTTCTTCGCTCATTCCCGGCCCAGAATCACGCACTGAGATCACCAGCGTTTGCTCATGCTTGACCGCAGAAATTCGCACATCACCACGTTCGGTAAATTTCACCGCGTTACCGATAATATTGGTGAGAACCTGCCCCAGTAATTGGGGATCCAGTCGCATCGCCTCGCGTGCCTCTAAACGAGAATCGTAACGTAGCGCGATCCCTTTTTGCGCCGCCAGCGCGCTGAATAATGCAATGTTGTCTTGTATCAGGCTGTCCGGATATTTCCACTGGGGAACGGTCTCTAATAAGCCCGATTCGATCTTCTCCAGATCGAGGATCTCGCCAATAAGTTTTAATAACGAACGTGAGGCCTGGGCCGCCTGGTCCACTGATGCTTTATCTTCCGGGCTAAACTTCGCAGGAGAAAATTGCAGGAGTTCAAGAAATCCCATAATGGCACTTACCGGGGTTCGTATCTCATGGCTCATGTGAGAAAGAAATTCCCGCTTCTCTTCATTGGCCCTGAGAGCCCGGTTTCGTTCCTCTTGCAGTAAGCGTTGAGAACGTTTTCTGATACGAACTTCCCGCACCAGATAGACTGCCCATAACAAGGTGCTGAGTACCAGTAACGACGCTAAGGTAGCCACCAGATAAAAAGGCCTGTTATATAATTCCCAGGTATCTATTTTGACATCCGGCAGACGAATCCATTTACTGACGATCTGCAGGACCTCTTTTTGCGGAATATCATCTAACGCTTTATCCAGAATTTGCCTTAACTCCGGCTCAGAGCGGGGCACCGCGAAACTGATTGCCGCGGGTTCTTCTCCGGTAAGCGGTATCCAGGAAAGCTGATCGGGATAGTAATGCTCGCTCAGATAACGCGCGGTCAGCTGATTCGAAATGGCGGCATCCACTTTTCCTGTTGCGACCAGATTCAATGCCACGCTGGAATTTTCCACCTCTTCCCACACAATGCCTGAATATTTCGCCTTCAGTGTGGCCAGTAAAGTGTGATCGGCGCTGATTGCAACATGGTTACCGGGCCGCAGCGCATGCTCTTTACTTTCCTCTTTTCTGATCACGGCCACGAACTGTGTAGTGATAAATGGATGCGTAAAAGAGAGATAATCTTCTCGGCTGAGATCATAGGTAGCTGCCTGCACAATATGCCAGTTACCTTTCTTCATCTCTGCGACCATCTCTTTATTCGATTTGACGACCACCGTCTCAAACTGAATACCCGTTTGTAAGCCAATCAAATTAAGGACATCGCCAACAATACCCCGCGGTTGCTGGCTTCCATCAACCATCGTGTAAGGGGCAAACCAGGGATTGATAATCACACGGAGTGTTTTGTGATTATTTAACCACTGCTTTTCGCGTGGCGTCAGGTCCAGAGGTTCAATCAGGAAGGAGAGATTGCCTTTATCAATCATCGACTGGGCAATTTGCCCATGGATGTTTTCATCAATTGCGCTAAGGGTATTGTTCACAATTTCCCGCAGCCGTTGCTGTGCGGGCAAAAATAAAAAGTAGCTCTTTCTCTGTGGCGCAGGCCAATACTTCACCGTTGTCAGCGCAAGACTGAACTCCTGGGAAAGCCAGGTGCTGGTCGTGAGTGAATCGCCGAAAAACCAGGCATTGCGCCCATTATTAACAGAATTCAGCGCTTCCTGGTAACTGCCATAGTTATCGATCTCGGCATCGGGAAAGGACTGGCGGATAAAATCGACATCTGGATAGTGATTAACAATCGCTACCCCCGTACGTTGTGCGCTCTGCAATGGCGCCATAACGTTGCCAAGAGAGGTGACTAAATTGGGCCAGGAATGAATCAGTGGCAGAGAAACCTGAACACTTGCTTCACGCCAGGATTGACTCTCCAGCCCGGTCAATACCATATCGACCTCTCCCTTTTTTAACGCCTCAACAGCGTCAGCCTGATCCGGATACGCCATCACACTTATTCGTGTATTAAGGGAATGTTGAATCAATGCCAGATAATCAGCATTCATTCCCCGATAACGTCCAGTCAGCGTTGTCATAACAAGCGGCGGCTGAACGGGCTCATAAACGGCGACTCTGAGACTTTTTTTCTGCTGCAACCAGCGTTTGTCATCCTCACTCAAATAAACCGGTACAGGCGATATATAATTGAATCCTGATAGTTCCAGCTCAACGGGAAGTCTTAGTTGTGCGTAAACAGCACGCCCGCCGATGGATAAAATAATGAGCACCGCCATCAGCCATTTATTTATCATCATGTCAGCTTATTCTGATGAGCAAACGAGAGCAGTTCGATTAATGATTTACAGCCGAGTTTTTCCATGAGCCGCGTTTTATAAGTACTGACGGTTTTACCACTAATATGCATCGCCTCACCAATTTGCGAATTGTCCAGACCGTTAAGCACATGCCCCATGACTTTCATCTCTTGTGTCGAAAGGGATTCCAGACGCTGCGCATCGGTGAGGATTTCGGAGGCTTCTTCGGAGAAAAATGGAAAATAGGTATACCCATTCTGTGCGGCATTAATGGCCGCCAGGATATTATCCATGTTCTGCTTTTTACTGATAAACGCGTTCGCTCCCGCCTGTGCACAGCGCTTGCTGAAGTAACGATCGTTTTTCGCTGAGACGACCACTAACACGCCGTGATAGTGATTCGCTCTGAGTTTCTCCACCAGCTCTACCCCATTGACGCCGGGGATCTCAACGTCAATAACCACAATATCCGCAGTCGTTTTTAGCAAACTCTTCAGCGCAATCGCCCCGTCCTCATACTCTCCGAGAACCGTAACGCGATCTTTCTCCAGTACACCACGAATAGCCATACGCGCCAGAGGATGGTCGTCCACGATAATTGCCGTGCGGGAACGCATTCCACTCATAATTCCCCCAAAGATCGTGATGTTCTAAACACGCTATGTCATTAATAATAGCGTAAACGATACGGTAGATTACCCTCTACATTAACCTTTGTCGTGCGGAGTACTTCACTGTTCTCATCACTTCCCCCACCCTGGCTGTATATATTTCACTGGATACTCACTCATATGCGATCGTGATGACTGAGGCTATTGCACATCATGAAGCGATGTTCTGAATGTTTAAAACCATGCCGTTGAATCCACTATCCTTACAAAAATGGAAAAGAAATTATCTGGCAATGTTAAAACGAGGCAGAAATTGGCGGGTCGTTTTAATCCTGATATTTCTGTCACCCTATGCAAGAAACGCATAGCGCGAAACATTCTGGCATTTTCCCCATATCCCTATGGCTGGTAAGGTCATTGAGTTCGGGCCACTTCTGGCCTGTCGCAACAAACACACATTATCAAAAAAATAACGGGGTTCGCTATGGCGCAACAAGGGGAACAGGCGGCGCTGCCGCTTGCAACAGAAAAGGTCGGACTTAAGGGATATTTGGCATTTTTTCTGACCATCATTTTCTTTTCCGGCGTATTTTCCGGAACGGAAGGTTGGTGGCGTGTTTTTGATTTTAGCGTGCTGAACGGTTCGTTTGGCCAGATCGCGAATGGCGCGGCACAAACGACCGTCACCTTCCGGGGCGCGGGCGGTACGGGCGCAAAAGATGGTTTTCTTTTCGCGCTCGAACTTGCGCCGTCAGTCATTTTGTCACTGGGCATTATTTCTATCACCGACGGTCTTGGCGGATTGCGTGCGGCGCAACAACTGATGACGCCGATCCTGAAGCCGCTGTTGGGCATTCCGGGCATCTGCTCGCTGGCGCTTATCGCTAACTTACAAAATACCGATGCGGCTGCAGGTATGACGAAAGAACTGGCGCAGGATGGTGAAATCACCGAGCGCGATAAAGTCATTTTTGCCGCATACCAGACCAGCGGCAGCGCGATTATTACCAACTATTTTTCCTCTGGCGTTGCCGTCTTCGCGTTTCTGGGAACGTCTGTTATCGTCCCGCTGGCCGTGATTCTGGTGTTTAAATTTGTCGGCGCCAACCTGCTACGTATCTGGATCAACTTTGAAGAACGCCGTAACCCAACGCAAGGAGCACAAGCATGACCACTCAGGTACGCAAAAATGTCATGGACATGTTTATCGACGGTGCCCGCCGCGGCTTTACAATTGCCACCACTAACCTGCTGCCAAACGTGGTGATGGCGTTCGTCATTATTCAGGCGCTGAAAATCACCGGTTTACTTGACTGGGTTGGACACATTTGTCAGCCCGTCATGGCACTTTGGGGACTTCCTGGTGAAGCCGCCACCGTGCTGTTAGCGTCGCTGATGAGTATGGGCGGCGCGGTAGGCGTTTCCGCCAGTTTGCTCACTGCAGGAGCATTAAATGGTCACGACGTCACGGTTCTGCTCCCGGCGATATACCTGATGGGTAACCCGGTACAAAACGTGGGTCGCTGCCTCGGTACCGCCGAAGTGAACGCCAAATATTACCCCCACATCATTGCGGTATGTGCCATCAACGCATTACTGTCGATCTGGGTTATGCAGCTTATTGTTTAAAAAGGGAATTATCATGCCTGATTTATCCTTCGCAGAATTTACGTTACTGCAAGGTGCGCACCTTTATACCCCTGAAGATCAGGGGATTTGCGACGTGTTTCTCGCCAACGGCAAGATTATTGCCGTTGCACGCGATATATCGCCTCACATTGTGCCGGATTGTAAGGTTATCAATCTCCAGGGACGGATCCTGTGTCCTGGCTTTATCGATCAGCATGTACACCTGATTGGCGGCGGTGGTGAAGCGGGCCCCACGACCCGAACACCAGAAGTCAGACTGAGCAGACTGACCGAAGCCGGGGTCACGACCGTCATTGGTTTGCTCGGCACCGACTCCGTAACCCGTCATCCGGAATCACTGCTGGCGAAAACCCGGGCGCTGAATGAAGAAGGGATCACCGCCTGGATGCTAACTGGCGCTTATCATGTCCCTTCACCGACGATCACCGGTTCCGTCGAAAAAGATGTGGCGCTGATCGATCGCGTTATCGGCGTAAAATGCGCCGTCTCTGACCACCGCTCTGCCGCGCCTGGCGATTATCAACTGGCAAACATGGCAGCGGAATCTCGTGTAGGTGGCCTGCTGGGCGGCAAACCGGGTGTCAGCGTGTTCCATATGGGCGACAGTAAAAAGGGGCTCAAACCGCTGTACGACATTCTCGAAAATAGCGATGTGCCGATGAGTAAGCTGCTTCCCACCCACGTAAACCGCAATGAGGCGTTGTTCGAAGAAGCACTGGCCTTTGCGCTCAAGGGCGGCACCATCGACATCACCAGCGGTATCCCCGATCCGGTTGCACCGGCTGAGGGGGTTGCTCGCGCAGTCAAAGCCGGTGTACCGCTTGCCCGGATAACGGTCAGTTCTGATGGTAATGGTAGTCAGCCGTTGTTTGATGATGCCGGAAAACTCACCGGAATTGGCGTGGCGGGCTTCGAGAGCTTGCTTGAAACCGTGCAATCGCTAATCAACGATTACGGATTTACCCTGACCGACGCACTGCGTCCGTTGACGACCAGTGTGGCTACCTTTCTTAACCTGTCCACTAAAGGCGAAATCGCCCCCGGTAAGGATGCCGACCTGCTGGTAATGACGCCGGAATTGTGTATTGAGCAGGTTTATGCTCACGGCAAACGCATGGTGGTTGACGGGAAAGCCTGCGTGAAGGGGTCTTTCGAGTAAGCGCAATCGGTTGTCAGCCGTGTGAATGCCCGTAAAATGGCGCAGACAGACGGCTGACAGGTGATGATAAATGGATGTGAGTGGTGCAGGTTTGTATAACATTGAAACGAAATGGCTTTATGACTTTCTGACGCTGGAAAAGTGCCGAAACTTCTCCCAGGCCGCGATTATTCGTAATGTCTCGCAACCCGCCTTCAGCCGTCGTATTCGCGCCCTGGAAAACGCGGTCGGGGTTGAATTGTTCAATCGTCAGGTCTCGCCACTGCAACTCTCCGAACAGGGCAAAATCTTTCACTCTCAGATACGTCATCTGCTACAACAGCTGGAAAGTAACCTGGCTGAACTCCGTGGCGGCAGCGATTTCACACTGCGTAAAATTAAGATTGCCGCTGCGCACTCCCTTTCACTGGGGTTGTTACCCGGTATCGTCAGCCAGATGCCAACCCAGTTTACCTGGTCGGTTGAGGCGATCGATGTCGATCAGGCGGTCGATATGTTGCGGGAGGGGCAAAGCGACTTTATCTTCTCTTATTATGACGAAAACCTGCTCCAGCCTCCGTTTGCCAATATTCACCTGTTTGAGTCACAACTGTTTCCCGTCTGTGCAAGCGATGAAAACGGAAAACCGCGATACACACTCGACCAACCCGCGTTCCCGTTGCTCAACTATAGCCAGAACTCCTATATGGGGCGGCTTATCAACCGAACGTTAACCCGCTATACCGAGCTGAGTTTCAGTACATTTTTTGTCTCTTCGATGAGCGAATTGCTTAAACAGGTTGCGCTGGACGGTTGTGGAATCGCCTGGCTCCCGGAGTATGCGATTCGTCAGGAGATTCGTAATCGACAGCTCATTGTGCTGAACCAGGACGAGCTGATTATTCCTATTCAGGCGTATGCTTACCGGATGGATACGCGGATGACGCCCCTGGCGGAGCGGTTCTGGAAAGAACTGCACCATCTGCATACTGTCCCCTGAGCGCAATTCAGACGCAGGCAACCTGCTGCACAGGCTCATCCATCTGCGTATCTGGCCATGACTCATACCAGCGAATGGCGGCGTGTACCAGAGACGCAGTTGAGTCAATAAACCGGCACCCAAAATTGCTCTCATGCCCGGCCACAATTAACGGGATCTCAGTGCAGCCCATAATAATGATCTGCGCGCCATGGGAAATCAGTCGCTCAATTTGTGGAAACAGCAACCTTTGCGCGGTGGCTTTATCTCCGCTTTTCAATGCGTAAATTGCCTGCATCACCTGCGCCTGCCCCGCCTCTTCCGGCTGAACCAGCGAGAGCCCCTGCGCAGTCATTTTTTTCTGGTATAACCCTGTCGCAAGCGTGGCGTTTGTTGCCAGCAGGCCGACGCGAGTCACGCCGGGAGGAATCTCACTCAGCGTGGCATCCAGAATGCTGATCATTTCCGCCTTTGCCACTGCCCGTAAATCATCAAACCAGTAGTGTGCGGTGTTACAGGGTATGACGATACACTCAGCCCCTGCATCTTCCAGCATATGCAGATAACGCTCCAGATAGTGCAAGGGAGAGGGACCACCAGAAAGCAGACAGGCTGTACGATCGGGAATGTCCGGAATTGAGCTAACGATGAGCGGGATATGCTGCTGATCGCAGTTGGCGCTGCGCAATTCAACAAATTTTTCCAGCATGTCCGCCGTTGCTGCGGGCCCCATGCCGCCCAGAATCCCAATGGTATGTTTCATCATCTGCACCGTGCTTTCTCTGTCATTTCAATTGACACTATCACCTTGATGCTTATGTAAAAAATGCCATTTTCTAAGCAGCTATGCGTAAAAGTTATCACCTGACAGACGCGAATCGGTTTACACAGACTGCTGTCTGCGCTCCCGGGCACCAACGACGTACCGGTTTCTGTAGCCTGCCTCACTAAACAGTGACTAAACAGCGAACACCCCGTTTCGGTTTTGTAACACGCGCCCGGAAATTAGCGATACCCGCCACAAAATTCACATATCACTCATCTTGATGAAAGGAAGCATATTGCATTTGCACAGTGAGTCGGATAGCGTCTGTAACGTTACACTAAAACGTTACAGAAAACAGAATCAGCGACTTTTTCGTTAAACCAGCTGGCTGCGTCCACCTTGCCAGATGGCGTTATCACGACCTCTACACTGTGAGAAAGGATAATCATGATGAAAACAACCCCGTTTCGTTCAGCCAGACGTTTTCTGGCACTCGCTTGCCTCAGTAGCGCCCTGATTGCAGGCAGTGTGCTGAGCACTTCAGCACAGGCAGCCATCAATTTTCGTGTTTACTCGTCTCTGCCAGGAGATGACTCCTCTGCGCACTATATTTGGTTCAACCGCTTCCAGGAAAACCTTAATAAAAACGAGAAGTTAAAAGGACAGATTAAGCTTAATTACTTTGCCAACGCCATGCTGGGAAAAGAAGCCGATGCGACACAGCAGGTCCGTATCGGCGCCATTAACATGATGATTTCAGGGACCTCAATCTGGGCCACGCTGGTGCCGGAAGTCGGTGTGCTGGATCTGGGGTATCTGTTTAAAGACTATGACCAGGTCGGGAAAGCGCTGGACGGCAAAGCCGGTGAGCAGCTTTCTAAACTGATGATGGATAAAGCAAACGTAATGGTGCTGGGCTACGGCTATAACCTTGGCGCGCGCAACGTGTACACCAAAAAGGCAATTGAAAAGCCGGAGGATTTAAAGAATCTGAAAATCCGCGTACTGCCGGTGCCTAACTTTATCGCCACGCTGAATCACATGGGCGCAGTAGCTATCCCCATGCCGGGCGGAGAAGTCTATTCCAGCCTGCAAATGGGCGTGATCGATGGCGTCGAGCATGATGCGCCCACCATCTATGCCAGCAAATATTATGAAATCATCAAAAATGGCACGCTGACCCGCCATAGCTATAACCCGCTGATGATTGCCATGAACAAGAAGAGCTTCGAGCAGATCCCGGAGTCATTACGTGCCGACGTGCTGGCCGCAGCGAAAGAGGCTACGGAATACGAACGCCAGCAGGCCAGCCAGAAAGAACTGGAAGCGATTAAAAACCTGGAGGCGAAAGGCGTCACTTTCCGGGAAACCGATCGCGCGTTCTTCGCACAGGCCGTACAGCCTGTCTGGAAAGCCTTCCTGGATAAATACCCGGATCTGAAACCGATGGTGGACGAGATCAGCGCCGCCGCGCCGAGCGACAAACCATAAGCCGAGCATCGTCGGCCTGTGGCGTTTAGCGGGTCGGCGATGTTGCCCACACAAACCATGAAAGGAGTTCATCATGGCTGATATCCCGATGAAAACAAAGGATGAAAAGTCTTTGTTGACGCTGTTGGGGCGGCTGAGTCGATTTCTGACCACGTTAACGTCCTGGGCCGGAGCGCTGGTGCTGTTTATCAACGTGCTGGTGGTATTTGCTTCGGTGATCTGGCGCTACGCCCTGCATTCACCGATCCACTGGGCGGAAGAAGTGGCGCGAGCGTTGATGATTGCGCTGGTCTTTTTTGGCGTCGCCACCTCAACCGGCCGAGGCGGACACATTGGCGTCGATCTGTTCTTACGCTTTCTGCCAGAAAGCGTTCGCCCTTACGTTGTTCATGCCAGCCGCTGGATCCTGTTTCTGGTCTCCGTTGGACTGGTCGTTTCCAGTTATGATCTGGTGCAGGCCGCGCGACTGCAAACCACCGAGACGGGCCTGCCGCAGACCATTTACGTGATTCCGGTATTAATCGGTTCCGTGGTGATGATGGTGGCTGCGCTGGAACATGCGCTGCATGAATGCACAAAAGTGGTGTTGCTTAGCGGCGCAGGGATCATTGTGCTGGCGGCGCTGGGTTATCTGAAACTGTCGCTGATGGCCGATCCGGCCAGCGCGGCGGCGGGCCTGATGCTGATTTGCTTCGTGCTTGGCATTCTGGCCGGTGTGCCAATCGCCTTCACGCTCGGCATGTCGGCAATGGTCTTTTTTATCTGCGACCCTTCCCTGCCGTTTGTCTTTTTCTCACAGCAGGTAGCGGCGGGCGTTGACCACTTTGTTCTGTTGGCGATTCCGTTCTTCTTGCTCGCCGGAGCGGCAATGGAAATCAACGGCATGTCCACGCGTCTGGTCGAACTGATTGTGCGTGGTATGGGACGCTTCCGCGGCGGTCTGAACATGACCACCGTACTGTCGATGGCCTTTTTCTCAGGCATCTCCGGTTCCAAACTGGCGGATGTGGCCGCCGTCGGCGGAGTGTTAATGCCTGCGGTACGTCGCGCGAAGCAGGACAGCGAAGAAGCCGCCGGGGTATTTGCCGCCTCCGCGGTAATGGCGGAAACCATTCCACCCTGCGTGAACCTGATCGTGATGGGCTTTGTCGCCAATATTTCCATCGGCGCATTGTTTATCGCAGGCCTCATCCCTGCAGCTTGCCTGTTGGTGCTGTTAATGGTCGCCGCCAACCGTTTCGGCGGGAAAATTAACGTCAGCGAAGCCTATCCGGTATTACGCCCGCGGACTCAGCTTTACCTCGGTGCCGCTGTCGGCCTGGTCATGATCTTCATGATTGGCCGCGGGGTCATGATGGGGATCGCCACCTCCACGGAAATTTCCGCCTTCGCAGTGATCTACGCCATTGTGGTGGGTCGCCTGGCGTTTGGTGAGCTGACGCTGAAAGCCACAGTGAAAATGTTCGTTGATATTGCGGCAATGTCCGGCGTCTTGCTGTTCATCGTGGCCTGTGCGACCAGCCTTTCTTATGCCCTGACCATTCAAATGATCCCACAACAGATCGCTGAACTGCTGGTTGGCATTGGCATGGAGCAAGGGGCCTGGCTGTTCCTGATATTGACCATTGTTATTCTGATCATCTTTGGCGCGGTTCTTGAAGGTGCGCCTGCGCTGATCATTTTCGCCCCGATTCTGGTGCCAATAGCCATTCAGCTTGGCTTTAACCCGCTGCACTTTGGCATTGTGATGATCATGGCGATGGGCTTTGGTCTGTTCTCACCGCCGATCGGCCTGGGTCTCTATACCACCTGCGCCATTTGTGGCGTGGAGATGAAGCACGTCATCAAACCGATGGCGAAATATCTGGCGGTGGTTTTTGTCGGCATCATTATTGTCGCCATGGCGCCACCATTAACCACCTGGCTGCCCGGACTGGCCGGCTACTGATAATGAAGTCCTGTATTTGCCACGCTCAGGTGGCAGGGATATCCACGCACAAAAAACGGTAAAACGATGTCACGTCATTACCTGATGCCGTTTAAATATGAATAATGGGAGTATGAAATGGGATTATTAACGGGTAAAAAAGCGTTTATTACAGGTGCAGAACAAGGCATTGGTAAAGAGAGCGCGAAAAAACTGATTGAGGCGGGATGCGATATTTATATTCATTATTTCACTGGCGAAGAAGGCCCACGGGAATTAATGGCGCTCGCCGAACAGCAAGGCTGTCGCGCGGCCTGTGGTTTCGCCGATTTAACCGATGAAGAAGATGCAGCCCGCTGTGTGGCACAGGCAGCGGAATTCCTCGGCGGTATCGATATTCTGATCAATAACGTTGGCGGCATTATTGCCCGCAAATGGCTGGGTGAGATTGAGCCACATTTCTGGCGCACGGTGATCGACGTCAATATGACGACGATGCTGAATGTCACTCAGCAGGCATTACCGTGGCTGAAGGCCGCGCCAGACGGCGCCAGTATTGTTAACCTGGCCTCCCTGGCCGGGCGCTCTGGCGGCCATGCGGGTTCTCTGGTCTACTCCACCACCAAAGGCGCGGTGCTGACCTGGACTCGCTCGCTTGCCGCGGAGCTCGGTGAACACGGCATCCGCGTCAATGCCGTTGCGCCGGGACTGATTCTCGGCACGCGTTTTCATAATCAGCATACCACACAGGCCTCTGCCGAGCAGACAATCCAGGCCATTCCTCTGGGACGCGCGGGCACCCCGGAAGATGTGGCAAGGGTCATCTGTTTCCTCGCTTCTGAATATGATGGCTTCGTTTCCGGTGCCACCATCGATATTAACGGCGGTATTTACCGGGCATAAAAATGCGGCGGGCGATAATGCCCGCCAGTTTTAAAAGGTATGACATATGATCAAGTCAGATATTATTCATCCTGATTTATTACAGGCGCTGGCACAGTGCGGACACAAGGCGAATATTTTAATCACCGATGCCAATTACTCTTTTCTAACCAATACTTCTGCGCAGGCACGGATTATCTGGCTTAATTTCACTCCAGGGATGATCGGGAGCGTCGTCATTCTGGAGAAAATCCTTGGCTATATTAATGTGGAAAAAGCCACGTTAATGGCAAGCCCGGCGGATTTTGATAATACGGTCGAGCGTGAATACCGTGGCATGCTTTCTGAGGCGATCGAGGTTGAACATGTTGAACGTAACGCGTTTTATTCGCTGGCCAAATCGTCTGACACGCTCCTGGTCATCGCCTCCGGCGAAACCCGCCGCTTCGCCAATATTCTGCTGACCGTAGCCCCAACGCTGGTATGACAGAGCGAGAAGAACGTATCGTTCTTCTCGTGCCTCGCCGCTACTGTACCGATTGTCGGGAAACCAGCGACGGAGGGAACAGAAACTCCTCTGGCGGAATGGCCGGATTTTCAGTCCGCTCGATCAACCGCTCCACCATCACTTCTGCCATCTCCCGAAGCGGCGGCATGATGGACGTCAGGCCAGGGAAAACCAGTCCGGAGAGCGGAATATTGTCGATGCCCACAATAGAGATCTGTTCCGGCACATGGATCCCGGCCTGATGCAGACCAGCCATCAGCCCAATGCCCAACGCATCGTTGATCGCGACAATACCATCCGGGAACACCGGCTGCTGGCTGATTTTTAACGCCAGCGCCCGCCCGAGTTCTGTCATTTCTGTGTCGCCATAGGCCGCCATGGCCTGGCCTTCAACGATCATCCCTTCCCGATAAAGCCCGTGGTCTTGCACCGCGCGGAGAAAGCCCTCAATTTTGTGCGCACGGCTGGGGGTCATCCCTTCCACCGTGGCAAACGCGAGGCGACGGCACCCCTGTGCAATCAGGTGTTCTGCTGCCATTCGCCCGGCCTCAATGTTATCCATTGATACACTGTCCAGCGCAAAATGACCCGACTGAGCACGCACAGGCATACGGCCATCATAGTTCACCATCACCATGCCCTGCTCTGCCGCTTGCGCAAAATGCGCTTTTTCAATATCGCAGGCGGCAACGATAATCCCGCGGACGCCGTGGGAAAACATGTCGTCCAGAAAGGCTTCTTCTTCTTCAATTTGTCGGTAGGTATTTCCAATCAGCACCCGCAGTTGGCGCTTTTTGGCGGCCAGATCGACTTCACGGGCCAGGGCAGCAAAGCTGGGATTCACAATGGACGGCACCAGCAGACCAATCATTTTGGCCTGACCGGTCTTGAGCTGTTGCGCCACCCGGTTTGGAAAGTAATTCAGCGTCTGCATGCTCTGCTGGATACGCGCCAGGGTTTCAGCCCGCATTTGATCGGTCCGACCGTTGAGCACATTGGATACCGTACTGACGGAAACGCCAGCATGCTTTGCGACATCACGAATATTCGCCATACATCTCCTTTGCGGCAATCGATGAATGGCGGAAGACACTCATACCCGGCATCGCCATCTTCTCAGGAATTATGAACTACAACGGTTTAGTGTAACGTTACAGACGGAGCTGTCAATGCAATGTATCAGGCATAATTAAGCAAGTGAACCACTCGCTGGCACTGGATGCGCTGCTGATTGCAGTCTGGCGACATAAACCTGACGACGAGGTTATCGTGCACTCAGACCAGGGCAGCCAGTACGACAGTGGCGACTGGCGGCGGTTCTGTTGGGCCAATAACCTGGCCTCCAGTATGAGCCGACGTAGTAACTGCTGGGATAATGCGGTGTTCAAATCGTTCTTCAGTACGCTGAAAAAAGAACGCCGTTATTCGTTAAGTGATAACTTTCAGATACAGTGCCGGTTAATCACGCTACTTAAACCCGGGAATCCCCTGACCGGGGTGTGATTGCATTGTGGCACATCAGAAGGAATTATTTCTCCAGTTCTCATGAACGCATGTCAATTAGCAGGACTGGATAGTCCTGCTCGGTTTATTATTTGAGTACGTATTATTTGATCGGCATTGTTTAAATAAACGCTAAACAACCACTCATTTAACATGGAGATACTGCTTTTATCCGTTAAGCTGTTCTGGCTAACAAACGAACAGCACTCCTGGAGGAAGCTGTCGACTCGAAATGGAAAACTTTTGGCCACCCGTGGCCTTTTTTCCTACCGTCCCAACCGTTATGTTAGCCCCATGACAACTGGCCTTGCTCACAGTGACCTGGTTTGTGGAATAACTCTTGTTTTCATTGCTTAGCCGCCTGCGCAGGCGGCTCTTTTTCAAGGAGGTAGCATGCCACTCAATAAAATGAAGCGTCATGCCATACTCCATACGCTCTCTATACCTGAACGTAAACTGCGCCCCCTAAAATGGCTTGCTCTCATCTCATCTCTGCTATTTATTTTACAACTGGCAATTGAGAGCCTGCTCTTAAGCGAATAGCAGAATAGTAATTCCTGTCCAAAGACTCAATCTGGAATGATTTTCTGATACCTGTCGGGTACAGAGCACAAATATTAACGTATTTTTTCAGCAATATAAGTTATACGTAGGGTTGTACCTTTGTTCAATTTCACAGATACAGGCCTGACTGACAGAGTGTGAATAAGGAAATGAGCCGTGGAAAACTATACGCTTCATCGTGGCAGACTTATCGACCATATCCAGCTCGTGGTAAACAACTTTGACGCAAGCAAAGCATTTTACACTGCTGTGCTGGCGGAACTTAAGATCCCCCTGGTTATCACAGATGACGATTATATCTGGGCTGACGAACTGGTCATTTCATCGGTAAAAAGTTCGGGGCCTGGAGGGGTGCCTACAGGACGGCACCATCTGGCCTTTCAGGCCACAGACCGTGAATCGGTGGACGCATTTTACCGCGCAGCGCTAAATCATGGCGGACGTGATAACGGCGCCCCCGCCGAACGAACCTACCATCCCGGATACTATGCCGCTTTTGTTCTGGATCCGGACGGTAACAATATTGAAGCTGTTTACCATGGTGAGGGCGATCGCAGTGCCCGCTCTGTAGAAATCAGCTTCACTGTCTGAGAAAACAGGGAGCATATTTTCCCCCTGTAGCTCCCGAAAACCGCAATGTAGAGCTTTATCTATGACCGTTATTCCGGTATCAGCTAAAGACTCGTTTGTCTGGCTGATCAATGATAACCCGGTGGCAATAGCCATCGTAACCCACAGAATGGACAAAGCGCGTCTGACCGAATTTGGTGTGCTGCCCGAGTACCGGAGCCAGGGACTGGCAAAACAATGCTGATGTATCTATGCCAGAAATGCTGGCACCATTATTTACTGCGGCGGGTTATCAGGCTGAACCGTTATGCCAGTTTGAGATGGAACTGACATTTTAAACTATCGTTATGCTGCATTCCGGATGACAGGAGAATAATGATGAGTTGCAAGTTTGAATGGATCAATGAGCCCGCTAAATGGCACTACGGGAATAATACCCTGTCGGTAATCACGGATGATCACACCGATTTCTGGCGTCATACCTGGTACGGGTTTGAGCGTTTTTCAGGTCATATCTACGCCACTGACGTAACAGATGATTTTACTTTTCAGGTCAGGATCCGCGCAGACTTCACCACACTCTATGACCAGGCCGGAATTATGATTCTCTCTGACGAACAGCACTGGCTCAAAGCTGGCATCGAATTTAACGATGGAGCACCTGCAATCGGGAGTGTACTCACGCAGGGATATTCCGACTGGGCTACAGGACTCTTTCCCGGGGATCCGAAGGAATTCTGGCTGCGTCTGACCCGTAAGAAAGATGCGTTACGATTGCAGTACTCGTCAGATGGACAACACTGGCCATTACTTCGCTTATGTTATTTTCCCATGGGCCCAGTAAGAACGGGCGTCATGTGTTGTACACCTCAGCGCCAGGGGTTGGAGGTAGAATTTCTTGATCTCAGACTGACTCCTGCGATGGATAAAGAACTGCACGATCTGAGTTGATTAAAATCAAGGGATTATAAAAAACGGAGAACCCGTTTATGAAGCCATTTACGGGACGCCTTAACAGGTATGGCAGCGTTCTATTATTTCCACTGGCGATGGTCATCTACGATTTTTCAGCCTATCTGACCACGGATCTCATCCAGCCGGGCATCATCCACATCATCCGTGAGCTTCAGGCTGATATCACTCTCGCGCCTGCCTCTGTCAGTCTTTATATGGCCGGAGGTCTGGCGCTCCAGTGGCTCCTCGGTCCTCTCTCTGACCGGATTGGTCGCCGTCCCGTCCTGCTCACTGGTGCAATGATCTTTGCCCTGGCCTGTCTGGGCATGATGTTTGTCACCACGATCGAGCAATATTTTATTGCCCGTTTTATACAGGGAACCAGTATTTGCTTTATCTCCACCGTTGGTTATGTGTCAATACAGGAGGCCTTTGATGAAAAGGACTCCATCCGTATCATGGCGGCGCTGACCTCAATCGTATTGCTTGCGCCTGTCATCGGCCCACTGGCTGGAGCAGGTTTGATGTCCTTTATGCACTGTGAGTTCAACTGATGGACGCAACACACTTGTTGAACCGTTCTGCGGGTGATTATTGCCAGCATCATCGTCGCGAATTTTATCAAAGACCCCACTTCACCACGCTTTATCTGGCGTACCGTTCCAGTTCAGCTAAGCGGGCTGTGTACCCTTCTGCTTGGTAATCTGGGTTGGCCGCATGTCTGGTTATGGTCGGTGATGGGAATAAGTATTTATGCCCTCGGGACAGGAATGCTGTATCCCGTCCTGTTCCGTTTTGCGCTTTTTTCTCATTCCCTGCCTAAAGGCACCGTATCAGCAACCATTAACATTATTGCATTAAGTTTTATGGCGACCTCAGTAGAGCTGGCCCGCTGGTTCTATTTTCAGGCTGGTGGCAGGATAGCTTTCCATTTTCTGGCGATGGTGGCAGGAATTATCGTCATGATACTGGTTTTTCGTTTGTTAAAACTACGCCAGCAACATCTGAATCAGACCGTCTGAGAATATGAGTTACGGCTCTGCCAGCAAAATTGGCAGGCTAATAGATGGGGCTACGGCCCCATGTCCTGCATGGTACAGGTCGCTTCGAAACCGAACCTCCGGATGGTTTCAAACATGGCCACAGGCTTGACACTGTTTTGCTGCAAATGAAACTTGGTGAAGGAATAGTGCTCTGCCAGAAGATTCGGGTCTTATGCTCTGAGGCAGGAATAAGGGAGCATCTGCCCCCTTCATCTTTATTTCAATCGCTTACCTGTTTCATCAACGACTTTCTCACCATCTTCCTTAGCGAAAGCCGCTTTCTGAGCATCTGGAAGGATATCCAGAACCACCTCGGAAGGACGACACAGTTTAGTTCCCAGTGGCGTCACCACAATCGGACGGTTAATCAGGATCGGATGCTGCAACATAAAGTCTATTATCTGGTTGTCAGTAAACTTATCTTCGGCAAGCCCCAGTTCTTCATAAGGCTCGACGTTTTTACGCAGTAAAGCCCGGACGGAAATGCCCATATCCGCAATGAGTTTGACCAGCTCATCGCGAGACGGTGGAGTTTCAAGGTAATGAATAACGGTCGGTTCATTACCGCTGTTGCGGATCATCTCAAGCGTGTTACGCGACGTACCGCAGGCCGGGTTGTGATATATGGTGATGTTGCTCATATCAGTATCTCATTACAAAGTGAAAGAGAGACGTAGCGCCAGCGCCGCCAGCGTTACAAACAGCACAGGCAGAGTCATAATAATCCCGGTGCGGAAATAGTATCCCCACGTGATGGTCATATTCTTCTGTGAAAGTACATGCAGCCAGAGCAGCGTTGCAAGGCTACCAATAGGTGTAATTTTCGGCCCCAGATCGCAGCCAATCACGTTAGCGTAGATCATCGCCTCTTTAATAACGCCGGTTGCAGTGCTTCCCTCGATAGAGAGCGCGCCAACCAGCACCGTAGGCATGTTGTTCATAATGGAAGACAGGATTGCTGTCAGGAAGCCAGTCCCCAGCGTCGCGACCCAGAGTCCTTTATCCGCCAGTACGTTCAGCACACCTGAAAGGTATTCGGTTAGTCCGGCGTTGCGCAGACCGTAGACCACCAGGTACATCCCCAGTGAGAAGATGACTATCTGCCAGGGTGCGCCACGCAGCACTTTGCCGGTGTTAATGGCATGGCCTCGTTTCGCCACAGTAAACAGTATTACCGCCCCAACTGCAGCAATCGCGCTAACGGGAATCCCGAGTGGCTCGAGGACAAAGAACCCAACCAGCAGAAGAATCAACACTATCCAGCCAGTTCTGAAGGTTGCCAGATCTTTAATCGCCTTTGTCGGTGCCTTAAGGAGAGCCCGATCGTAAGTCGGCGGGATATCCTTGTGGAAGAACAGATGCAGCATCACCAGCGTGGCAACAATGGCGGCAATATCCACCGGCACCATCACCGATGCATATTCAGTGAATCCCAGACCAAAGAAGTCCGCCGAGACGATATTCACCAGGTTCGACACGATAAGCGGCAGGCTGGCAGTATCGGCAATTAACCCGGCAGCCATGACGAATGCCAGCGTGGTGCCTTTGCTGAACCCTAATGCCAGCAGCATGGCGATGACTATCGGCGTCAGAATCAATGCCGCACCATCGTTGGCAAACAGTGCCGCCACCGCCGCACCGAGCAGAACGATATACGTAAAGAGCAAACGGCCATGACCATTACCCCAACGTGAAACATGCAGTGCCGCCCATTCGAAAAAACCAGATTCATCGAGCAGCAGGCTGATAATAATTACGGCAATAAATGTTGCCGTCGCGTTCCAGACGATATTCCACACCACCGGAATATCGCTTACATGCACAACGCCAGAAATCAAAGCCAGTCCTGCGCCCAGCGTCGCGCTCCAGCCGATCCCTAAACCCTTAGGCTGCCAGATAACCAAAACAATGGTCAGGACAAAAATAACGCCTGCCAGTAACATACATCCTCCTGACAGGGCGACTTTGCCGCCCTGTAAATACAAAAAAATTAACTCATCAACTCTCTGAGCTTTTCAATACCGGCGGGCTCTGACGCCAATACCGGAACGAGCGCTATACGGTCAGCGTGCTGATTCTTAACAGCCTCAATCTGAGGCAGTTCCTGCCGGGCGCGCTGGCAAAGCAACGGAGAACGCGTATCCGCAATGGAAAGGCTGTTATTGATAATCCAGCCCCACGGATGAATTCCCGCTCTTTCAAGGTCAGACTGCAGGTTTGCCGCTTCCAGCACCGGTGTGGTTTCAGGAAGCGTAACCAGCAGAACTTTGGTTCTATCCGGGTCCTGAAGCTGCATCATGGGGGTAGTAAAATGACCTTTACTCCCCATTTTTTTGGCAATCTCTCGGTGGTAAGCCCCGGTCGCATCCAGCAGTAACAGCGTGTGTCCGGTAGGGGCGGTATCCATAACAACAAAGCGCTTACCCGCTTCACGAATCACGCGGGAGAAGGCCTGAAACACGGCAATTTCTTCAGTACAGGGAGAGCGTAAATCCTCTTCCAGTAGCCGTTTCCCTGCTTCGTCCAGATCTCTTCCCTTCGTCTCAAGAACATGCTGGCGATAGCGTTCGGTTTCATCGTGAGGGTTGATGCGGCTGACCTGCAGGTTTTTGAGGCTGCCGTTCAGCGTTGTACTCAGGTGCGCAGCAGGATCAGAGGTCGTGAGATGCACGTCAAATCCCATGTCTGCCAGCCTGACGGCGATGGCAGCAGCCATCGTGGTTTTCCCTACGCCACCTTTGCCCATCAACATAATCAGGCCGTGTTCACTGCGAGCGATATCATCGACCAGGCCAGAGAGCGATAAGTTTTCAGGCGTGTACAGGACGTTCGTTACCGGGAGCGGTAATGCCTCAGAACGGGTATCCAGCAGTCCCTTCAATGCTGAAACACCAACCATATTGACTGGCTGTAGTAATAGGGTATCTGTCGGTAGCTCAGATAAACCGGCAGGAAGATTTGCCAGTGCCTCCTGCTCACGTTGCCATATCGCAGCGGCCAGGGCGTCATGTTCAGCTTCGGCTTTAGGCAGCACACCATTCATCACCAGATACTGGTTTTTCAGGCCAATTGCAGCCAGTTCTTCATGGGTGCGTGCGACTTCCTGCAGCGTAGATTTTTGCAGTCGTGCAACCAGAACCAGGCGGGTACGTTCAGGATCGGATAACGCCTCTACTGCATGAGCATACTGCTCACGCTGCTTTTCCAGACCGGCCATTGGGCCAAGACAGGAAGCACCATCTGGATTACTTTCAATGAAGCTACTCCAGGCACCGGGAAGCTGGAGAAGGCGAATCGTGTGGCCCGTCGGCGCTGTATCAAAAATAATGTGATCGAAGCGGGTCAGCAGGGAAGCGTCTGTCAATAAGCCGGTGAACTCATCAAACGCTGCAATCTCAGTGGTACAGGCTCCTGAAAGCTGCTCGCTGATACTGTTAACAACGTCATCAGGCAGAAGACCTTTGATAGGATCAACGATTCTGGCGCGGTATTGCTGGGCGGCTTCCTGCGGGTCAATCTCCAGAGCAGAAAGCCCAGGAACTGCTGTCACTGGGCGAATGGTATTACCGATAGCCTGATCGAATACCTGACCGACATTGGAAGCCGGATCGGTACTGACCAGCAAAACCCGCTTCCCCTGTTCGGCAAGGCGGATGACCGTCGCGCAGGAAATGGACGTTTTTCCTACACCTCCCTTACCGGTAAAAAACAGGTAAGGCGGGATGTTCTGTAAGAATTTCATATGTCCTCCTGACATACTCAGCAACAGGAAGCATTACCACCACAGCAGCTGGTGGGCGCTAACCCAACCTTCTCCAGCGGAATGCCGAACCAGCGAGCCAGCTGAGCGCGTTTTGGGTATCGCCCTGCCATCACCGTTTCGCCGTCCAACAGCAGTAGCGGAAGCCCTTCTGCTCCAGTTGTTTCGAGGAATGCTTTCGCTTTCTCGTTCTGAACAAAGCTCATGGGCTGCTGCGCCAGGTTGTAACGTTCAACCTGTACGCCACGTCCTTTCAGCCACTGCACATCCGCAGAGAAATCAACCAGAACTTGATCAACATCTGAACCACAAACGCCGGTACTGCAGCACATCGCAGGATCAAACACGGTTAACGTTTTCATCTTTAACACCTCACATCCGTAAAAACATATATGTACAGGCAAATTTTTTAGATACAAACAGCCTTACCACTGCCAGAGCAGTTTGCTGATGCCAGCTTACGGGCGATGGCCTGTACGTCGTCCTGTTGGCTTAACCAGGCCTGCTCAATCACCTGAGCGGCCCAGGAAGGAATATGCGGGGATAAGCGATAATGAACCCATTTCCCCTGTTTGCGATCCAGCAATAGTCCACTTTCCCGAAGCATTGCCAGATGGCGGGAGATCTTGGGCTGTGACTGTTCCAGCGCCGTACAGAGATCGCACACGCACAGCTCTCCCATCTCTCTGAGCAGCAACACAATGCCCAAGCGGGTTTCATCGGAGAGGTTTTTGAAGAGTTGTAGAGATGATAATTGTGGCATAAGTCCCCCCGGCTATTGTTTCGCAATATCTCGCTGTAACCGTACAGTGTCAAATTATATTTGAATTTCCATATATGAATAAAGCAAGACTTCTCACTAACCCTGTGAGGGTTATACCGTCGGTTACAGTAAGGAACTCAGCAAGGAGGCTTTAAGCTATTTCCCTTTGGATTCAGTAAACTGGAGAGTTTTAAGTATGAAGTGTCATGGAGCGGGCGAAGGGAATCGAACCCTCGTATAGAGCTTGGGAAGCTCTCGTTCTACCATTGAACTACGCCCGCTTTGGAGTGCGTAAGGCATTATAAACCTTACGCTCTTGTTGGCAAGGGACAGACCAGCTGACTGGCGATTAATTCACCGTCAGCACTTCGGTTTGCTGCCCTGCGGCGGCAGGTAACGCAGCGGGTCGATGGCCGTCGCACGGTAGCGAATCTGGAAGTGCAACCGCACCGAGGCCGCATCAGTACTGCCCATCGTGGCGATTTTCTGTCCCGCCTTCACACTTTGCCCGTTATTCACCAGCATCGTGTCGTTGTGAGCGTAGGCGGTAATGTAATCTTCACTGTGTTTGATCATAATGAGATTACCGTAGCCCCGCAGTTGGTTGCCCACGTAGACCACCTTCCCTGCCCCGGCGGCATAAACCGGCGTACCGCGGGCAGCGGAAATGTCGATCCCCTTATTCCCTCCATCCGCAGTGGAATAAGGCAGGATCACCTTACCGCTGGCAGGCCACTGCCAACAACGTTGCCCTACCGGTGGCCAGGACGATTGCGGCACGGAAGAAGACGGTCTCGCGGAGGCTGTTTTGGTAGACGACTTTTTAGTGGATTTCGATGAGGCCGTTTTCGAACCACCGAGCTTCAGCTTTTGCCCAACTTCAATGGTGTACGGCGGCGAAATGCCGTTCAGACGCGCAAGGTCTTTGACGCTGGTGCCTGTCGTGCGTGAAATACGGTAAAGGGTATCTCCCCGTTTGACGGTATAAACGGCGCCAGAATCAGACGATTTGCTCCCCGAGCAGCCCACGACAAGCAATCCCGCACAAAGCAGCATGGCAATACCCAGGCTATTTTTCTTCAGGCGTCCTGCGCTCAAAACCGTTCCTCGCAATATTCACAGACGCCATATGATAGCAGCCATAATCCGGATGCCAAATTTATTGAATCGGTAAGTCCCCTCATGGACCGCCTGATAAACGCTATCACCGCCACTTACCGTGTATCACAATGAGTTGATTAAACTCATAATGATACGCAAAGTGCTCATCGTCAAAGGTCGGATCCCTCTCCCGACAGACCATATTATTATCTCCGTCACACTTCCCTTCTCTCACGGCGCAACTTTGCGCTTCTGGCGTAATTCTTGCCTGATTTAACGGTTGTTCAGGAACCGAATTGTTAAATCAAGGGGACGTTTATGGATGCGCGGGAAGCAACCGCTACCGGAGAGTCATGCATGCGCGTGGATGCCATCGCTAAAGTGACCGGGCGGGCTCGATATACTGATGATTACATGATGGCGGGCATGTGTTATGCCAAATACGTTCGCAGTCCGATTGCCCACGGTTACGCCACCAGCATCAACTGTGATGAGGCGAAAAGCCTGCCCGGTGTACTGGCCGTGTTTACCTGGGAAGATGTACCGGATATTCCCTTCGCCACGGCAGGGCACGCCTGGACGCTGGATGAGAACAAACGTGACACCGCCGACCGTTTTCTGTTGACCCGCCACGTACGCCATCATGGCGATGCGGTCGCGATTGTTGTGGCAAGGGACGCGTTAACCGCAGAGAAAGCGGCCTTACTGGTGAATGTGGAATGGGAAAAACTCCCGGTGATCACCACGCCAGAAGCAGCTCTGGCGGATGATGCTGTCCCTATTCACCCAGGCGGTAATTTGCTCAATCGCAGTGAAATGACCACCGGGAATGTCCAGCAGGCCATTGATGCCGCTGATTACCAACTCCAGGGACATTACCAGACGCCGGTGATTCAACATTGCCATATGGAAAGCGTCACTTCATTGGCCTGGATGGAAGATGACTCGCGAATCTCCATCGTCTCCAGCACGCAGATCCCACACATCGTACGTCGGGTCGTGGGCCAGGCATTGGGCATTCCGTGGTCATGCGTGCGGGTTATCAAACCTTACGTCGGCGGCGGATTTGGAAACAAGCAGGATGTGCTGGAAGAACCCATGGCCGCTTTCCTGACGCGCAAACTGGGCGGTATTCCAGTGAAAGTCTCTCTCAGCCGTGAAGAATGTTTTCTCGCTTCCCGTACCCGCCATGCGTTCACGATGGATGGACAGATAGGGCTCAATCGCGACGGCACGTTGCAAGGCTATCGTCTGGATGTTCTGTCAAATACTGGCGCTTACGCCTCACACGGGCATTCCATCGCCTCGGCGGGCGGCAACAAAGTGGCCTACCTCTATCCCCGTAGCGCATACGCTTACCGTTCCACCACCTGCTATACCAATCTTCCTTCCGCTGGCGCGATGCGCGGCTACGGCGCGCCGCAGGTGATCTTTGCCGTAGAATCGATGCTGGATGACGCCGCAACGGCGCTGGGTCTCGATCCAGTCGAGGTTCGGTTGCGCAATGCGGCCTGCGAAGGCGACACGAACCCGATTACCGGCAAACGCATCTACAGCGCGGGGCTCCCGGAATGCCTGCAAAAAGGCCGCGCGCTGTTTGAGTGGGACGCCCGTCGCGCTGAATGTCTGCACCAGCAAGGCAACATCCGCCGGGGCGTCGGCGTCGCCTGTTTTAGTTATACCTCCAACACCTGGCCGGTCGGCGTGGAGATCGCTGGTGCCCGTCTGCTGATGAATCAGGACGGAACGATCAACGTGCAGAGCGGAGCCACGGAAATCGGTCAGGGGGCGGATACCGTTTTCTCACAGATGGTGGCGGAAACTCTCGGCGTACCGGTCAGCGATGTGCACGTTATTTCCACCCAGGATACCGACATTACCCCCTTCGACCCTGGCGCCTTCGCCTCTCGCCAAAGCTATGTCACCGCACCGGCACTGCGCAAGGCAGCACTTCAACTGCGCGATAAGATCCTTCTTCACGCTGCCGACATGCTGCATCAGTCCGTCATGAGCCTGACGCTGACGGCAGGCCACATCGTCCTTATCGATCGCCCGGACTCACCGTTGCTGTCCTTAAAAGAGCTAGCGATGGATGCGTTTTATCATCCGGAGCGCGGCGGTCAGTTGTCTGCGGAATGCTCGGTGAAAACCACCACTAACCCACCGGCGTTTGGCTGCACGTTTGTCGATCTGAGCGTCGATATCGCCCTGTGCAAGGTCACCATCAACCGCATCCTCAATGTCCACGATTCCGGCCATATTCTGAACCCTCAACTGGCGGAAGGTCAGGTGCATGGCGGGATGGGAATGGGCATTGGCTGGTCGCTGTTTGAAGAGATGATCATCGATGGGGAAAGTGGTCTGGTGCGTAACCCGAATCTCCTTGATTACAAAATGCCGACCATGCCTGACCTGCCGCAACTGGAGAGCGCATTCGTTGAAACGCAGGAGCCGCAGTCGGCGTATGGACATAAATCCCTCGGCGAGCCGCCCATTATTCCTGTTGCTGCCGCCATTCGTAACGCAGTGAAAATGGCCACAGGCGTTGCAATTGATACGTTGCCACTGACGCCAAAACGGTTATATGCGGAGTTCCACCAGGCTGGCTTGATTTGAGGATATGATCATGTTTGACTTTGCTTCTTATCATCGCGCTTCAGACATTGCCGGGGCTGTCAGCCTGCTGGCACGCTATCCGCAGGCGAAACTGCTCGCCGGCGGAACCGACGTACTGATCCAACTTCATCATCACAATGCGCGTTACCGTCATATCGTCGATATCCATGATCTGCCCGAATTACGAGGCATTACCCTGTCGAAGGAAGAAAGGCTGCGTATCGGTTCCGCCACCACCTTTAGCGAGATTATCGAGCATCCCGTCGCGCAACGACATCTGCCAGCCCTGTGTGCGGCAGCTACCTCCATCGCCGGACCGCAAATCCGTAATGTCGCGACCTACGGCGGGAATATCTGTAATGGCGCAACCAGCGCAGACTCGGCGACGCCAACGCTGATTTATGACGCCACGCTTGAGATCGCCTCGCCAAAAGGGGTGCGTTTTACCAGCATCAACGGTTTTCACACCGGCCCCGGAAAAGTCGCTCTCGAGCAAGATGAAATCCTTGTCGCCTTTCATTTTCCACCGCAGCCGAGGGCGCATACTGGCAGCGCGCATTTTAAATATGCCATGCGCGATGCGATGGACATCTCGACCATTGGTTGTGCGGCACGATGCCAACTGGATAACGGCGGTTTTAAAGAACTTCGTCTGGCATTCGGCGTTGCGGCTCCGACGCCAGTTCGCTGTCAGCATGCGGAGAGCGTGGCGCAAAATGCGCCATTGACCCACCAGACGCTGGACGCGATCGCCGAATCCGTTCTGCAGGACGTCGCCCCGCGATCTTCCTGGCGGGCAAGTAAGGAATTTCGTCTGCATCTCATCCAGACGATGACCCGGAAAGTGGTTACTGAAGCCGTTGTCGCGGCGGGAGGAAAGCTGCAATGAATGACACTAACCGAATCACGCTGGAATGCGTCATTAATGATCACCCTTTTCAGCTCAGCATCATGCCGGGGATGCCGCTCTCTGAACTCCTGCGCGAACAAGGGTTGCTGAGCGTCAAACAGGGATGCTGTGTCGGTGAATGCGGAGCCTGTACGGTGCTGGTTGACGGTACGGCCATCGACAGTTGCCTGTACCTTGCCGCGTGGGCAGCCGGAAAACAGATCCGTACCCTGGAAGGTGAATCGGCTGGCAGTCAGCTCTCGCGTGTTCAGATGGCTTATGCGACATCCGGTGCCGTGCAGTGTGGTTTTTGCACGCCGGGTCTGATTATGGCGACCACCGCATTGCTGGCAAAACCGCGTGAAAAACCATTAACCATTCTGGAGATCCGTCGTGGTCTGGCGGGGAATTTGTGCCGTTGCACCGGCTATCAGATGATTGTCGATACCGTCCAGCGCTGCACTGAGCCTGAATAATTAACACCGCATCCTTCAGGTTGCCTCCGGGTCAGTAGCGTTCACACACTCGCCCCCTGATGCAACCTGAACGCGGTTGTGCGTTGAGTTATGCGTTCAGCAGCTCGTACTTTTTAATTTTGCGATAAAGCGTGGCAATCCCAATGCCTAACTCATCCGCCACCTGTTTTTTGTTGGAGTGGCGAGATAGCGCTTCGCGAATCATCTGCTTTTCCATCTCTTCCAGCGCGGTTCCGCCGGTATCCTCAGACAGCAACTGCGCCGCATGAGCGACCGCTCCAACGGATTCCGGCGCTTTACCGTTGTTGATCAGATTTGGCGGTAAAAGCGTACTGTCGATCACCTCGCCTGAAGGGACCACGTTGACCAGATATTCCATCAGGTTGCTTAATTCACGCAGATTTCCCGGCCACTGATGGTGTCTGAGCAGGGTCACTACATCCGGTGCAATCCCCGGATAGACCAGCCCTAAACGGCGAGTATGCAGATGCAGGAAATAGTGCACCAGTAGCTCAATATCGTCCTGTCGTTCACGTAGCGGGGGCAGAGTCAGTGGGATGACGTTCAGTCGATAGAACAGATCTTCGCGGAATTTGCCTTCGGCGATAAACTGCCCGAGGTTCTGATTGGTAGCTGAAATAATGCGGATGTCGACCTGAACCGGACTGCTCGCGCCAAGCGGCAACACTTCCCTCGCTTCAATCGCCCTGAGCAATTTAGCCTGTAGCATCAAGGGCATATCGCCAATTTCATCGAGAAACAGCGTTCCACTGTTTGCCGCCTGAATCAGGCCCGTTTTCCCATTGGCGGAGGCGCCGGTGAATGCGCCTTTAACATAGCCAAACAGTTCACTTTCCAGCAACTGTTCCGGTATCGCCGCGCAGTTGATGGCGATAAACGGTTTATTGCGTCGATCGCTGAGTTTGTGAATGGCGCGCGCGACCACCTCTTTTCCGGTGCCGCTCTCCCCCACAATCATGACGCTGGACGGACTGGGGGCAATACGGCCGATCAGCCGCTTAAGCTGGCGCATAACCCGGCATTCACCCACCAGTTGTTCAATATGCGGTTCATCGGTGGCAATCGATACAGAGGAACTGGTATGCGACTGATGGAAGGCCATCAGGAATAACTGCCGTCCCTGCACATGATGCAACTGACCAATGATCAGTTCACTTTTATCATCCCAGGAGACGATATGCTGCATATGCCCGTGCGTGAAATTACTTTCAAACGTTAATGGCCGAAACCTGACCGACTTTCCCACCATATTATTCTGCACCGCACCAAGAATTTTTAACGCGGTTTGATTCGCGAACTGTACGCGGTTGTCTTCATCAATGACCAATACACCTTGATCCATATTCTCGATCATTGTCGAAAATATTTTACTGATGTTGTCACTCCCACTCTGATCTTCGAGAAGTTTTGAAACAAAAATAGTGGATATATGGCGAACATAGTCTGAAAACTCGCGCAGGTTGTCATTGATATGTTCCTGCTGTTCATGCGTTACGGCAATCAAACTGATCACTCCTACACAGCGGTCCTGCAGAATGACGGGGGTTCCCAGAAAAGCCTTCTCGCGACAGTTATCTTTGCTATCGCAGCCTTCACAGAGCGGGTCAAAGCGGGAATGCGTCACAACCTTTTCTTTTTTACTTTCCAGCACATAGCGCAACAGTCTGGAGTTACCGCTCAACGGGCGTCCGAGGTATTTCCCGTAAGCGCCGGTTCCCGCGACGCGGCAGAGGTTATCATCGACGATCTCAACTTCGAGTTGCAAAACGCTGGCAAGCATTCTGGCGAAACGCTGAATGGTAGGTTGAATCTGCATCAAAATGGACTGCGTTGTTGCAAGCACCATAGTCTTACCTTCCGGAATCACTTAAATGATTGATCATTGAAGACATTGATGGTTCGTAGAATATAAGGATACTAACTCAGACAAAATTTGCTTTGATAAAAACACAGGCTCTTTATCATTTTATAATGAAAATATGCAAGAGAAATCACATTTCTATATCAATATGAGAATCAGCGCAGTGAGTTTATCAAACTGACGGTATTTACTCTTCTTCCGGGTATTATTCTGTCAGTCAGTTCATTGACACATTGCGTTATTTATTAAGCCAAACGTTTTCGTATATTCATGACGAATTACAGATAGCTTTATTCTGTGATCAGTGCCACATATTGCCTGATGATTTCCTATTTATCCGCCGTCGGATTCATTTTGGCACGCTTATTGTTAGTCCCTGGTATATCGGTGATGCCGCTTGTCATTACCGCGAATAAGCCACCTTGCCGTCATTCCACTACCAGGACCTTACCATGAAAACTGTTAATGAGCTGATAAAGGATATCAATTCGCTGACCTCACACCTTCACGAGAAGGATTTTTTGCTTACGTGGGAACAGACGCCGGATGAACTGAAACAAGTCCTGGACGTCGCTGCTGCGCTGAAGATGCTGCGTGCCGAAAACATCGCGACCAAAGTCTTCAATAGTGGATTAGGGATTTCCGTTTTCCGCGATAACTCCACCCGTACCCGCTTTTCTTACGCGTCCGCCCTTAACCTGCTCGGCCTGGCTCAGCAGGATCTGGACGAAGGAAAATCACAAATCGCGCACGGCGAAACCGTCCGCGAAACGGCCAATATGATCTCCTTCTGCGCCGACGCCATTGGTATTCGCGACGACATGTATCTTGGTGCGGGCAACGCCTATATGCGTGAAGTCGGCGCCGCGCTGGATGACGGCTACAAACAGGGCGTGCTGCCGCAGCGTCCGGCGTTAGTTAACCTGCAATGCGATATCGACCATCCAACACAGGCAATGGCGGATCTGGCCTGGCTACGTGAACATTTTGGTTCGCTGGAAAACCTTAAGGGTAAAAAAATCGCCATGACCTGGGCCTACTCCCCCAGCTACGGCAAACCCCTCTCTGTGCCACAAGGCATTATCGGTCTGATGACCCGCTTCGGTATGGACGTCACCCTGGCGCATCCGGAAGGATATGACCTGATCCCGGACGTGATTGAAGTGGCGAAAAACAACGCGAACGCGTCCGGCGGCAGCTTCCGCCAGGTCACCAGCATGGAAGAAGCCTTCAAAGATGCCGACATCGTCTATCCGAAATCATGGGCGCCTTACAAAGTGATGGAAGAACGTACCGAACTTCTGCGCGCCAACGATCACGCGGCCCTGAAAGAGCTGGAAAGACAGTGTCTTGAGCAAAACGCAAAGCATAAAAACTGGCACTGCACTGAAGAAATGATGCAACTCACCCGCGACGGCGAAGCGCTGTATATGCACTGCCTGCCCGCGGATATCAGCGGCGTCTCCTGCAAAGAAGGGGAAGTCACCGACGCCGTATTCGAAAAATACCGCATCGCAACGTACAAAGAAGCCAGTTGGAAGCCCTACATCATCGCCGCGATGATCCTCTCCCGCAAATATCCGAAGCCTGGCGTACTGCTGGAGCAGTTGTTGAAAGAAGCGCAACCGCGCGTGAAATAACCCCCTGAGCCGACCTGCCGGTCGGCTCTCCTTTCCGGAGGCCAAAAGGATAGGATATGTCCGTTTTCTCACTGAAGATCGATATTGCCGATAACCGCTTTTACAACGGTGAAACATCGCCCCTTTTTTCGCAAAAACAGGCCAAAGTGGCTCGCCAGTTCCATCAAAAGATCGCGGGCTACCATCCAACGCCCCTCTGTGCGCTGGATGACCTCGCCCGACTATTTGGCGTGAAGAAAATCCTCGTCAAAGATGAGTCAAAACGCTTTGGACTGAACGCGTTCAAGATGCTCGGCGGGGCTTTTGCCATCGCCTGCCTGTTGTGTGAGAAATATCATCTTGATATTGAGACGCTCTCTTTCGAACAGCTCAAAAACGCCATCGGCGAAAAAATGACGTTTGCCACTACCACCGATGGTAACCACGGTCGCGGTATTGCCTGGGCGGCACAACAGCTCGGACAACATGCGGTGATTTACATGCCGAAAGGCTCAGCGCAAGAACGCGTGGACGCCATTCTCAACCTCGGCGCGGAGTGCATTGTCACCGACATGAACTATGACGATACCGTTCGTCTGACCATGCAGCACGCCCAACAAAACGGCTGGGAAGTGGTGCAGGACACCGCCTGGGAAGGTTACACCAAAATCCCCACCTGGATTATGCAGGGCTACGCCACGCTGGCCGATGAGGCCGTTGAGCAAATGCGCGCCCTGGACGTCACACCGACCCACGTGCTGTTACAGGCTGGCGTTGGCGCCATGGCGGGCGGCGTGCTGGGCTATCTGGTCGACGTCTATGGCCCGCAAAACCTGCACAGCATTATCGTCGAACCGGACAAAGCGGACTGCATTTATCGTTCCGGCGTGAAAGGCGACATCGTCAACGTTGGGGGAGATATGGCAACCATCATGGCCGGTCTGGCCTGTGGTGAACCTAACCCGCTCGGCTGGGAAATTCTGCGCAACTGCGCCACCCAATTTATCTCCTGCCAGGACAGCGTCGCCGCGCTGGGCATGCGCGTGCTGGGTAATCCTTTTGGCAGCGACCCACGGGTGATCTCCGGCGAGTCCGGCGCCGTAGGGTTGGGCGTTCTGGCTGCTGTCCATCATCACCCACAGCGCCAGGCCCTGATGGACAAACTGGCGTTAGATAAAGATGCCGTTGTGCTGGTCATCAGTACCGAAGGCGATACCGATGTGAAGCACTACCGGGAAGTGGTCTGGGAAGGCAAACATCCGGTCGCACTGTAACCCCCTATTGGAAAACGCTCCCCAGGAGATTCGGGAGCGAACACTGGAGAAAAGTCATGGCTAAGCACATTCCTTTTAAACTGATTCTTGAAAAAGCAAACGACTACAAAGAAGACATGACGCGTTTCCTGCGCGACATGGTCGCCATTCCCAGCGAAAGCTGCGATGAAAAACGGGTTATCCATCGCATCAAACAAGAAATGGAGAAAGTCGGTTTCGATAAAGTCGAGATCGACCCGATGGGCAACATTCTGGGATACATCGGCCATGGCCCGCGCCTGGTCGCGATGGACGCGCATATCGATACGGTCGGTATCGGCAACATCAACAACTGGAATTTTGATCCCTATGAAGGGATGGAGACCGATGAACTGATCGGTGGACGCGGCACGTCTGACCAGGAAGGCGGCATGGCGTCCATGGTTTACGCCGGGAAGATCATTAAAGATCTCGGTCTGGAAGATGAGTACACGCTGCTGGTCACCGGCACGGTACAGGAAGAGGACTGCGATGGTCTGTGCTGGCAGTACATCATTGAGCAATCCGGTATCCGTCCGGAGTTTGTTGTCAGTACCGAGCCGACTGATTGCCAGGTTTATCGTGGACAGCGCGGGCGCATGGAAATACGCATTGATGTGCAGGGAGTCAGTTGTCACGGTTCCGCCCCGGAACGCGGCGATAACGCCATTTTTAAAATGGGACCAATCCTCAACGAGTTACAGGAATTGTCACAACATCTGGCTTATGACGAATTCCTCGGTAAAGGGACCTTAACCGTTTCCGAAATCTTCTTCACCTCGCCAAGCCGCTGCGCCGTGGCGGACAGTTGCGCCGTCTCCATCGACCGTCGTCTGACCTGGGGTGAAACCTGGGAAGGCGCGCTGGAAGAGATTCGCGCCCTGCCGGCTGTAAAAAAAGCCAATGCGGTGGTCTCGATGTACAACTATGACCGCCCTTCCTGGACCGGGCTGGTTTACCCGACCGAATGCTACTTCCCAACCTGGAAAGTGGAAGAAGATCACTTCACCGTCAAAGCGCTGGTCAATGCCTATGAAGGTCTGTTCGGCAAAGCACCGGTGGTCGACAAGTGGACGTTCTCCACCAACGGCGTATCGATTATGGGACGTCACGGTATTCCGGTGATCGGTTTTGGTCCGGGTAAAGAACCCGAAGCCCACGCGCCAAACGAAAAAACCTGGAAATCACATCTGGTGACCTGCGCCGCGATGTACGCTGCCATTCCACTGTCCTGGCTGGCAACGAAATAACGATCCATCTGTCTCCCCCGGTTTACCGGGGGATTTCTGGAGTGTGCTATGCGCGTATTGATTAAAAATGGCATTGTCGTTAACGCCGACGGACAGGCTAAACAGGACCTGCTGATTGAGAACGGTATCGTTCGTCAACGGGATGCGGAGATTACGCCGCCCCCTTCGTGTGAAGTGATTGATGCTGCGGGATGTTACGTTTTTCCCGGCGGCGTGGATGTACATACGCATTTCAATATCGACACCGGCCTCGCCCGTAGCTGTGATGATTTTTTTACCGGCACCCGCGCCGCGGCGTGTGGCGGTACAACAACCATTATTGACCATATGGGATTTGGCCCGTCAGGCTGTCGCCTGCGCCATCAACTGGAAGTCTACCAGGGGTACGCCGCGCACAAAGCGGCGATCGACTACAGTTTCCATGGCGTCATTCAGCACGTCAATCATGCCATCCTCGACGAGATCCCGATGATGGTGGAAGAAGGCATCAGCAGCTTCAAGCTCTATCTGACCTACCAGTACAAACTCAACGATGATGAAACCTTGCAGGTGCTGCGCCGTTTGCACAAGTCCGGCGCGCTGACCACCGTCCACCCGGAAAACGACGCCGCCATCGCCAGTAAACGGGCCGAGTTCATTGCCGCTGGCTTAACGTCGCCACGCTATCACGCCCTGAGCAGACCGCTGGAATGTGAAGCCGAAGCCATCGCCCGGATGATTAACCTTGCGCAGTTAGCGGGAAACGCGCCGTTGTATATCGTCCACCTGTCCAATGGCCTGGGACTGGACTATTTACGCCTGGCGAAAGCGAATCATCAGCCCGTGTGGATAGAGACCTGTCCGCAATATCTGCTGCTGGATGAACGCCGTTATGACGGGGAAGACGGCCTGAACTTCATTCTCAGCCCGCCGTTACGCAATGTACGCGAGCAGGACAAGCTCTGGTGCGGCATCAGTGACGGCGCCATTGACGTGGTGGCGACTGACCACTGCACCTTCTCAATGGCGCAGCGCCAGCAGATCTCAGGCGGCGATTTCAGCCGCTGCCCGAATGGTTTGCCCGGCGTGGAAAACCGCCTGCAACTGCTCTTTTCTGAAGGTGTGATGAGCGGGCGAATTACCCCTGAACGCTTTGTCGCGTTAACCAGCGCGACACCTGCCAGGCTGTTCGGCGTGTGGCCGCAGAAGGGGCAACTGGCACCTGGCGCTGATGGCGATGTGGTGATTATCGATCCCCGCCAGAGCCAGACGATCCATCATGCTCACCTGCACGATAACGCTGATTATTCGCCCTGGGAGGGGTTCCGCTGTCAGGGTGCGATTGTCAGAACGCTGTCGCGTGGCGAAACGATCTTCTGCGATGGCGTCTTTACAGGGAAAGCAGGCCGGGGCCGCTTCTTACGACGTAAGCCGTTTACCCCGCCCGGCGTGGGTGAAACAGATAACTGTGTATGATAAGTGAGGAAAAATGAGGAAGAAAATTGTTCTCGCGCTGGGTGGTAACGCGTTGGGTGAGGATCTGGCCGGACAGATGCAGGCCGTCAAAATCACCGCGCAGGCCATTGTGGATCTCATTGCGCAGGGTCATGAGGTTATCGTGACTCATGGTAACGGGCCGCAGGTGGGTATGATCAACCAGGCATTCGAAGCCGCGGCAAAAACAGAGGCGCACTCGCCAATGCTGCCGATGTCCGTCTGCGTGGCATTGAGCCAGGGCTATATCGGTTACGATCTGCAAAACGCGCTGCGCGAAGAATTGCTCTCACGCGGGATGCACAAACCTGTCGCCACACTGGTGACGCAGGTAGAAGTCGACGCCCACGATCCTGCGTTTCTGAACCCCACCAAACCCATCGGTTCATTCTTCACACAGCAGGAAGCGGAACAGCTGGAAAAACAAGGTTATACGCTTAGAGAAGATGCCGGACGTGGTTATCGTCGTGTCGTGGCCTCGCCTAAGCCGGTGGACATCATTGAGAAAGAAACCGTTAAGGCGCTGGTTGAGGCCGGACAGGTGGTTATTACCGTGGGCGGAGGCGGTATTCCGGTGATTCGCGAAGGCAACCATCTGCGGGGGGCCAGCGCGGTGATCGATAAGGACTGGGCCAGTGCCCGCCTGGCAGAGATGATCGACGCGGATATGCTCATCATCCTGACGGCGGTCGAAAAAGTGGCTATTAACTTCGGTAAAGAAAATGAGCAATGGCTGGATCGCCTGTCGTTGAGCGATGCGGAACGCTTTATCAGCGAAGGGCATTTCGCTAAAGGTTCTATGTTGCCGAAAGTGGAGGCCGCAGCGTCGTTCGCCCGCTCCCGCCCCGGTCGGGAAGCCCTGATCACGGTGCTCAGTAAAGCGAAAGAAGGGATTGAGGGAAAAACCGGAACGGTTATCTGCCAGTAATATGATGCGTTTTATTCGCCGGGGGCGCTTTGCGTACCCGGCCTGGCGCCTCCCAGGCCGGATAAACATAGCGCCATGTGGCCATTCGCATTACGCCACTTCAAGCACCTCATTTGTTGACTTCACTCCCTGATGCATCAGCATCATGAGCGCTTCCAGCACTCCGCCGCCTATCGCTCTCGCTTTATCAGAGACGCTGGTAAAATCCGCCGTCTCGCCGCGCGGGTCGATATCGCCGATTTTAAAACCGCCCACCACCGCCAGCCCGTCACTTAACAGGCCGCGCACCATCCCCGACAGCGGCGCCTTGATTTCGTTTTCGCCAATCCAGGCAATCACCTCGCCCTCTTCTACCAGATCGCCTAATTTCACTCTGGCGCGCATGATGCCTGCGGCGGGTGCACGAATCACCCGTCGTGCGGTATGCCCCATGATATTGCCGGGTATCCCGGTATTTTCCTGTGCACAACCGGCGTAAATCACCTGCCCCAGCCAGTGTCCACGATTTGTTTCAATCACCGCATGGCAGTCTTCACCCGCAGTAAATCCAGGTCCCAACGCAATGGTCACGGGAGCCATATCTTTTCGCGTACCCAGATTTTGTTTTGCCAGAATCGCATCCACCACGCAGACGGGTTTCAGTGCGTCAATCAGCGAACCGGCAGGATCGACCAGAATCGGGATAAAACCACGCTCGGCTAACGCCGCCGCTTCTGCTGACGAGGTGGCCAGTCTTGCCGTCACGCCTTCCACGATCATTTCACCATCAAAGACGGCCTGCGCGAACGCAACGCTGCGGCGAATGACGGTCGGTTTCTCCACTTCCAGCATGATCACTTTGAAACCGGCATGGAACAATCGCAGCGCCACGCCGCTGGCGATATCTCCCGCGCCACGAATCACCACCCGCTGATGGCCGGACGGATGCGCGGTGCGCATCATCAGTCCACCAGGCGCATTATTTTTAACCTGTAAGATCTCCGCCAACACGCTGACCGCAATCTCCTGCGGCGTTTCAGCACCAATGTTGTAACCCACCGGCGCATGCAGGCGGGCAATGTGCTCTTCACCGACGCCCTTCTCCCGTAACTGACGCATAAACAACTGCACTTTACGACGGCTTGCCAGCAAGCCCAGCCACGCGACGGGTTGCTCGATCAATTTGTCCAGCGCTTCCCGATCCTGATTGTTCGTCGCGATAAGCACAAAGTTGTCCGGACGGATCTCCAGCGCATCCACTGCCGCGGTAAAAGAATCGGCATGTAACAACTGTACCGAGGGAGGAAAAGCGTCCGGGTTAACGCTTTCGCGATAAACATCCGCTACGGCAATATCAAACCCTAACAGCGCTGCCCCCTGGGCAATCGCCCGGTTGACATGCCCGCCGCCGATTAACACCAGTCGCGGGCGCAGGCCGTGCACGCTAATAAAAACCGACATCGTGCCGCCGCAGTCCGAGCCAACGGCATCAGCGCCGTTGCGGGCCATCCGGCCATGAAACATACGCGGCTTTCTTTCCTGTAACGCCAGCAGCGCTTCGTCGATCACCTTGCGCTCCACCATGCCTCCGCCGATAGTCCCGACGATAGACCCATCCTGATGTACCAGCATCTGTGCCGAATGGCGGGGCGTGGACCCCCGGCTATCGACAATCTGCGCCAGCGCAAATGGGCGGTTTTGCTCTTCAAGTTTTGCAGCCTCTGTGAAAATATTCATACAGACCTCAATGGATATCTTTTCAGGAACCCGGTGTTCCCGGCGTCGCTATCTCACAAATCTGCGCGTGATTGCAGGCGTTTCCTGTGCATTCCCCAGCCAGATAGCCTGCACATCACCGTCTGACAACAGTTGGATGAGCTCGCGTTCATCAATGGCATTCTCAGATTGAGAAAAACGATTGAGAAACCAGACGCGTCGACTGGCTGGCGGGGCATTTTTGAATGCTCCCTGTGGATGCTGAACCAGGCGAACCAGCGCCTTCAGCGATAAGGGGGATCCCTCCGTCAGGCCTGTCATCCCGGCGAACGGCGACCAGCGATGCACCTGCTTTGCCCCCACGCGTTTCCCCAGCAGGTGTCCACCCATCACGGCAATCACGCAGCAACTGCTTTCAGGTATGCAAGGTTCGTGCTCATCTGGCGCTTTAAGCGGCATTCCGCGTGCGCCGTCTGCCTCGACGAGAACCACGTCACATTCCGATCGTCTGGCTAAGGCATCGATGGCGTCGGGTGAGAAACCACGTGCTTTTCCCAATGGCGCTTTCCACGACCGAAAGCAGGTGATGATGGGTTGCATTAACACGTGATACGGCAACCCGGCGGGCTCCCGACAGAAAAGGGTCGGCCAGGAGTGGTCAGGCAGAAACATATGCGTCGTCGTGGTGATGAATACCCGTCGACCTGATAACTGAAAGAGATGAGCGAGCCAGAAAAGCGTACTGGTTTTCCCACCCGCACCGACAATTGAAATAACCGTTGGCCGTTTCTGTGCACCTAAATCAAAGAATAAAGAAGCATGCCCCGGTATACTCATAAGCCTCTCTGAAGTGACATAACATCTAATAGACATTATGGAATCGCCATGCCTGTCGTCGACTGTATAATTACTGCTGCTGGGTTATCATCCAGAATGGGAAAATGGAAAATGATGTTACCCTGGCACGCAGGAACAATTCTTGATGCAAGTATCAAAAACGCGCTGCAATTTTGTAACCGGGTGATATTAGTTTCCGGTTACCGCGCCACGGAGATACATAATCGCTATGCGAATCAGCCTAATATTATTATTACGTACAATCCGGATTATGCTCAGGGTTTATTTACGTCAATTAAGGTTGGCGCTGCCGCCGTGAACAGCGGGCACTGCTTCATCACGCACGGTGACATGCCTGAACTGAATAACGATATTTTCCTTAAAATCTGGGCGTTACGTAACGATAACGCACTTATCCCATGCTATCATGGCCAGCCCGGCCATCCTGTATTACTTTCCAAAAAATGCCTGTTGCAGGCCATCTCACAACCGGATGTCAGCAATATGCGTCAGGCATTGCTGCGCGGAAAACATAATCTTATTGAAATAAACGATGCCCGAATCACTCTGGATATTGATACACCAGAGGATTTTATCAATGCGCAGAATCGACACAGATAAATAGGAAATACGGAGTTAAACGATTGCGTTCAAATATTTCCCGATTCATTTTTCACTTATCATAATGATAAGCGATCGCCATTTTTGAGAAAACAGAATGCGATGATGAAATACCTTATCGCCATACCTCTCCCGGCTGATTTTCATTCTCATTTAGCGTTTGTGAGATATTTCACAAAGCAGACTTAAGATTAGAAGCGCCTCACAAAATTATATTTTTATGGCTCTGCTTTGTGAGTAGTGGTGCGAATGTTGCTCTATTTCTCCAAACCGCCGGCTTTATCAGTCCCGGTCAACCAATGACATCTATGAACACGCGCACCTTCCGGTTGTCTTGCCACGACCTGAAGAAAGCCGAGTAAAGCTAAGGAGAGGGGTATGGGGGATATAATGCGTCCGATTCCGTTTGAGGAACTTTTGACGCGCCTATTTGATGAATATCAGCAGCAGCGCTCGATCTTTGGTATTCCTGAGCAGCAGTTCTATTCACCGGAAAAAGGCAAATCGATAAGCGTATTTGGTGAAACCTGTGCCACCCCCGTCGGCCCCGCCGCCGGCCCGCACACCCAGCTCGCACAAAATATCATCACCTCCTGGCTGACTGGCGGTCGGTTTATTGAACTCAAAACAGTGCAAATTCTCGATCGGCTCGAACTGGAAAAACCCTGTATTGATGCGGAAGATGAGTGCTTCAATACCGAATGGTCGACGGAATTTACCCTGCTGAAAGCATGGGATGAGTATCTTAAAGCCTGGTTCGCCCTGCATTTACTGGAGCAACTGCTGCAACCTTCAGGTAGCGATACCGGTAAATCGTTCATTTTTAATATGAGCGTCGGCTATAACCTCGACGGCATCAAGCAACCGCCCATGCAGGCGTTCATCGACAACATGATGGACGCATCCGCGCACCCTAAATTTGTGCAGTACCGCGACACGCTACAGCGATGGCTGCACGATGAAACATTCCTCGCGCGCCACGGGTTGAACGCACATCGGGAACGTCTACAGGCGCTGCCGGGACGCATTCCCACAAAACTGGTGCAGGGCGTCACGCTGTCCACGATGCACGGCTGCCCACCGCACGAAATCGAAGCCATCTGCCGCTATATGCTGGAAGAAAAAGGGCTGAATACCTTTGTGAAGCTGAATCCGACGCTGCTGGGCTATTCACGCGTACGTGAAATTCTGGACAGCTGTGGCTTCGGTTATATCGGCTTAAAAGAAGAGTCATTTGAGCACGATCTGAAGCTCACCCAGGCGCTGGAAATGTTGCAGCGCCTGATGGCGCTGGCAAAAGAAAAGTCGCTGGGTTTTGGCGTAAAACTCACCAACACCCTGGGCACCGTCAATAACAAAGGTGCGCTTCCCGGCGAAGAGATGTATATGTCTGGCCGGGCGCTGTTCCCGCTCTCAATCAACGTGGCGGCAGTGCTTTCCCGGGCCTTCGACGGCCAATTGCCCATCTCCTATTCCGGCGGCGCCAGCCAGTTGACCATCCGCGATATCTTTGACACCGGCATTCGTCCGATCACCATGGCGACCGACCTGTTAAAGCCAGGCGGTTACCTGCGACTCAGCGCCTGTATGCGTGAGCTGGAGTCTTCAGATGCGTGGGGAATGGAGCATGTCGATGTCGAACGACTGAATCGACTGGCGGAAGAGGCCGTCACGATGGCCTATACCCAAAAACACTGGAAACCTGAAGAGCGCATTGACGTGGCCGGCGGCTTGCCGCTGACCGACTGCTACGTCGCCCCGTGTATTACGGCCTGCGCCATCAAACAGGACATTCCGGAGTATATTCGCCTGCTGGGCGAGCAGCGTTATGCCGACGCGCTGGAACTGATTTATCAGCGAAACGCCCTCCCGGCAATCACCGGTCATATCTGCGATCATCAGTGTCAGTACAACTGTACCCGTCTGGACTATGACAGCGCTTTGAACATCCGTGAACTGAAAAAAGTGGCGCTGGAAAAGGGGTGGGATGAATACAAACAGCGCTGGCACAAACCCGCAGGCTCAGGCTCACGTCATCCGGTTGCAGTCATCGGTGCGGGTCCGGCCGGGCTTGCGGCCGGTTACTTCCTTGCCCGGGCAGGACACCCGGTGACGCTATTTGAACGCGAAGCCAACGCGGGCGGCGTGGTGAAAAATATCATTCCTCAGTTCCGTATTCCGGCAGAACTCATCCAGCACGATATCGATTTTGTCGCCGATCACGGCGTGAAGTTCGAATATGGCTGTGCGCCAGATCTGACCGTACAGAGCCTGAAAGAAAAGGGGTTCCACTACGTTCTGATCGCAACCGGTACGGATAAAAACAGCGGCGTGAAGCTCGACGGCGATAACCCCAACATCTGGAAATCGCTTCCCTTCCTGCGTGAATACAATCAGGGAACTGCGTTGACGCTCGGTAAGCATGTGGCGATCGTCGGCGCGGGCAACACGGCGATGGACTGTGCCCGTGCGGCACTGCGCGTGCCGGGTGTGGAGAAAGTCACCGTGGTCTACCGCCGTTCGTTGCAGGAGATGCCCGCCTGGCGTGAAGAGTATGAAGAAGCCCTGCACGATGGGGTTGAGTTCCGTTTTCTCAACAACCCTGAACGTTTTGATGCGGATGGTACACTCACCCTGCGCGTCATGACGCTCGGAGAGCCGGATGAGAAAGGACGGCGCCGCCCGGTTGAAACCGACGAAACGCTGACGCTGTACATCGATAGTCTGATTACCGCCATTGGTGAACAGCAGGATACCGAAGCACTGAATGCAATGGGTGTTCCGCTTGACAGCAAAGGCTGGCCAGAGGTGAATCACAACGGCGAAACCCGCCTCACCGACGTGTTCATGATTGGCGACGTCCAGCGTGGTCCATCATCCATTGTTGCCGCCATCGGCTCTGCGCGTCGGGCCACGGATACCATCCTCTGGCGGGAAAATATCCGCTCCCACCATGGCGATAAACGCTGGAATAACGTCAGCCCCGCTGAAATCTATCAGCGTAAAGGCGAGATCGCGGTCGCGAAGGTCGATAAAGATGACCGTGACGCCTTTGTCGCCCAGGAAGCGGCCCGCTGCCTTGAATGCAACTATGTCTGCAGCAAATGCGTGGATGTCTGTCCGAATCGCGCCAATGTGTCAATTCCTGTGCCGGGATTCCAGAATCGCTTCCAGACGCTACATCTGGATGCTTACTGCAACGAATGCGGTAACTGCGCTCAATTCTGTCCGTGGCAGGGCAAGCCGTATAAAGACAAAGTCACGCTCTTTAGCCTGCCACAGGATTTCGACAACAGCAGTAACCCGGGTTTCCTGGTGGAAGACGATCGGGTCAGGGTCCGGCTGAATGACCAAAGCTGGGTATTAAACATCAGCCATGATGGGCAGTTCGCCAGCATCCCGCCGGAACTGGATGACATGTGCCGCGTCATTAGCTATGTCCACCAGCATCACCATTACCTGTTAGGCCGCGTGGAGGTGTAATCATGTTGATTCTGAAAAATGTCACCGCCGTACAACTTCATCCGGCCAACGTGCGTGAAGGGGTGGATATTGCAATCGACAAAGACGTTATTGTTGAGGTGGGTGACGCCCTGACGCAGCGCTATCCGCAAGCGCAATGGAAAGAGATGCATGGGCGAATCGTGATGCCAGGCCTGGTCTGTGCGCATAACCACTTCTACTCCGGTTTATCGCGCGGGATCCAGGCCAATATCGCCCCCAGCCCGGACTTTATCTCAACGTTGAAAAACCTGTGGTGGCGCCTGGACCGGGCGCTGGACGAAGAGTCGCTCTACTACAGCGGACTAATTTGCTCGCTGGAGGCGATTAAGAGCGGATGCTCTGCGGTTATCGATCACCATGCTTCACCAGGCTACATCCAGGGCTCGCTCTCTACGCTGCGTTCAGCCTTTTTAAAAGTCGGTCTGCGAGCAATGACCTGCTTTGAAACCACCGACCGTAACGAAGGTATCAAAGAGCTACAGGCAGGCGTCGAAGAGAATATTCGCTTCGCCCGTCAGATAGACCATGCGCGAGAGAGCGGTAGCGAGCCGTACCTGGTGGAAGCGCACATTGGCGCGCATGCCCCCTTTACCGTACCCGACGCTGGTCTGGAAATGCTACGCGAGGCCATCAACGCCACCGGGCGCGGGCTGCATATTCATGCGGCAGAGGACAGCTACGATGTCTCACACAGCCATCATCTGTACGGTAAAGACCTGCTGGTCAGGTTGGCGGAATATGGGCTCATCGACCGTAAAACGCTGGTCGCACACGGCCTGTACCTGTCTGCGGAAGATATCGCCCTGCTGAATCAGCAAGATGCCTTCCTGGTACACAATGCCCGCTCCAACATGAACAACCATGTGGGCTATAACCACCACCTTACCCATATTCGCAATCTGGCGCTGGGGACGGACGGTATCGGCTCCGACATGCTTGAAGAGATGAAATTTGCCTTCTTCAAACATCGCGACGCGGGCGGTCCTCTGTGGCCTGACAGCTTTGCGAAAGCACTGGCGAACGGCAACGAACTGTTGCACCGCAACTTCGGAGAAAAATTTGGCCAACTGGAAGCCGGTTATAAAGCTGATTTAACCCTTCTCGACTATTCGTCGCCGACGCCGCTGATCGCTGAAAACGTTGCCGGGCATATCGCTTTCGGTCTCGGTTCAGGCAGCGTGCACAGCGTGATGGTGAATGGCGTGATGGTGTATGAAGACCGTCAGTTTACTTTCGATACCGATTCCATTTATGCGCAGGCCCGAAAAGCCGCCGCCAACATGTGGCGGCGAATGGATGCGCTGGCATAGCCCATACCCTCTCCTGAACGGGAGAGGGAGTGATGAGGAATGATGATGATTGAACAATTTTTCAGGCCCGACTCCGTTGACCAGGCGCTGGAACTCAAGCGCCGCTATCAGGAGGACGCCGTCTGGTTTGCCGGGGGCAGCAAACTTAACGCCACGCCAACGCGTACCGATAAGCGGATTGCCATTTCATTGCAGGATCTGGAACTGGAGTGGATCGACTGGGACAATGGCGCATTGCGTATCGGGGCGATGACTCGCCTGCAACCGTTGCATGACGCCCGCTATCTCCCGGCGGCACTGCGTGAGGCGATAGGCTTTATCTACTCCCGCCATCTTCGCAACCAGTCGACCCTCGGCGGCGAGATTGCCGCGCAACAGCAAGAGTCCGTGTTACTCCCCGTCCTGCTGGCGCTGGACGCCCAGTTGGTGTGTGGTGATAGCGAAACTCTGTCGCTGGAAAGCTATCTCGCCGATCCACGCGATCGCCTGCTCACCGAAATTATCATTAAAGATCCCTTCCGCCCTTGCGCCACGCGCAAAGTGAGCCGTTCACAGGCCGGATTAACCGTCGTGACAGCGGCGGTCGCGTTGACTGAACACGGTGGCATGTGCATCGCGCTGGACGGCGTGGCGGACAAAGCACTGCGCCTGCGTGACGTGGAAACACAAACGCGAGAAGGTACGGAACTGGAACAGGCGGTCGCAAACGCCCTGTTCCCACAGGATGATATTCGGGGCAGCGCGGCCTATAAGCGCTATATCACCGGCGTGGTTGTCGCCGATCTGTATGCCGACTGTCTGATGGCCGGGGAGGACGTTGTATGATGATTCACTTCACATTGAACGGCATGGCCCGTGAAATGAAGATTAACCCGGGCGAAAACGTACAGAAGCTGCTGTTTAGCCTCGGCATGCACTCCGTGCGCAACAGTGATGACGGATTCGGTTTCGCCGGTTCGGACGCGATTCTCTACAACGGTCGCATCGTCAATGCCTCATTACTGATTGCCGCGCAGTTGGATCACGCGGAGATTCGCACCAGCGAATCACTCGGTCAATGGAATGCGTTGAGCCTGGTACAACAGGCGATGGTGGATGTCGGCGTCGTGCAGTCCGGTTATAACGATCCGGCGGCCGCATTGATCATCACCGATCTGCTGGAACGAATCGCGAATCCTACCCGTGAAGAGATTGACGATGCGTTGTCCGGCCTGTTCAGTCGTGATGCGGGCTGGCAGCAATATTATCAGGTGATCGAACTGGCGGTGGCGCGTAAAAACGATCCGCAAGCCCGTATGACTGTCGCCCCCACTTTCCGCGACGATCTCGCGGTGATTGGTAAACCCTGGCCAAAAACCGATGCGGCCAAAATGGTCCAGGCCAAACCCTGCTATGTGGAAGACCGTATCACCCCAGACGCCTGCGTAATTAAAATGCTGCGCAGTCCGCACGCCCATGCGTTGATCACTCATCTCGACGTCAGTAAAGCCGAAGCATTGCCCGGCGTGGTTCACGTGATCACCCACCGCAACTGCCCGGACATCTATTATACGCCCGGCGGGCAGAGCGCGCCGGAACCCTCCCCGCTTGACCGCCGCATGTTCGGCAAAAAAATGCGCCATGTCGGCGATCGTGTTGCCGCCGTGGTTGCAGAGAGCGAAGAGATTGCGCTGGCCGCGCTCGAACTCATTGATGTGAAATATGATGTGCTTAAGCCGGTATTGTCGATAGACGAAGCCATGGCAGACGATGCACCCGTCGTACACGATGAACCGGTAGTGTACGTTGCAGGCGCGCCACAGACACTGGAAGAAGATAACCGCCATGCCGCCCAACGTGGCGAGCACATGGTCATCAACTTCCCGATAGGTTCACGCCCGCGGAAAAATATCGCCGCCAGCATTCATGGTCATATCGGCGATATGGAGAAAGGGTTTGCCGAAGCGGATGTGATCATCGAGCGCACTTATCACTCCACACAGGCGCAGCAGTGTCCGGCAGAGCCTCACATCTGTTTTACGCGCATGGACGGCGATCGCCTGATCATTCACGCCTCAACTCAGGTACCGTGGCACCTTCGCCGCCAGGTTGCCCGTCTCGTTGGCATGAAGCAGCACAAAGTCCACGTCATTAAGGAACGCGTCGGCGGCGGCTTTGGTTCTAAACAGGACATCCTGCTGGAAGAAGTCTGCGCATGGGCGACCTGCGTGACCGGACGCCCGGTCTATTTCCGCTATACCCGTGAAGAGGAGTTTATTGCCAACACCTCCCGTCACGTTGCAAAAGTCACGGTCAAACTTGGCGCGAAGAAAGATGGTCGCCTGACGGCGGTCAAAATGGACTTCCGCGCCAATACTGGCCCATATGGCAACCATTCGTTGACGGTGCCGAGCAACGGCCCGGCGCTCTCGTTACCGCTGTACCCTTGCGACAACGTCGATTTTCAGGTCACCACCTACTACAGCAATATCTGTCCGACGGGGGCGTATCAGGGCTATGGCGCACCGAAAGGTACCTTTGCGATGACGATGGCGTTAGCCGAACTTGCCGAACAACTGCACATTGATCAACTGGAGATCATCGAACGCAATCGGGTTCACGAGGGACAGGAACTGAAAATTCTCGGCGCGATCGGTGAAGGGAAAGCGCCAACCTCCGTTCCTTCCGCCGCCAGTTGCGCACTGGAAGCGATCCTGCGTCAGGGACGGAAGATGATCGACTGGTCGTCGCCCAAACCACAGGACGGTGACTGGCGTACCGGTCGCGGGGTCGCCATTATTATGCAGAAATCAGGGATCCCGGACATCGATCAGGCGAACTGCATGATCAAACTGGAGTCCGATGGCACTTTCATCGTCCACTCCGGCGGCGCAGATATTGGCACCGGGCTGGATACGGTTGTCACTAAACTGACGGCGGAAGTGCTGCACTGTGCGCCAGAGGAAGTGCATGTCATTTCCGGCGATACTGACCATGCACTCTTCGACAAAGGCGCTTACGCCTCATCCGGCACCTGCTTCTCGGGGAACGCGGCGCGTAAGGCAGCAGAAAACCTGCGTGAGAAAATCCTCTTTCATGGGGCGCAGATGCTGGGTGAACCCGTTGCTGACGTTCAACTGGTAGCACCTGGCGTTGTACGCGGCAAGCAGGGCGAAGTGAGTTACGCTGAGATCGCGCACAAAGCGGAGACGGGAACTGGTTTTGGCACGCTGGTCGCCACGGCCAGTTACATCACCGCAGACTTCGCATTTCCGTATGGGGCGAACTTCGCCGAAGTCGCGGTGAATACCCGAACCGGCGAAATCCGTCTCGACAAGTTCTACGCACTGCTGGACTGTGGCACACCGGTCAACCCGGAACTCGCACTCGGGCAAATCTACGGGGCGTCAATGCGGGCCATTGGCCATAGTCTGAGCGAAGAGATCCTCTATGATGCCGAAGGCCATCCGCTGACCCGCGATCTGCGCAGTTACGGTGCGCCAAAAATTGGCGACATCCCTCGGGATTTTCGTGCCGTTCTGGTGCCAAGCGACGATAAGGTTGGCCCCTTTGGTGCCAAATCGATCTCTGAAATTGGCGTTAACGGCGCGGCACCGGCCATTGCCACCGCTATTCATGATGCCTGTGGCGTATGGTTACGCGAATGGCATTTCACACCGGAGAAAATACTGACCGCGCTGGAAAAAATGTAACAACGTGGGCCGCTCAGGCGGCCCGCTCACATGACTCAATAACGATTAAATGCCGTCTGCGGAAATGAGATAAGCCGTTCTCAGGGCAACCTGCGCCTCAAATTCGCAGAATTTAATTCTGCTGATTCAGATGATCAAATTTACTTATTAAGGAGTGAAGGGATGTCTGATATATCACGTGCAGGCTCAGATCTGATTTACGAACTGGAGGATCGCCCTCCCTTTCATCAGTCTATTATCGGCGCGATCACCCACCTGCTGGCCATCTTTGTCCCCATGGTCACGCCCGCATTAATTGTTGGCACCGCGCTACAGCTCTCAACGGAAACCACCGCCTATCTGGTCTCAATGGCGATGATTGCATCTGGCATCGGCACCTGGCTGCAGGTCAATCGCTATGGCATGGTCGGTTCCGGCTTACTCTCGATTCAGTCGGTCAACTTTTCGTTTGTCACGGTAATGATTGCACTGGGCAGCGGGATGAAAAACGATGGATTCCACGAAGAGTTGATCATGTCATCGCTGCTTGGCGTTTCATTTGTCGGGGCATTTCTGGTGGTGGGATCGTCTTTCATTTTGCCTTACTTGCGCAGGGTCATCACGCCGACCGTCAGCGGAATTGTGGTGCTGATGATTGGCCTGAGCCTGATTAAAGTCGGGATTATCGATTTTGGCGGCGGCTTTGCGGCGAAAAGCAGCGGCACCTACGGAAATTACGAGAATATCGGCGTCGGGTTGCTGGTGCTGATCGTGGTGATCGGTTTTAACTGCTGCCGCAGTCCGTTACTGAGAATGGGCGGCATCGCGATCGGGCTGTGCGTGGGTTATATCGTCTCTTTGTGCCTGGGCATGGTGGATTTCAGCAGTATGCGCAATCTGCCGTGGGTCACCATCCCGACCCCTTTTAAGTACGGTTTCCAGTTCAACTTTCATCACTTTCTGGTGGTGGGGACCATTTATCTGCTCAGCGTGCTGGAAGCCGTCGGCGACATTACCGCGACCGCGATGGTGTCCAGACGCCCCATTCAGGGAGATGAATACCAGTCACGCCTGAAGGGTGGAGTACTGGCCGATGGGCTGGTCTCCGTTATTGCCTCTGCGGTGGGTTCACTGCCATTGACGACCTTTGCGCAAAACAACGGCGTTATCCAGATGACCGGCGTCGCCTCTCGCTATATCGGCCGCACCATCGCCGTCATGCTGGTGCTGCTTGGACTGTTTCCCATGATTGGCGGCTTCTTTACCACTATTCCTTCGGCGGTGCTGGGGGGCGCGATGACGCTAATGTTCTCGATGATCGCAATCGCCGGGATCCGCATCATCATCACGAACGGGCTTAAGCGCCGTGAAACGCTGATTGTTGCCACCTCGTTGGGACTGGGGCTGGGCGTCTCCTATGACCCGGAAATATTCAAAATCCTGCCGGCCTCAATTTATGTGTTGGTGGAAAACCCCATCTGCGCGGGCGGTCTGACCGCCATTCTACTGAATATCATTCTCCCAGGAGGCTACCGGCCTGAAGAAGTGCTGCCGGGCATCGTCTCCCCGGAGGAAACGGATTAACGGTAAAGGAGTTTACGATGTCTGGAGAACACACGTTGAAAGCGGTACGCGGCAGCTTTATTGATGTCATCCGCACCGTTGAAAACCCGGAAGAGATCGCCTCAGCGCTGCGATTTTTGGAAGACGGATTGCTGCTGATTCGCCAGGGAAAAGTCGAATGGTTTGGTGAGTGGGAAGCAGGAAAACAGCGGATCCCTGACGCCATCCGTGTCCGTGACTATCGCGGAAAACTGGTCGTGCCGGGATTCGTTGATACGCATATCCATTACCCCCAGAGTGAAATGGTCGGTGCCTATGGCGAGCAGTTGCTGGAATGGCTGAATAAGCACACCTTCCCGACCGAAAGACGCTATGAGGATCTGGAATACGCACGCGAGATGTCAGCTTTTTTCATCAAGCAACTGTTGCGTAACGGCACCACCAGCGCGCTGGTTTTTGGCACGGTGCATCCGCAGTCCGTGGATGCGCTATTTGAAGCCGCCAGCCATATCAATATGCGCATGATCGCCGGCAAAGTGATGATGGATCGTAACGCGCCGGATTACCTTCTGGACGACGCCGAGAGCAGCTACCTGCAAAGTAAGGCGTTGATTGAGCGCTGGCATAAAAATGGCCGCCTGCTGTATGCCATCACGCCGCGCTTTGCCCCGACCTCGTCACCGCAACAGATGGCGATGGCGCAGCGTCTGCGGGAAGAATATCCCGACACCTGGGTACATACCCATCTCTGTGAAAACAAAGACGAAATTGCCTGGGTTAAAGAACTCTATCCTGAACATGACGGCTATCTGGATGTGTACCACCAGTACGGGCTGACCGGCAAAAATTGCGTCTTCGCCCACTGTGTCCATCTGGAAGAGAAAGAGTGGGATCGCCTGAGCGAAACCCACTCCAGCATCGCCTTTTGTCCGACCTCAAACCTCTACCTCGGCAGCGGTTTGTTCAATCTGCAAAAAGCCTGGAGGAAGAAGATCAACGTCGGTATGGGGACCGATATCGGCGCCGGTACCACCTTCAACATGCTGCAAACGCTGAACGAAGCCTACAAAGTGGTGCAACTACAGGGGTACCGACTCTCGGCATACGAAGCCTTTTACCTGGCGACGCTCGGCGGCGCGAAAGCGCTGGGCCTCGACAATCTGATTGGTAACTTTATGCCGGGCAAAGAGGCGGACTTTGTGGTGCTGGAACCGACAGCGACGCCGCTGCAACAACTGCGCTATGACAACTCTACATCCCTGGTCGACAAATTGTTCGTGATGATGACGCTGGGCGACGATCGCTCAATTTACCGCACTTACGTCGACGGACGTCTGGTGTACGAACGGACCTGACAGAACGCTAACATCCTGCTGAGGACATCATTATGTCTGGAGATATTCTGCAAACCCCCGGCGCGTCGAAACCACGCAGCGCGCTGGATAATTACTTCAAGATTACGGCGCGTGGCAGTACCGTGCGTCAGGAAATACTGGCCGGGTTGACCACCTTTCTGGCGATGGTCTATTCGGTCATAGTCGTGCCCGGAATGCTGGGGAAAGCGGGATTCCCACCCGCCGCCGTCTTTGTCGCCACCTGCCTCGTCGCAGGCTTCGGCTCGCTGTTGATGGGCCTGTGGGCCAACCTGCCGATGGCGATCGGCTGCGCTATTTCGCTGACCGCCTTCACCGCATTCAGCCTGGTGCTGGGGCAGCAGATCTCGATTCCTGTCGCCCTCGGCGCGGTTTTCCTGATGGGGGTCATTTTTACCGCTATCTCGGTCACCGGCGTCCGGACCTGGATCTTACGAAACTTACCCATGGGTATCGCGCATGGCACAGGGATTGGCATCGGGTTGTTCCTGTTGCTGATCGCGGCGAACGGCGTCGGTATGGTGATTAAAAACCCGTTGGAAGGGCTTCCGGTGGCACTCGGCGCATTTACCTCTTTTCCGGTTCTGATGAGTCTGCTGGGTTTGGCGGTCATCTTCGGGCTGGAGAAATGCCGCGTCCCTGGCGGGATCCTGCTGGTGATTATCGCCATCTCGATTATCGGATTGATATTTGACCCTGCCGTTAAATATCACGGCCTGGTCGCCATGCCCAGCCTGAGCGGTGAAGACGGTAAGTCTCTGATTTTCAGTCTTGATATCATGGGCGCCTTACAGCCTGCGGTGCTGCCCAGCGTACTGGCGCTGGTGATGACGGCGGTATTTGATGCGACCGGCACCATCCGCGCCGTCGCCGGACAAGCGAATCTGCTGGATAAAGACAACCAAATCATCAACGGCGGTAAAGCGTTGACCAGCGACTCCATCAGCTCCGTATTCTCCGGTCTGGTGGGCGCAGCGCCGGCCGCCGTCTATATTGAATCCGCTGCGGGAACCGCCGCCGGTGGAAAAACAGGACTGACCGCCGCCATCGTCGGCTGTTTGTTCTTGCTTATCCTGTTCTTATCGCCTCTCTCTTACCTCATACCCGGCTATGCGACGGCGCCTGCGCTGATGTACGTCGGCTTACTGATGCTCAGTAATGTCTCAAAACTGGATTTCAATGACTTCATCGATGCGATGGCCGGTCTGGTCTGCGCGGTCTTTATCGTCCTGACCTGCAATATCGTCACCGGCATTATGCTCGGTTTCGTGACGCTGGTTGTCGGTCGCGTTTTTGCCCGGGAATGGCAGAAGCTGAACATCGGTACCGTCATTATTACCGTCGCGCTGGTGGCGTTCTACGCCGGCGGATGGGCTATTTAAGCGAGGCTCCGCGCCAACGCGCGCGGAGCTGTTCTATCGGCCTCGCCATTCAGGAGAAAACGCATGAGCGCCATAGATTCCCAACTTCCCTCACCGTCGGGGCAAGGCCGCGCCACCGATGAGGTCGACCGTATATTATCGCCTGGCAAGCTGGTCGTACTCGGTCTGCAACATGTGCTGGTCATGTACGCAGGCGCGGTCGCTGTACCGCTGATGATTGGCGACAGACTCGGCCTCAGCAAAGAAGCTATTGCGCTGTTAATCAGCTCGGATCTCTTCTGCTGCGGGATCGTGACCCTGCTGCAATGTATTGGCATCGGTCGCTTTATGGGGATTCGCCTGCCCGTGATTATGTCGGTGACGTTTGCCGCGGTGACGCCGATGATTGCGATTGGCATCAATCCGGATATCGGTCTGTTGGGCATTTTTGGCTCAACCATTGCCGCTGGCGCGATCACCACACTCTTAGCGCCGCTTGTCGGTCGCCTGATGCCCTTATTTCCACCGCTGGTAACGGGCGTGGTGATCACCTCGATTGGTCTGAGCATTATTCAGGTGGGCGTTGACTGGGCTGCAGGCGGAAAAGGTAATCCTGAGTATGGGAATCCGGTCTATTTAGGGATTTCATTTGCGGTCTTAATCTTTATTTTATTAATCACCCGATTTGCCAAAGGCTTCATGTCCAACGTCGCGGTCCTGCTGGGGATCATCTTTGGCTTTGCGTTGTCATGGATGATGAATGAAGTGAATTTGTCAGGCCTGCACGATGCCTCGTGGTTCGCGATTGTCACCCCCATGGCCTTCGGCACCCCTGTCTTTGATCCGGTGTCGATTCTGACCATGACGGCTGTGTTAATCATTGTGTTTATTGAATCGATGGGGATGTTCCTGGCGCTCGGCGAAATCGTCGGTCGCAAACTCTCATCGCAGGATATCATTCGCGGCCTGCGCGTGGATGGCGTCGGGACAATGATTGGCGGACTGTTTAACAGCTTTCCCCACACCTCATTTTCCCAAAACGTTGGCCTGGTCAGCGTCACGCGCGTGCACAGTCGATGGGTCTGCATCGCTTCCGGCGTCATCTTAATTTTGTTTGGCATGGTGCCGAAAATGGCGGTTCTGGTCGCCTCCATTCCGCAGTTCGTCCTCGGCGGCGCGGGTCTGGTGATGTTTGGTATGGTACTGGCAACCGGGATCCGCATTCTCTCGCGCTGCAATTACACCACAAACCGTTACAACCTCTACATTGTGGCCATCAGCCTGGGCGTCGGCATGACGCCGACGTTATCGCATGACTTTTTCTCTCGCCTGCCTGCCGTTCTCCAGCCGTTACTGCACAGCGGAATTATGCTTGCCACCTTCAGCGCTGTCGTACTGAATCTGTTTTTCAATGGCTACCACCACCATACCGGGCTGGTGCAGGAATCCGTCTCGGATAAAAACCTGAAGGTCAGAACGGTTCGAATGTGGTTACTGATGCGCAAGTTGAAAAAAAATCAGCAGGATGAATAGCATGAATCTCTTTTGGCGCTGCCTGATTACCTTGCTGTTGCTCATGCTGATGTCGATACCCGCCATTTCTGACGGCATTGCGCTGGGTATCGAAAGTCGCTTCCGGTTTATGCTGCTGTTTTTCTAAAATCACGTCCCGCTTCCGACATCCGTACCGCAAGATGCGGATGTCACATTCCTGTGTTAAACGCTCCCGGCGTTAATCATTTCATCGTGAGATCTCATATACTGGTGTGCGCTTGAGATTGACAGTGAGACATTATGCGACAGGAACACGTCATTTTACTGGATGCACAGGACACCCCTTCCGGCACGCTGGAAAAATATACCGCCCACACCGTTAACACACCATTGCATCTCGCCTTCTCCTCCTGGCTGTTCAATACAGAGGGACAGCTGTTGGTGACTCGCCGTTCGCTGGAAAAAAAAGCGTGGCCAGGCGTCTGGACTAACTCGGTCTGCGGCCACCCTCAACAAGGTGAAAGTCACGAAGAGGCTGTTATCCGCCGCTGTCGTTATGAGCTGGGCGTAGAGATTGCCAGTCTGACTCCCGTCTACCCGGCATTTCGCTATCGCGCGACCGATCCCAGTGGGATCGTCGAGAATGAGGTCTGCCCGGTCTATGCAGCACGGGTGACCAGTGAACTGCAGGTCAATCGCGATGAAGTGATGGATTATCAGTGGAGCGATCTGGAGGAGGTTTTACGCGGAATTGACGCGACGCCGTGGGCTTTCAGCCCGTGGATGGTGATGCAGGCGTCAAACGATACGGCGCGAGCGTCACTCCTTAACTTTAGCCGTCAGCAATAAAAAACCCCGGCATGTCAGCCGGGGTTTTTTATTAGCCGTCGCCGTGAAGCTTATTTGACCGGGCGCATCGCCGGGAACAGGATCACATCACGGATGGTGTGGCTGTTGGTGAACAGCATCACCATACGGTCGATACCAATACCCAGACCCGCGGTCGGCGGCAGACCGTGCTCCAGCGCGGTGACATAGTCTTCGTCGAAGAACATCGCTTCGTCGTCGCCCGCCGCTTTCGCGTCAACCTGATCCTGGAAGCGCTGCGCCTGATCTTCCGCATCGTTCAGCTCGCTAAAGCCGTTACCGATCTCACGACCGCCGATGAAGAACTCAAAGCGATCGGTGATTTCCGGGTTCTCGTCATTACGACGCGCCAGCGGAGACACTTCTGCCGGGTATTCGGTAATGAACGTCGGCTGAATCAGATGCGCTTCGGCCACTTCTTCGAAAATTTCCGTCACGATACGGCCCAGACCCCAACTCTTCTCGACCTTGATACCGAGAGATTCAGCGATCGCTTTGGCGGAGTCGAAGTTATCCAGTTCAGCCATTTCCGTTTCCGGACGGTATTTCTTGATAGCCTCGCGCATAGTCAGTTTTTCGAACGGTTTGCCGAAGTCGAACACTTCATCGCCGTAAGGCACTTCCGTTTTACCCAACACGTCCTGCGCCAGCGTACGGAACAAAGACTCGGTCAGTTCGATCAGATCTTTATAGTCCGCATAGGCCATGTAGAGTTCCATCATGGTGAACTCTGGGTTATGACGCACGGAGATCCCTTCGTTACGGAAGTTACGGTTGATTTCGAATACGCGCTCGAAGCCGCCAACCACCAGACGCTTCAGGTACAGTTCCGGCGCAATACGCAGGTACATGTCCAGATCCAGCGCATTGTGATGGGTGATAAACGGACGCGCAGACGCGCCGCCTGGGATCACCTGCATCATCGGGGTCTCAACTTCCATAAAGCCGCGACCGACCATGAACTGGCGGATGCCTGCCAGGATCTGAGAACGCACTTTAAAGGTGTTGCGGGATTCATCGTTAGAGATGAGATCCAGATAGCGCTGACGATAACGCGCTTCCTGATCCTGCAAACCGTGGAATTTATCCGGCAGCGGACGCAGCGCTTTGGTCAACAGACGCAATTCGGTGCAGTGGATAGACAGTTCGCCGGTTTTGGTTTTGAACAGCTTTCCTTTGGCGCCGAGGATGTCGCCGAGATCCCATTTTTTGAACTGCTCGTTGTAAACACCTTCCGGCAGATCGTCACGGGCAACGTACAGCTGAATGCGGCCACCCACGTCCTGCAACGTCACAAAGGACGCTTTCCCCATGATACGACGGGTCATCATGCGGCCTGCAACGGACACCTCGATGTTCAGCGCTTCCAGCTCTTCGTTCTCTTTCGCATCGAAGTCAGTATGCAGTTGGTCTGAGGTGTGATCGCGACGGAAATCGTTCGGGAAGGCGATACCCTGCTCACGCAGGCCAGCCAGTTTCTCACGACGCGTTTTCAGTTCGTTATTAAGATCGGCTACCGCGTCAGCGCCCTGTGCGTGTTGTTCAGACATGTTGGTTCCTCATAACCCTGCTTTCAAACTTGCTTCGATAAATTGATCCAGGCTGCCGTCCAGCACGGCCTGCGTGTTGCGGGTTTCTACCCCGGTGCGCAGATCTTTAATGCGGGAGTCATCAAGGACATAAGAACGAATCTGGCTGCCCCAGCCGATGTCGGATTTGTTATCTTCCATCGCCTGTTTCTCGGCATTTTTCTTCTGCATCTCCAGTTCATAAAGCTTCGCTTTCATCTGCTTCATGGCCTGGTCTTTGTTCTTGTGCTGGGAGCGGTCGTTCTGGCACTGCGTCACAATCCCGGTCGGGATGTGGGTAATACGCACCGCGGATTCCGTACGGTTAACGTGCTGACCGCCCGCACCGGATGCGCGATACACGTCGATACGCAGGTCCGCCGGGTTGATTTCGATATCAATATCGTCATCCACTTCCGGGTAAACGAACGCGGAGCTAAACGAGGTATGGCGACGACCACCGGAGTCGAACGGGCTCTTACGCACCAGACGGTGAACGCCGGTTTCCGTACGCAGCCAGCCGTAGGCATATTCGCCAGAAATCTTAATGGTCACGGACTTGATCCCGGCCACTTCCCCTTCTGACTCTTCAATAATTTCGGTCTTGAAGCCGCGTGCTTCTGCCCAGCGCAAATACATACGCTCCAGCATGCTTGCCCAGTCCTGCGCTTCAGTACCGCCGGAACCGGCCTGGATATCGAGGTAGCAATCGGCGCTGTCATATTCGCCGGAGAACATACGGCGGAACTCCAGTTGCGCTAGTTTTTCGTCAAGCGTATCGAGTTCAGCAACGGCTTCGTTAAAGGTTTCTTCGTCGTCGGCTTCTACAGCCAGATCCAGCAGGCCGGAAACATCTTCCAGACCCTGAGACATTTGGTCGAGGGTGTCGACAATCGCTTCAAGCGAGGAACGTTCCTTACCCAGCGCCTGTGCGCGTTCGGGTTCGTTCCAGACGTCAGGCTGTTCCAGCTCGGCGTTTACTTCTTCCAGACGCTCTTTCTTGGCATCATAGTCAAAGATACCCCCTAAGAACGTCAGAGCGCTCCGTGAGGTCCTGAATGCGGTTTTTTACCGGATTAATTTCAAACATGGTCTGATTTCTTTTATTGGACTTGTCAAAATGCGGTGATAAGAGCGGGATTGTACCCAATCCACGCGCTTATTTATAGAGAATAGTGACGGGAAATTGGTCAGATTACACGGGCCAGATATTATCGATGATGATCTGCAAACTGCGGTTGCCGCGAAATTCGTTAATATCCAGTTTGTAGGCCAGCTCGACTTCGCGCACGCCGTTATCCGGCCAGCAGGCAGTGTCGACGTTAAAGGCGATGCCGTCTAACAGCGGTCCTCCGCCAACGGGTTCGACCATCACTTTCAAATGTCGCTCGCCAACCAGACGCTGCTGAAGCAGGCGAAAACGCCCGTCAAACAGCGGTTCCGGGAACATTTGCCCCCACGGACCGGCATCACGCAGCAGTTGCGCGACCTCCATCGTCATCTCCGCGGCGCTGAGCGGGCCGTCAGAGACCACTTCCCCCTGTAACAGCGAGGGATCCAGCCATTCCGTGACCAGCTCGCCAAAACGCTGCTGGAACAGGTCGAATTTTGCCTCTTCCAGCGACAGTCCCGCCGCCATCGCATGGCCGCCGAATTTAATCATCAACCCCGGATGCAACGTATCCAGCCGCTCCAGCGCATCACGCATGTGCAGTCCCTGAATGGAACGTCCGGAGCCTTTTAGCGTGCCATCGCCAGCCGGTGCGAAAGCGATCACCGGGCGGTGAAAACGCTCTTTAATGCGCGAGGCGAGGATCCCGACCACCCCCTGATGCCACTCAGGATGATACATCGCCAGACCTCCGGGCAGCGTTTCGCGACTGCGTTCCAGCTTCTCGCACAGGGTCAGCGCTTCCGCCTGCATTCCCTGTTCAATCTCTTTACGGGTCTGGTTTAACGCATCCAGTTCGTTAGCCAGTACCCGCGCTTCGCCAATGTTATCGCACAACAGCAGCGCCACGCCGACGGACATATCATCCAGCCGACCCGCCGCATTCAGACGCGGGCCAAGCGCAAACCCTAAATCGCTGGCGGCGAGTTTTTGCGCATCACGGTTGGACACTTCCAGCAACGCTTTGATCCCCGGACGGCATTTCCCGGCACGAATGCGGCTTAAGCCCTGCCAGGTGAGGATTCGGTTGTTGGCATCCAGCGGCACCACGTCCGCCACAGTGCCCAGCGCGACCAGATCGAGCAGATCCGCCAGGTTTGGCGGCGCAATGCCGCGTTCGTCAAACCAGCCTTTGTCGCGCAGGAAGGTACGCAGGGCGAGCATCAGGTAAAACGCCACGCCCACACCGGCCAGCGATTTCGAGGGGAAATCACAATCGGGCAGATTCGGGTTGATGATGGCTTCGGCGGCGGGCAGCGTCTCGCCCGGCAGGTGGTGATCGGTGACCACAACCGGGATCCCCAGCGCCCTGGCGTGATCCACACCGGCATGGGAAGAGATACCGTTATCGACGGTGACGATCAGCTGCGCGCCACGCGCATGGGCCTGATCGACCACTTCCGGACTTAAGCCGTAACCATCCTCAAAGCGGTTTGGCACGAGGTAGCTGATGTTATCGCAGCCCAGAGCGCGCATACCCAGCACGCTCAGGGCGGTACTGGTCGCCCCATCCGCATCGAAATCGCCGACAACAATGATGCGCGTCCCCTCGCGAAAGGCGTTATAGAGAATTTCGACCGCTTTTTCGACGCCGCTCAGTTGCTGCCATGGCAGCATGCCTTTGACGCTGCGCTCAAGATCCTGAGCACTGCGTACGCCACGGCTGGCATACAGGCGACGTAGCAGCGGCGAAAGGTCGGCAGGCAGTTCTACCGACTCATCGACTTCCCGCCGACGAAGTTGTATCTGTTGTTTCACGCGAATTACTTACCACTGGTCTGTTTTTGGTGCTCGTCAAGAAACGCTTTCATCTCTTTCGGTCCCTGATAGCCTGGCACGACATAGCCGTTGCTCAGCACAATCGCCGGTGTACCGCTTACGCCAAACTGTACGCCCAGCGCATAGTGATCCGCGATGTTCACCTCACAGGTCGCCGCTTTCACGCCTTTGCCTGCCATCGCGTCGTCAAACGCTTTGGCTTTGTCTTGCGCGCACCAGATTGACTTCATATCCTGCTCGGCCTGACTATCCAGTCCCTGACGCGGGAAGGCGAGATAGCGCACGGTAATGCCCAGCGCATTGTAATCCTTCATCTCTTCATGCAGCTTGTGGCAGTAGCCGCAGGTGATATCGGTAAAGACGGTAATGACGTGTTTTTCCTGCGGCGCCTTATAGACGATCATTTCGTTTTCCAGCGCGTTCAGATGCTTCATCAGCAGCTGGTTGGTCACGTTGACTGGCGTCGCGCCGCTGACATCGTACATTGGCCCCTGAATGATGTGTTTACCGTCTTCTGTCACATACAGCACGCCGCTGTTGGTCAGCACCGTTTTCATCCCGGCAACCGGGGCGGGTTGAATATCCGTGCTCTGCACGCCCAGTTTCGTCAGAGACTGACGGATCGCGGCGTCGTCGGCGTGTGCCAGGCCGGAAAACGCAGTGGTCAGCAGGGTAAACAGCATTAAACCTTTTTTCATAACCTTTCCTGTTCGCTCAGCATTCACGCTCTTGGGTGATGCTGTTGATGAAGTTGACGCAGGCGCGCTGTCGCAACATGAGTATAAATCTGCGTGGTGGAGAGATCGCTGTGACCCAGCAACATCTGCACCACGCGTAAATCGGCGCCATGATTGAGCAAATGCGTGGCAAATGCGTGGCGTAAAACGTGCGGCGACAGCTTTTCACTGTCGATTCCCGCTAAGACGGCATAGTGCTTAATGCGGTGCCAGAAGGTCTGGCGCGTCATCTGCTGCGCGCGCTGGCTGGGAAACAGCACGTCAATCGACACGCCGTTCAGCAGCCACGGACGCCCATGTTCCAGATACGTCTCCAGCCAGTACACCGCCTCTTCGCCCAATGGCACGAGACGCTCTTTATTGCCTTTACCAATCACCCGCACTACGCCCTGACGCAAGCTGACATCGCTCATCGTCAGTCCGACCAGTTCAGACACGCGCAGTCCGGTGGCATATAAAATCTCAAGCATGGCTTTATCGCGTAACTCCAGCGGTTGGTCAACCACGGGAGCTTGTAATAACCGTTCTACTTGCGCTTCACTGAGATCCTTCGGCAGACGCTGCGGGAGCTTGGGCGATGCCAGCGTCGCGCTTGGATCGTCGGTGCGAATTTTCTCGCGGTAAAGATGCTGGAATAGCCGCCGCACCGCGCTCAGCAGTCGTGCGGTACTGGTAGCTTTATACCCACCGTCCATCCGCTCGGCCAGCAAGGCCTGCAGATCGTCACTTTGCGCGGTTTCCAGCGACACCTGACGGTGCGCGAGCCACTCCACCAGCATGGTCAGATCGCGGCGATAGGCGCTCAGCGTATTTTCCGCCAGATTTTTCTCCAGCCAGAGCGCATCAAGGAATTGTTCGATGCGCGCAAGATCCTGTTCCACATCTGCTCCTTTGATTCTGCAGTCTGCCATTATGACTCAATGATACGGGTTTCTGGTACACTACGCGCAAAGTCATAGCAAGTATTGAGACGTTTACGCGATGAATATTGGTCTTTTTTACGGTTCCAGCACCTGCTACACCGAGATGGCTGCGGAGAAAATTCGTGACATCATCGGCCCGGAACTGGTGACGCTGCATAATTTGAAAGATGATGCCCCGGCCCTGATGGAGCAGTACGATGTGCTGATCTTAGGCATTCCCACCTGGGATTTCGGTGAAATTCAGGAGGACTGGGAAGCCGTCTGGGATCAACTGGACGAACTCAACCTCGAAGGCAAAATTGTCGCGCTTTACGGTATGGGCGACCAGTTAGGCTACGGCGAGTGGTTCCTTGACGCGTTGGGCATGTTGCATGACAAACTGTCGACCAAAGGCGTCAAATTCGTCGGTTACTGGCCTACCGAAGGCTACGAGTTCACCAGCCCTAAACCGGTCATTGCCGATGGGCAGTTGTTCGTCGGTCTCGCACTGGATGAAACCAATCAATACGATCTCAGCGATGAGCGTATTCAGGCGTGGTGCGAGCAGATTCTCGGTGAAATGGCCGAGCACTATTCCTGATAACCGTTTTGCCGGATGATGGCGTGAACGCCTTATCCGGCCTACATGACACACCGCATCGTAGGCCTTAAAGCTGCCCGCCATCAGGCATTCGTCGGCGCTACCCTTGCGTCGACGGTTGCATCATCAGGCGGCGTAAATCTCGCCATTCCGCCTTATCCATACTGTCAGCCGCGAGCCACAAATGCTGGCGTTTACCGGTTTCTGAGCGCAAGCGCAGCATCATGCCGGTTTTGATCATCCACGGTGCACTGACGATAAGCCAGTCCTGCCCCTGCCAGCGGAGTCGTCCATCCATCAGAAGTTTGACCTCTCCCTGACGGGCGTTAATTCGCCGCTGGCTGCGGACACAGTCAAATACCACCAGCGAAAGCAGTATCAACCACAGCGGCGTGTAGCTCAGCGGCCATGGCATTAATAGAATCGCCGCGGCCACCAGCCCATGCAGAAGGAGTGATAGCCACTGTGCGCGCCATGAGACGCGGAGATCAGATTGCCACAGGACCACGATCCCGATTCCGTGTCTGGATGAGTCGTACCATCTGCTCCAGTTCAGCATCTGCCGGTTTACCGTGATTCATCAACCAGTTGAATAAATCCGGGTCATCACACTCCAGCAGGCGGATAAAAATACGTTTTTCATCATCACTCAACGTGTCGTATTCATGTTCGAAAAACGGCATGATGGAAATATCGAGTTCACGCATACCGCGTCGGCATGCCCAGTGAATACGTGCTTTATTGTTAATATCCATGTTCTTCTTCCTGTCTCACTCAAATGAACTACCCGGCTATTGTAACGTGTTTTTCATCCTGTTTTGCGGGAATATCCGTAACCACAAGCGCGATCGCTAATTAAATCCCCAATAAGTCAATGGGTTCATGTTTTCTGAATGCCGCCTCGCAATCTGTAAGATAAGGCACAAATGGGACTATCAAAGCGCTTGCATTGGGCCATAGCTCTTTTACCATTAGTCATTATCACTGCGTTAAGCAAATCAGGACATTTTTATGGCATTTACTCCATTTCCACCTCGTCAACCCTCAGCTTCAGCGCGTTTGCCCTTGACGCTGATGACGTTAGATGACTGGGCGCTGGCCACGATTACCGGGGCTGACAGCGAGAAGTATATCCAGGGTCAGGTGACAGCTGACGTGAGTCAACTGACTGAACACCAACACGTCCTGGCCGCCCACTGCGACGCTAAAGGAAAAATGTGGAGCAACCTGCGGCTGTTCCGCGACGGCGACGGTTTTGCCTGGATTGAACGCCGTAGTTTGCGTGATGCGCAGGTGGGCGAACTGAAAAAATACGCTGTGTTCTCGAAAGTGACGATTGCCCCAGACGACGAACGCGTACTGCTCGGGGTGGCAGGTTTCCAGGCGCGTGCCGCACTGGTGAATCTGTTCAGCGAACTGCCCGACAGCGAAAAGCCTGTCACGCATGAAGGAGCGACGACCCTGCTGTGGTTTGAACATCCGGTAGAACGCTTCCTGTTGGTTACCGATGTGGCAACCGCGGAAACCGTAACCGAAAAACTGCGTGGTGAAGCCGAACTGAATAACAGTCAGCAATGGCTGGCGCTGGATATTGAGGCCGGTCTGCCGGTGATTGATTCAGCAAACAGCGCGCAGTTTATCCCGCAGGCGACTAATCTCCAGGCGCTGGGCGGTATCAGCTTTAAGAAAGGCTGCTATACCGGTCAGGAGATGGTGGCGCGAGCGAAATTCCGCGGGGCGAACAAACGCGCGTTATGGTCTCTGGCGGGTAAGGCCAGTCGTGTACCGGAAGCGGGTGACGATCTTGAAATGAAAATGGGTGAGAACTGGCGTCGTACTGGCACCGTCCTCGCGGCAGTGCAACTGGATGACGGTCAGCTACGGGTACAGGTGGTGATGAACAACGATATGGAGGCCGACAGCGTATTCCGCGTGCGCGACGATGCCAACACGTTGCACATCGAACCGCTGCCCTATTCACTGGAAGAGTAATTCATCAGCACCTGATGGCGCTTCGCTTATCCGGTCTACGGGGAAAAGTCGTAGTCCGGATAAGACGGTAAAGCATCACATCACGCCTGTCCTACGTACAAATAGATGGCCAGAAAGTGGCATACGCTGCCGCCCAGCACAAACCCGTGCCAGATAGCATGGTTGTAGGGAATACGCTTACTGACGTAGAAAATCACTCCCAGCGAATAGACCACACCGCCTACGGCCAGTAGCGTTACGCCGCCCACCGCCAGTTTGATCGCCAGTTGATACACCACAATCAGTGACAGCCACCCCATCGTCAGATAGGTCACCAGCGACAGCACTTTAAACCGGTGGGCTATCGTCAGTTTGAATAAAATGCCGAGCAGCGCCAGACTCCAGATAACGATCATTAGCCCACGCGCCAGCGGTGAATTTAGCCCAACCAGCAGAAACGGCGTATAGGTCCCGGCAATGAGCAGGTAAATCGCACAGTGGTCGAATTTTTTCAGCCAGATCTTCGCCCGCTGATGTGGTATCGCGTGATACAGGGTCGACGCCAGAAACAGCAAAATCATGCTGCCGCCGTACAGGCTGTAACTGGTAATCGCTGTCGCACTGGCATTCATATCCACCGCCTGCACCAGCAACAACACCAGACCGACGATACCAAACACCAGCCCAATACCATGACTGATGCAGTTGGCGATTTCCTCTGCCAGTGAATATCCTTGCGCGATTAATGGCTTCTGGACCATAACTTACTCCGGAGAAACGAACTTGTTCGTGATTGCGCCTCTAGCGTAACTGAGAATGGTTCCAGTGAACACATGTTAGCTAAAATAAATATCATTTTAAAACTAATCGTTATAAATCAAAATGTTGAAACGCACTTTTCAACTAACAGTTGTTCATTTAATTCAAAGGCATTTAAAATCAATCACATAAAACTGTGACTGATTCGGGTAAATCTCGCCAATCACCCGCTTCAGTTCCTCCAGCGTCATGTTTTCCTGTTGTGCATGTTTTTCCGTCAACGTGTCGAGCGTGACGGTTGACGTTCCCAGCACCTCAATTGTGCAAAAATAGCCATCGTCCTCGAAACGCCCTACCCGCAGAATGTCACCGGTCCTGAAGTGAGATTCTGACTCATCACGAATAGTGATCGTTTTACGCCCTGCCAGAATGTCGTCCTGGAAACGCTGAAAAAAAGTGATGTCATTTGGCTGCATGTTATTATTCCCTTTAGGTAAAATCTGATGAGTGAGTATTGCCATAGTGAGTATGTTCTCCCACGCTGCCATCGCCAGTCTCAACAACATTGAGATGTTGGTCTACAACTATGTCATCAAGAACCGTGACAAAGTCATGTACATGACCATTCGGGAGCTGGCTGAAGCGGCGGGAGTATCGACCACCACCGTGTTGCGTTTCTGTCGCAAGTTTAATTGTGAAGGCTACTCTGAATTTCGCGTACGCTTTAAATTATATTTAGAGCAGAACGAACCGCAACAGGCTAATTTTGGCGCCAGCGAAATTATCAGTTTCTTTAAAGGCGTAAATAACGATGAATTTGATCAATTACTCGATCAGGCTGTAGAGATTATTTTATCGTCCGAGCGCATTATATTTGTCGGTGCCGGTACCTCAGGTGCCCTGGCGAAATATGGCGCGCGTTTTTTCTCAAACGTCGGGAAATTCAGCAACCACATTGATGATCCTTATTTCCCGGTGACGAACGATATGGCACGTAATGCGCTGGCGATTGTGTTATCGGTCTCTGGCGAAACCGAAGAGATCCTGCGCTTTGCCAGCCAGTTCAGCCTGCATAACTGCAAAGTGCTTTCGATTACCAGCCATGAACACTCGCGCCTCGCCAAACTGGCGGACTTTAATCTCTCCTGGCATGTGCCGCAAACCCGCATTGCTGGCGTGTACGATATCACCACGCAAATTCCCGTTATTTATATTCTCGAATCCCTTGGCCGAAAGCTGGCGAAAAAAATAGCGTAAAAAAACAGACTGTTTTTTGGCGGTAACAAATTACCGTTTCGCTATTTTGTTATATCGTGACATTTACCTTCCCTTTGTTAGACTCAAATCAGTTTGTATTAATTTGAGATGACGCAACGATGAAAAAACTCACCTTACCAAAAGATTTTCTCTGGGGCGGCGCGGTTGCTGCACATCAGGTTGAAGGCGGCTGGAGCAAAGGCGGTAAAGGACCGAGCATTTGTGACGTTCTGACCGGCGGCGCGCATGGCGTACCCCGTGAAATCACTCAGCAGGTGGTGTCGGGTAAATATTACCCGAACCACGAAGCGGTCGATTTTTATGGTCACTATAAAGAAGACATCAAGCTGTTTGCCGAAATGGGCTTTAAATGCTTCCGCACGTCCATCGCCTGGACCCGAATCTTCCCACAAGGTGACGAAACACAGCCAAATGAAGAAGGGCTGAAATTCTACGACGACATGTTTGATGAATTGCTCAAGTACAATATCGAACCGGTCATTACCCTTTCTCACTTTGAAATGCCGTTGCACCTGGTTCAGCAGTACGGCGGCTGGACTCACCGCAAGGTCGTTGATTTCTTTGTTCGTTTTGCCGAAGTGGTGTTTGAACGCTATAAGCATAAGGTCAAATACTGGATGACCTTCAACGAAATCAACAACCAGCGCAACTGGCGTGCGCCGCTGTTTGGCTATTGCTGCTCTGGCGTTGTTTATACCGAGCACGAAAACCCGGAAGAGACCATGTACCAGGTGCTGCACCACCAGTTTGTTGCCAGCGCGTTAGCCGTGAAGGCGGCGCGTCGCATCAATCCGGAGATGAAGGTGGGCTGCATGCTGGCGATGGTCGCGCTGTATCCGTTCTCCTGCAAGCCAGAAGACGTCATGTTCGCCCAGGAATCCATGCGCGAGCGTTATGTTTTCACTGACGTTCAGTTGCGCGGTTACTACCCGTCCTATGTCCTCAACGAGTGGGAGCGTCGCGGCTTTAACATTAAAATGGAAGACGGCGATACCGCGATTCTGCGTGAAGGTACCTGCGATTACCTCGGCTTCAGTTACTACATGACCAACGCAGTGAAGGCCGAAGGCGGCAGTGGCGATGCCATTTCGGGGTTCGAAGGCAGCGTACCGAATCCGCACGTCAAAGCCTCCGACTGGGGCTGGCAGATTGACCCGGTGGGTCTGCGCTACTCGCTGTGCGAACTGTATGAACGTTACCAGAAACCGTTGTTCATCGTTGAAAACGGCTTTGGCGCTTACGATAAAGTAGAAGACGATGGCAGCATTAACGACGACTACCGCATTGACTATCTGCGCGCCCATATCGAAGAGATGATGAAGGCGGTCACGTATGACGGTGTGGATCTGATGGGTTACACGCCATGGGGCTGTATCGACTGCGTCTCTTTCACCACCGGCCAGTACAGCAAACGTTATGGCTTTATCTATGTGAACAAGCACGACGACGGTACGGGTGACATGTCCCGTTCACGCAAGAAGAGTTTCGACTGGTACAAAGCCGTGATCGCCAGCAACGGCGAGGTGCTGTGAGCTTTTGCCGGATGACGGTGTAAACGCCTTATCCGGCCTACATGCTCTTTCGGGAAAGGGAATATAAGCCGGATATCGCGCAGCGTTATCCGGCAAACATTACATTACTTCCCGCCCGCCAGTTCCAGAAAACTGCCCGTGACATACGACGCTTTCTCGCTCAGCAGCCAGGCAATGGCCTGCGCCACCTCTTCCGGCTGTCCGCCGCGCTGCATAGGTAACATCGACTTCACGCGATCCACCCGTCCAGGCTCGCCGCCGGAGGCGTGGATTTCGGTGTAAATTAGCCCCGGACGCACACCGTTGACCCGTATACCCTGCGCCGCCACCTCCAGCGCCAGTCCCGTCGTCAGAGAATCGACAGCCCCTTTCGACGCCGCATAGTCAACATATTCCCCCGGCGCGCCCAGCCGCGACGCCGCTGACGACACGTTCACAATCGCCCCGCCGTGACCGCCGTGTTTGTGCGACATCCGCTTGACCGCTTCGCGACAGCAGAGGAAATACCCCGTCACGTTGGTCGCCAACACGCGGTTAATCCGCTCGGCAGAGAGGTTTTCGATTGTACTTTGTTCAAACAAAATCCCGGCATTATTGACCAGCGCCACCAGCGGCTCATTTTCACGGTCGATCGATTCGAACATCGCCACGACCTGCGCTTCGTCACTGATATCTGCACGCAGGGTAAACGCGTTCCCGCCGGCGGCGACTATCTTATTCACCACCTCGGTGGCAGCCCGAATATTATGATGAAAATTAACGGCAACCGTGTAACCCTCATCTGCCAGCTGCAACGCGGTCGCCCGCCCAATGCCACGACTGCCGCCGGTAACCAGTGCGATTCCCATAGCGTTCTCCCAATATGAAAAAGCCGGGTGGCGGCTTCGCCTTACCCGGCCTACAAATGATTTACTACCGTGGACAATTACTGGTATTCGCTCATCGGCACGCAGGAGCAGAACAGGTTACGGTCGCCATAAACGTCATCAAGACGCTTCACGGTTGGCCAGTACTTGTTCGCTACACCCGCCGGGAAGACCGCCACTTCACGGCTGTAACCGTGATTCCACTCTGCTACCAGCTCGTTTTGGGTATGCGGCGCGTTAACCAGTGGGTTATCTTCCAGCGTCCATTCGCCGCTCTGCACGCGATCGATTTCCGCACGAATCGCCAGCATCGCGTTGATAAAGCGATCCAGTTCCACTTTGCTTTCTGATTCCGTTGGCTCAACCATCAGCGTACCCGCGACCGGGAACGACATGGTCGGCGCATGGAAGCCGTAGTCGATCAGGCGTTTGGCAATATCCAGTTCACTGATACCGGTCGCTTCTTTCAGCGGACGGATGTCGAGAATACACTCGTGCGCCACGCGACCATCGCGGCCGGTATACAGAACCGGGAATGCGTCTTTCAGACGGCTGGCAATGTAGTTGGCATTCAGAATTGCCACCTGACTTGCCTGCTTCAGCCCTTCGGCGCCCATCATGCGGATGTACATCCAACTGATTGGCAGAATTGATGCGCTGCCGAACGGTGCGGCAGACACCGCGCCCTGACGGGTCAGCATCCCTTCAATCTGCACCACACTGTGGCCTGGTACAAACGGCGCAAGGTGCGATTTCACGCCAATCGGTCCCATGCCTGGGCCACCGCCGCCGTGCGGAATGCAGAAGGTTTTGTGCAGGTTCAGGTGCGAAACGTCAGCGCCGATAAATCCCGGCGAGGTGATACCCACCTGAGCATTCATATTTGCGCCGTCGAGATAAACCTGACCACCGAATTGATGCACGATCTCGCACACTTCGCGGATCGTCTCTTCGTAAACGCCGTGGGTAGACGGATAGGTCACCATGATGCAAGAGAGATTTTCGCCCGCCTGAGCGGCTTTTTCACGCAGATCGCCAAGATCGATATTCCCGTTCTTATCACAGGCCACGACCACTACCTGCATCCCCGCCATCTGTGCGGAAGCCGGGTTAGTCCCGTGCGCAGAGGCCGGAATCAGGCAGATATCGCGATGCCCTTCATTGCGGCTTTCGTGATAATGGCGGATCGCCAGCAGACCGGCGTATTCCCCTTGTGCACCAGAGTTCGGCTGCATACAGACGGCGTCGTAACCGGTCAGTTTGACCAGCCAGTCAGAAAGCTGACCAATCATCTGATGGTAGCCTTCCGCCTGTTCTGGCGGGCAGAACGGATGCAGTTCGGCAAATTCCGGCCAGGTAATCGGGATCATTTCCGCTGCCGCATTCAGCTTCATGGTGCAGGAACCCAGCGGGATCATCGCCTGATTCAGCGCCAGATCTTTGCGCTCCAGCGAGTGCATGTAGCGCATCATCTCAGTTTCACTGTGATAGCGATTGAATACCGGGTGGCTCAGGATGGCGTCATCACGCAGCATACTTTCCTGAATTGAACGACTGTCGTGCGCCACCTCTTTGTCCAGGGTGTCGATGTTCAGACCGTGGCCGTCACCCAGCAGAACCGTAAACAACTGCAAGACATTTTCACGGGTGGTGGTTTCGTCAAGCGTAATGCCGACTGCGTTATGGATATCACTGCGCAGGTTGATTTCTGCCGCTTGCGCACGCGCCAGCACTGCGGCTTTGTCCGCCACTTCCACGCACAGTGTGTCAAAATAGTGGGCATGACGCAGTTTCAGCCCTTTTTGTTGCATGCCCACGGCCAGGATATCGGTCAGACGGTGGATACGATTCGCAATGCGTTTCAGGCCAACCGGGCCATGATACACGGCATACAGGCTGGCGATGTTTGCCAGCAGTACCTGTGAGGTACAAATGTTGGAGTTCGCTTTCTCGCGGCGAATATGCTGCTCACGCGTCTGCATCGCCATACGCAGCGCGGTATTGCCCGCCGCATCTTTCGATACGCCGATAATACGACCCGGCATGGAGCGTTTGAATTCATCTTTTGCTGCAAAAAATGCCGCGTGTGGACCGCCATAGCCCATCGGTACGCCAAAGCGTTGCGCAGAGCCGAAAACAATGTCCGCGCCCTGTTTGCCCGGCGCGGTCAGCAGCACCAGCGCCATAAAATCGGCAGCAACGCTGACGATCACTTTGCGTGATTTCAGTTCGCTAATCAGCGTGCTGTAGTCGTGGACTTCACCGGTGGTACCCACCTGCTGTAACAGCACGCCGAACACATCCTGGTGATCCAGTACTTTCGCCGCATCATCCACAATCACGTCAAAACCAAAAGTTTCCGCACGCGTACGAACAACATCCAGCGTTTGCGGATGCACATCTGAAGCCACAAAGAAACGGTTCGCGTTTTTCAGTTTGCTGACGCGCTTCGCCATTGCCATCGCTTCTGCAGCCGCAGTGGCTTCATCGAGCAGCGAAGCGGAAGCCATGTCCAGACCGGTCAGATCCAGTGTCACCTGTTGGAAGTTCAGCAGTGCTTCCAGGCGGCCCTGAGACACTTCCGGCTGATAAGGCGTATAGGCGGTGTACCAGCCCGGGTTTTCCAGCATGTTACGCAGGATAACCGGTGGCAGTTGCACGGCGGTATAACCCATGCCGATGTATGACGTGAAGCGCTTGTTACGCCCGGCGATGGCCTTTAATTCTGCCAGCGCGGCGTATTCGGTCGCCGCCTCGCCCACCTGCGGCGGGGTTGCGAGCTGAATGTCTTTCGGCACAATCTGGCCGATCAGCGCGTTTAACGACCCGGCGCCAACGGCATTCAGCATCTCTTGCTGTTGCGTGGCGTCCGGTCCGATGTGGCGTTCAATGAAAGCGCCGCTGTTTTCAAGCTGGCTTAACGTCTGTGTCATGGGCGATGGTTCCTGAAACGTGCAGTGAATCGTGATTGTCTCTGTCTGCGAGCCCGGTGGCGCTAACGCTTACCGGGCCTACGCATGCCTTCCAGGCCGGATAAGCGCAGCGCCATCCGGCAAAGGCAGATTTACTCGTCTTCTAACAATGCTTCGTACGCAGTGGCATCCAGCAGCGAGTCCAGTTCGCTCTCATCACTGGCTTTGATTTTGAAGATCCAGCCATCGGCGTACGGCTCGCTGTTCACCAGTTCCGGGGAGTCGCTCAGCGCATCGTTAACGGCCACGATCTCACCGCCGATCGGCGCATAGATATCAGAAGCGGCTTTGACAGATTCGGCAACCGCGCAGTCATCACCCGCGCTCACGGTCGTGCCGACTTCCGGCAGGTCAACAAAAACCATGTCGCCCAACAGTTCCTGAGCGTGTTCGGTAATGCCAACGGTGTAAGAGCCGTCAGCTTCTTTGCGCAGCCATTCGTGTTCTTTACTGTATTTCAGTTCTGCTGGTACGTTGCTCATCAATCAATCTCCAGAAAAGGATGAATCACGCGACGGCTTTGCCGTTACGCACAAAAACAGGTTTAGTGACTTTTACCGGCATTTCGCGGTTGCGAATCTGCACAATGGCCGTTTCGCCAATTCCCTCAGGGACGCGCGCCAGCGCGATGCTGTAGCCCAGCGTCGGTGAGAAGGTTCCGCTCGTGATAACGCCTTCCTGCTGATTGCCCTGGGCATCGGTGAAACGTACCGGCAGTTCGTTACGCAGCACACCTTTTTCGGTCATGACCAGGCCAACCAACTGTTCGTGGCCTTTTTCACGCTGCGCTTCCAGTGCTTCACGACCGATAAAGTCGCGATCGGCGGGTTCCCAGGCAACAGTCCAGCCCATGTTGGCCGCCAGTGGAGTGATCCCCTCATCCATCTCCTGACCATACAGGTTCATCCCCGCTTCCAGACGCAGCGTATCGCGCGCGCCCAGACCACACGGTTTCACCCCCGCTTCCACCAGCGCACGCCAGAAATCCGCCGCCTTTTCATTCGGCATCGCAATCTCATAGCCCACTTCACCGGTATAACCGGTCGTGGCGATAAACAGGTCGCCGGCCTGCACGCCGAAGAACGGTTTCATGCCTTCAACGGCTTTGCGCTGCTCGTCAGTAAACAGGGATGCCGCCTTCGCCTGCGCGTTAGGCCCCTGCACCGCGATCAGCGACAGGTCATCACGCACGGTAATGTCGATGGCATAAGGTTCAGCGTGTTGGGTAATCCAGGAGAGGTCTTTTTCGCGAGTGGCGGAGTTAACAACGAGGCGGAAGAAGTCTTCGGTAAAGTAATAGACAATCAGGTCATCTATCACGCCGCCCGAGGCGTTAAGCATACCGGAATAAAGCGCCTTGCCGGTTTTCGTGAGCTTTGCCACATCGTTCGCCAGCAGATAACGCAAGAACTCCCGAGTGCGACTGCCGCGTAGATCGACGATGGTCATGTGCGACACATCAAACATTCCGGCATCGGTGCGAACCGCATGGTGTTCATCGAGCTGAGAACCATAATGCAGCGGCATCATCCAGCCGTGGAAATCGACCATGCGCGCGCCGCATAGCGTGTGTTGTTCGTACAAAGGCGTCTGTTGAGCCATCTTGTCCTCATTGAATAAGCGGGGCTGACCACCCTTTCGCAGCGAAAATTGTCGCCACGAAACCCGGCATCGACGTCACTCCTGGACTCCGACGCAAACGTTCTCTTTGCCCCTGAACTTACCACCGAAATCCACGCTAAACCATAAAACAAAATTAACCATCACATTAGCTTATGACCAAAAACCGCCAAAACACCATCAGCATAAAAAACCATTGAAAAGGCCATTAATACAGATAAATGATAAGCACTCATCCATAACAGCCGCACATATCAATATTAAACGCTAAAAAAATGTCAAAACTGGCGTTGCGAGAAAATCATGACATTAGAAAATATAATGCGAAAAGAAGAGTGAAATTAGTTTATTTCAAATGAGGGAAGCCTCCCGGCGAAGACGCCGGGAGAAGGAAATGTGACGGGTTTCAAATTCTTTAAAAAGAGGGAATGCTTAGCGAAGCCACTCAGGCAGATCGTTTAATCCCATTGCCTGACGGAGAAGTTGCGGTTTAACGCCAGGGAGCGTATCAGCCAGTTTCAGCCCTATATCACGCAGCAGTTTTTTCGCCGGATTCGTCCCCGCAAACAGCTCGCGGAATCCCTGCATGCCCGCGAGCATCATCGCGGCGCTGTGCTTACGGCTACGCTCATAACGACGCAAATAAAGGTACTGACCGATATCTTTACCCTGACGATGCAGACGTTTGAGTTCATCCACCAGTTCTGCTGCATCCATAAAACCGAGATTTACGCCCTGTCCGGCCAGCGGATGGATAGTATGCGCAGCGTCGCCCACCAGCGCCAGACGATGCGCGGCAAACTGACGCGCATAGCGTCCTGTCAGTGGAAACACCTGGCGGTCGCTTTCCACCTGACACAGCCCCAGACGATTATCAAACGCGATGTTCAGCGCCTGATTAAATTGCTCATCGCTAAGCTGCTGCATCCGTTCAGCCGCTTCCGGCGCAAGCGACCAGACGATGGAGCACAAATGCGGATCGCTGAGCGGCAAAAACGCCAGAATGCCTTCACCGTGAAACGCCTGACGGGCAACAGCACCGTGCGCTTCTTCGGTGCGAATAGTCGCGACCAGCGCATGATGGCGGTAATCCCAGAAGGTCAGCGGGATGTCTGCCTTATTGCGTAGCCACGAATTCGCCCCATCGGCGCCAATCACCAGACGCGCGGTGAGCATTGCGCCATCTTTCAGCGTCAGGAAGGCTTCGTTTTCCCCCCACGCCACCTGCTGCAATTCGGCAGGCGCCATCAGCATGATATCGGAGGATTGCTGCGCTTTTTGCCACAGCGCGTAATGGATCACCGCGTTCTCTACGATATGGCCCAGATGGCTGTAGCCCATGCTTTGGTCATCAAATTCAATGCGGCCAAAGCTGTCCTTATCCCACACTTCCATCCCGTGATAACAACTGGCGCGACGAGCCACAATGTCTGACCAGACGCCCAGACGGGTAAGCAGTTTTTCACTGGCGGCATTGATTGCCGACACGCGAAGCGTAGGATCGGCATCCATCGCCAACGGCTGCGGTTCGCGCTGTTCGAGCACAGCGACACGTAAACCGCTGCCCTGTAACCCGCACGCGACAGCCAGGCCAACCATGCCTCCACCCACGATTGCTACATCAACACTTTGCACTGTTTACTCCTGGAAATCGGAAACCGCCATCGGGCGTCATGTTCGTATAAATACCGGATGGCGCTTCGCTTATCCGGTCTGGAGATGTTTACCGCGCCACCCAGCCTAACGTCCGCTGCGCAAACGCATTGCGGGCGGGAGGGCATAATTCCATGGTCATCAGTCCCATGTTGCGCCCAACAACCAGCGGCGCCCAGCGGTTGGCAAACAGATGGACCAGACTGTCCGTCACGCCGACCGTAGCCTGGCGATCCCCCTGACGACGCTGTTGATAGTGCGAGAGCACGGCGTAATCACCGACGTCCCTGCCCGTTGCCTGCGCTTCAGTCAGCGTTTCGGCGAGGCTCATGACATCGCGCAGTCCGAGGTTGAACCCCTGCCCTGCAATCGGATGCAGCGTCTGCGCGGCGTTACCCACCAGCACGGTACGGTGCGTGAATGCCTTCGCCGCCGTGGTGAGCGACAGCGGATACGCGCTCCGTTTGCCTGCGTGCGTGATTTTCCCCAACCGCCAGCCAAATGCCGTCTGGAGTTCGCGACAGAAACGTTCATCTGACCAGCTCAGAATCTTCTCACGGTGTTCCAGCGGATGGCACCACACCAGCGAACTGCGCCCTTCAGACATCGGCAGCATCGCCAATGGTCCATGCGCCGTAAACCGTTCAAACGCGCGGCCATTATGTGCAACGGCGGTTGAGACGTTAGCGATCACCGCCAACTGCTCATAGGGTTCCTGTTGCCAGTCAACGCCGCAGGCGGTGGCCAGCGCTGAACGGGTACCATCCGCTGCCACCAGAACGCGTCCGACGATCGTTTCGCCCGTCTCCAGCGTGACATTCACCTGGTCTTCGGTACGCGACACGCTGGCAACCCGATCCGGGCAGTGCAACGTGACGCCAGGCGCTTTTCGCAGCAGAGCAAACAGGCGTAACCCCACGTCATGCAGCTCAACCACCTGACCCAGCGCCGGAATGCGATAGTCCTCAGCGTGGAGCGTCACAAAACCGGCATGACCCTGATCGCTGACGTGGACGGTATTGATCGCGGTGGCGCAGTCGGCAATTGCCTGCCAGACGCCAATGCGTGCCAGTTGTTGGCAGGTCCCCGCCGCGAGCGCAATCGCCCGGGCATCAAACCCGGGATGACTGTCCGCTTCGGGGGCAGTCGCTTCAATCAGATGAACCGGCAGCATCCCCTGACTCAACCGGGAAATCGCCAGCGCCAGCGTCGCGCCCACCATGCCACCGCCAACAATGATCACGCTCATGCCTTTTTCGCCGCCGCCATTAACGCTTCAATCTCATCCGCCTTTTTGACGACGCCAGCGGTCAGATTTTCGTTGCCGTTTTCGGTGATCAGAATGTCATCCTCAATACGGATCCCGATCCCCCGATACGCTTCCGGGACATCGGCATCAGGCGCAATATACAGCCCTGGTTCAACGGTAATCACCATTCCTGGCTTCAGGATGCGGGAACGATCCTGCTCATATTCGCCGACATCATGGACATCCAGCCCCAGCCAGTGGCTCAGACCGTGCATAAAGAACGGACGATGCGCATTATCGGCGATCAGTTGATCCACTTCGCCCTGCAAAATACCCAGCTTCACCAGCCCGGTAATCATAATGCGCACGACTTCGCCGGTGACTTCCTGAATCGAGGTGCCCGGACGGTACAGACGCAGGCTGGTTTCCAGTGATTCCAGGACGATGTCGTAGATTTCACGTTGCGCCGGGGTAAATTTGCCATTCACCGGGAACGTTCGGGTGATATCCCCGGCATAGCCCTGGTATTCACAACCTGCATCAATCAGCACCAAATCGCCGTCGCGCAGTTCACTTTCATTTTCGGTGTAATGCAGAATACAGCCATTTTCACCGCTGCCCACAATGGTGTTGTAGGACGGATAGCGTGCGCCGTGGCGAGTAAATTCGTGGTGAATTTCGCCTTCCAGGTGATACTCAAACATCCCCGGACGGCATTTCTCCATCGCCCGGGTATGCGCGAGTGCCGTAATTTCTCCGGCGCGACGCATCACCGCAATCTCTTCAGGCGACTTAAACAGGCGCATTTCATGCACCATCGGCCGCCAGTCGATCAGGGTCGACGGCGCTTTCAGGTTCTGGCGTGAGCCTTTGCGCAGTTTTTCCAGCGCGGTGAAGACAATCTCATCCGCATACGCATATTCGCCCTGCGCGTGATACACCACGTCCAGACCGTTAAGTAGTTGAAAAAGCTGTTGATTAATTTCGCTGAAGGCCAGCGCGCGATCCACCGCCAGTTTTTCCGGCGCGGCATCTTGCCCCAGACGTCGACCAAACCAGATTTCTGCAGTCAGATCGCGAACGCGGTTGAACAACACGCTGTGGTTATGAGTATCGTCGCTTTTAATCAGTACCAGAACGGCTTCCGGTTCGTTAAAACCGGTGAAATACCAGAAATCGCTGCTCTGGCGATACGGGTATTCACTGTCCGCGCTGCGCGTTACTTCCGGCGCGGCAAAAATCAGCGCGGCGCTGCCTGGCTGCATTTGCGCAAGCAGTGCCTGGCGACGACGTTGGTATTCCTGCGGTGTCATGACGTGGTGGCCTCCATTATCGTTTTACTTTTTAGTGTAGGGTCGGTTTACGCACTTCCGGTGCGGTCGGCGGCTGGCGGGTAAAGGTATCGTGGCACAGCAGCGCCGCGACACGCACATACTCGATGATCTCTTCGAGCGACATCTCCAGCTCTTCCTGATCTTCCTCTTCGTCATAGCCGAGCTGCGCGATATTGCGCAAATCGTCGATGGCTTCGCCCGTTTCTCCGGTCACTTTATCGAGCTTCGGCTGCGTGACGCCGAGGCCAAGCAGGAAGTGATTAACCCATCCCGCCAGTGCGTCTGCACGATCGAAAACGCTCACGTCATCGCCTTCAGGCAGATAAAGCTGAAAAAGGAAACCATCATCTTCCAGCGCGTCGCTGGTCGCGGAGTGCATCTTACGCAGCGCCTGAGCCAGTTCATGACCGAAGGCCAGCCCTTCGTTCGTCAGGTCGTGAAGCAGCGGCTGCCAGGAGCTGTCGTTATTACCACCGCAAATCATCCCGCTGATCAAACCGTGCATTTCCGCTGGGGTCAGTCCGGCCCCTTGTTGGTTCAAATACTGGTTCATTTCACTGTAACCAGGCATTTCGTTCTGTATAGACATAAGCATTCGTCATCAAAGGGAGGATATTCATGGTATGCTACCACTTTGGACCCTGGTGAACCAGAATAGGGCTTGTATCTTCACACCAGGGTAGCTATAGTGTCGCCCCTTCGCGGACCCAGGGTCTGGAGACGAAGGCAGCACAGTCAATCAGCAGGAAGGTGGCATGTCTGCACAACCCGTCGATATCCAAATATTTGGCCGTTCACTGCGAGTGAATTGCCCGCCTGAACAAAGGGATGCGTTGAATCAGGCTGCGGACGATCTGAATCAGCGGTTGCAAGATCTGAAAGTTCGCACTAGAGTCACAAATACTGAGCAACTGGTATTCATTGCTGCACTGAATATTAGCTACGAACTGGCTCAGGAAAAAGCGAAGACCCGCGACTACGCGGCGAGCATGGAACAACGTATTCGGATGCTCCAACAGACCATTGAACAGGCACTGCTTGATCAGGGTCGCATAACCGAAAAAACGAACCAAAACTTTGAATAACACTTTTCGGTTTACTATGGTAGAGTGACCGTGAAGACAAAAATTTCTCTGAGATGTTTGCAAGCGGGCCAGTCCCCTGAGCCGATATTTCATACCACAAGAATGTGGCGATCCATGGTTGGTGAGCATGCTCGGTCCGTCCGAGAAGCCTTAAAACTGCGACGACACATTCACCTTGAACCAAGGGTTCAAGGGTTACAGCCTGCGGCGGCATCTCGGAGATTCTCCTTCTACCTGGCGACAGCCATGACATTACTTTCTGAACTCCCTTTATCACGACAAACCATTCGCCAGATGATTAGGCAACGTCGTCGTGCGCTCACACTTTCGCAGCAAATCACCTTCGGTCAGCAGGCCGCAACACGCATGCTTGCATACCCTCCCGTAGTGATGGCGCACACGGTCGCCGTGTTTTTGTCATTTGATGGCGAACTCGATACTCAGCCCCTAATCGAACAACTCTGGCACGCGGGAAAACGCGTCTATCTCCCGGTCCTGCACCCATTCAGCCCCGGTAATTTGCTGTTTCTGCACTATCACCCGCACAGTGAACTGATCACTAATCGGCTGAAGATTCAGGAACCTAAACTCGACGTTCGTGATGTTCTGCCGCTTTCGCAACTGGACGTGCTGGTCACGCCACTGGTGGCGTTTGATGAGTACGGTCAGCGTTTAGGGATGGGTGGCGGATTCTACGATCGCACCTTGCAAAACTGGCAACAGCATGGTCTGACGCCCGTAGGGTATGCCCACGACTGTCAGCGTGTGGAGAAATTGCCGGCAGAAGAGTGGGATGTCCCCTTACCGGCCGTCGTAACGCCGTCAAAAGTGTGGGAATGGTAAGCGCTTCTTTGCTGATTGACACCGCCGTTTTTTTGACCTAAATTTCCTCGGTAAGGGTGAGGGAGGCGAACCTCCCTCCTGCGTTTTCGCTGTTAATATGCTGGCCAGGCGATGATTAACAGGATAAGCAGCATGATGACATAACTCATCATCGTCCCTTTCCTTTTTAGAGCCCCTGCTTCGGTAGGGGCTTTCCCGTTTCAGCGCTGTGCTGCGCCTCTATCGTAAATTCCTTTTGTTGATGTACAACGCGTAGCGAAGCCTTTAATCATCAATTGCGGCAAGGCTCGAAAACAGGATGTATGCGTTACAACAAGGGATGGCGATGTCGGGAAAACGAAGGGAGAAAGGAAGAAATGACGGGCAGACTCAGCGCCTGCCCGCATCGGTAAGAATCAGTACAACAGGCGCGCGCGAATAGTGCCCGGAATGGCCTTCATCGCCAACAGTGCTTTCTCGGCGACTGCTTCATCCGCTTCAATATCGATAACGACATAGCCCATTTGCGCCGACGTTTGCAGATACTGCGCGGCAATGTTGACGCCCTGCTCGGCAAAAATCTGGTTCAGGGAAGTCAGCACGCCAGGACGGTTTTCATGGATGTGCATCAGACGACGCCCGCCGTGGAGCGGCAGCGACACTTCCGGGAAGTTAACCGCAGAAAGCGTAGAGCCGTTATCGGAATACTTCGCCAGTTTACCTGCCACTTCCAGACCGATGTTTTCTTGCGCTTCCTGAGTGGAACCTCCGATATGCGGCGTCAGAATCACGTTATCAAAGTCGCAGAGCGGTGAAGTGAACGGATCGCTGTTGGTTGCCGGCTCGGTCGGGAACACGTCGATTGCCGCCCCTGCCAGGTGTTTGGTCGCCAGCGCATCGCACAACGCGGGAATATCTACCACGGTGCCACGTGCGGCGTTGATCAGCAGCGAGCCAGGCTTCATCAGCGCGATCTCTTTCGCGCCCATCATGTTCTTCGTTGAGGCGTTTTCCGGCACGTGCAGGCTGACCACGTCGCTCATGTTGAGCAGTTCAGACAGATGCTGAACCTGAGTGGCGTTACCCAGCGGCAGCTTGTTTTCAATATCGTAGAAGTAAACGTGCATCCCCAGCGATTCCGCCAGAATACCCAACTGAGTCCCGATGTGGCCATAGCCAATAATGCCGAGTCTTTTACCACGTGCTTCAAACGAACCGGCAGCCAGTTTATTCCACACACCGCGGTGCGCTTTGGCGTTTGCTTCCGGTACGCCGCGCAGCAGCAGTAGCAGCTCACCAATCACCAACTCCGCCACGGAACGGGTGTTAGAGAACGGCGCGTTAAACACCGGAATACCGCGCTTTGCTGCCGCCTTCAGGTCTACCTGGTTGGTGCCGATACAGAAACAACCGATAGCGACCAGTTTTTCCGCCGCGTTGATTACCTCTTCTGTCAGATGGGTACGGGATCGCAGGCCAATGAAGTGGGCATCACGGATGGACTCTTTCAGCTCTTCAGCATCCAGTGCCCCTTTGTGAAATTCGATGTTGGTATAACCTGCTGCCCGAAGGCTATCCAGCGCCTTTTGATGCACGCCTTCAACCAGCAGAAATTTAATCTTGTCTTTCTCCAGCGATACCTTTGCCATTTCCCGACCCTGTCTTTTTATGCAATCTGATATTGTGTGTGTGGATTTGCATCCGCCTTTCAACATATCAAAAATAATTATTGCGGCAATATGAACGTTTGCGTCGCTCTGTTGAGGAACGTTCATTCAGTGGCAAATGCCAGAGGAAAATGCTGGGGATAAGTTTTTCTTTGGAGAAATCAGCAGGGCAAGATTCAAAACGTGATACATGTCACCAAATTTGCCCTGCAAAAAAATTTTAACCGGGGAAGCGCTCCCTTGGTCAGATCATTTCACGATGGTTTTGACGCCGTCAGCGGTCCCGATTAACGCCACATCCGCGCCACGGTTAGCAAACAGGCCGACAGTCACCACGCCGGGAATAGCGTTAATGGCATTTTCCATCGCCACCGGATCGAGGATCTCCATGCCGTGCACATCAAGGATCACGTTACCGTTGTCAGTCACCACACCCTGACGGTATTCCGGACGACCGCCCAGTTTGACTAACTGGCGAGCCACTGCGCTGCGCGCCATTGGGATAACCTCAACCGGCAGCGGGAAGTTACCCAGAATATCCACTTCCTTGGACGCGTCGGCGATACAGATAAATTTCTTCGCCACGGAGGCAATGATTTTTTCACGGGTCAGCGCCGCGCCGCCGCCTTTAATCATCTGCATGTGACCGTTAATTTCGTCCGCGCCATCAACGTAAACGCCAAGGCTGTCCACTTCGTTGAGATCAAACACAGGGATGCCGAGGCTTTTGAGTTTTTCGGTTGAGGCATCCGAGCTGGAAACCGCGCCTTCAATCTGACCTTTCATGGTGCCCAGCGCGTCAATAAAGTGCGCGGCTGTTGAACCGGTACCTACCCCTACAATGGTGCCGGGCTGTACATACTGAAGTGCCGCCCATCCTACTGCTTTTTTCAGTTCATCCTGCGTCATGATTGTCTCGCTTTTGTGGAGAAAAATTCACGCGCATTATAGACCATTGCGCGGAAAAATCTTCCCGACCCGCTCGCAGGCTGCGGATTTCGTCTTTACCCAATGCAAATTTATGTCATAGTGCAGAATAAGCAAAAATTTCAGGAGTGTGTCAGATCAATGAAACGTCCGGACTACAGAACACTACAAGCACTGGATGCCGTTATACGTGAACGCGGGTTTGAGCGCGCGGCGCAAAAGCTGTGCATCACCCAATCTGCCGTTTCGCAACGCATCAAGCAGCTTGAGAATATGTTCGGACAACCGCTGCTGGTCCGCACCGTTCCGCCGCGTCCGACCGAGCAGGGGCAAAAACTGTTGGCGCTGCTTCGTCAGGTCGAACTGCTGGAAGAGGAATGGCTGGGCGATGAGCAGACCGGCTCCACGCCGTTGCTGCTGTCGCTGGCGGTTAACGCCGACAGTCTGGCGACCTGGCTGTTACCGGCTCTGGCGCCGGTACTGGCTGACTCCCCTATTCGTCTTAACCTGCAGGTGGAAGATGAAACCCGCACCCAGGAACGTCTGCGTCGCGGCGAAGTGGTAGGCGCGGTGAGTATTCAGCATCAGGCGCTGCCCAGTTGTCTGGTGGATAAACTCGGCGCGCTCGACTATCTGTTTGTGGGTTCCAAAGCGTTTGCCGAACGCTACTTCCCGAACGGTGTCACCCGCTCCGCGCTGCTGAAAGCGCCTGCGGTGGCGTTTGACCATCTGGACGATATGCACCAGGCCTTCCTGCAACAGAACTTTGATCTGCCGCCGGGCAGCGTTCCGTGCCACATCGTCAACTCTTCGGAAGCCTTTGTGCAACTGGCGCGTCAGGGCACCACCTGCTGTATGATCCCGCACCTGCAGATTGAAAAAGAGCTGCAAAGCGGTGAACTGATCGATCTCACGCCAGGCCTGTTTCAGCGCCGGATGCTCTACTGGCATCGGTTTGCGCCTGAAAGCCGGATGATGCGCAACGTCACCGACGCGCTGCTGGCCTACGGTCACAAGGTACTGCGTCAGGACTGAGCCGGTCTCATTCCGCGGTGTAGAAGTGTCTGAGCTCATCGAACTGCATGGCAAATTCGATGTAGCTCATCAGCGCGGGAGAGTTCAGCTTACGGCTGGGATACACCAGCCAGAGATCGTTTCCCGCCACTGTCCATGGCGCCAGTACCGGTATCAGAGCGCCCTTATCGATTTTATCTTCCAGCATAAACGCCGGCAGCAGCGTGATCCCCGCCCCTGCGATGGCGCTTTCGCGGGCATAGACCAGATTATCCGTCAGATGCACCCGCTCAGGCATGAACTGATAGTCTTCATCACCGCGATGAAATAACCACTCAGCCCAGGCTTTGTGCGCGATGCAATGGTGTTCGACCAGTTGACGGGGATGGTTCAACGGCGCATAACGTGACAGATAATCGGGCGAGGCCAGCAAATAGCGCGGGCAATGGCCAATCATACGTCCGATCAGCGAGGAATCCTGCGGCTTACCAGTGCGCAACGCGACGTCAAAACCGCTGTCCACCAAATCCAGCAGTTCATCGGAGATACTGACCTCAAGATAAACATCGGGGTAGCGTTGCTGGAACTGCGTGTTCAGGCGCGCGAGCAGTGTCGCGCCAATGCCTGCCGGCGACGTGATGCGCAATCGTCCGCTGGGGTTGTCGCGCAGGCGCTGAACCGCATAATCGGCGCGTTCGCTGGCAGCGAGTATTTCCCGGCAGTGCACAAGATAGTGTTCACCGGCGTAGGTCAGGTTCAGTTTGCGGGTGGTACGGTTGATCAGGCGAATGCCAACGTGCTGCTCAAGCTGGCTGATACGCTGACTGACGCTCGACTTCGGCAGCCCCGCCTTTTGCGCGGCGACGGTAAAGCTGCCGTGTTCGGCGACCAGGGCAAACAGCGCCATATCCTGCAAGTGCTTAAACATCGCGTTCACCCCTGGCGAGGATCACCCCTGCTCACCCATCATCTCTTTGACCAGCTCGACGCAACGCAGGAAACGGCCATCGTAATCCGCCTCTTCGACATGCACGAAGTCGATATTGTTTTCGCGCAACATCTCCACCAGCAGCGTCTGAAATTCTTTGCGATCCACTGAACTACCGAGGCTGCGCAGACCGTCCGCCACCCACGGCGTGTTATTTTCCAGCAGGATCACCAGGTCAAAGCGGTATTCATCGATCAACGCCTGTACAAACGGATGTTCTCGCCCTTCGTACTTTTTGCAGAAGGCCTGAGTCGTGACGAAGTCGGTGTCGACAAACGCCACTTTATTGGCGTACTTCACTGCAAAATCAATGTACTGCGCGTGGCCCAGCGCGATTTTATCGTAGTCAGAATATTGTAGCGCCATCTCATCCCCCCCGAGGTGAGAGAAGACATAATCCCGGCCATACTCCCACGCACTGGTGGTATTGAAGATATTCGCCAGCTTATTGACCAGCGTCGATTTCCCACTCGATTCTCCGCCCAGCACCGCCACGGTACGCACGAAGAACGGCTTCACTTCGGTAGGAATATATTCCCAGTAGCGGAAGGGGTTTTCACGGATTTGCGCGCCGCTGATGCTCATAAAGGTCCGTTTCGGGTCGATAAGCACCGTTTCGATACCCAGATGTTCCAGGTACTGCGGGGCATCGGCTTCCTCTGAGGTATAGATCCAGTTTGGCGCAATCCCCTTCTCCGCCATAAACGCTTTGATGCCCTTACTCCAGACGTCCCAGCCGTGCGGATACGGCTCCATCCCCTCTTCGTTGAAGGCATGAATGCGGATATTTTTCTGATATTTGAACGTTTGTAACAGCCAGCGCAGACGATCCGGCACGGTCGGTTGCTGGGACATGGCGCTGTCTTCAAACAGCGCGCGGTCGCGCGTATCGTCATAGCCCATGATGATATGCAACTCGTCCACCTGGCTACAGGCGCGCTGAATCAGATAGATATGACCGGTGTGCAGCGGATAAAATTTGCCGAACACCACACCGATATTTTTCTGCTGCCGGGGAAACTCCAGCCCCAGAAAACGGTGCAACGCCTCCAGCTTTTGCGCGCTGGGGCTTTTGATCTTGGCATTGAGAAGTTGGCTGAGATAGCCCTTGGTCATTCCACTGGCATCCGCCACTTGTTGCAGGGTACAGCCCTTTTGCTTGATCGCGGTTTTCAGATAATCAAATGACGACATGGGTAACCTCCGTTTCACTCATTATAAGTCGTCAAACACGTTTAACGCATCCGCCAGCTTCTTGACACCAAAAACCTGCATCCCTTCCGGCGGTTTTTTCGGCACGTTAGCTGCCGGAACAATCGCGCGACGGAAACCATGTTTTGCGGCCTCGGAAATACGCTCCTGACCGCTGGGCACCGGGCGAATCTCTCCTGCCAGCCCCACTTCGCCAAACACTACCAGGTCCTGCGGCAGCGGCCTGTCGCGCAGGCTGGAGACCATCGCCAGCAGCAGCGCCAGATCCGCGCTGGTCTCTGTGACTTTGACGCCGCCCACCACGTTAACGAACACGTCCTGATCGGCCATTTGCAGACCGCCGTGACGGTGCAACACCGCCAGCAGAATCGCCAGACGGTTCTGCTCCAGCCCCACCGCGACGCGACGCGGGTTGGCCATCATCGAGTGATCGACCAGCGCCTGGATCTCCACCAGCAGCGGTCGCGTCCCTTCCCAGACCACCATCACCGAACTGCCGGAGGTGACTTCATCGCCACGACTCAGGAAGATCGCCGAAGGGTTGCTCACTTCGCGTAGTCCCTGTTCGGTCATCGCGAAGACCCCTAACTCATTCACCGCGCCAAAACGGTTTTTGTGGCTGCGCAGGGTACGAAAACGGGAATCGGCATCGCCATCCAGCAATACCGAGCAGTCGATGCAGTGCTCAAGCACTTTTGGCCCGGCCAGCGAGCCGTCTTTGGTCACGTGGCCCACCATCACAATCGCCACGCCGCGCGTCTTGGCAAAGCGCGTCAGGTAGGCCGCCGTCTCACGCACCTGCGCCACGCTGCCGGGTGATGACTGGATATCCGCCATGTGCATAACCTGAATGGAGTCGATCACCATCAGCTTCGGCTGCTCTTCTTCTGCAATCAGGCAAATCTGCTCAATACTGGTTTCCGAAAGCATGTTGAGATTGTTGGTCGGCAAACCGAGACGGTGCGCGCGCATTGCCACCTGCTGCAGGGACTCTTCCCCGGTGACGTACAGGGTTTTCATCTGCTCCGCGAGCTTGCACAGCGTCTGCAATAACAGCGTGGATTTACCCGCGCCGGGGTTACCGCCAATCAGAATCGCACTGCCGGGAACGACGCCGCCGCCCAGCACGCGGTCAAACTCTTTAAAACCGGTGGAAAAACGCGGCAGCTCTTCCAGGCTGATATCGGAAAGCTTCTGAACCTTTGCAACGCCAGCGCTCCCGGCATAACCACTCAGTCGCTCATTACGCGCCACCGTCGGCGATGCAGCCAGGCGCACCTCGGTGATGGTGTTCCAGGCATGACAGGCGCTGCATTGCCCCTGCCAGCGCGGATAATCCGCCCCGCATTCATTACATACAAAGGCGCGTTTTGGAGCTTTTGCCACGGTTTACCTCGTTATCTCTGTACCGCCTGTGGCCGGATGGCGGCGGCGCCTTACCCGGCCTACACCTTAATACCAGCCGGTATCTCAATTATTTCTGGTTCATGCTGCCGGAGAGAATGCAGAACACCCCCATCAGGTCAGCGTGACGGATAGTAATCTCCGTCTTTTCATTCACTTTCGGCTTGGCATGGTACGCAATCCCCAGCCCCGCCGTTTTGATCATCGGCAGATCGTTGGCGCCATCGCCAATCGCCACGGTCTGCGCGATCGGGATTTCATATTCCTGCGCCAGTCGGGTCAGCGTTTTGGCCTTATACTGCGCATCGACGATATCGCCAATCACGTTGCCGGTAAATTTACCGTCCATGATCTCCAGTTCATTCGCCACTGCCGCCGTTAGCCGCAGTTTCTCACGCAGATATTCGGCAAAGAAGGTAAAGCCGCCGGAGGCGATTGCCACCTTCCAGCCCAGTGTTTCCAGCTTCAGCACCAGTTGCGTCAGGCCTGGCATCAGCGGCAGACTTTCACGTACCTGATGCAAAATATTGGCATCCGCGCCTTTCAGCGTCGCCACACGACTGCGCAGGCTGGCGGTGAAGTCGAGTTCGCCGCGCATCGCCCGTTCGGTCACTTCCGCGACCCTTTCGCCGGTACCGGCCAGTTTGGCGATCTCATCAATGCACTCGATCTGAATCGCGGTGGAGTCCATGTCCATCACCAACAGGCCAGGAGTACGCAAATGCGGGATTTTCCCCAGCGGCGCAACGTCTAATTGCGCATCATGCGCCAGTTTCGTCGCGCGAAGCGTGAGCGAACCGGCAAGGCGAATGACCTGATAGTCCTCGACACACCACGCCGCGACAATCACCATCGCCGCGCCCAGTTTGCTCTGGTACTGAGTCAGACGTTGTTTATCCAGCCCGCGTCCGTACAGCAGCCAGCCGCTACGTCCAGCGTGGTAATCCAGTGGCATCACCTCGTCGCCACTCAAAGAAAGGGGCAAACCTGGCCATAAAGAGACATCTTCAGGCAAATCGCACCAGGTAATGTTAGGCATTAAAGCTCCTGTAAAATCGTTCAGGCCGGGAAGGTTCACGGGGAAAATAACGCATGAGGCTACCCTGTAACCATCGCTTCTGGCAACATTAAGCCTCAAATTTTCAGCAGGTGGTATATGGCTCGCGCAAAACTGAAATTCCGACTTCATCGTGCAGTGATTGTATTGTTCTGTCTCGCACTGCTTGTTGCGCTCATGCAGGGCGCCTCCTGGTTCAGTCAAAATCACCAGAGACAGCGTAATCCGCAGCTTGAAGAGTTGGCGCGCACGCTGGCGCACCAGGTCACGCTGAACATCGCGCCGCTGATGCGTACCGAAACGCCTGACGAAAAACGCATCAAGACGATTCTGCAGCAGTTAACGAAGGAAAGCCGCATACTTGATGCCGGCGTTTATGATGAACAAGGCGATATGATTGCCCGCGCAGGCGAAAGCGTAAATGTGCGCGACCGTCTGGCGCTGGACGGTAAAAAAGCCGGCGGCTACTTCAACCAGCAGATTGTTGAACCCATCCAGGGGAAAAATGGCCCACTGGGCTATCTGCGCCTGACGCTGGATACGCATACCTTAGCCACTGAAGCCCGGCAGGTGGACAACACTACTAACATTTTACGCCTGATGCTGCTGCTTTCACTGGCCATCGGCGTGGTGCTGACCCGCACTCTGCTGCAGGGTAAACGAACCCGCTGGCAGCAATCGCCCTTCCTGCTCACCGCCAACAAGTCGGTGCCGGAAGAGGAAGAGAGCGAGAAAAAAGAGTCATTCGTTACAGGAAAGGAAAACTGACATGTCGACACTTCGCCTGCTTATTTCTGACTCTTATGACCCCTGGTTTAACCTGGCGGTCGAAGAGTGTATTTTCCGTCAGATGCCTGCCACTCAGCGCGTGCTGTTTTTGTGGCGCAATGCCGATACGGTCGTCATTGGGCGTGCGCAAAACCCGTGGAAAGAGTGTAATACGCGGCGGATGGAAGAGGACAACGTGCGCCTGGCGCGCCGCAGCAGCGGCGGTGGCGCGGTATTCCACGATCTCGGCAATACCTGTTTCACCTTTATGGCCGGGAAGCCGGAATACGATAAGACCATCTCGACGTCAATTGTCCTGAATGCGCTTAACGCACTGGGCGTGACGGCTGAAGCTTCAGGACGTAACGATCTGGTGGTGAAAACGGCGGATGGCGACCGTAAGGTTTCTGGCTCAGCCTACCGCGAAACCAAAGATCGCGGTTTTCATCACGGCACACTATTGTTGAACGCCGATCTCAGCCGACTGGCAAACTACCTGAATCCAGACAAAAAGAAACTGGCGGCCAAAGGCATTACCTCTGTACGCTCGCGCGTGGCGAATCTCACCGAACTGTTGCCGGGCATCACCCATGACCAGGTGTGTGCGGCGGTAACCGAGGCCTTTTTTGCCCACTACGGCGAACGCGTTGAAGCGGAGGTAATCTCCCCGGACAACACGCCCGATCTGCCGAACTTTGCCGAAACCTTCGCCCGCCAGAGCAGTTGGGAGTGGAACTTCGGGCAGGCACCGGCCTTCTCGCATCTGCTGGATGAACGTTTTACCTGGGGAGGCGTCGAACTGCACTTTGACGTTGAGAAAGGGCATATCACCCGTGCGCAGGTGTTTACGGACAGTCTCAATCCGGCACCGCTAGAAGCGCTGGCCGCACGTCTTGAGGGCTGCCTGTATCGTGCCAGTGTCGTACAGCAGGAGTGCGAATCTTTGACGAGGGATTTTCCGGAGCAGGAAAAAGAGTTGCGGGAATTGTCAGCGTGGATTGCACAGGCGGTGCGCTAATAAAAAGCCCGCTGGCACTGCTCAGCGGGCCTGGAAAACCGTAGGCCGGGTGAGGCGAAGCCTCCCCCCGGCACACCAGGTCTTACGCTTTATCGCCCAGCAGAACGGATTCCAGCGCGATTTTAATCATGTCGTTGAACGTGGTTTGACGTTCAGCCGCCGTCGTCTGCTCGTGCGTACGGATGTGGTCAGACACGGTGCAGATAGTCAGTGCTTTCGCGCCAAATTCTGCCGCCACGCCGTAGATACCCGCCGCTTCCATTTCCACGCCCAGGATGCCGTATTTTTCCATCACGTCGAACATTTCGCCGTCCGGAGAGTAGAACAGATCCGCAGAGAACAGGTTGCCAACGCGTGCGTCCACACCCAGTGCTTTTGCCGCGTCAACCGCGTCACGTACCATGCCGAAATCAGCAATCGCGGCAAAATCATGGTCTTTGAAACGAATGCGGTTCACTTTGGAATCGGTGCAGGCACCCATACCAATTACCACGTCACGCAGTTTTACGTCCGGACGCACAGCACCACAGGACCCTACGCGAATGATTTTCTTCACGCCGAAATCGGTGATCAGCTCTTTGGTGTAGATGGAGCAGGACGGGATACCCATACCGTGACCCATGACGGAGATCTTACGGCCTTTGTAAGTCCCGGTGAAACCTAACATGCCGCGAACGTTGTTTACTTCGCGTACATCTTCAAGGAAAGTTTCCGCAATGTGTTTTGCGCGCAGCGGGTCGCCCGGCATCAAAACGACGTCAGCGAAATCACCCATTTCTGCATTAATGTGAGGAGTTGCCATCTTTTATCCTTATTTCGTTGTTATTGCCTGATGGCGGCTATGCCTTATCAGGCCTACAAAATGTATTCAAATACCCTAAGGATTTCGCGTTGTAGGAAGGCGACGAATTCGTGAATCCCCGGGAGCATAGATTAACTATGTGACCGGGGTGAGCGAATGAAGTCAACGCATCTACAGCGCGAAAGACAACGGGTATTACAGCATGTTTTTACCGTATTCCATTGGCGACGTGCCAAAGTACGAAGCGAGAGTCTGACCAATATCCGCAAAAGTTTCGCGGTGGCCTAACGAGCCCGGTTTTACTTTCGGGCCGTACACCAGCACCGGAATGTGTTCACGGGTGTGATCGGTACCGGTCCAGCTCGGATCGCAGCCATGGTCAGCGGTCAGGATCAGAATGTCATCTTCACCCACCAGCTCCATCAGCTCCGGCAGACGGCGGTCGAACAATTCCAGACCGGCCGCATAACCGGCGATATCACGGCGGTGGCCCCAGGAGGAGTCGAAGTCAACGAAGTTAGTGAAGACAATCGTCTTGTCACCCGCTTCTTTCATCTCTTTAATAGTGGCGTCAAACAGCGCGTCCAGGCCGGTGGCTTTCACTTTTTTAGTGATGCCGCAGTTGGCGTAGATGTCCGCGATTTTACCGACGGAAACCACGTGGCCGTCTTTCTCATCAACCAGTTTCTGCAACACGGTCGGCGCTGGCGGTTCAACGGCCAGATCGTGACGGTTGCCGGTACGCTGGAAGTTACCCGCTTTATCGCCAATAAACGGACGCGCGATAACGCGACCGATGTTGTAGCCGCCTTCGGTCAGCTCTTCACGGGCGATCTCGCACAGCTCGTAAAGTTTATCCAGGCCAAACGTCTCTTCATGGCAGGCAATCTGGAACACGGAATCCGCGGAGGTATAGAAAATCGGTTTGCCGGTTTTCATATGCTCTTCGCCCAACTGGTCCAGAATCACCGTACCGGAAGAGTGGCAGTTACCGAGATAGCCCGGCAGGTTCGCACGTTTGACCAGTTTATCCAGCAGTTCCTGCGGGAAACTGTTTTCGTGGTCGCTGAAATAACCCCAGTCAAACAGAACCGGCACACCGGCGATTTCCCAGTGGCCAGACGGCGTATCTTTACCGGAAGAGAGCTCATGCGCCCAGGCGTATGCACCAATCACTTGTGCGTTAGCGTCCATACCGGCTGCGATTTTACCGGTAGACCCTTCATGCGCTTTCACCAGACCCAGGCGGGTCAGGTTTGGCAGATTCAGTGGGCCTTTACGCCCTTTGTCAGCCTCGCCTTTGGCACAGGCTTCAGCGATATGCCCCATGGTGTCGGAACCGACGTCGCCAAAGCGATCTGCGTCTTCCGTCGCACCAATACCAAAGGAGTCCAGCACCATAATAAATGCACGTTTCATCTTGTTCTCCATTCATCTGCGCTGCAAAAAAGCGATCAGATCAGTATATAGCTATTCGGTGATACGACGATAGACCGTTGGTGTGCTTTCAGGCGCTTTATCGTCAAGGATAATTGCCGCTTTGACGGCTTTCGCCGCGTCCTGCCAGCTGGCTTCATCTTTCGCGTGGATCACCGCCAGCGGACGCTGCCCGTCTACGCTGTCGCCAAGACGCGCCATATCGGTAAAGCCGACGCTGTAATCAATGGTATCCGATGCCTGGCGACGACCGCCGCCCATCGACACCACCGCCATACCCAGCGCACGCGTATCCATCGCGCTGACGAACCCTTCGCTATCAGCGTAAACCGCTTTACTGAGCATTGCCGTCGGCAGGTATTTCGCGTAGTTCTCCACGAAGTCGGTCGGGCCTTTCTGGGCGGCAACCATCCGGCCAAAGATCTCAGCGGCTTTACCGTTATCCAGCACCGCCTGCAATTTCGCCCGCGCGTCAGCGTCGTCTTTCGCCAGATTGCCGGAGATCAGCATTTCAACACACAGCGCCATCGTCACATCGAACAGGCGTGGGTTGCGGTATTCGCCGGTCAGGAACTGCACCGCTTCGCGTACTTCCACCGCGTTACCCGCGCTGGACGCCAGTACCTGGTTCATGTCGGTCAGCAGCGCGGTGGTGCGCACGCCAGCACCGTTCGCCACGCCCACAATTGCTTCCGCCAGCGCTTCAGAGAGCTCATAGGTTGGCATAAACGCGCCGCTGCCGACTTTCACATCCATAACCAGCGCATCCAGCCCTTCCGCCAGTTTTTTCGCCAGAATGGAGCCGGTGATAAGCGGAATGGAATCCACCGTTGCGGTAATATCGCGGGTGGCATAAAAACGTTTGTCCGCCGGTGCGAGCGAGCTGGTTTGCCCGATGATCGCCACACCCACGTCCTTAATGATTTCGCGGAAACGGTTGTCGTCCGGGAAGATGTCGAATCCCGGAATAGCTTCCAGTTTATCGAGCGTACCGCCGGTATGACCCAGCCCGCGACCTGAAATCATCGGAATGTAGCCGCCACAGGCTGCGACCATTGGGCCGAGCATCAGCGACGTCACGTCGCCCACACCGCCGGTGGAGTGTTTATCCACGATCGGGCCGTTCAGATTCAGGCTCTTCCAGTCCAGGACGGTTCCTGAATCCCGCATTGCCATGGTCAGCGAAACGCGTTCTGGCATCGTCATATCGTGGAAGAAAATGGTCATCGCCAGGGCGGCGATCTGCCCTTCTGAGATGGTATTGTCACGAATACCATTGATAAAGAAACGAATTTCTTCATCGCTCAACGCATGACCATCACGTTTTTTACGAATAATTTCTTGTGCGAGAAACACGATAACCTCCCGATTAGGGCCGGGTAAGCCATGTGCTCCCCGGCGAGTCGTATTGATGCCGGATAGCGGCTAACGCCTTATCCGGCCTACGATGGGCAATTCAAATTTAGTAGCTGCTTGCGCTCTTACCATCGCCGTGACCCAGCGCTTTCAGCAGGCTTGCCAGCAGGCTGGATGCCCCAAAGCGATAGTGACGAGAATCCGCCCAGTCCGCGCCGAACAGTTCGTCAGCGATAGCCAGGAACTGCTGAGCATCTTCTGCGGTACGCACGCCGCCCGCAGGTTTGAAGCCCACAGTTTTGGATACGCCCATATCGCGGATCACTTCCATCATGATGCGAGCACTTTCCGGCGTGGCGTTTACGGGTACCTTACCGGTAGAGGTTTTAATGAAATCCGCACCTGCTTTGATAGAGATTTCAGAGGCCTTACGAATAAGCTGCTCTTCTTTCAGCTCACCGGTTTCGATGATCACTTTCAGCAGCACGTTTGCCGCCGCGCACGCGTCTTTACAGGCTTTCACCAGATCGAAGCCGACCTGCTCGTTACCAGCCATCAGCGCACGGTACGGGAAGACCACGTCCACTTCATCCGCCCCGTAAGCAATCGCCGCGCGGGTTTCCGCCAGCGCGATCTCAATATCGTCGTTGCCATGCGGGAAGTTAGTCACCGTCGCAATACGGATATCCGGGGTGCCCTGCTCTTTCAGCGTTTTACGCGCAATCGGGATAAAACGCGGATAGATGCAGACTGCTGCCGTGTTGCCAACCGGAGTTTTCGCCTGATGACACAGGGCGATCACTTTTTCATTGGTGTCGTCGTCATTCAGGGTGGTCAGGTCCATCAGTTTCAGTGCGCGCAGGCTGCTTGCAGTTAAATCGCTCATAACATTCTCCAACGGCGTCGCCGTATAAAATTCTCACCTTGCGAGTCTGTTAGTATTCTAACATCAACTCACCGTTACACTTCGATATACATCACAGTTAATGAAAACTACGTACAAATTTGCATTACTGTAATGAGATCAACTTCAAAAAATAGTCCTTTTCTGTCGATTTCTTCTCCACTCAGGCGCATCAGGATCAAAGTGCTGACAGCACATCTTTCTACAATGACGTTATGATCTTCGGCCTATAAAGGAATTACGATGCCTACGACCCATGAAACCGCGCTGCAACAACGTTGCCAGCAAATCGTCACCAGCTCACTCCTCAGTCCGGAACAGAAACGTCATTTTCTCGCGTTGGAAGCAGAGAACAACCTGCCTTACCCTTCACTGCCCGCCGGGGCGCGCCAGGCGCTGGACGACGGGGTTATCTGCGATATGTTCGAAGGTCACGCACCGTATAAACCGCGCTATGTGCTTCCCGATTACGCGCGTTTTCTGGCCAACGGTTCAGCCTGGCTGGAACTGGAAGGGGCGAAAGATCTGGACGATGCACTGTCTCTTTTGACCATTCTGTATCACCACGTGCCTTCCGTCACATCGATGCCGGTTTACCTGGGGCAACTGGATACGCTGCTGCAACCATATGTGAAAATTCTAACACAAGAAGCGATCGATATTCGAATAAAACGTTTCTGGCGGTATCTCGACAGAACGCTGCCTGACGCTTTTATGCACGCCAACATTGGCCCGGCAGATACCCCCATCACCCGGGCTATTTTACGCGCCGACGCAGAGTTAAAGCAGGTTGCGCCTAATCTGACGTTCATCTACGACCCGGAAATCACCCCCGATGATCTGCTGCTGGAAGTGGCAACAAACATCTGTGAATGCAGCAAGCCGCATATTTCCAATGGGCCGGTAAATGATAAAATTTTCACAAAAGGTCATTATGGTATTGTCAGTTGTTACAACTCTCTGCCGCTTGCCGGTGGCGGCAGCACGCTGGTTCGTCTCAATCTGAAAGCCATTGCCGAGCGCAGCACTTCTGTCTATGACTTCTTTAACCGCACACTGCCGTACTATTGTCAGCAGCAAATTGCCATCATCGATGCGCGATGTGAGTTCCTCTATGAAAAATCACATTTCTTTGAGAATAGCTTCCTGGTGCAGGAAGGTCTGATCGATCCCCAACGTTTTGTGCCGATGTTCGGTATGTACGGCCTGGCGGAGGCGGTTAACCTGTTGTGCGAAAAAGCGGGTATGAATGCGCGCTACGGCAAAGATGAGACGGCGAACGATCTGGGCTATCGCATCAGCGCCCAGCTTGCGGATTTTGTCGAGAACACGCCGGTGAAATATGGCTGGCAGCAGCGCGCCATGCTGCATGCCCAGTCGGGGATCAGTTCAGATATTGGTACTACGCCGGGCGCACGTTTGCCCTATGGCGATGAACCGGATCCGATCACCCACCTGCAAACCGTCGCACCGCACCACGCGCATTATCAGTCCGGTATCAGCGACATTCTGACGCTCGATGAGACCATCAAGCGTAACCCGCAGGCGCTGGTGCAACTCTGTCTGGGCGCGTTCAAAGCGGGAATGCGCGAGTTTACCGCCAACGTCAGCGGCGACGATCTGGTCCGCGTTACCGGGTACATGGTGCGCCTGTCGGATCTGGAAAAATACCGCGCCGAAGGCTCGCGGACCAATACCACCTGGCTGGGGGAAGAGGCCGCACGCAATACGCATATTCTGGAACGCCAACCTCGTGTCGTCAGTCATGAACAGCAGATGCGCTTCAGTCAGTAAGGTTATCCCGTTCTCCTGCGTGGACGGGCCGGGCAGTCGTCTGGCCCTCTTTCTGCAAGGGTGCAATCTGCGCTGTAAGAATTGCCATAACCCGTGGACGATGGGACGCTGCAACGACTGCGGCGAATGCGTTCCACAGTGCCCGCACCAGGCGCTGAGTTTCAGTGACGGGAATGTTGTCTGGCATGCCGAGGCCTGCAAACAGTGTGATACCTGTTTGCAGATGTGCCCGCAGCAGGCAACGCCGATGGCGCAAACAATGAGCGTGGACGAGGTATTGCGCCAGATCCGCAAAGCATCATTGTTCATTGAGGGTGTCACCGTCAGCGGCGGCGAAGCCACGACGCAGTTGCCTTTCGTTGTGGATTTGTTTACGGCGATTAAGGCCGACCCGCAGCTCCGGTCTCTGACTTGTCTGGTCGACAGTAATGGGCTGTTGAGCGAAACCGGCTGGCAGAAACTGCTACCGGTTTGCGATGGTGTGATGCTCGATCTCAAAGCCTGGGATAGTGAGTGCCACATCGCACTCACCGGTCGGGATAACGCGCAGATCAAGCGCAGTATTACGCTGTTGGCGCAGCGAGGAAAGCTGGCAGAACTGCGCCTGCTGGTCATCCCCGGGCAGGTGGATTATCTGCTACACATTGATTCACTCGCCGCATTCATCGGACAACTGGGAAATGTCCCGCTACGACTGAATGCCTTTCATGCGCACGGGGTATACGGTGAGGCAAAATCCTGGCCAAGCGCGACGCCACAAGAGGTGGAGACGCTGGCGCAGGCATTACGGGAACGCGGCGTGACTGAGCTTATCTTCCCTGCGCTATATCTCTAGAGTAAATAATGCTGTCGTATTGCGATACAGCGCCTCAGCGATCGCCTCTGCGGGTTCCGGGCGCAGTTCGCATAACACATCGAACACTCTCGCAGCCTGTTCCGGGCGATTTGGCTGCCCCTGAAAACCATTCAACGGCATATCCGGCGCGTCGGTCTCCAGCAGCAGCGCCTCCAGCGGCAATCGTGCCATCACGTCACGGGTTTTACTGGCGCGCGGATAGGTAATCGTCCCGCCCACCCCGATTTTGTAGCCCAGTTGCACAAAACGTTCTGCCTGCTGCAGGCTGCCAGCAAAACCATGTACCACCCCGGTACGCGGCAAATCCTGGCGCTTAAGGTGCATCGCCAGCGTGTCATGCGTACGTCGGGAATGCAGGATCACCGGTAAATCGTAGCGTTTTGCTAACCGCAACTGGGCTTCCAGAAACCGTTCCTGCTTCGCGAACTGCGGATCGTCGCGATACCGATCCAGGCCTATCTCACCAACAGCGACCACCTTTGCCGGACGCTGTTCCAGCGCCTGTCGCAGCCGTTCGAGATGCTCTTCCGTATGCTGTTCAATCACAATCGGATGTAAACCGAGCGCGGCATAGAGAGGCGAAAAGCGTTCCGCCAGCGCCTGCACGCGGGCAAAGTTTTCCGCTGCGGTGGCCGGAATGATGATCTTCTCAATGCCCGCCTCACCCGCGAGTTGCAGGCTGTGGGTTTCATCCCCGGTAAAAGGCGGAAAATCAAAGTGACAGTGGGTATCGATAAAGCGAAAACTCACGCCAGATCCTCATTGCTGAATGTCGTATCGTTAGCCTGCGGCGCATCGCTCACCACCGCCGCATGGGTATCGTTGGCCACCGGTGCTGGTGGAACCACCACTGGCGTCGGCGTGACGATTTGCGGCAGATGGCGTGATAACGGCGGTTCCGCTGCCAGTAGTTTTCCCACGGTCGCCAGGAAGTAGCGCCCACACAGCCGCCCGGTTTTATAATCTTCCCGCAATGCCGGAATCCGGCTTCCCAGCGCCATACTTTTTAGCGGCTTCGGCGGGTAGATTTCAAAGATCTTCAGCTTGCCCGGCGGTTTTTCAATGAATCGCTGAATTTCCGTATAGCTGGCTTCGTGGTGTTGAACCAGATTGAGCAGCGGCTGCAGGCTGCTTTCGCCCAGCCAGCGCTCCATCCGCTTGAACCACTGCGGGGTGTAATACATTTGCGAAGGCACCGTTCGAATCACCACCAGCGTTTTCGCCCCCTGCTTCACGGCCTCACGCACCGGAATGGCATCGCTGATCCCACCATCCAGGTAATTGATTCCCTCCAGCGATACGCCGCTACGATAGAACCCTGGGATCGCGCTGGACGCCCGGATCAGATCGAGCCAGTTTTGCGTATTGGGAGAGAAATAGTACGGTGTGTAGTCATCACCCCGACAGGCGCACATGTAAAACGATTTCCCGGTTTCGAACAGGCGCGAGGCGGTATCCATCTGTAACGGCATCTGACTGGCCGTAGATGCCACCAGCCAGTCGAGATCGATCAGATTCCCACCGCGCACGAAGCGTACCGGGTCAAAGAATTCCCGTCTGGTGGTATAGCGCATGATGACTTTGCGCCCGTAGCCGGGCTGGTTGCACAGATAGGCCGACAGGTTTTGCGCCCCCGCCGAGGTGCCATAATAGAGATCGAACGGATTAAACTGCGCGCGCATGAACTCGTCCAGTACACCTGCGGTAAAGATGCCACGCTGCCCGCCGCCCTCGCAGACCAACGCCAGGCGACCCGGTTTGAACCTTCTTAATGACAACGGCGCAATATTGCCGAGCGTGACGGGTATACGCTGCCCCACCTCTGCCTTCCTGTTTCTTATTACGTAATGTGCCAAAATAACGCAAATAGACGGCGGCTAAAACCGAAAAAGCCAGTCCACTGGACTGGCTTGACAGCAAAATCATTGTACGCCTTACGCGCTAGGGCCGCTTACGCCCTGTAAACAGGCTGACCAGGAAGAGAATAATCCCGACGACGAAGACAATTTTCGCCGCGCCCGCTGCCGTACCGGCCAGTCCACCAAATCCCAGAGCGGCGGCAATTAACGCGATAACCAGAAATATAATGCCCCAACGAAACATACGCTTCTCCTTTACCATAGTTAATGTCGACCGCTTGATATGAGCGCTCAGGCTGCTCATTCACGCTATTGTTTGTGTAGTGCTAGTGCTCATGACGTCCTCCGACCAGGGCCGGAGGAGAAAACGAAGACTTACTGCGCTTTCAGATCGTTTTTGACGCTTTTTACGCCATCAACGGCTTTCGCGATGCTCTCAGCGCGCTCGATTTGCGCCTGAGAATCCACGGTGCCGGAAAGCTGGACCACACCATCGGTCGTTTCTACTTTCACTTTGCGAGAAGGAACGATGTCATCCGCCAGCAGTTTCGCTTTGATCTCACTGGTGGTTGCCGTATCGCCGGCATAGCCTTTCACGGAGTCTGATTTGCTGTCGCGCACGTGGAGTTTGTCGCTGACGGAGGTTACGCCTTCAACACCTTTCGCCACGGTCACGGCCGCTTCCGCCTGCGCCTGGCTTTCGACGAAGCCGCTCAGCGTTACGACTTTCTGCTCGGTTTTGACGGAAATATCGGTACTCTTAATGTTTTCATGATCCACCAGTGCCGCTTTCACTTTGGCGGTAATGGCGCTGTCATCCATGAAATTACCGACTTTATTCATAGAGCTATCGACTTTCTGCCCTGCGCTTTCTACACCGGATTGCGCTTTATCCATTGTGGTGTTTTCTGCATACGCAGAACCCGTTGCCACAGCGGAGGTCAACATCACGGCCAGCAGAGTTTTAGAAATCTTCAGTCTTGTCATAGTCATCGATTTTTTCCTGTATGGTTTGCTCATAATTTGAGCTCAGGCAACATAAGGTTGCATTGCTGAATATGGTGAAAAATTCACCCAGCTCAGAAGTCAATGGCGGCGGTCACAATCACGCAACAGAAAAGGTGATGATGGTGCGCTGACAGGTGCCCCTCTGAGTCAGTTATTAATATCGTGACTACACCAGACATTAGCTTTAACTACTTAGATTCACGAGTTGAACGGTATTTAAAGCCAATGTTTATGTCATCACTTTGTTAAATATAGATCACAATTTTGAAAAAGCGCGGAGGATTGCATAAAAAACAGGCAGTCATAAGCAAAACAGAGGGATTTAAGAACATTCCGCAAGGGGATAATAAGGCTGGAAAAGTCGCAGGGCGCAGCGACAGCCGCGCCCTGAAGGGGTAATTAGTGTTCGCGCGTCTTACGGAACTGAACGTCTGGATAACGCTCTTGCGTCAGGTTGAGGTTCACCATCGTCGGTGCGATGTAGGTCAGGTTATCACCGCCATCCAGTGCCAGCTGAACTTCATTCTTACGCTTAAACTCTTCGAATTTCTTCGCATCAGCGCATTCCACCCAGCGTGCCGTCGCCACGTTGACAGATTCATAAATGGCTTCAACGTTGTACTCGCTCTTCAGACGGGCAACAACCACGTCGAACTGCAGTACCCCGACCGCGCCCACAATCAGATCGTTATTGGCGATCGGACGGAACACCTGTACCGCACCTTCTTCGGAAAGCTGTACCAGCCCCTTCAGCAACTGTTTCTGCTTCAGCGGATCTTTCAGGCGAATACGACGGAACAGTTCCGGCGCGAAGTTCGGTATACCGGTGAACTTCATCATTTCACCCTGGGTGAAAGTATCGCCAATCTGGATTGTACCGTGGTTGTGCAGACCGAGGATATCGCCCGGGTAAGCCTCTTCTACATGCGAACGGTCACCGGCCATAAAGGTCAGCGCGTCAGAGATCACCACGTCTTTGCCGATACGGACCTGACGCATCTTCATGCCTTTTTCGTACTTGCCGGAAACAACGCGCATGAATGCCACGCGGTCACGGTGTTTCGGATCCATGTTGGCCTGAATTTTAAAGACAAAGCCAGTGAACTTCTCTTCTTCCGCTTCCACCACGCGCGTATCGGTCTTGCGTGGCATTGGCGCTGGCGCCCACTCCACCAGACCATCCAGCATGTGGTCAACGCCGAAGTTACCCAGTGCGGTACCAAAGAAGACCGGGGTAATTTCGCCCGCCAGGAAAAGCGCTTTATCAAACTCGTTAGAGGCGCCCTTTACCAGTTCCAGTTCGTCACGCAACTGCTGCGCCAGATCCTCGCCAACGGCCGCGTCGAGATCCGGGTTATCCAGACCTTTAACGATGCGCACTTCCTGAATGGTATGGCCTTTACCCGTCTGATACAGATAGGTTTCATCTTTATAGAGGTGATAAACCCCTTTGAACAGCTTGCCGCAGCCAATCGGCCAGGTGATCGGCGCACAGCCGATTTTCAGCTCGTTCTCAACTTCGTCCAGCAACTCCATCGGGTCACGGATGTCGCGGTCGAGTTTGTTCATAAAAGTCAGGATCGGCGTATCGCGCAGACGGGTGACTTCCATCAGCTTACGGGTACGATCCTCGACGCCTTTCGCGGCGTCGATCACCATCAGACAGCAATCCACTGCCGTCAGGGTACGATAGGTATCTTCGGAGAAGTCTTCGTGCCCCGGGGTGTCCAGCAGGTTAACCAGGCAGTTGTGATACGGAAATTGCATCACGGAGGTGGTAATGGAGATCCCACGCTGCTTTTCCATTTCCATCCAGTCTGATTTCGCATGCTGGCTGGAACCACGGCCTTTTACCGTACCGGCAGTCTGGATCGCCTGTCCGAACAGCAACACCTTCTCAGTGATGGTCGTTTTACCCGCATCCGGGTGAGAAATAATGGCAAAAGTGCGGCGCTTGGCCACCTCCTGCAAATAAGGAGACAACGTCATAGTTCATTCTTCTTGAGTAAACGCGGCATCGCACCGCGCATGTTGAATACGAAAAATTGCGGCTATTTTACCCATCAGCGGGGGGGAGGCAATCAGTGTTTACACAGGAGCAGCTCCAGTTCGTGTAATGACGATACGGTCCAGGTCGGCTCGATGCCTTCGGGTTGCTCGCGATGATGCGCATTCAGCCAGCAGGTAGAAAGCCCGGCGTTGATGCCGCCAAGAATATCGGACGCGGCGGTATCTCCAACCATCAGCACCCGATCACGATCGGGATTGCCCGCCTGCGCCAGGGCGTAATCAAAAATCTTCGGATCCGGCTTCGCCACGCCCACTTCTTCAGAAATGACCAGCAAATCAAAGTAGTCGCGTAGTCCCGTGCGCTCCAGGCGGATCTGCTGTAAGGAGGTGAAACCGTTGGTAATAATGCCAATTTTGGCTTTGCCGCGTATCGCATTGAGCAGCGAAACGGCCCCTGGCAGCGGCGCGCAAATTTCGGCCATCGCGTTCATAAAGGCATCGTTAAGCGAGCCCGGTTCCACCTTTAACCGTTCTGCCCAGCTCTGGAAGCGAGCATGCTGAAGCTGTAATGAGGTGATCGCGCCGTTCTGATAATCCACCCATAGCGGTTTATTCACGGCCTGGTAGTCCTGAAAATCCTCAGCGGTAAAGGTGATGCTGTAGTCGAGAAACATCCGCTGTAAGCCAGTAAACGAGTCAAACGTGAACAGCGTTTCGTCGGCATCAAAGAAAATCCAGTCCCACTTCATCATTACACCTTCTTTTACATACTGATTGGCAGTGCCATTATGATGGCGTCCTCACGACCGTCAGCGGTCGGATAATAATTGCGGCGAATCGTTGCCTCGTTGAAGCCTAAGCTTTCATACAGTGCGATGGCGGCAACGTTGGAAGCGCGAACCTCCAGCCACAGCGTCAGGACGCCGCGTTTTTCTAATTCATCAATGAGATGTTCCAGCAGCGCTTTCCCTAATCCCCGGCGCTGAAAATCGGGATCAACGGCAATGTTGAACAGCGTAGCTTCATCCAGCACTACCTGCGTAATGGCAAACGCCGCCATTCTCCCCTCTACCGTCAATTGATAGTTGAGATAACGCTCCCCCTGATTACTGGCAAACGTGTGCTCACTCCAGGGAAACGCATGGGCGCGCTTTTCAATCTGAAACGCGGCGGGTAAATCACTCTGACTGAGGGAAGAAATCGTGTTCATGTATGCAGATTTGTTGCCATAGTGCGGCGCGTGCCGTTGGGTTTACCCGCAATTCATCAAATGCCGGCGTTGCAATCTGCGCGCCTTCCAGCGTCAGTGGCGCATCTGTACCCAGTCGCCAGCTGTTGCAGCGGCTGCCCTGCGGTAGCATCGCGACGCGTTCGGGCGTCACCTGCAATACCTGATCGGGGCTCAGCGTTAAGGCTCGCAGAATGTCACTGACCAGAGGTTCTGTCAGCGGCGGCAGTGTTTCACCGACCATCACCAGACGGACGTGCGCAGGAATGGAAATCGCGATCTCTCCCTGCAACGCGCCGGGGCGACGCAGCGACCACTGGGTAATGCCCAGTTGCTGTAACTGCCAGTCTCGTCGGGTTGTCATAGCGAATCGCTCCTGTATTCAGGGGCGCAAATATAGCAAATTAGTCGAATAGACGCCATCAAACGTCTATAATCGCCCGCTGTATGAATTAAGGAGTTTTCCATGTCTGCTTTTACCCCGGCAAGTGAAGTCTTGCTGCGCCACAGTGATGATTTCGAACAAAGCCGTATTCTGTTTGCCGGAGACTTGCAGGATGACCTGCCCGCGCGCTTTGAAAGCGCAGACCGCCGCGTGCATACCCAACAGTTCCACCACTGGCAGGTGCTGAGCCGCCAGATGGGCGACAACGCACGTTTCAGCCTTGTCGCACAAGCGCAAGACGTTGCCGACTGTGACACCTTTATCTATTACTGGCCGAAAAACAAGCCGGAAGCCCAGTTCCAGTTGATGAATATTCTGTCGCTGCTTCCTGTGGGAACCGACATTTTCGTAGTCGGTGAAAACCGCAGTGGCGTACGTAGCGCCGAGCAAATGCTGGCGGAATATGCCCCGCTGAACAAAATTGACAGCGCGCGTCGTTGCGGCCTGTATCATGGTCGTCTGGAAACGCAGCCGATGTTTGATGCCGATAAATTCTGGGGCGAGTACCACGTTGATGGGCTGACGATCAAAACCTTGCCTGGCGTCTTCAGCCGCGATGGTCTGGATGTCGGCAGCCAGTTACTGCTCTCCACGCTGACACCACACACTAAAGGTAAAGTGCTGGACGTCGGCTGTGGCGCAGGTGTACTTTCTGTCGCGCTGGCCAGTCACTCGCCGAAAGTGCGTTTAACGCTCTGCGACGTCGCCGCGCCGGCGGTGGAAGCCAGTCGCGCCACCCTGGCGGCGAACGGCATTGAGGGTGAAGTCTTTGCCAGCAACGTCTTCTCTGAAGTGACGGGACGCTTTGATATGATCATCTCTAACCCACCGTTCCATGACGGCATGCAAACCAGCCTTGATGCCGCACAATCTCTGATTCGCGGTGCCGTACGTCATCTGAACAGTGGCGGTGAACTGCGCATAGTTGCTAACGCCTTCCTGCCGTATCCGCAGGTACTGGATGAGACCTTTGGCTTCCACGAGGTCATCGCCCAGACCGGACGCTTCAAAGTGTATCGTACGGTCATGACCCGCCAGGCGAAAAAAGCCTAGTCGCGATAACGGCCATGCGAATGGCCGTTGAGAGGGATGACAAACCTCATCCCGATACCGGACAAGCAGAGAACACCTCATTAAAAACAAGGAAAATCAACTCATTGATTTTCGGCTGATAACCACAAAGAAGGAAAAACCACGTTTTTTCCTTCTTTGTCAGCAGTCTGAACGGCCATGTGAATGGCCGTTTTTGCAGCAATCACCGCTATCCTACGTAATTAACTATTGACGAAAAACTGAAAACCACTAGAATGCGCCTCCGTGGTAGCGATTCTTTTTAAGAATCGATGGTATGCGAAGGTGGCGGAATTGGTAGACGCGCTAGCTTCAGGTGTTAGTGT
>ERZ507044.50-NODE-50-length-118937-cov-16.5975_pt1 | contig 118937 bp, 118 predicted proteins | sample MGYA00512870_ERZ507044 | MGnify/ENA metagenome assembly ERZ507044
CTTGTGTTCCATGTCCTCCTCCTCAGTGATACAGCGGCTGTTCCAGCAGCGCCGGATCCAGCTCCAAAAGGGGCATGAAGTTCAGCGGCGCGCCGTTTTTGTTGACGAACCGCAGCCCCCGCATCAAAACGCCTGCGATCTCCCGCCGCTTGGCCGCCATGTTTTCCCCGATCTCGGTCAAGATCTCCTGCCGCCGCTGTTCCGGGTCCTCCCCCTCGAAAAACACCTTGTGCTCCATTGCCTTTTTATAGGAGGCCAGGATCAGGTCCGTGCAGCCGTGCAGCCTGCCGACCAGCGCGTTCATCGCCTCTTCGTCCATGGGCGCGCCGTCGTAATACTGAAAATCATAGCCATAGCGCCGGTATACGTCTCCCATCAGATACTCCAGATACACCCGCTCCTCCCGGCCCAGGTACTCCTCATAGGTCCGGTAGATGGCCGCCGGGTCAAAGCCCCGGTCATTTCCCTTCAAAGACTCCGGGTCCCGCTCGCCGTTGCGGGAACAGTAGGTCATGCTCTTCGTATAGGGCAGGTCCAAAAAGGCTGCCAGGGCGGTGAAGGTAGCCTTTGGATTCAGCTTGCCGTCCTCAAAGCGGACCAGCACCGAATCCTGAAACAGTCGGTCCTGCCAGTCCACCATGTAGTTCCGGTTCAGGATTCGGTCAGCAAGCTCATCTGGTATCGTCACTAGCTCCTTACCAGGCTCCCACTCGTCGATCTGCCGCTGCATAAAGCGTACACACGCCCCAGTGGAGGTGGTGGGACGGCGCAGGGGTGTAAACGTTTTGATATACTTGAAGCCCTTGAGGGGGGCAAAGTCCCGGAGCTCCTGATACTCCGGGGAGTCCAGCACCGCCCGGTTCTGAGCGTTAACCCCCAGGGTGCAGTGGTAGTTATGGAAGTGAGGCTGGAAGAAGATGGCTGGCACGATCCGGGCAGCGGGGTCCAGGTTCCGCAGGTCCGCCATGGCCAGATACAGGGCCACGAAGATGTCCTTGTCCGTCCGATTGTGCAGGCGGCTGAGTTGGTCCGCCAGCCGCTGGGGCTTTTCCCGGTCCCCGTCACCAATGATGCTGCCAAAGGTAATTGGCCCGCCGCCGCTGAGGAGCTTGCGGAACTGCTCCACCTGGTTCCGAAGGTGATACAGCATCACGGACTCCACCGCGATCAAATTGGGGTGGTTGTCAAAAATCTCGTTGAAAAAGTCGCCTCCGTTGTGGCTGGAGAGCTGGGTGTGCCAGATCAGCCGGTGGATCTCCCGGATGCCGATGGGCTTGACGAGACACTGGCTGTAATCAATGCCGAACCGGGACTTGAAATCGATGGGATACTGGCTGATCTCATCTTCGATCAGGAAGACCAGCTTCTCCTCCTCCAGCAGGGGCCGGAGGCTCAGAATCTGGAGATAGGCGCAGAAGATCCCCCAGTCCGTGTAATGGAGATAGACGTGGTTCTCCCGGCCCACCCACTCGCTTTTCCGCACGTTGTCCCGGAGGTACTCCAGCTCATACTGGGAGTACACGTCCGCCGCCAGTACGGGCTTGTCCAGGTTCTGGAAGAAATTTCGGCTGACCGCCGGGTGCCGGGGATACAGACGCTCTCCAAAGGTCTCCGCTTTTACAGAGAAGGGGAGGTAGCTCTCGTCATCATAGGGATAGAACCGGAGGGGCAGATCCTCAAAGGCGGGAAAGTCCTGCCGGAAGCAGTAGGGATATTTGCGGAGCAGCCGGCAGTTTTTCTCATACCGGCTCTTCAAGAGCTTGACGTTGGGCAGGTAAAAGGCCTGGGTCATCAGCTCCAGGAGATGTTCCCGCTGAAAGCCCCGTCGGTAGAGAGACTGGAAGGTGTCATAGGCCACCTTATAATTGCCGCCGTGTTCAAACAGGTAAAGAGCGGCCTCCAGCTCGATGTCCGGCTGGCGGTCCCGGGCGTCGGCCAGAGCCAGGGTATAGGCGGTAACGGCGTGGCCCTGTTCCCCCAGCTCCGCCATGCGGCGGGCGATAGCCAGGGCTGATCGTTCCTTCATGTTCATTCCTCCCGATCTCATCATAGGAAAATGGGGGGCCGGGCACTAAGCCCAGCCCCCCTGCGGTCGCTATTGAAGAACAATCCATCCGGATTACTGCAGGAGCTGCAGCACGCCCTTCGTCGGCGCGGACTTCGAATCCCTTGCTTCGCCGCAGGCGGCAAAGCTCGCTCTCTCCGTCGCGCCTCCTCTCCCCACCGAACCCGCTTCGCTGGGCTTCGGCGGGGGCTACCCGTGCCCCAGGGCGGGGCAGCGCAGGAGGGTTGGGGAGCGTGCAGCTGCTCAGCCAACACCAGAGCTTACTGGAGCAGCTGCAGCACGCCCTGGGGCACCTGATTGGCCTGGGCCAGCATGGCCTGGGCGGACTGGATCAGGATGTTGTTCTTGGTATAGGCCATCATCTCGTCGGCCACGTCGGTGTCGCGGATGGTGGACTCGGCGTCCTGAATGTTCTCCTGCATGACGGACAGGTTGTTGATGGTGTGGTCCAGGCGGTTCTGGGTAGCGCCCAGGGTACCGCGGACATCAGAGACATAGTTGATGGCGCTCTTGATCTTGTCCAGGGCCTTGGCGGCGTCATCTTGGTTGGAAATCGCCATATCGGTGAGGCCCAGGGCATCCACATGGCAGTTCTTGATGCCAACCCGCAACTGATTGAAGCTGTCGGAGGTGTCGCCAATCTGCAGAGTGAGGGGCTTACCCTGTGCCTTAGCAGCACCATTAGTAAGCTTGGCAAGGGAGGTCCAAGCAGTCGTATTCGTAGCTTTTCCAATGCCAGCACCAGTGACCGTAGCATTCTGTGCAGCTTCCAAAGTGTCTTTGCTGACTTTGGTAGTAGCCGCAGAAGCCTTTGCCAACAGAGCCTGGATATCCTCAGCAGTATACAGCATCTTCTTCTTAAGGCTAATAGTTACCTCGCCCTTCTCATTGACCACAGCACCATCCTGGGCGTTAGAAGAAACTGCAGCGAGTTTAAAGGTCAGTTCAGAACGATTACCGGCGGAGTCAAATACAGAATCCGCAGTGATGCTAACATCCACACTGGCTTTGTTAGTGGCAGCAGCACCACTAATAGAGGTAGTACCACTGGCGGACATGGAGCCGTCCAGCAGCTTGATGCCGTTGAAGTTGGCGGAATCGGCGATACGGTTGATCTCGCTCTTGAGCTGATCGACCTCCTTCTGGAGCTGCTTGCGGTCGGTGCCGTCCTCAAAGGTGCCGTTGGCGGACTGCTCGGCCAGCTCATACATGCGGTTGAGCATGTCGTGGACCTCGGTCAGGGCGCCCTCGGCGGTCTGCACCAGGGAGATGCCGTCCTTGGCGTTCTTCTGAGCGGTCTCCAGGCCGGTGATCTGGGCGCGCATCTTCTCGGAGATGGCGAGGCCCGCGGCGTCGTCACCGGCGCGGTTGATCTTGTAGCCGGAGGACAGCTTCTCCAGGTTCTTGGACAGGGCGGAGGTGTTGTTGGTGTAGTTGCGGTAGGCGTTCATCGCCATGATGTTATGCTGGATCCTCATTTCGATCGTTTCCTTTCTTTCTGAAATGATATTGGGTTTGCTGGTCCAACGCACCGATCCCTCATGTGCGTTTAGTGGTTTGGCAGACCAACACAGACGCCGTGGCCTTTGGCGGGCTGTGTCCCTGCACTTCGATTTATTTCAACCGGTTCGCGAGACCGGGTGAAACCAAACTAAGGTGGTTATTTATACGTCCTGGGCTGTTTTGCTGCGGAACAGGGCCTGTATTTGGCCGGACAGCTCCTCCTCCCATACAGTTGGAAGCAGGTGCTCCAACTGTGCCCGCAGCGCCTGGGCTTCCTCCCGGCTGTCCCCGGCCTCCATCCGCTCCAGGAGCTGTTCCATTGTGCGGACGGCCCGCTCCCGCTCCGCACTCCAGTGGTAGACGGCATCCCGGCCTTTCCTGGCGCGGCTGCGGGGAAGAGATGCCAGGCACTCCGGCCGGGGAGCCCCCGACCGCTCCAGTACCTTTCCCCGCACAATGGGGATGCTGCGGTCGGCCTCTACCCGAAGGAAGGCGCGGCTGCCGGAGAGCTGAGCGAGCTGTACCACAATGTCGCCATGGATGGTGAGATACTCACCGGGGCGCAGAGAGAGCTGAAGCATGGGGGATCTCCTTCCTGTGGCCAGCGGCGCGCATCCATGCGCCGCGTGCAAAAACATCGTCATAATATTGTGGACGCCTGCTTACAGGCTTCAGCCGCACGGATGCGGCCTCTCGTTTCCCACTCGGCGGTCCGGAGAATGCGGATGGAAGGGCGGAGGCTCCCCACCGGCGTTCCATCCACGCTCTCCAGCCGGAATCATGGGCGTTCACCGGTGTCCCGGCCGGCATATTGTCAAGGCGGAGCACAGGACGCCTGGAAAGGGTCAGGCGCTCCTGTCCTGCCCCTGTAAATCAAAAAACTGTTCCAGCCCACGGGCTTTGATATTTTTTGCCGCGTTGACCTCACGGTCATGAACCGCGCCGCACTCTGGACAGACCCAACCACTTCGCCTGTAATCCCGCGCATGGAGCGCGTCCCGCGTCAACCCACAGGCCGAACAGCTCCGGGTGGTAGGGAGATACCGGTCTACCTGAATAAATGCTTTTCCCTGGCGGGCCAGCTTGTAGCACAGCATCTCCCGGAACATCCCGAACCCCGCCTCCTTTACGGCGCTCCCGGCCTGAATCAGCGTGTCCGTCATCGCACCCAGATCGTCGCCCCTCACACATACGGCATCCCAGGCGTTGGCTATCCGCCGGGATTCCTTGTGGAGGAAGTCTCTGCGCTGATTGGCGATGTGCTCATGGAGCAGGCGGTATTTCAGTACGGCTTCCTCATAATTTTTCGAGCCAGGCTGCATTCGGTTCAGCCGCCGCTGAAGATGCACCAGCTTTTCCTGGGACTGTTTCAGCCAGCGGGGTGGATCAGCCCTGTTGCCCTGGTCGTCCACATAAAAGTGGCGCAGGGAATATTTCAGCCCTAGGGTGCGCTCCGGAGCGGGAAGGACCGGCTCCGGCGGCTGTACCAGGCTTTCATACAGGACATAAGCGTAATAGCGGCCCGTCCGGGCCTTTTCCACTGTGACGCGCTTGAGCTTCCACCCGTTTTGCGGGCGGCGTGGAAAGACGGCCCGAATCATTCCTGCCTTGGTCATGCGGATGCCGTCCCGCGTGGTATAAATGGTCGGGCCGGAAGTAAACACATGATTGCAGGCGGTGAAGGAGTCCCGGTCATCTTTTTTTCGCTTAAAATTGGGATGCCCAAAAGCCTCCGGGTTTTGAAAAAATAAACGGAACGCCCGGGACAACTGGTTGTGCTCCTGAATGAGTGCCTGATTATCCACTTCTTTTAGAAAAGGGGCTCCCTTTTTGTATTTTGCCGGGGTAGGGATGAAGTGGACGCCAGTCTCCAAATAAAACCGCTGCTGGTCAGCCAGCATCTGGTTCCAGAGATAGCGGCAGCAGCCAAAGGTCTTTTCAAAAAGTTCTGCTTGCTCTGAGGTTGGATACAGGCGCAGCTTGAGGACATTATATTGTTTTTCTCTGGATGACATCGTGGCCGCCCGCCTCCAAATCCATGCTTTGCTTTTGGCTGCTTACAGAAATGTGTACCTTTCTGTAAGCCCCCAATTTTCAAAATCTTTTTCAAAAAACTCTTAACATGACGAGGATTTGGACGATAAGGATAATGTATAGAGACAGCAGGCAGCTTCACAGAAAGGTACACCTTTTTGTGAAGCTGCCTGCTGTTCAACGTTTCGTGTTTTCGTACCGTTCCGCCCGGTAACGGAAGGTAGCCAACGGCATTCCGCACTCCTTCGCGGCGGCGGTCCCTGTGAGTGCCCCGCTTTTCCATTGCAGATAGGTGCTCAGGTAGTTATCGGGCAGCGGCTTTGGCGGCCGGCCGAACCGTACCCCTCTGGCCTTGGCGGCCGCAATTCCCTCCGCCTGACGCTGACGGATATTGGCACGTTCATTTTCAGCGACAAAGGAGAGTACTTGCAGCACAATATCGCTCAAAAACGTGCCCATCAGATCCTTCCCCTGTCGGGTATCCAGCAGAGGCATGTCCAGTACCACAATGTCAACGCTTTTTTCTTTGGTCAATATTCTCCATTGCTCTAAAATCTCGCCATAATTGCGGCCCAGGCGGTCAATGCTCTTAATGTAGAGCAGATCGTCTTTTTTCAATTTCCGCAGAAGCCTCTTGTACTGCGGCCGCTCAAAATCCTTGCCGGACTGCTTATCTATAAATGTGTTCTCCTCCGGCACCTGTACTTCCCGCAGGGAAATGAGCTGTCGCTCCTCGTTCTGTTCCCTGCTGCTGACCCGGATATAGCCGTAAACCTGCCCGTTCAAGGCAGCACCTCCTTGCTGATAGAAATGATCTTGGAATAGTGCACCATAAGAAAAGGCGGAGTTGCAAGTACCTGTTCCAGCTAAAAAGCCGTGGGCGAACTCCCACGGCTTCCTATAAGATATTTGGACTTGTTTCATTGCAGGCTGACTGTGGCTATGCTTGGATTTTTATATCCTAGGGCTTGTTTGAAAAATGTCAACATGCCCAATCGACGGGCCTTTTGACCGCTGGACGGCGCAATTTTTCCTTGAAATCCGTCAGGATTCCTGCGAAAAAATTGCTTGCCAGCGGCCCCAAATTCCGCCGCCGGGCACATCGCCAATTTTCAAACAAGCCCTAGGGGGTACAGAACCGGATTTGACAAATTGGCAGTATGGATACCTATTTTGATTGCACAGGAATTTGCCCAGGGAAATCTGGATGCTGACATTCAAAGCAACCCAAATGATAAAACCGGCGATCAGGTTTTCAGCGGAGCGCAGCGTTGGTTCGGGGAGCGGCCGAACAGGCCGGTTCTAGGGAAGAGTTCAAACAGGGTTCCGATGAAATTGAGAACATTATCAGGACGATTGATAATATTGCATTCCAAACCAATATTCGTGTATTGAATACAGCGGTGGAGGCTACCGTCAACCGGATAACCCTCTGTTTCTGTCCAGCGGGGGATTGTGTCCTTGCCGGCCTGCCATGCCAGTTGGTTCAGCTTCTCCAGTTCCTGCCGCAGTCCGCCTACGGTTTTCGGCGGAATTTCTCACTCCTCATTGCCCCTGCCCACGCAGAGAAGGCTCCCGTCCCGCATGTTGATGGGGATGAGCAGAGGTTCCCCGCCGTATCCGATATCCACCCCCCACCATTTGGCTCCGACTCGCGAACGCCTCCTGGCACTCCCGGACCGGCACAGTCCCCATCAGGAAAAAGATCAGACGCCGTCCGCCTCTGCTGTATCGGTCCGCATGGGGGTTCCAGTGGGATCACAAATCCAGTTCCGATAACGTTTCCGTGGCCCGGTCATCCCCCTGTATAGCCAGGCCGCACATCAGGTTTGATGCTTCGCTGGAATCTATGTGGACAGCAGAGGATAGATCAGGCCGTCCCGCTGCCGGAAGTCGGTGAGTTCCAGGGCCTCCACATCACCCAGCCGCTGGATGTTCTGAATAAGGCTTTTCTGTTTCTCTGAGATTTGTTCCGGTGTCCAGGACAATCAGTCCTTCGCTCCTGCTCAGACCTGCATTTCCAGCACAGGCCCTTATAACCCAGGGGCGTGCCGCAAATGGGGCAAGTGTATTTCAAGCTCATGCGCCTTGGCACCTTTCAAACGATAGAAAAACGCCCTGCGATACGCTGTCCGTTGGACAGGCTGACGCAGGGCGTATAAAGGCCGCAAAGAAAGAGCCGCATCGATTGCCGGATGTAGTTTCCTTCACAGGCGGAATCGATTTTTATCTATAAACGAAACTGTCTTCGACGGATTTGTTTACATTTTCCTCCAATATCTTCGGCATCCCACCTGATGCAACACATAACATACAGCGCACGCTGTCAGCATACGATACTGGTATGTTTGGTGGATTCTGTTTGAAACAATATGGTAGGACCGTTAATTTTGCCGGGGAATGTGCCTTACTTCTTTTCCACCGGGACCCAGACCTCGCAGTAGTAGTCCTGGTCCTGGGTGCCGTCCTCAAACCTGCTGGCGTCGCTATACAGCTCCACATTGATGCCTGCGGCGATCTTGTAGTCGGGGTTCGTGGGCAGCCATTGGGAGAAGATCTGCTGGTTCAGTCCCTGGAGGGCTTGGGGCATCCGGCCAGTACAGGGGAACACCGCCCAGGTATGGGCCGGGATGGTGCGGGTGGTGAAGCCATCGGGGATCTCCTTGGCCGGATCGTAGTTGTCGGCGATAAGATATTCAAACTCGTTGCCGCCCATGCTCTCGTCCAGGTTGATACCGTACATGCCGCAAACCACCTTGCCGCCGCCTGTGCCGAAATGCTCTGCCCAGAACTGGGGAACCTGAGCAGCGGCGTCCTCATACTTGAACGTCTTTGCCCGGCAGAGCACCGTGAACGCCTCTTTTTTCATAATCTTGCAATCCATGTTTTGACCACCTTCCAATGTCACTTTAATTCGAAGCGGAGCAAAGGAGCGGACCGCGCCTCCGCTTTTTCGCAGTGCGGCAGGTGTGAGACCGTGGAATCGGACAAAAGCCTTGGTGAAGCTGTCCGGCGAATCGTAGCCGAACTCCAGCGCGATGTCGATGATCTTCCGGTCCGTCGTGAGAACCTCCAGCCCGGCGGCGGAGAGCCGGCGCTGACGGATGTAGTCGCCCGCCGTTATACCGCACAGCATGGCAAAACCCTTCTGAAAGTAAAAAGGGGATAGGGCCGCCTGCTGCGCGATCTCCCGGATGGTCAGCTCCTCCCGGAGATGTTCTTCGATATACTGGATCGCCTGATGAATGCTTGCTACCCAATCCATTGGTCACACCGTCCTTCTGGATTCAGCATAGCAGAATGTAAGTGACTCTGCCCGACTTTCCGTGCCTATATTTGTCCGGTGGTAGCTATCTCCATGTTCAGTGGTGCACTCTCCCAATTCATACCTTATGTTTTTTTCGCGTCAGGAAAACGCCGACCATTGCCGCGATCAGAGCAAAGGGCGCCAGACGGACAAAGCCCCATTCAAAGGCGTGGATGGCCACCCCCATAACGGCGGTTTCCGGGGCGCTGTAATCCCAGCCCAGATAGGGACTGTTTACCGCGGCCAGAACCGCGGCGACGGCCAGGATGCCCCCGCACACCGCGATGAGCAGCCAGTGGAGGGCCGCCCGCCGCATGGCCTTTCTCCGGGCAAACTGCAAATTGATGATCTCCAGCTTTTCCGAAAGGGCTTTTACCTCGTCCGCCTCCGACTCCGCCACTGTCTCGCCCAGCAGCGTGCTCACAGGCGTCTCCAGGGCCTCCGACAGGGCGATCAGCAGATCGGAGTCCGGGACGGACAGGCCTTGCTCCCATTTTGAGATGGTCTGCCGCACCACGTTTACCTTGACCGCCAGCTCCTGCTGGGAAAGACCCTTGGATTTCCGAAGGGCTTTGAGAGTTTCGTTCAACATATGGGCTCACTCCTTTCACCCCCCATTGTAGGGAAAGCGGCCCGTTGCCGCAAGCAACGCAGAGTAACACGGCCCTATTTTTGCAGTTCCCGCCGCAAATCGTCCAGATACCGTTTCTGCTGCCGCTTCAGGTATCCGGGGACAAGGGGGCGCATCCACCAGTGTTTGGCGTTAACGGTTTCGATGCAGGTTAGCCGGGCGCCGCCCTCCGCCGTCTCAAAGATCCCCACCCAGGTCCCGGACATGCTGCCGTTTTCCATGGTGAATGCCCAGCGGCAAAGCGGCTCGCAGGCCGTAACGGTAAAATTCGTGGCATAGCCGCTTTTGGTGTGTTCCACAAAATAGGTTTCATTCAAAATTTCCACCCGGGCCAGGTCGCCGCGCCAAGCGGTATTCATTAGGTCGGTCACGGTCTGCCACACTCGCTCCACCGGGCAGGGGAAGTGGACGGTCACCCTGGAAGCCGCCATGGGATCACCCCTTTTTCGGTTTCTTGTTTAACTTCAGACTGACGCCCCGGCGGTCCGCCGCCTGCTGGACCAGCTCCACAGCGGCGAGGGCCCGCTCCTTGATAGATTGCCCAGCCAGCTCCGTCCGGCTGTTCAGATCAGCCATCACGGACTGCAAATCCTCCAGGGGCAGGAGATAGACCGCCGTGTTGAAAAGAGTTTTGCGGCGGCCATCGTTGAAACGGGCCAAGAGTGCATCCAGGATCGCCCGTTTTTCCCCCAACTGGGCCAGATAGGCCTCCAGCCCCAGTTCCCGGACCTTGGCGATGTCCTGCTGTCGGCTCCGGTGAGGGACAAAGGAATCCCAATCGTCGATGCCATCGTAGCGGGGGCAGGGATACTCCCGGCACTCCCAACAAAACTGGATGCCCCCGTGCTCCAGGGAGCACTTAGCCATAGTGCAGCTCTGGTTGCCTGCTCCGCCTCCGCAGCCGGGACAATAGCCGCCTAGATGCATACTGCACAAATCGCAGTTGAGACCGCACAGGGAGAAACGGGTTTCCATGCGGGTAAAGCCTTTCATTCTGTTCGCCCCTCCCTTAAAACCACATGGCCTGCTTCTCAGGCTCGCCATGGCTCCGCGCCGCCAGAAAGCTCATAGCGGGCGCGTTGACGATGCCCGGCGTCTTGGGCGGGAGATAGAATTCCTTGTGCTCTTTCTTGTTGTCAAAGACCATGGTCATTTCCTCCGCTTTCTCTGAGGCCCGCTTCTCAGTGCCTCACAGGTGATACGCACCAGCTCCGTCATCTGTTCCCGGTTCTCCACATCCTCCACCAGAAAGGAATCCCTGGCCCCCTCATAGGGCGGGGCCTTGGGCAGGTCGGGAAACACCGCTTCGCCCTGTGGGGTGACCTTGACGAAAAGCTGGTCGTCACAGACGACGGCGAAGAATACATCGTCGCAATAAAGGCCATATTCGCCGAACATCTTCCGGCTGCGGATGGCTCCGGCCTCCCGCAACTGCTCGGCCATATAGTTCACAAAATCCGGATGGGACGCCATGTCAATTCCTCCTGTAACGATCGGCCAATGTTTCAGTCAAATCCCCAAGCTGCTCTCCGGCTTTTCCCGCTCCGGCAGCTCCGCCTTTCCTGATTTTTCTGTATTATACCACAGGAACACCACAACTGTCTGTCATGTTTCTTTTTACCTTGCGCTTTTTTTGCCCATTGGGTACAATAGGGGCAGCGGGGGGATGATTGTGGGAAAGATCGTGTTATATCTTGCCACGAGTGTGGACGGATATATTGCGGACGAGCAGGGCGGCGTGAGTTGGCTGGAGGGAGACGGCAGCAAACCGGATACCTCCGGCAGTTATCCGGCGTTTTATGAGACGGTAGAAGCCATCGTCATGGGGTGGACTACGTACCATCAGATCGTCACGGCGCTCTCTCCGGACATCTGGCCCTACGAGGGCCGCCCCTGTTATGTGGTGACCCACCGGCAGGGAGAAAATCAGGAGAATGTCTGCTTCTGGAATGGGGAACTGACCGCCCTGGCCGATCAGCTAAAAACGGAGTCGAAGGGAAACGTCTGGATCTGCGGCGGTGCGTCCGTGGCCAGGCAGCTATTGAAAGAGAACCGCATTGATAAATTGTGGCTGTCAGTGATTCCTACAGTGCTGGGCAAAGGCGTGCGGCTGTTTCCGGGGCTTCATCGGGAACTGCCGCTGAAGCTCGTGGCAACAGAACATTACAACGGAATCGTGGATCTGGTCTACGAAAAGCGGTGACAAGCGTGGAAATCAGAAGGGTTGAAACCAATAAGAAGCAATATCTTGCGCTGCTATTGCTGGCGGATGAGCAGGAGGACATGATCGACCGTTACCTGGAGCGTGGGAGCATGTATGTGCTGGAAGATGACGGAGTTAAGGCGGAGTGTGTCGTAACCGACGAGGGCGGAGGCGTTCTGGAGTTGAAAAACATCGCCGTGGAGCCGGACTTTCAGGGCAAAGGCTATGGGAAAGCCCTGGTGGACTTCCTCATTCGAGCCTACGCGGGACAGTATACGCTGCTACAGGTGGGTACTGGGGACAGCCCCTCCACCATCCCGTTTTACGAGAGCTGCGGCTTTTGCAGGCATCATCTGGTCAAGAACTTTTTCACTGACCACTACGACCACCCCATCTATGAGTGCGGAGTCAAGCTGGTAGATATGGTGTATCTGCAAAGAGAACTATGAAAAGCGGAGTGCCTGCCGGCCACTCCGCTTTCTGGCTAATAGGGGTTGCCTTGATATCCGATGTGCAAGAGAGGCTCCGATGGACGGTACCATCTGTCTCTGCGGCTCCTCCGCAGAAATGGTGGCCGGAAGACCGCTCACGTGGGCCCATAGTTGCCGAACTGGGTGTGGCTGCTGCCCTCAATCTCCACAGTGTTTTCCGCGTAGCCGATGTGATCCTCCACACTCTGGTTGAGGGAACTGTGCTCTGACCTGTCAATGACCGTCCATCAGAAGCACATTGACAGGCGGCGGCACACCTGGTATAGTATTTATTGCAGTAAAGTGAGGTGGGCACGATGTTGTTCGGAAAATTCTGCATTGATTTTGGCTCCACACAAGTTTATACCACAAAACATTGTGCGGAGCCTTACTGGAATTTCAACTTGTAAAACCGGGAGGACAGGGCAGAAAGTCACTGCCTTGGGTTTGTTGTGCCCCTTTTTGCAGGCTGACTGGAAAAGATAGACCATTTCAGGCCGCGGACGATGTTTTGTCCGCGGCCTTTTGTGATACCCATTTTAGGGGAATGGAGCAGAGGGCGCACAGTATTGTGCTGCCCTCTGTTGTTTTGAAAGGAAGATATTATATGACCCAAGGACAAGATTTATTGACCGGGAGCGTGCCGAAAAAACTGATTCGGTTCGCCTTTCCGCTGTTTCTGGCAAACCTGCTGCAGGCCCTCTACAATGTGGTGGATATGCTGGTGGTGGGCAAAATCGTGGGAAAGACTGGATTGGCCGCCATCAGCAACGCCTCCATGCTGTGCTTTATCATCAATTCCCTTTGCATTGGCCTGACTATGGGAGGGAGCGTTCTGGTGGCCCAGTGCAAGGGCGCAAACGACCAAACGGGTCAGCGGGACACGATCGGAATGCTGTTCTTTCTATCGCTGGTGGGTTCCGCTGTTGTTACCATCCTCGGCCTCGCCATTTATGAGGCCCTCTTTCAGGCGTTAAATGTACCGGCGAATGCTTATCAGGATGCCTGCGGCTACATGAAGATCATTTGCTGTGGAACGGTGTTCGTTTTTGGCTATAATGCGGTCTGTTCTATCCTGAAGGGGGTGGGCGATTCCCAAACGCCTCTCTTTTTCGTAGGTGTCGCCACGGTCCTCAATGTGGTGCTGGATGTGCTTCTGGTTGGGCCGCTTTCCATGGGCACGGCAGGCGCAGCCTGGGCCACTATCACGGCTCAGGGTGTTTCCTTTATGGGGTCCCTGGTATATCTACGGCGGTATCAGCTGGGCTTTTCTCTTACAAAAATCGAGTTTCATCGGGAAAAGCTGCTGGCCATCTTGAAGGTTGGCCTGCCCACCGCCATACAGATGGTTGTGGTGAACACGGCCTATCTGCTGGTGACAGGGATGCTCAACCAGTTTGGAACTCCGGTGGCCGCTGCGTCCGGTGTGGGACTGAAGATCAACACCTTTGCCGGGATGCACTGCTGGGCCATCGGTCAGGCAATAACCGCCATGGTGGGCCAGTGTTTGGGGGCTGGCCAAATTGAGCGGGCCCGCAAGGTGGTGTGGTCCGGCCTGTTGCTGAACCTTGTGGTCACTGCGGCGGTAGTGGTGGTGGTCCAGCTTCTGGCCGAACCTCTCATCTGCATGTTTGACGGCACCAGCCCGGAGGTGATCCGCTGCGGGGTGCAGTACCTGCGTACCTGCTGTAGTATAAACAGCCTGATCTACGCCGCGATGTACACACTGGATTCCTTTGCCATCGGCGTGGGAGCAGCCCACGTGGCCATGGTCAATGCCCTGTTGGACGCCGTCGTTGTGCGCCTGCCAGTGGGATGGCTGCTGGCATTTCCCCTCTCTCTGGGCTTTTCCGGGATCTATCTGGGCCAGGCCCTTTCGCCCATCCTGCCTGCTCTTGTGGGGCTGGTCTACTTTAAAAGCAGGGTTTGGGAAGGGAGAACGCCGGTGCATAAGCCGCCAGCACAGGGCAGCCGAAACGAGTAAAAGGAGAAAAAGAATATGAATGAATCAAATATCTATCCCCGGACGGGAGACCGTCAGACAGTTTATCTCAAGCATGCCGTGAAAGATCCCAGTATTATTGTCGGGGACTATACCATATACAACGACTTTGTTTATAACCCTGTTGACTTTGAAAAAAACAATGTGCTGTACCACTATCCCGTCAACCAGGACCGGCTGGTGATCGGCAAGTTCTGCTCCATCGCCTGCGGGGCCAGGTTCCTGTTCAACAGCGCCAACCACACGCTGCAATCTCTCGCCACATATCCCTTCCCAATCTTTTTTGAGAAGTGGGGATTGGAGCGGCAACAGGTGGCCAAAGCCTGGGACAACAGGGGGGATATTGTGATTGGAAACGATGTGTGGATTGGCTACGAGGCGGTCATCCTGGCGGGTGTGACCGTTGGAGACGGGGCTGTCATCGGCGCCAGGGCCGTTGTGACAAAAGATGTACCACCCTATACCATCGTAGGTGGTGTCCCTGCAAAGCCAATCCGAAAGCGGTTTTCTGAGGATCTCATCGCGGCTTTGCTGGAACTACGGTGGTGGGATTGGCCGGAGGAACGGCTCAAGGCCAATTTAGATGCGATCCAGTCGGGACGGCTCGATCAAATCAGATGACCTGTTTTACGGTCAAAGCTGAGCGGTTCATTTTAATTTGGGGTGTTGTGATGTTTTTGTGAAATAATCACTTTTTGACAACCTTGTTTTTGCTGTTTCCGTTTACTTCCAATCTGCCTGTGGTCTTACATTTGGTCAGAGAGCCCTTCTTGACCAGGTGCAGCAAAACGGCTGCCGCCTGTTCGGAAGGGCTCTTTTCATGTTCGGGTTTTGGGTATTGTACCCTCAGAATGTCTGAGAAGCAAGTTTTTCACATCAGGCATATCAGATTTTATTATGTAATAGACAAAGAATACACCGACTGAACGAAAAATCCACCTAAGGGGACGACAAACATTTCCTCTGACTGCGCAGGAAGTCGTTTTATCAGTTCAGCGTTTTCCGGAAGCATACTCGCCCATATGGATGTCTACCACTCCCCTGGGCGGCTGGATCAGAGCATCCTCATATCGGCATTTCCATTGAAGCTCCCGGCTCGTCTGGCCGTCCGCTATGCCATCTATCGTTTCCCCATCCTTGATGGGGTTGTCATTTGCCAGAATATACGACGCCGCATTGTAGGCGTGGTTCACCACCCAGTTGGGATCCATTCCGTGGAAATGGTACTGTAGGTCCGGCAGGAACAGGGTACTCATACCCACCGTGTCGATGAGCATATCCTCGGTACCCTGAATGTTAAAGAAACGGACATTGACCCCGAAGCGGATGAAGCGGTCCGCCCCCTCGATCTGGTGAGAACACACATCCTCAGCCAGAAGCAGCTTGCCGCAGTTCTGAAAGTAGAACGCCTCACAGGTGGGATACAGCTCCGCCAGGGCCTCCAAAAAGTCAGCATCCAGGTTGGCCCGCTCCAGAACTGGAAGCGCCGCTGCCAGCATATCCGTGGCCACGACCTGATACCGGCACTCCCGGAAGATCCGTTCCCGGTCCTCCTGACAGTCCCACATCTGACTCATGAGGAACGCGTCGAAGCCTTTGCCCTTAAATTTGCTGCATCCCATCACCATGAGCTGTACCGGAGCCTTGACATCCTTGAATTCCGCCATATGCTCCAGGGCGGCAAAGCCTGCTGTCTTTTTATCGTGACAGAAACACTCCGCCGTCCCGATGTGCTTTTCCATCACGGCGGTCATTTCTGCTTTTCCAGGCATAGACACCGGCTCTTTGAACAGCATCTGAATGAGATAGGGCCCGCCGGGACGGGAGCCTTTTTCATCATTCAAATTTTGCTGGAATACTTCATTGCTCATTTCGTTTCCTCCTTTTTGTTAGGGAATAACTTGAATCGAAACTCCAGTTCCTGCTGGACGATTTCTTGGGGCAGTTTCCGGGGATTGGCTCAGATACCAGTCCCGGTAGGCCCGCTTTTCCATGTCCTGCTCCTAAAGGTAGAGTTGATAGCCGGCCTTATCCTCATCATCCCATGTGTCATACTGTTTTTTGCCTGGATATGGCTTCCCGCAACTGCATCCAATTCCTCCACCGTGCGGCTCGCGGCCCAGGCGTGGTCCACATAGCCGCATGGGAGAAAAGGATGCGATTATTGGATGTGCCCGCGGAGAGCCGGGCAGAGGTAGTCCTGCTCCAGTTTGTTCCGGATTCCGCTCCAAGTGGATACACTTGCCATGTTACCACCTCTCAATCACAATAGATCCCCACCACCAGGATATAGTCATCATCTCCATGGGCATAGTACCATATGGTTTCGTCATCAGGATAGAGCAGAAGCTGGTCGTCACCTGCGTCTTTCCAGAACTCGCCCGATACGCAATACCGCTCTCCATGGAGGGTCAGATCAAACATTCCGAAAAGATCAATGATCACGCCTGTGGATACATAGATGCCTGCGGTCAGCAGGAAAAACTTCCGAACCTGGGACGGAAGCGTAAAGCCCAGCACTTTTTCTCGATTTCCAATCTGCTCCTCTGAATGGTCAGTGTTTGAGTTTTCATCGCCTGCCGGGGCACCTCCCATCAATCCCACCAGAGATACCAGACAGTGGACTGCCGCACAACATCCGCCAGATTGCCCACTGTGGGTTCATCCTGCTCCTGATCCACAATGTCCGGGCAGAAGCCGTACTGCTCTGTGGCTACCTCCATGGCCTTCTCATGGGAAACAGGGGCCGGGAGGTCAAACTCCAACTCGTCGTGGCTCATGGCGGCAGGGATGGCGCCATACTGCTCGAACCAGTATCTCGCTACTGCCATCAGGTCTGGGGTGTCGGGGCACTCATTCCAGTTGCCGAAGGGCAGGTAGGCGAAGATCTCCCAGGGGTTCTTTACCGGGATCTTGGCCAAAATGAGGGGATAGGTCATGTGGCTATCCGAATCCCAATAGCAGGAGAAGCGGTCATTGTCATAGCCGCCCTCCATCTCTCCAAGAACTTCCTCCTCCCAGTCCATGTCATCGTCCTCGGCTTCTTCCTTGCGCTGGCCGGTCAATGCCTCCAGGACTGCCTTGCCGTCCTTGATGGGGGCGGAGAGCATCTTCTTCCGGTACTCCGTCACGGTTTTGAGGTCAAATTCATAGCAGTCCGCGTCGTGCTCCGGGTCGGCGTTCATCACCAGGCACTCCAGCAGCGTCTCGTCGTCCGCTCTGATCAGCACCGGCACGAAGCCCTCATGGGCGGCGTCCCGCCTGGCGTAGCTGTATGCCGACATGATGGGATCGTCATCTGCCATGGAAGGGAAATAGGTGCATTCACAGTCCAGATACTCCATGATGGCCTGAGCCACCTCGGAGGGCTCCAGCGTATCCTCGTCAAAGTTCTGCCCCTGCCAGTTGGCAAAGCGTTCTTCGATCACCTCTGCCATAGCCTGGTAGTAGTCCTCGTCAAAGGGGATGAACAGGTACGCCTCGTCCTGGATCTCCTCGGAGTAATTGCGCTCCGGCCCGATGACGCTGACGGCGTAGCTGTCGATGTCGCTGGGATAGTAAGGGCTGTCGCTCTCTCCATAGTAGTACCCGGCAAAGGCCGCGCCCTTCTCGTTGAATAGAGCGCCAAAGAGCTGTCCCTTCAGTACATCGCGGATGAAAGAACGCAAGTCCGCTTGCTTGATATCTGCCAGAAACGCCTGATACTGCTCGCTGTACCGCTCGATAAATTCCACACTCATCAGGTCATGCTCCATGCACCAGCGCAGGTAGATGGCCATGTGATTATAGGCGTTGATCTCGTCCACCGGCAGATGCTTCTCCCGGATGGTCTCCAGATGCCAGGCAGCATCGTCCATATTGCCTATGAGGTTCCCGTCCGAAAGGGTACCGCTGGTAGCGGCATTCTGACGGTCAGGCTCCGCCACAAAGCTGATGCCGTTCATTTTATCCAGCAGGGCGTCCGCGTCGTGGGCCAGTTTGTACTCCAGCTCGTCCCGGTAGAGGGGGAGCACCTGGTAGAAGTTGACCTCCTCGCCGCCCGGCAGGGTGCAGACCTCGCTGCCGTCCTCCGTCCCCTGGGGGGGCGTGAGAATGGCGGCGCACAGCTTCGTGTTCTCTGCAAAGTCCTCCTCATTGTCCATGGTATGGCCGAAACCCAGCCAAGTATCGCTGGCAATGGGCAGTCGGGCCAGGGTTTTCAACAGGCGGATGGGCCAGTACCACCGCTCATTCTTCAGATCCTCATGCTTCAGCTTCCAGTTCCTCGGCAGCGCGATGGCCAGCTCCGCCCGCTCCAGCTTGTATTCCGCCAGCGCCTCCGGCACATTCATCCGGTGGGCGCCCATGCCCATGGTGACCAGGGTGTAGTAGTCCCGCTCCTGGGAGGGCGGCACCACGCAGATGTCCACATGGATGTCCGGGGAAGACAGCTCATGGAACACATGCCCAAACTTGCCGAAATACTGCTGGATGTGCCCCTCGACGGCCGCCAGTTCCTCCTCCGTATAGACCTCGGGAACACTGGATTCCTCATCCTGGGGGGCTTCACCGTCCGGGCCGTCCTCACGGTCATCATCCGGACCGCCAGCCAATGACTCCCAGGAGATCTTTAGGGTCATCTGATCTTCCGGCAGGCCGACGCCGGGGCTGCGGGTGATGGCGTGCTTATCATCCTCCGCAAAACCGATGGTTTCCCCAGCGTGGAGTTCCATATCATTCTCCAGCACATAGGAGGCAAGGCTGGCCAAAAAGTCCCGCAGGTCGCCTGGCTCGGCATCGGTGCCCAGCACCTCCATCTCGTCCTTGCCGAACACATCCATGCCGTAGGTATAGCCGTTCATGCCGTTCTCATCCCGCCAAAGACCAAACCAAATCCAGTTGAAGATGGGCAGCTCGTCCTCCCGCATCATGTCTGCAAAGCCCTCGTAGAAGCGCGGTTCAAACACTACGCCGCTGGTGTAGATGCCGGTGGCGTATTTCTGGCGGCAGCAGGCAGCCACCAATTTGGTATAGAGTTTGCCCTTCTCCAGAACATCTTCCTCTTTGCCAAGCACCGCCACCATGATGTGGGCGCGGTGCTCCCTGGCAGCTTTTACGGCATCCTCCCACATATAGTTGTTTTCCGCGTTGGCCTCGGCTTCGCCGCCGGGAATGGGACAGGCCGCCAGACTGACGGCAGCGACCATGCCGCCCACCTCGAATACCAGGGCGTCGTCGCTCTTGTCCTCGCTTGCGTCGTATTCCTCCACGGGGATGTCCCATTTTTCCTTCATGTCCCGGATGAACTGCGCCTTGTCCCATTCTCCCCTGGACAGCAGGACAAAGCCGGTGAAGACGCCCGTGTGGTCTGTCTCGCCGTCTGTTTCCGCCTCGCCCCGCTTTGCGATCTCCTCCTGGCACTCCCGGATCACCGCCGGGGCGTTCTCATCCTCAGGGTCCAGCTCCGCCCACCGCTGGGCGTAGGGAATGGCTTTCTCCTCCTGCTCAAAGAGATACTGATAGGCATAGGCCATCCGCATGTTCCACTCCGCCTTGTCCTGGCCCTCCTCCCGAACGGACTCCAAGACATCGATGGCGCGGAGCAGGGCCTTGTCTCCCTTGTAACGGGGCGTGCCCTCGTCATGGTCCCCAATGATGGCGTAGTTTTCCAGCGCTCGGGCCAGAGCGTAGGTCGTGCGGTAGTTCCGCCAGTCCTCCGGGATGGCGTTCAGCGCCTGGATACAGCGGGTGTACTCGTCCTCGTCGTTCCACTGCTCGATCTGTGCGAAAAACTCCTCCGCGTTTTCCGGGGTGTAAGGGATATAGTCCATGCCCGTCAGCGGCTCGTCCAACTCGGCGGCCTGCTCCTCGTCATCCGGCTCCTCCTCAGGTGGCGCTTTCAGGTTCACCGTGCCCGCTTCACGGCGGAATGTGTGGAAGCTGGCCCAGGGAATGCCGCTGTCCTCAAAGAACGCCTTGGCCATCCTGAGTGCGGTGCGAATGTCCCAGGCGATAAAGTCCACATAGCCGCAGAAGAGACCGGTGGCCCCGCCTGTGAGGGTGAGCACTTCCGGGCCTTCCCCGGAGGTGAACACCTCCTCCAGCTTGTCCCGGAAGTCGAAGAGCTTCTGGCTTCCTTCTTCCTCCCGCAGGGTATCCAGGGGATAGCAGAAGAAGCCCGCCACCGCGCCGTCGGCATGGAGAGCGTCCATGAAGTCGTTGTCTTCGTTCAGATAGCCGTTGATCAGAGGCACGCAGTTGGTGGAACCGGCGATCACATCCAGCCGCCAATCGGCGTCCGGGTCTTTATTGGGCTCCATTTTGTAGGCGAGGCAGCTGTCTAAGTACGCTTCCGGGGCGGTGGAGAGGTCCACCCCCCGCTCTTTCAGCTTGTCCGGCAGCTGGGAGAGGAGAAGGGAAGGCTCCGCCCTGGGTCCCTCCAGCACATCGAAGCCGTCGATATACCACATGTGGGAGATCTCACCCAGCACCTGGTCGGTGAGGGTGGTTAGCATCCACCAGGCCCGGCCTTCCTCTTTCCGTAGCATGGGCAGCAGCTTTTCACAGTAGGCGGAGATAGTAAAACTGTTTTCACCCTGCTCCTCCAACCAGATCTGCACGTCATCCCCGGAGATATCCCAGCCGTCGTCAGTGCGCAGGCCGATATCCCGGATGGGCTGGCGGCCCACCAGGATGTTCCAGTGTTCCAGCACCTCCTTGGGGACGTGCTTCTGGAAGTAGACCAGTTCAAACAGCTTGACCCTGTCCCCCTCCGGGGTGAGGATCAGCTCGTACTTCTCTCCGTTGAAGCCCATTTCGCAGGAGATCTCGTCAAAGACCAGGTTCAAAGTATCTTCCATTTGGGCCACAATCTCCGCGCCACGGGTGTGATCCTTGTCCTCGTCCATCATCTGGCGCAGTGCCCCTTCCATTTCGGCAAAGGTTTCCCACCAGTCCTCTGTCCGCTCCCGGAAGCACTCCGAGAACTGCGGCAGGGCAATGCCTTTCTTGCACGAATCAATCAATTCTTTGGTATCCGCGTCATCCGGGCGGGCCTCCAGCGCCTTTTCAAAGTACCGAAGGGCGCGCCCCTCCTGGTCCAGATAGTAATAGGAATAGCCCATGCGGAAGTTCCAGTAGTGGTCGCCCTCGAAGTATTCCTCATGGGGCTTCAGCAAAGCAATCGCCTTTTTGAGCACATCTTTGCCGCCTGGCTTATTTGGGTCTGCCAGATTGTTACAAGCCCGGGCCAGCTCACTGTCTATCTCAGGAGTGCGTTCCTCGGCGGGGATAGCCTCCAGCGCGTCAATGATCTTCTGGTATTCGTCGTTTTCATGCCACTTCTGGCACTGCTGTAAAATGTCCATATCCGGTTCCTCCTCATTTTCTGGTTTCCAATCTTTAATCGGCTGGAACACGCCATGCTCATCCCGCTCAAAGGCGCAGGGGGCGGGCGTATTCAAAAGTGGGATAATGTCGGAATCGTCGTTGCAGATCGTGTTCAGCTTGTAAAGCCCGGCGTTGTTGGGGTCGTCCATGTAATCATCGCTCTCGTCACCGGCGGTGAAGCGCCAGCCGCTGTCCCAGTCGCCATCCGCCTCCTCCCGGTAGCAGTAGCCAACCTTGCAGCCCTCCACCGTGATGCGGTTGGTGGCGATGCAGCCATCGGCCCCAGCCCAGTCGGGGAGCAGATTCTTCATGTCCTCCGCCTTCACATGGTAGCTGCGGTTGCGGCCAGCGGACTCGTACAGCTCCTTTCGCAGCGCCGCCACCTGATGGGCCATCTCCTCGATCTCCTCATCGCTCGTCAGATCGTGGAGGTCATAGGACAGGGGATCTTGGGCGAAATCTGCCAGAGCCTTGTCCATAGCGTCGTGCTCCTCTGCCGTGGCTGTGACACGGAGGCGGCGGGAGGGGGTGTTATACTCGTCCAGATCATGGAGGTTTACCCCGCCGCTGACACTGCACTCCAGCAGGATAGCGGCCAGATCAGTGACGACATCAATGGCGAAGTGAAAGTCGATCTCCACGCCATTGGAGTGGGTGAACTCAAGATACTCCACCGTTTGGTGGAAGTCCCAGTTCTGCTTGTCCAGCCCGATCTTGGCAAAGATTTCGCTGAGAGGGATCTCCTCTTTCTTCTGGTCCTCCAAAAACGCCACAAGGTTCAGACTGTCATCGGAACCTCCAATAAAGTTGCCCCAGTATTTGTCGATATACATCCGTCATGCCTCCTTTTATTCCGGCCACTCATCGCCGTCACAACGGCTGATGAAGTCATAGTGTAGGCTCTCAAAATAGTCGTTGGGATAGGATTCACCATCCTGATGAAGCTCCAGTCCCTCCAGATCTATCATCTCATTGATATATGCAAGGGCATCATGGATACCCGCAATGTGTTCGTCCTGAAGTATTTCAGCCAGCACTTCTCTCTGCGCTGGTGTCAGTGCGGCGAAAAGATCGTTTTTTGCCTTGTTGTCATCCGTTTGGGGGAAACCATCGCCCTTGACCCACCGGGCCGTCATGCTGTCTTTACGCTCCACAAGGCCGTCAATAAATGCTTTATACAGTTTCAGCTCCTTGCTCATGGCAGATCCTCCATTCCCAAGCAATTTATTTCCGTATTAAACTCCCGTTGTCAATGAGGGCAGCCTCCCGGATGCGCCGGAGGGATTCCGGTTCCAGCAAAAGCTCCCGCAGGTTCGGGTCCTCAAAGAAGGACATGGGGCGGAACCTGTGTCGGCCCGGCCACCTCCCACAGCCGCTCCGTCGCCAACCGCTTCGCGGTCTGGAGCGCCTTCTCCCGGTCGCCCAGATAGGGATAGCGCCCGATAGGAGGACTCCGCCAGCGGAAAACCGCTGGGCCGTTCCGTGGTACAGCGTCTCCGGCGGCTCGGTTACGGGGAGTCCTACATCCACTTGGATGGAGTGCCCCTGGTTGGCTCGGATCAGCGTCCGGTTTTCATTGAAGGCATACCGCTGTTTGCTGTCGCTCCTCACAATCTCCTCCAGAATGTCCCGATTGATGGGGTACTTCTTACCGATGCCCGCCGGCAGCGCATTGACATCCGCCCAGCCATGGGCGTCCAATTAGGTTCTGATGACCTCCGGCTTGTGCCGAAGGATTAAACTCATATTTGCTGATCTTTGTAAGATCAGGTGTTGTCTCTCTCGTGCAGTGTCCTCCAAATGATCTCTCAAGCTGACTCTATCCGGATGATGGGCCGGTAGAAGTCATAGTCGCCGTTCAGTTCCTTCTCCTCCTGCACTTCCGGCTTGCAGTGCGGCGAACAGGGCAGGAAGCCGAGAAAGATTCCCAGTCCGCCGCAGATGCTGCGCCCGCCATCACCGCCGCAGGTGGTAAACCCTTTGGCTTTCACCACCTCCCGCATATAGGGGTCATAGGCGACGGACAGGCCGAAGAAGTTGGGTTCCTCCATATCGAAGGGCTTGTCCTCATCCTCCGGACGTTCAAAATGGTGCAGATGCATGGAGTAGTCCATTCCATCCCCCCAGGGGAACAGGGTGCGGCACCCGCCGCCGCACAGATAAGCCCACTCGTCCGCCGTAGGCAGCGAAAGGCCCTGCTTCTCCAGTTGGTCAAGAAGCGCACCGTAGTCTGTGCGGTTATAGATCCAGATCTGAAAGCCCTTTTCCGTCCGCTCAATACGGGCTGACTGGTGCAAGGTAAGGCTGTCAAGGTCGCTCCAGGCAAAATCCCGGAACTTCTTCAGCCAGTCGGGGTGGGCGGTCAGTCTGGGATCGTCCATCTTGACCGGCTCCCAGCAGAGTTCCTCCAGTTCCCGGCCCACCAGCATAGGGCCAATGGCTGCCTGCCGAACGGGAGCCATGCTTTCACGGATCATCTCCTCCGAATCACACTCCATCTCCCATTCCTGGAACAGATAGTCCAGTTCCTCTCGACTGTCCTGATTCAGTCCCACAGAGAACCGTTCCCAGCCCAAGGTGACGGTATCGCCAGGGACAAAGACGAACTCCCGGCCATCTTTTTCGAATATGCCGGTGGTGCAGCTTTGGCCCCAGCGGTCAAAGGTATGTAGACCGAGGAAGGTCATAGCATAACGAGCAGCCAGGTTCTCCATCAGCACCTGTTTCTTGGTGGTATCCATTTGATTGAATTGGGGGCGAAATCGTTTTTCGTTCATAGCAAGTCCTCCTACAGTCGATCCAGATTATCCTGTAAATTGCCTTGCATCAGATGTTGGGCGATAGCTCGGTTTAGTCCCTTATGGGGATGATAGGATGCCTGCTCTGCATCGTGGACACACTCCTCCATCAATGCCTCTGGTGAAATTCCTTGCCGCTTGCCATTGCGGTGGCCAAAGGTGTAGCACACCGATTTGAGAAAATCGAAGATATAATCATGGTTTCCCCGCATATTGGGCAGATCGTTGAAAGAACCCATTCCGCCGTATGCTAAAAGATGGTGGGCGACCTCCCGCCGCTGGGTCCAGTCCTCAATATCCCGCCCCAGCCAGTCGAGCCAGTTTTTGAATTCCGGGTGGTCTGTCTGTAGGATTAGCCGCAGACAGACCAAGGCCTCAGTATAAATATCTGTCTGTTTCATCAGATTCCTCCTGATTGCTTTAACGCTCCATTGTGGGTGTGGCTCTCCCAGACGGCCTCAAATTCCGTTTTCTCTATCAAACAGGCATGGAACTCCTCACCCCAGACATGGGCGTTGAATTCCTCCACGGTGGGAATGGGTGTGATTTCAATGGCTCCGTCGTAAAGGTCGGGGATGTTGTGGGTGCGGCCGCCGGCGAAAATGTCAATGGAACGGAAGGCCAGCCGCTCATGCTCTGTGTCCACCTCATAGAGGATGACCGGTGGTTCTCCCTCCGGTGCGCCCTCCCAAAAGAGTTTGATGTACTCCATCTCAATACTGCTCCGTCACAGCACGGCGGGCTTCCTCGACGATGGCCTGTTTCTTTTGCCAAAGGTCAGGAGCCAATCTGTCCTGCATCTGCCCGGCGTAAGATGCTGCGGCCCGCCAGCAGCTCCTCCAGTTTTTTGGCCAGCGCCTCCACAATAGCATGGCAGGGGTTTTCGTATCCTACGATCTCCAGCCTTTGCAGCTCGACACAATGGAGTGTTCCATAGAATCCAAGCATAAAGTCTGTTAATTCAGCAATCATCCGATAGCCCTTCATGTTGTTCACATCGGTCTGGCCCTCTTTGGCGGTCATCAGACCGATGATCCCCACCGCCACAGTGAAAGCGCCGCAGCAGGACTGCTCGGTCTGCATCCCAAGGCCCATGACGGAGAACATCTTCCGTGTCTCCTCGGACAAATTCAGATGGTAATATTCATTGCAGGCCATGAACATCGCCTCGGCGCAGGTCAGTTCGGTGCCGATGTGATAGTGGTTGACCAGTTCATAGAGTTTCATTTCTGCCATACCGTACTCCAATCGCAAAGCATTTCATTCTGCGTCACCCGGCGCAGCTCGTCCCGCACCTCCATTAGCGCAAAGCCCAGCAGGTTCTGCCCCCGCCACTTCATCGGGTCCTGGGCCCCCGGGGAGCTGGACGAGAGCCGGATGCCCCAGATGCTGTCATAGGGACTGGCCTCCACCAGCACGCTGTCCCCGGTAGAGAGGAGAAACTCCCGCAGGTCACGGTTCTGGCTGAATTTGCACCAGTTGCCACCCAGCACAATGGCGTATTTGAACCTGTCCCATACCTTCTGGTCAAAGCCCCGCACCTTGCGGCCCAGGGCCTTGATCTGCCTGGGGTCGCTGCATTTCAAAATCTGGTCCCGGATCTCCCCGTCACCGAACAGCTCAGCTTTTGCGGCCATCATATACTGCTCCATGCAGAGATAGGTGTCGGCGATGGACCAGAAGTCCTCCATCCACCACTGGCTGAGGCAGCTTTTCGTTAGCTGGCCGCCCTCGGCAGGCTGATGGCCCCAGAATAGGTACAGTTCTCGCTTTCTCCCCATGGAAAATTCCTGCTGGAGCCACTGGTGGGTGTACTTGGGCTGGCCCTCTGGCTGCCATGCATCCACCCAGAAGTCACCATGCTCCAGCACCTCAACCTTGTCCTCGTCATCCCACCAGCCCATCCAGGTCACCGGTTCGGGAAAGAGGGTGCGGTATTCCGTCCGCTCCTCCGATGAGAGGGCATCCAGCCAATCGCCAAATCGGTCTATGTAATCCTCCCCAGAGCCCATGCGCCAGCCGATGGAGTATCGCTCGATCTCCCGGTGAGCCAGCCAAGGGGGAGGCATGATTTTCTTATCCTGTAGCGCCATAGGGTTTGTCCTTTCCTGTTAGATGCTGCCGCAGTTCTTCTGTCATATCCAGTGGAGTACCGTCCAGGGATGTGATTTGTGCCAACTCCGTTTCAGTCAGACTTTTCAGGAAAATGCAGTATTCGTTTGGGTATCCGCCTACAAACTCCATTTTTGGTATCCCGATCTGCTGTGGGTCGGTGATCCACAGGCAAGGCTCCCCCGTAGCCCAAAACTGGGTCAGAGTAAGAACCTGGCCGTTGTAAATAACTTTCTGCTCCATCCTCATTCCTCCTGCATTTTCTTCAGCAGCTTCACGATCCGCTCCCGGTTCTTTGCGGTTTTCATGAAGGTGGGCAGATGGTCAGCCTGGGTCTTTCGTGGGATGCCCAGCGGCTTTTCCCGCAGGTCGGCGCTGAGATAGTCGATCAGATAGGCAAGATGTTCCCGGTTGAGAGACCAGACCGGCTTGCCTTGAAAGGAGGTCAGGAACCACAGTTCCAGACCAAACCAGGGTTCCTTTCCGTCCTTGATCTCAGCGGCATAGGAGAAAGCCTCCGCCGTCTTGTGTACCTCGCCCGACATGGTCGTCCCGCAATAGGGACAGGCCACATGGAGAACGGAAAAGTGCTGCTTTGCCTCATCTTCAATGTCCACCCGATAGCACCTGCCACAGTTCCTACATTGGTTATGTACATCGTAGCGGTAGACCGTCCGGTCGCGGGTTTCTTGATGGCCGCAGCTCAGGCATCGGAAATAAGCATTTTCATCGTCCGCTGTCACAACACCTGCGCGGTTGCATTTTGGGCATTTCACCTGGATGCCGGAGGTCAGGGCGCTGTAGGTACTATATGTAAAATAGGGTTCATCAACCATTCGGCTCATCAATTCATATCCTCAAAAATCTCGTAGCTGCTCAAACTGTTCGATCAGGGCATCTTTCTGGAGCGTATCTCCCGGCAGGGCATCCAGGATACCCCGCAGGGCCATATAAATTTCATCCCGTTCCTCGGTTTCGATAAAGCGCATCTTATTGAAGGTCTGGGTGTAGGCTGCCACCGCCTCCAGCGCCTGGGTCTGGGCGTCCCCGTCCGGCTCAGCGGCCAGCTTCATCATCTGAGAACGAGTCTTGCGGTATTGATCGGCTGCCTTTTTCGCGGCACTGGCGGGGATATGCTCCGCGCCGTCCCAGCCCCGGAAGGGGTTGTCCAGATTTTGCGCCAGCCACTCCGGTTTCCGGGGCTTGGTGATTCGCAGATCCATGCCCGGCTTGCCTTTCCAGAGCTGTTTTGCCGCTTTTGCAGCGTACTCCGGCAGGCTGGTCATCCAGAACCAGTGAAGCTTTGGCATCTGCTCCGGGGTTGGGATGTCGGCCGCGTCGAAGCCGAACAGGTCGAAGGTGGAGAGGTCCGTCAGTTCTCGGAACTGTGCCACAGCGGAGAAATTTCTCAGGTTTCCCGGCGCGCCCCAGAGCCGCAGCTCCTTCAGGCTGGGATGAACAACGGGCAAGCCGGTCATGTCAAACTCTTCCAGCCGGATACCATGCAGTCCCCACAGGTTCGGCAGCTCCGGGTGGGGGCGGTATTCCCCGATAAATTGGAGGGTTAAACCGCTGCCATTTCCGGCGGCATGGATGGTGCAGGCGTCCGGCCCCTTGTTCTGGAACAGGAGCTGCTCCGTCTCCTCGCCAAGCCACAGTTCCTCCAGGCCAGCCATGTCCAGCATCAGCTTTCTGACGCTGGTGCCCCGCAGATCAAGTGCCCTCTGACCGTGGCTCAGTAAAGTCAGTTCATCAAGGAAGGGGTTTTCCCGCAGAAACTCCAGCAGATCCGGGTGCCATTGCTTACAGATGATTTCAGAGAGACAGGGCAGCGCCTCCAGTTCCAGCGCGAAATCAAAGGGGGTATATTGGTCGATCACTCGATGACTGCTGACCTTCACCGGCTTGCCGCCGATCTCCGTTTCCCCGTCGCTCTCTATGGCCTCCTTGAAGGCCCGCCGCCGCTCCTCCGGGATCTCCTGCCACTTGATCTGACGGTACACCTCATAGCCGTCATCCCAGCGACCGTAGGAGTGGCAGGGCTCATCGGCGAAGGATGGCAGGATACCCACCAGCGTGTACTGTGGCGGGATTTCCACCGGCACCCGCAGCAGGTGAAGTTCACGGGGCCAGTACATGAAGTCCTTGTAGAGCGGGCGGAGATGGAGCAGTTCCTCCGCGGTCAGAGGGGCGTCACCCACCCAGTCCAGGGACAGGATCACCGCCCAGGACTGACTGCTCACGTTGTCCGGCGGCGCGATGTAGGCCACCTGACAGGCGGTGTAGCGTTCCAGGTATTTGTTGTAGACTGTATAAACCTCTCCGGCGCTGACATTCACGGGTTCACCCTCCTCTCTTCAGTCCTTCTCCAGATAAAATCCCCACACGCAGTTGGAGAACTCTCCGGCGGCAAAGCGGTGGATCTGCCCGTTGATCTCCACCTCATAGACATGAAACACTTTTTCCGTGCCGTAATGGGGATCGATGACCGCCGCTGTTTCCCGGCAGTCGCGCCAGCGGTACTGAAAGATATTTACGCCAAACAACGTACACTGCCCATCGAAACCGGATGTTTCAAATTTCCATGTCATTTCGTATCCCTCACAATCCCACGCGCTGCCAGCCGTCCAGCCGCTCCTGCACCGCGTCGATCTTCCAGCTCCCGTCCACACGCTTCATGAGGAAGCGGCGGTCAAAGCCGGTGTTTTCCTCTCTGGTGTAGATGTAGAGCTTGTTCTTGGTGATCTGCTCCGCGTCCAGGAACCCTTCCCCCTTGTAGGTTCCCTGGGCGCTGTAAGAGAGTGCCAACGGCCGGTAGCCCGGACGGGGCTTTTCGCTCACATACCTCTCCCAGATCGCCAGAAGGCGGGGCGCAGCTTCGGAGTCCTCAAATCCGGCCTGCTCCATATATTGCTCCCATTCTGTCATCTCGGCAAAGAAAGCGGACAACACCCTGCGGCATTCCTCCGCCGCCTGCTCGTCCAGCACAGTGGGCTTTTTGGCCTTCTCCCGCTGAATCTGGAAGAAGTGTTCCATCTGCTCCTTGGTGAATTGCTCATGGGACACCGGCTCGATCCGGCTGTTCCCGGCGACGGCCAGCAGACCATCATAGGTAATTGCGGTATGGTCGATCTGGATGTGGGAAAGCTTGGGGATGGCGGCTGCCTGGAGCAGTCCGCCGTCGTCCAGCCCGGTGCGGTTGAGGGTTAGAAGGTCCAGCTTGCAGTTTTGCAGGGCGGACAGGCCGCTGCCGTGGATGGCGGCGTTGCCGTCCAGCAGCAGATAGCGCAGCTTGGGCATGGCAGAAAAAATAGGAAAACAGGCGTCGGTGAGGGCGGCGTTTTCCACACCAAAGTTGACCATGCTTTTATGTCCGGCAAAGGCTGCAAGCAGTTCATCCGATACCGGGTAGTCCTTCACATGGAACCCCACCAGGGTGTAACCAGCCAGTCGCTCTATTAGATTCATGGTCAGCTCCGGGATCTCAAACTGTTTTTCTCCATCCAGGGTCAGGACACCGCTTTCCCATGCTGCTGTCCGCGCCCGTTTTGGCCATTCCATCGCTTGCCTCCTTACGCCTGCTCCTTGTAGCAGGCTTCGATGTCGATGAACCGCACATACACGGCGCAAATTTCGCCCTTTGCGCCATAGCCGAAGTAGACGGGATAGTAGCCATCACCCCAGCCGGAGGAGAAGATAGGCAGATTGCAGTCCGTGCCCGGTATCGTCCAGTTGAGCCAGTCGCCGTGGCTCTCCTGATACTTGGGATGGGCTTTGGCGTTTTCCTCCATCAAGTCGCAGAACAGGTCGTTGTAGGGATCGATGTCCGGGTCTTCCTCCAGCCGCTTGGCCCAGTACCTCTTAAAGGCTGCCTGGGTTTGGATGTCCGCAATGCACCCCATCCCGGCGTCTACGCCAAAGCCAAAATAATCGTCCTCGCCCAGTTCCTCCCCCAGATCCTCTTTGCCTGTCATGCCCAACTCATAGCGGACAGGCTTCTCCTGGCTGACCTCCACCTTGACACAGGCGTAGCGGTCGCCGTATTGTTCACTGGGTACCACGCAGATTTTTACTGGGTAAGTCCCGGCGGGGATTGTCTGTATAAAGGGCGGCGTGTCCTCCAGCTCCACCAGCGGATCGCAGGCGAAGATCTGCCCGGTGGGGAAATGGACGGGGCCGATGTCCAGCACATCCACCGCCATGTTCCCAATCAATTTTTCTGTAAAATGGGCCTCCAGGTCAGCTTTGCAGGCCAGTTTGTCCTTGGTGGATTCGTATTTGTTCAGCCATTCGGTCGTAGGCATATCAGCTTCCTCCTGTTGATTCAGTTCCTTTATGTACCCGCTCTTTGAGCCGTCCCAGTAGCAGCTCACACACCGGCCATTCTGAAAATGATGGGGACAATTCGGATAGCCATAGAGAATATGGGCACATTCCGGGCACAGTCCCATCATCTGTGAAGAGCCTTTGAAAAACAGGCTGCCGCACTCATCACAAACGGCCAGTTCTTTTTTTGCCACGGGTATCACCAGTCCCTTTCCCGGATGGCCTCCTCGGTGTCAATGGGGATATTGAACCACTCCAGAATGTAGGCCACAGTAACGCCGATGCAATCACGGGCCACCGTTTCGATCTCGCTGTCGTTCTCGTCAAACTCCTCCTGAAGATCATTGATGCCGCAGACTGCCTCATCCAGCGTTTCCTGTATCACTTCGGTGTCGGTTTCGCCGCTTTCCAGCAAGTCGATGACCTTCTGGAGCTCGTCCTTTACCCTGTCTACCAGAAAAGCAGGATAGTAATCATCCTGATACATCTCGTCCAACAGCTTATAATCCGGGTCAAATGCTTTCATCGTGATTGCTCCTTTCTCATTCAAACATCAAACCGTATGATTTGGTCAGGCTTCCGTCGTCCTCATGGAAAATACACTGATACAGGGGCTGGCGCTGTGTTGCTTTGCGGAACCTCTCCAGAACAGGAGCCAGCGCCGCACCGGTAGGGATACCGAGCGCATCAGACACCCGCCGCAAGCTGCCCCTATCCATATCTTCCAAGTTACAGTTACGCTGCCTCTGCCCATATTCCTCCAGTGTTTTGGAATCCACATACTGCTTTGTATCACAGCAGTCATGCCAGCAGATACAGCTCACAAGCAGGGAAAAGAGATTGTCCATGCTCTCAGCCAGACGGCCTGTCTCACCTTCGCTGCTGTAATAGCCGATGGAGCCATCCTCCAACAAGTGGTATTCTCCGCCGGAGCCATCTCTGGCAAATGCCATGCCGGGCAGTGTGAAGGTTGCTCGACCGTCCGCCTCATCCCTCGGGGACAACTCATCCAGCAGGAAGAAGTCAAAAAGCGAATCAAATTCCTCTGCCAAATTAGGATTTTCACGCAGTATTTTCAAATAATCCATAGCTATTTCCTCCAGTTATGATTGCGATTGATTTCTCATTGCTTCCCATCCAGCGCCTCCACGGTTTTCATGGCAGCGGAATCAAATATACACTGCCGCAAATCGCGCTCGATCAGGGCGAACACATCGGGAAAGCATTCAATCTCATCCTGATACTCATATTTCGCATACAGTTTCCCGTACTCGGAGATCCAAACCTCTGCCGGGTAGTAGTAGCCGATATGACCGATAGGCTGACACCGCTCACCGGCGGCCTGTTCGATCTCCGCCAGCTCACAGCCGGACATGTCCCGAAAATAGGCGTCCTCCAAATGGTCTTTGATCCCGTTAACCAGGTAAGGAAACAAAGCAAATTCAAAGTCAGCCGCCCAGTTCATCTTTTTCTGCTCCAGGTACCACTCACAGCACAGGCCGAAATACTTGCGGTAAAACCGCTGGACGGTCTTCATCATCGGGACGCCATGATCGGCGTAATACTGCTCCGCAATGGAGATGTCAACTTTTCGCCCTTCGTACCACCCGGCGTACTCCATCAGCTGCTTGACCTTGCTTTTGAGGTCGCCGGAGATTAGGGTGCGTTCTTTGATCATTCGAACCATCTCCTGTCTACTACAGATCAAAGTTCATTTGGATAGCCGATCTTATCCAGTCCTGCCTTGATTTCCTCCCACTCGCTGCGCCTGGGGTTCAGTGCGGCGACCAGTTCCTTTGTCACCGGCGCCCCGTCCGCAAGCCGGCGCACAGCTTCCAAAGGCAGGTCAGCGGGAAACCACTTCCCGTACTCCACATAGGTCTGTGCCTCGCCGTCGATTCTGGAGAGCAGGTCCCTGGACGCATCCTCGCCGTCCATCGGATTGCAGTGCCAGGCGATGCCATCTTCCGTCCAGACGCAGAAGGTGCTTTTCATCTTCTTGACCTCATGGCTGGTCATGAGCTTTTGCAAAGCGGTCGGCATCCCGTCGGTCAGGTCTTCGATTCGGGGGAGTTTTTCCTCCCAGTCGTAGAGCTCGGAGTCCACACCGTTGATGACGCAGCCTTCAGGCGCAAACAGGACAATCATGCTTTGGCCGCTGCCATCGGTGGCAAAAAATGCTTCCCTGCCTTCGGCAGACGCATTGCTCTGGGATACTGGTTCCTTTGCACAGCGTAGTTTCCACCCCGACAGTTTTTATACCATTGCAGGCGGATCTGCTGGATCAAAAGCGTGGGCAAGTGTTCCGCCCTTTTTCTTTCATCAGCTCTCATGGGTAATGCAGAAAATCTCCTTGTTCAAGTCAAAGTAGACCACCATCAGCTCGTCGGTGATTTCCGGGTTGAAAGACAGGTCCAGAATAAAGGCTTGCTGGCCGGTTTCGCCATCCACCAAGCTGCCAAAACGCTTGAGCCGCAAAAAGTCCACCATCTCGATAAAGGACAGCTTGGCCGGATCGGTTCCCGGAAAAAGATCAGCCGCAATATCCGGGCCTACGTCGTCCCGGTGGAACTGCATGAAAAAGGTCACGAGGTCGTGGTAGGGGCTGCTCTCGTCCGCCAGCGCCGCTTTGATGGCGGCTTTGGCCTTTTCCGCCAATGTCTCCGCCTCATCCAGCATTTCGCCCACCGCGTCCATGGCAGAAGGATTGTCGGTCAGTTCCTCATCTACATCAAAGAAAAAGGGCAGTCCCGTGTCCTCGGGAAAGGTAAAAATTTCCTCGCCGGGCGTGTATTCAAAATCAATGCGTTTACTGTTCAGTTTCATCAGGCTATCCTCCTTATCCTGCAAGGTTGGCATAGGTAATGCCCTTCTTCAAAGAGCCGCTAACCTCTACCGCATGGCCCCAGAACATATCGTCATCGTTATAATAGGCGGTAAAACGGCCGCCGGGAGAAACGGAAACCTCGGTGAGCAGGATGCGCTGGGCAAACTCCTCCTCCGTGATGGGGGCTGTCTCCGGGTCACGGGCGCTTTCCTCATCCTGGGAAAGCCAGTTGTTGGCAAGCCCAGTCAGGTTTTTGGCCGCAAAGTCCCGCATGGCCTTGTCCCAGGTTTCCTGATCTGTAACCAGCCTCTTGGCGGCGTTGCGGGCGCGGGTCCATGAGGGCTTGCTCTCAGCATTGACCTCCAGAGAAAGGCGTACACCCTTTCCGCACCACTGGATCTCACCCTCAAAGGCATCATAGTCCTTATCCAGCGTCAGCTCACCCAGCACTTCGTCCTGGATCACCACCGGCTTGTGGTACTCGTCCAGAATGGCCTGAAGCTCCGGGCAGTCCTCATGAGCCCTGACCACCTCGGAGATGCACCAGGGCCGCGCCACCAGGTTTTGCGCCCATTCTTCCTTTATCCGGCGGATCTTCAGACGGCAGATCTGCTCGTTGCGAAAGCGTCCCCAGCCCCTTTCGCCGTCCCGCTCCTCGTTGGTGACCGGCCACTCCAGCCGCTCCTCTTTGGGGCTGGCCTTGCCGGTGTCACAGAACACCATGCCCAGCGTTACAACGGTCATTCCCCAAAAGTCTCCCTTGTTGTGATATCCTCCCCCGATACAGCGCTTGATCAGAGCGACCACTTCCTGCTCCTTAGGCCCGTACATCCCATAGAATTCCTCAAACATGGGCGCAACCTCCTTTACAGTCCTTCCAAAACCGCCGCAATCTTGGGGAGAAACTCCGGAGAAACTTCCTGTTCCAGTGCGCCTCGGTAGGCCAGCACCGCCTGCCAGGAGTAGTAATAGAAGCTGTAGAACAAGTCCGCGGGGAAGACCTCGTCCTCCTCGTAGCGCATCTCATCTTCTTCCTCGTCGTATTCCTCTGACCACAGGTATTCTTCTTTCAGCAGATCAGAGAAGCAGGGGAGGGGAGAGGCGTGTTCCATCTCATCTCCATCGTGGAAGCACTGGAGGATGCAGGCAAAGAAGTCCAGCAGCTCCCCGGCAAGGAAGCGAGCCACGGGGTTCTGGCCGCTCTCCATGAGGGCCTTCTCCAGAATCCGGTTCAGGAGCATTGACTGAGCTATCCATGATGTTCCCTGCAAACCGCCGTGCCCCCTTGAAGCACTAAGCGAAGCGGCTGACCCGAAGCCGCCGAACTACTTGGCAAATATCCGTGTGACCACATGAATAGTTACAGACACGAGAAAAACCGCAGACCTTAAAAATTCAATACCGGGGTGTAGCGCAGTTGGTAGCGCGCTTGGTTCGGGACCAAGAAGTCGGGCGTTCGAGTCGCCTCACTCCGACCAAAAGTCCTCTGATTCCAATGGATTCAGAGGACTTTTTCTTTGTTTTTGCTCTCATTTTTTACGGTTATCCTGCCTGCGCCTTGAGCTGCGCCAGCTCTGCTTTCATCTCCCGGATCAGCGCCACCAGCTTTTCCTCGCATTCCTCTCGGGTGTGGGCGTAGACATTTCGGGAACGTTTTTTGCCGTCGATCCACTTGGGCGAGTATCGTCCTTCCCACAGGTGGTCGTTGATCTGGGTCACACATCCGGTGCCCGGTTTGCGCCGGTTGCTCTTGACCGGCTGGAACTCCTCTGCAGGCTTTTCCGGTCTTTCGTTGCTTTCCCCCGCCTCCGTTACTTTTCCGATCCCCCGGTCGATGTTTGCCGCCGCTTCCTCCTGCATGGTGTCGGTGATGTGGGTGTAGATATCCAGAGTCGTTGCCGCCGAGGTGTGACCGATGATGGCAGACAGCGTTTTCACGTCCATGCCGTTTTCCAATGCAGCGGTAGCGAAGGTATGCCGTAGGTCATGAAATCTGATTTGCTTACACTGTGCCAGTTCCAGAATGGTGTGCATTTTCTTTCGGCACCATGCCGGGTCCATAGGCGTGTCCTCCTTGATGCGGGATGGGAACATCCATCGGGAGAACACGCCCTTTTTGTACTCTTTTAGCACCTCCAACAGGACCGGCGGCAGGATGATGGTGCGTATGGACGCCTTTGTTTTCGGCTCGGACACCGTCAGGTCGCCCTTCACACGGTATATCTGTTTGTTGATCCTCAGTTCCCCTGTCTCGAAGTTCAGGTCATCCCATTGCAAAGCCAGCAGTTCGCCCCGCCGCAGTCCTGTGGCCAATTCCAGAAGGAAGACTTCGAAGAAGTTTTCTTCTTTGGCCTGTAGTAGAAACCGATGCATCTCCTCACGGGTCAGTACCTGCATCTCCCTGGTTTTCTTGGGCGGCAGCTTGCAGCCGATGGCAGGATTCTCCTGTATGAGTCCCTCCTGCACCGCCTTGTCCAGTGCGGCGCGACAGGTAGCGTGGCATCCACGCACAGCCCGGTTGGATAAGCCCTCTCCGTAATGCTCCACCTGCCGCACACGGCCTTCTGTTTTGAGATGATTATAGAATTTCTGCAAGTCTGCCTGGGTGAGCTTGTCCAGCCGGATATGTCCCAATTCAGGAACGATGTGGTGTCTGATCCTGCTCTCATAATTTGCCTGTGTCGTGGGTCTGAGTTTCGGTTTGCAGTAATGCTCGAACCAAAACTCCACCCAATCGCCAAAGCGCATATCAGATTTCACCGTCTTGGATCGTATCCAGCCGCACTCCGCTTTCAGTGCCTCCAGCTTCTCGGCGCATTCCTTTTTTGTTTTGGCCAGTACGTTTTTGGTTTTGGGGCGGCCGTTTTCGTCGTAGCCTACCACATAGCGACCTTCCCAGCGTCCGTCCTTTCTCAGCCGGAGCGTTCCATCACCGGCTTTTCGCTTTTTTGCCATGGGCTCGCCCCCTTTCCGAGAATATCTTCCATGAAGCCGCCAACCACATTCGCCGCCTGCTTCTGCATGTCCTTTGTCACATGGGTGTAGGTGTCCAGAGTGAAGGATGCATTTGTGTGGCCCAGGATACCGGAGAGCGTCTTGGCGTCCACCCCGCTGGTCAAAGCGTGGGTGGCGAAGGTGTGTCTCAAATCATGAAATCTGATATCAGGCAGTCCCGCCTTGTTCAGCAGTGTCTTCAGATGCACATAGGCATAATGGGGAGAGACCGGATGCTCCGGCTTTACCGGGTGATGGAAGATCCATTCACTCAGTGCATTTTGCTTCCGCCTGCGCAGCAGGTCTGCCGTACTCTTTGGCAGGATGATGGTGCGTTTTCCTTTGCCCGTTTTGGTTTCGCCGGTGCTGTATTCTCCCTCGCGCTGATAGTGCAGGGTTCGAGAGATTTTCAGCGTACCTTTTTCTTCATCGAAGTCCTGCCATTGCAGGCCGCAAATCTCGCCGCGGCGTAGGCCGGTGGTCAGTTCCGTATAGAAGAAATCGTACCATGGTTCGTCTGCTTCGATTGCCTTCATGAAGATATCCATCTGCTCATTGGTCAGAATCTTTTTTGGGTTCTGACTGCGCTTCGGCACCGTGGTGCCTTCTGTCGGATTCTTATGGATCAGATGCTCCTTCTTTGCGACACTCATCGCCAGATGAAGCATGGAATGTATGCGGCGTATGGTGGTGTCGGAAAGTTCCTTGCCGAGTTCCGGGTGTTCATGGATGCGGCCTTCCTTTTTCAGTTTGATATACATTCGCTGCACATCGGTGGTCGTGATCTGTGAGATGCGCTTATGGCCGAGGATGGGGCCAATGTACTTCTCTGCATATCTGCGGTAGCCGCTCAGTGTGCTTTCCCGCACCGTGGTGGCCGCATATTTCTCCAGCCACTGGTCAAGCCACTCACCGAGGGTCATGTTGCTGGCTTCGGTCAGCTCCGCACCCTGGTATGCGCTAATAAGCTGGTGGAGCTTTCCCGTCATTTCCTTTTGCGTGGCACCGTATGCGTAACGGAAGATGGGATCTCCATTATCTTTATGGCCCACAACGATACGGGCCTGCCAGCGTCCACTTTCCAGTTTCCGCACCATGCCGTCGCCGGACGGTCTTCGTTTTGCCATTTGTGTTCACCTCCTGGGTAGAATTATTCTTGTTCGGGTGTGTTGTCCTCGTCTTGGACCTGTGCTTTCCGGCAGGCCCGTTCTTCTTCCTCTTTGGCGAAGGAGTACATCGGTTCCTCTGCCAGGTCCCTGTGGATGCCGCAGGCGAGTCGGTAGCCGCAGGTGAAGCTGTGGAGGGTGGCATGACCGCGCAGGTGGTCCTCCAGATCCACCAGCCGCAGCAGGAGTTTTCGGTCATCCTTCGCCAGCCGGGAAGAGAGTTCTCTGTGGGTGCGGTTGACTTCGTCGTTCAGATCCCGAATCGACTGGGGGTTGGTTTCGAACTGCCTTTGCAGTGCTTTCATGTAATCGTACATACTGTTCACCTCACCTGCGGGAAGCGGTGTGGCTCCGCCACGCACTGGTGCAGGATCGCACCGCAGTTTCCGCAGATCAGGAACTTGATGTGGTTACCCAGCAGACCGTTTCTCTTGAAGGTCACCAGCGCGTCGCTCTGCCAGCCGACACGGATATCTCTGCCGCCGCAAAACCGGCACTGTTCTACCGGAAGTTGGTTTGTCATAATCGCTTCCTCCATTTCTGTATTTTTGCAAACACACAATACCGGAAGAGCAGACGAATAGCCAATGAAAGAAGTGCTGATGCAGAAAATTCTACGAAACCAACAATGCTGATAATTTGGGGTTTGCTCTGGAAATATTTCTATTGACTTCAGCAGCCCAAAATATCACCGTGCTACATGGACATGGTCGGCCCTCTGTACTCCTCGTACACATTGCCTTTCAGACCGTGGGCCTCACGCTTTTCCATCAGTTCCTCCAAGCGTTTCCGGTCGATCTGGATGCCGCCGGGGTTGGACTGCGGCAGGGAGTGTTCCTGGAAGATCCTGCCCATGTGATGGAGCAGACGGGTAACACCCAGGAACACATTGGGAGGTCTGCCGCTGTTCTGCTGCCGGAGGAGCGAGCTGGCGTAGGCGTTGCCCTGCTCGGCGGATTGGGTCAGCCAGTGGATGCCCAGCTTTTTTTCGTACTCAACGCCCTGTCCCATGAGGTACATCTTGCCCAGCATATACTGCGCGTACTGGTTTCCGTCCTGCGCCGCATGGTCAAACCATTTTGCCGCCGCGGTGAAGCTTCGCTCTACATTTTTCCCTCTGTAGTACTCCTTGCCCAGACGGTAAGCGGCGTAGTCGTTCCCGCTTTGCGCAGAGGTTTCCAACCAACGCATACCATGTTCCAGATTACGCACCTCCACATCGTCAGAGAGCAGCAGTTTTCCGAGAGCGTACTGCGCATAGGTGTGTCCCTGCTCCGCCGCCTGTTGAAACCAGTGGCGGGCATTGACCGGGTTTGGGGTGAGCAGAGGACCGTCCCGCCATAGTTTTCCCATGAGATACTGTGCGTGTTTGTCACCAGTCTTGGCCAGCTTTTCCAATTCGGAGACGGCTTCGCCGCGCTCATCCAGCGTCAGGCTCTCGTCACGAATCTCATCCCGCAGAGTCCAGTAGTCGTAGGAGGCGTTGCGGAATTCCTCCGGCTCGCTCTTCTGCTCCACACCTTTGTCCTCGAAGAACAGTTTACACTGACGAATGTTTTCTGCTTCCTTGATGACGGCATTCTTGATGGAGCGGAACTCTTTCTGCTGTGACAGTGGAGTGCGCTCCTGTGGCCTGTCGTGATAGTAACTATCTACCTTGCCCTGAAGGATCTGCCACTGCTCATAGCATTTGAGCACGCTGGGGAGCCGTTCCATCTCATCCACGATCCTGTCCACCAGTTTCTTTTGCGTTTTCGGAAGATAGCCGTAGGACTTTTTGCCGCTGACCGTTCCGAGCTGCGTTGCCAGCTCCAGCATGAGTTTCTCAGCATCGGGATGGTTGCAGATACCTTCCTTCATGGTCCGCACCATTTCCAGCATGGCCTTCCGTGCTTCATGCACCAACTCATCGCGGGACATACTTTTCTGCTCGTAGATGTGCAGTAGTTCCTGTTGGAAGATGTGGTTGGTGAGCGTGGACTTGATCTGCCGGATACCATCCCTGCTCAGATACGCTTGTCCCGATTTTGCAGACCACGCCATCATGTGTACATGGGGATGTTCACCCTCATCGTGGAAGGCGGCGTACCAGCGGAAGTCGTTGGGCGGGATCTTCATCGCGGCAGCGATGTTGTTGCGGTGAGCGCGGAGCAGGTCACGCCACGCGGCGGCGTTATCGAAACCCAGACAGGCAGCATCCTCGCGCTTGAGGGAGATGATGTGGGTCCAGACATTTCCGGTGTAGTTCTCCATCTCGTTCATCGCCGCATCCAGAGAGACTGTGTCTTCATCACCGAACAGGCCATGCTCTCCCAATCGTTCCGCTCTTGGTCGGGTTGCGATGTACTTCATGTACTGATCTGACTGCACCACCGCGTCCCAGTTGGACTCCAGCGCCAGCGTGATGAACGCGGAGGCGTTGGCCTTGGTCGGCTTGTCCATGTAGTCGCTGTACTCATACAGTTCCTTGACCTCCGGAAAGTCTTTCACCAGTTTTGTGATGAGCTGCTCCTGCTTTCGTGTGGGCGGACGGTCATCCGGGATGATCTCCACCCGCTCACGGGTGGCAATGTACTTGAGGTAACCGGACGCGCCGCCGGTGCTTTTGATGTAGGGGCTCTTGAGGATCAGCTTTGCCATTCGTCATCATCCCAATCAGTAGCTTCGTCCCACAACTGTGCACGCTTTTCCAGAGAGACGCGACCATTCGTCTGCCTTACATTTTTCACGCTCTGTGTGCGGCGGCGCTTCAGATCGTCATGGTCAATCTGCATCGTATCTGAGATGATCCCTATCAGCATATCCAGTTCCACCGCGTGGTTGAAGGAAAGCGACGAGAGGTTCTTCTCCAGGATCTTGAGCCGTCCATTCATGGCAGAGGCAATCGCCATGGGGAGCATATCGTTGCGGCTGGCTGAGAGCCAGTCTGCGTAGAAGCTGACGGCCTTGTCAATGAACTCATTCATGCTGCGGCAGTTATCCGCTTCGTACCACTGTTCAATTTTCTGCCTGGTCTCCGGCTCTGGCCGGTAGGTCAGGCGCTCTTTGCTTTCACTCATGATTTTCACTCCAATCTTGGTAAGATGTCGGGCAAGGTGCCACTGAAAAGCCTGCAGCCATCGGCTGTTCGGGGACAGCAGACGCCAATCGTGAACAAATGCCCTGAAACAGACGCCAGGAACCGACCACCTGAAAATTCCCGTAAACTGCCCGCACTGCGGGCAGTTGTGACCACCCATAGCGCTGGAAGCGGCGCCAGGGCTTTATCCTGCTTCTTCTTTCGTCCTCGTAACCTCGGCCAAAAGGGGCGGATTTCGCTCTCGAACCCCCTATAGGGGCTGGGACTCCACCCAGCCCGGTCGGGGCGCACACAGCGGCACACAGGGGCAAACACGGGGTGTTCATGCGCTCTGCCCATCGCCTGCCGGTATGAACTGGATGCCCAGTTTCTCGGCTTTCACTTTGGCCTTCTGCTGCGCGGCAGCGAGGTCTGCTTTTGCGAATTGCCGTTCGTAGTACGCCTGCGTGACTTCATGCATCGGGACGAGGGTGTAGAGCAGGTTGCCGTTTTTCTTGATGCCTCGTTTCGTGATGATCTCTGTGTTCTCTGTGACGATGAGCCCGCGCTCCTCCAACAGCTTGACATAGTTTGCGACGGTGTTCCGGCAGTAGTGCAGCTTCTTTGCCATGGTCGCCGCGCTGGGATGGCACTGGCCGGTCCTGCGGTCGGCGTGGCGCAGCAGGTAGAGGTAGACCGCGATTGCTCCACCGGGTAAATCGAACTCGAGGAGCTCATTGGGAACTGGGAAACAATTTTTCACGTGTTCCCAACCCACGGGAGGTTTCGTTCTTCTCATGTGCGCTCACCGCCCTTCGTGTGTTTCTCCACCCACTGGATGAATTTTTCTTTCGGAACCATCATGCGATTGCCGATGCGCAGAGTAGGAAAATCTTTTTCATGCATCAGCTCATATGCGCTGGATGGCGCGACGCCCAGAGTCTTTGCCACTGTATCTGAGTTGAGGAACAGGGGCAGGTCGTCGTAACTTTTATAGACAGATGATTTCATTTTTCGATTCTCATTCCTTTCTTAATTTTGAGTTGCCGCACACCGTACACCTTCCTGCCCCAGACTTTCTGCGGCGTTGTCCCGTGTTGGCACGCTCTCCTCTTGGATCATGGCGATGCTTCCCTCGCGGTGTATGCACTCCGGCTGCGGGTATTCAGTTGTCGAGGTGCAGTGAAACTTTGCGCTTTCGCTGTTTTCGCTTTCATGTTAGAATAATTTCAGAGAGGTTTACATCAGGAAGTGATCTTTTAGGAGGTGTCGGCATGGCTTCGGAATTGTATTTGATGGAGATAGAAGATGGACGGTTTTCCGTCCTGCTTTGGGACGGCAGGACAGTAACGCAGATGCCCGCGATGACTCCCGCTGAGGCTTTGATCGCTTTTCCTGAACTGGACTATACCGACTACCGCAAGGTGGTGCGATGGCTGCGGGATGAGCATCCTCTGTTTGAGGAGCGAATCGACATTCCTGTGAGCGATTTCGAGGACTTTGTTGCAGAGGCAATCCTGCTGACACCTGAATTGTATGAGATCGATCCTGTGAGCGGATTTGTTGTGACAGACATTCTGCACCGGACTTTGCAGGCAGAGGATGACGGCACGGCGATGTTCCTGCTGACCGCTGGACAGCAGATCCTGCGGGTGATGGAGGAACCTCTGCGTGTACAGAACTACCTTCGGAATATCATGGAGGTCACCTTTGACGGCACAGCCGGATTGACACCGGCAGAGCAGTACGAAAAGCTGCGAGAGACTTACGCCGACATCGCACGGATCTGCGACCCGGCGAAGCTGCCGCGGCGGGAAGAACCCCTTTCGATCCGCCTCCGCAGTCTGATGGAACTTTGGATGCTGGTACTGGCGCTCTACTTTGAGCAAGACAAACAACGGATTTGCCGGTGTGACTACTGCTGGGGATATTTCATTCCGAAAACGAAAAAGGCCACCCGGTACTGTGACAGGGTGACTGATGGGCAGAGTTGCAAACAGCGCGGCGCGAATTTGGCGAGGTTGGATAAGACTTCCGAGGATGAAGCGCTCCTGATCTATAAAAAACTGCGGGACAGAATGTACTCCCGCCTGCTGCGGTGGATCGACGCGGCACCCTCTGAGCGTTCCAACCTGATCCCCATGGACTACGAGCAGTACGACCGGTGGAGCGAGAACGCACGGCTGGCGCGGGAGGAGTATGTCCAGGGGAAATTGACCGCGGAGGAATTTCTACGGAAGATAGACACCACCCATGAGCTGACAAGCTACGAAGCGGGTAAGATCGACCTGCCTGATGGCCCGAGCAGATGGCAGCAGCTCGTTGCGAGGAACTTCAGATTTGATCCGGAGAGATACTTCCCAGAAAAAATGGCACATCTGAATCTGAGTGACCCTGATCCGCAGTGGCAAATACTGACCGCCGATGACCTGCGGAGGAAAGCGCAGAAAGGACACCAAAGCCTGAAAGAGAAATACGGGAAATGACAAAAACCACGGGATCAGTTCAAGAGAACTGGTCCCGTGGATTTCTATTGATTTCAGCAGCGCAGAATAATAATTTGGTTGTCACTTCACAAAATAGCGATACAGGAAGGTCACCATCTGTGCGCGGGTGCAGAGATCGTTCGGGCTGAAGGTCGTGGCACTGGTACCAGCGGTGATCTTCTGCTCGTAGGCCCACTGAACAGCAGCTGCGTAATACTTGTCTGCCGGAACATCCGTGAACTGATTTGCACTGCTCGCCGGAGCCTGAGATCCTGTATTGCGCCAGAGGAAGGTAGCCATCTGCCCACGGGTGCAGGCTTCATCGGGGCTGTAAGTGGTAGCACTGGTGCCGCCTGTAATGCCCTTTTCGTAAGCCCACTGGACTGCCTTTGCGTAGTAGGCATCTGCCGGGATATCGGTAAAGGGATGGGGGGTGCCTGCCGGTTCGGGCGATCCTGCCGCACGCCACAGGAATGTTGCCATCTGAGCGCGAGTGCAGGGGTTATCCGGGCTGAAGGTAGTAGCGCTGGTGCCGTTGGTAATGCCTCCCTTGACGGCCCACAGGACTGCATCGTAGTAATAAGCGTCAGCGGGAACGTCTACGAAGAAGTTCAGCATGGTGTTGTCATCCATGAAGGTTGCCTTCACGGTAACATTGGATGCGGGCATCTTGAAGGTATACTTGGTGTTGCTTACCTTGGTCAGTTCAACATGATCACCGTTCTTGTCGGTAACAGTCAGAGTTTCCAGAGTGTAACCCTTGTCGGGAGAAACATGAATGGTGACCGTCTCTCCCTTTTCCGCATACTTCGGAGCAACGGTGACCATACCGTTTTCTGTATCGTCCACAGTAGCGCCGTAGGCGGGGGTTGAATCATCAGAATCGGAATCTTCAGAATCGGAATCTTCAGAGGCAGACTGCGTTACGACCACCTCAATGCTGTCGCTGATGCCGCACTCGAAATAGGCAGTGATCGTGGCGGTACCGGTGAAATGGCCGGTCACGGTGCCCTCCCCGTCAACGGAGGCAACGGCGGGATCGGAGGAGGTCCAGCGAACATCACCGGCGATGCCATCCCAGGGGGCCGCCTCGGCGGTAAGCTGCGTGGTTTTCGCCATCTCAAGAGTCAGGGATCGGACACCCTGATTAATCTCGGCCACCACGGGCTTGGCGGAGTAGCACGGAACCGCATCGAGCCGTAGGTGCGTTTCCCCCTGCTCAAAATTGAGCTGCAGATTCACACTGCCCACACCGTTGAAATCGTCCGCTTCAGGCAGATAGGTGAACATTACCTCGGTGCTCTCGCCAGAGGCCAGGGCAGGAAGGTCGGCTTCTCCGCTGATTCGGATCATCTCACCTTCTTCTACGGGGCCAAACCGGATCACGGCGGCTTCGGAAGGCTTATTACCCAGATTGGTCACGGTGGTGGTGTAGACGGCCTTCCCATCCTCCCACTTAATGGTGGAACCGGAGGTGCTGAGGGACACCTCGTAGGGCACATCCGCGAATGCCTTGGCGGGGCGGGAGATGTCCACATCGTGCTCGGTCACAGTGACTTTGATCTGCATATCAGAGAGATCTGCAGGAATCGTCCAGGGAATACGGATCTCACAGCTTTCGCCGGAGTCCAGCTCTATGTCATAGCTCTCCTGATAGATCACCGTTTCCGCGCCGCCCTTGACCTCAGAGAGCGTCACGTCAAAGCCGGTAGAAGTGAGCAGACCGTCGTTGAGCACCTCAAAGGTGACGTCCTCCGTATTGCCGCTCACATAGTAGCCGGGCAGAGACACCCGCTCGTCCACGATAGCCAAAGAGCTTGCAGGGGCAAACTCAATCTCGACCAGCTGGTTGGAACTCTGGCAGGCCACTCCGTTGTCGTTGATCCAGTGCTTGTAGTGGTTGGAAACCATGGAGATCTTATTGTCCGGGGTCATGTAGAGATCAAACTCATCGATGACTCTGCCATAATTGGTGATTTTCACGGCCTTGCCGAATCCCCAGGCCTCAGCCTTGTCATCTTGTTCCATATCCCGCTGATAGCGCACACCGTAGAGTTCCTTGCTCAGGTCGGTGAACTCGTCGGAACCAAAGTCGGTGAAGAAGATGTAGATGTCGTCGCCATCGGTGGTGAGCACGTAATCGGAGATGCTGGTGTTCATGTTGTCGCTGGCCTGGAAGTTGGTCTGTTCATAGCGGAACACGCCACGATTGGCCAGATCATAGAACGTGCCGTCATAGTACGGAACGTTGGAATCCTCGTCGGCACCGCTGCCGTCGCCAGGCAGAATACCGGGCAGTTCATCTGCGCTCTTACGATACCAGTCTTTGCCGGTGTCATCCCGGTAGGCATCGCCCACCGCTTCGGTATCGAAGAAGGCGCCCAGCAGCTCAGTCACATCCATCATGCTGAACAGGTATCCGCGCTCAAACCAGGTCAGATACACAGTGCCATCCAGGTCGGTAAGCTGGGGGTTGGACTGATCCACCTGATCAGAGGTCAGGGCGATGGGATAATAGGTCTGATCGGTGTTCAAATTGGTGATGGAGAGGAACAGTTCGCGGTCTGCGCTGGTATTCAGGTTTTCATCCTCGTCCACGGTGTAGGTGGCGACCATATAGTCCTCACCGCCCACTTTGGCAGCGACACACTGATAGTCCATAACCAGCGGATCCGTGAGGACATCGTGCTCCACGACCACGGCACCTTCGTCGATCTTGGTGCGGGAGGGAACGTCGATCTCCACATACGCCATGGTGGAATACAGGCCGGTAAAGTCCAGCAGGTCCTCAACCATGGTGACTTCGCTGATATCACGCTTCATGTAGTTAAGATGGAGGGTATCGCCCACCAGATTGAGCTGAGGCGCAAAGTTGAAGAACTCATCCTCCACCAGCGTAACTTCGTCGCTCATTTCTCCATCCTCATAGACCGCCATGGAGATGCCGAAAGCGTTGAGCTTGTCTTTGATCGTATCTTCCTCGGCATAAGGCCGGTCGGCGTCCACCCAGGCCAGAACCACCTTGCCGTTTTTCTGCAGCGCCACGGGGCTTGCATCGGCGGTGCCGTCGTCAGCCACTATCTGCGGCTCGGACCACCAGCCGTTCTCACAGACGGACCAGAACAGTGCGCGGGAGTTTAGTGCGCTCTCTCCGTCCCGGTTACCGATGAAGAAGATCATCTGGCGGCCATCATCCAGTTCCACGATCTGGGGTGCGGTACGCTCGGCGGCTTCATCCAGCAGGATGGTGCGCTGAATCTCTTCGGGGGTAGCGCGGACGAAGCCGTTGCTGCCGAAACCGCTCATGTCCGAGGTGCCCAGATCGTAGTCCCGGGTAACAAAGCCGGAGGAACTGCTCCGGAGTGTGGCAGTGCGGGCGGTCTCGCTCTTCAGATCCACTTCCAAGAGTCCGCCGATGAAGCTGACGCTGCTCATGTTTTTATAGGCACCTGCGCCGTAGGCGGCCTTGACCATCTCCAGCTCCAGACTGGTGATCAGCAGGTCGATGCCGATACCGCCGGAGCCCACGATCAGCACGCCGTACTCCGATACGATATCCTCAGACAGGGGAACCAGGAACATCATTTCCAGCGCCAGGGAGCCCTTGGCGCCCAACACGCCGCACAAGCCCACACCGGCGGAGACCTTGATCTTGCCGCCGACGTTCAGGTTGCACTGAATGCTCTCGTCGCCGGAAAGCTGGCCGATCATATTGCCGCTGATCTGGTCAAACATATTCGCGGTCATGGCAGTGTCGGCATTTCGGGTCCGGTAGAGCATCGCCATATCCGCCGAGACATAACCGCCCAGATTCAGATAGACGGGAACGCCGTAGACGGTGGTGTACCAGGTCTTGTCGTAACTCACGATACCACCGATGCAGACGCTGCCGGTGGTGAAGATATAGGCGTTCTGCTCCGGGTCAAAGGTGAAGTTGAAGGCGAGAGTGAGCAGTGCCTGTGCCTGAAGTGCTTTGGCGCTGTTGAAGCCGCTCAGAGTCTCGGCTCCTCTGGTTTTCACGCCGCTGTCGATGATCTCCTCGCAGTCATACACATACTGATTCAGATCCCGATACTCGCTGCGGACGGCACCCGGACCCCAGGGGACGGTGGCGCCCTCTTTTCTCAGTTGCTTGAGGCGTTCGTACAGGCTGTCCATGTAAGATTCTGTCACAAGTTCGTCAGAAAGGCCAAAAAAGAGCTCATCGAACTCTGAATCCATGGCCTTGAGGGCCTGTTTGGTCTGCTCTACCTCGTTGATGTTGTCCGCGGTACCGTTCTTGGCCGTCTGATACAGCACTGCGTTGACGTTCAGCACCATGGAGTAGTTGGCTCTGGTCTGCTCATCCCAGTAATACTTATTAAAGGTGATCAGGCCGGATTTTGCGGTGGAATTCAGACCGCCCAGATAGGGGATCTCCATGGTGGGTGTTTCGGTGGTCTCAATGGTCTTGGGAATGACCGCGGTGCTCTCCACATAGAACTCCAGACCTGTATCCCGGGCCGGGTAGCGATGTTCCACAACTGTGGTTTCCGTCTCGCCGGTGGCCGCGTTGGTCGTGGTAATGGTTTCCTCGGTGATCAGAGCCACCCGAACCCGGTCTGCATTGTGCAGGCGCTCCGCCATCTGGGGAATAGAGCAGGTAAACAGACCGGGTCTTGTCTCGTCGGCATCCACGAGATAGCGGGTCTCCACCCCGGTAAGGGTATACACAGTGAACTCCGCCTGGGTAACATTGTGCCCCTTGTCGTCCACCGTGACCGTAATATTGATGGTGTCGTCATAGATCTTGACAGAGTTCTGGATATTATCCGCCTCCATGTTGTTGGCATCTTTTTCGTAGGCGTAAGCAACGGAGTTGTTTCTTACCGTCGGGGCGGTGTCGGGATAGTCCAAGCCGATCTCACCCAGCTCCAGCGTATCATCGCTGCCCGGGGTCACGGTGATGACCTGTTTATCGCTGCCGTTGGACACCAGCATGGTCATGGGACGCCCGCTGAATCCCGTCACGTCGGTGAGGGTGAAGGTGCCGTCGCCGTCGCTGATATCCACAACGGTATCGATCTGTTGGCCAGAAGTCTGCCTCGGCATGGACACGGTGTACCCCTCTATGCTGAGGTGCGCCGTTTCGGTGCCGGTAGGATTGATGGGCCTGTAGTCAGAAACCAGTCTGCCGGTAACATCGAAGGTTATCGGTCGGCCCGCTGTGCTGAATATTGAGGAGTAAAAGAGATAGCTCACCGTCAGTACGTTGTCCGCCGCGCTGTCCCGGGCCACGTAATGCAGGGTCTGGGTGGTATAGGTATTGCCGTAGGAATCGGTGATCACGGGCCAATACGTGCGGCTATTGCCGAACACTGTAGTGGTGTAGGGCTTGAAATGGATGCTGTAGATCTCCCCGGGCACGGGTCGCATCTGCTCCACAGCGTTATCGCCATCGTTCAGGCGCAGGATGTAGCTGCCGTCCATCCCTTCCGCTTTCAGCAGCTCGTCAGAGACCAGGCCGTTATAGTTTGCGCCCAGAATGCCAATTTTCTCTGACGTTTCGTCGGCAAACTTGATCTCGATGCAGTTGTCATTTTCCTCCACCAGAGGACGGATGTAATAACCGCTGCTGCCGACTTCATTGGGGTCCAGTTTGAGGAACTCTGTGCTGCGGATGGAGTCCCACTTCACGCCCTTGTTGGTGGACACCTCATAACCGGTGACACGGAAGCCGTCGTCGGCGCTGTACCGGGAATTCAGATCCAGTACGTCGCCAGCGTGGTAGGTGTAGGTTCTGCCAGCAGCCAGATCTTCGTCGGTGAAGCTGGCGTTCTGACCGTTCTTGGGTGCCAGAACAGTGACGGGAATATCAATATAGTCGTACTTGGGCTGGAAATTCAACTGCTGATAATAGCCGCTGTCGGAATCAACCACGGCCTTCTGGTTGGAATCGATCCAGTCCACAAAGTAGAGGTCAAAGGGTACGGCGCTCAGGTTGGCATTGATCTTCTCGATCTCTTTCTGAATGTCTGCACTGCCGTATTTGGCAACAGTCTCACCCCAGTTCGTATCGGCGGACCGCTTCTCGAGATAGGAGATGAAGTCCTCAGGATAGTTCAGGGTGACCCTGTTGTCACCGCTGTTGATGGTAATGGTATAACCCGTCAGGGTTGCAAACTTGCCGTACATACCGTTGACCATGCTGGTGTTCAGGGAGAACACCACGTTGGAGTCATCTTCGCTGGGGTTGGCGTAGATGTAGCGCTTCAGATCGGTGCTGGCCAGTTCCAGATTTTGGGAGCCGCACCGGATGTACAACTGGATGGGATCCGCGGCGATGGAAGCTCCGGTACCGGTCAAAAAGTTCATGGTTCCGGGGGTGCTGACCGAAACTTCGTACTTTTTATACATGGCCGCCGCACCGAAGAAGCGCAGATAGGCCTTGGGGCAGAAATCACCCTCCATGTCCATAGCAAGGGCAACAAGATCGATATTGCGGTTTGTTTCCGTGCTCTGGATGTTTTTCAGCTCGAGAGCAACACTGGTGTCTACTTTCCGATCAAACTTTCCAAGTGCAGATTTACCATATCCCAAATCATCTGTCCACAGATAATCGTGATTATCCGGAAACGAATGGGTGCCGAAACGGAACTGCGGACGTTTGCCACTGCTGTTGAATGAGGCCCAATCGGGGGCAATAAACCGATAGTAGGCGGCAGGGATGTCCGCCTTATTCGTGACAGTCCAGACATAGCCCTTATCATGCCAGTCAATGCCGGCGTAATAGGCAACGTCGCCATAGGAATCGTGCTGAGTACCCTTCTCCACATACTCGCAGTCCAGAACGCCGATCGTACGTCCCACGTTATGACCGCCGCGCTGGCTGGTGCTGTAAGAGAAGATACCACCCTTGTTCGTGGGCAGAGCGAAGTAGTAAACGCCTACCTCCACAGCGGGGGTCACGCTCTTGTCCAGAATGGCTCCGGTAGCCTGACCGGGAGTATACTCCACCGTATAGTCCTTGCCGTAGACTTGAATGTCAAAGCTGGTGACATCGTCAGCGCTGCTCATGACCAGCGCGGCGCTGTCTCCGGCTGTGATGTGTACCTTGGTTTTGGTATGCTCACCGCCGTAGCAGCCGACAAAATCGTCCAGCAGGACGGTAAAATCACCTCCGCCGCCCACATAGAAGTCGATCTCTTTCTCTGTTTCATAGGGGAGGAACGTCAATGTCTCGTCCATGGAATCGTAGTTGATGTCCGCCTTGGCGGTATCCTCGCTGGTGAAGATACGCATATCCACCAGGGAATACTCCGCGCCGGTACGCTCCACCGCCACGGTGGCGATACCGTTTTCGGAATCGTACCGGGCCTTGGTGAAGGATACGGTGGAATGGACCAGAGGCTCGTCATCCGAAATGGCCACAGCCAGACTGGTGACGGTGTAGGGTTCCACTCCCACGCCGTTGGTAAGCAGGATGGAGAAATTCTCCGTGCCTTCAGATTTGGAATCGTCCCGCAGACGGAAGGTGATCCACTTCTCTCCCTCTCCGGGAGCGAAGGTCAGGGTAAAGGAGCTGGAATAATCCACTTCCGCAGCTGCCTGGGGGACCAGAGTCTCTGCCAAAGAGGACATCAAATCCTGCACTTCGGTCGGGTAGGTCTCGCGGGTCGGCAGACCGGTGACCTCCTCCTTCCACTTAGCCAGAGAGGAAACGGAGGTTGCATCAGATTCCTCGTCTTCATCAGTGTTGTCAAAAGCTTTTTCCTTCTCGGTCTCCTCGAAAAGCTCCCCAATCTCCTCGGAAGGCTCCCCAGTCTCCCCGGAAGGATCTTCAGTCTCCTCGGAAGGCTCCCCAGTCTCCTCGGAAGGCTCCCCGGTCTCCTCGGAAGGCTCCCCAGTCTCCTCGGAAGGCTCCCCGGTCTCCCCGGAAGGATCTTCAGTCTCCTCGGAAGGCTCCCCAGTCTCCTCGGAAGGCTCCCCAGTCTCCTCGGAAGGCTCCCCGGTCTCCTCGGAAGGCTCCCCAGTCTCCTCGGAAGGCTCCCCGGTCTCCCCGGAAGGATCTTCAGTCTCCTCGGAAGGCTCCCCAGTCTCCTCGGAAGGCTCCCCAGTCTCCTCGGAAGGCTCCCCGGTCTCCTCGGAAGGCTCCCCAGTCTCCTCGGAAGGCTCCCCGGTCTCCCCGGAAGGATCTTCAGTCTCTTCGATGGATTCGTCATCCCTAAGTACCTTCTCGGTTTCAATTGCGGCGGTCATATAGTCTTCCAGAATCGTAGAACCGGTTCCAGTCTCCTCCACATCGGGCATGACCAACTCGTAATCCTTTCCATACAGGGCGGTCATGTCTACGGTATGCAGTTCTACGCTGGCTTCCTCAGTCAGATCGCCCTCACGGTAAACGGGGACAGTGTAATACTGATTGGATTCCTCCAGCGTGGCGGAGGCGGTACCAAAATAGACCCAGTTCCCCTCGGGAACTTCATCCAGGCGGGAGGCTGCCAAAGAAACAGGGACACTGTTCTGCAGAGCTACCGCTGCGGCGGGTTCTGTCAGCATCGAAACGGTCAGCAGCATGGCAAGGCCGCCGCTGAGCAGTCGTTTCATGGACCGCTTTCGTTCTTTTGTCATGATCGTGTCATCTCCTTTGTATCGTACCTTACTCCCAGTTGGCAATCGCGTAATAGTTCGTGTTGTAACAACTGATGTGACAAAGCTCTTCGGTGGAGACATTCTCTCCGTAGAGGACGGGGTTCACCAGCACATCAAAACCGGCGACGAGGTTCTCTTCGTCCACGGGGAACCACAGGATGCCGTCAGCTTCCAAAGGATTTGTAAGCCAGAAAATGGAGTCAACCTCGTAGAGGGTCCAGCCCGTAAACTCGGCACCGTCCTTATCCATGCCGATTAGCGCATGGGATCCGTCCAGCCCCATAGCCACGCTGAGAGCCGAACCTTCCTCCAACCGGTAGGTATAAGTAGGAGAGCCGTACTCGGCACCCTGGTCATCCAGCAGGATCATCCAACCGCCGCCGCCCCGAAGATCAAAGCGCCGACTGACCGTCGTGTCGCCGTCCCACGTGGCAATGGCATAATAATTGGTATCCGTACAGGTCATGTCGTAAAACTGATCCGTAGAAATGTCCTCGCCGCAGAGAACGGGGTTGACCAGCACATCATAGCCAGCGGCGGGGTCACGACTGTCATAAGGGAAGCACAGGATGCCCTCTCCCTCTACGGGTTCATCGTTAAAGAAAACGGAGTCCGCTTCGTAGAGGGTCCAGCCGGAAAACATGCCGCCGTAGTTGTTCAGGGCGATCAGGGATGCTCCGTATTCTGTGTCCATGGTCTCGATGAGAGTTGTGTTGTCCTCCAACCAGTAGGTATAAGCAGGGACACTATATGCGGTACCGTCGGCTTCCCGGAAAAGCATCTGTCCGCCGCCGGAGCGAAGACTGAAGCTGCCGCTGGTGGTCACGTCGCCTTCCCATGCTTCCAGCTCTCTGAAATAATCCTCTGCGGGGACGCTGGCCCATTTGGCCACATACATTCCGCCTTCAGCAGATACCGTCAGAGCCAAAAGCTCTTCTGTGGTATAGATTCGGTCAGGCAGGAGCTCGTAGTTGGTCTCCTCAAAGCCGAATTCATCCAGAGTAATGACTTCTACATATTCCATCCAGCCCTCGAAGGAATCACTCTCCAGAACCGGTACCAGTTCGTCGTAACCGCAATGGTTCAGTGCGCTGCCGATGGTCTCGCCTTCAGCGGCCAGAATCCCGATGGCACCGTACTCCCCGTCCACAATGTTGCCGGAACCATCATTCTTTTTGACGGAAAGGACTGCTCCAACCATTTCATAGGCATCCAGCGAAATGTCGATCTCACGATCCACTTCCTCTTCTACTTGCTGGGGCGGAGCAGAAGCGCAGCCGACCATCATGGCCAGCATGACGGCAAACATCGCAAACAAAACAACAATTTTTTTCTTCATACGGAGTTCCTCCTCGTATTTTCCTGTGTTTAAGATATCATCCGGAGCGTAACAAAAGCGTAACAGCGGGCGTTCCGGAGAAAAATATCTGCCAGCCCGTTACGGCTCCACAATATTGAAGCCGGAGAAGCCGATGCTGCTCAGAGCATTCAGATTGGACGCAAAGAGCTTCAGCAGCTCGGCGTCGCCATCAATTTTCGCAACCTGTCCGAAAGCCTCTGCGTTGCCCTGCAGCAGATAGAGCAAGGCGTTTTTGGGACAGGTAACAGACACATCTGCATCTTCACCCAATGCGTCCTCGTAGATCAGGAGAACGCCGTTTTTGATCTGCAGCATATGCCGCTCGCCTGTATTCGGCAGAATAAAGTTGATGGTAAAGTTCTGATCCGCAAGAGCCTGTTTATCCAGCAGGATACCCATGTACTCAAAGGCCATGACAGCAGTCATTTCCTTCTGGACATCACCGTTGGTGGTGGCCTGCGCTGCGGAAGCGGAAGAATTGCCATGGCGCAGCTCCAGTGCCGCCGTCAGATAGGCGTTACGCCAGGGGCCGGACTCGGCCTGATAGCCCAGCTGTTCCAGAGCGTCGGCACAGAGGAGCCGGGCGGCTTCATTTTCCGGGTCGGCAAACACGATGGTATTGGTCACCTCGGCCACCCAGCGGTACTCGCCGACATCGTAGTCTGCCTTCGCCATGCGCAGTACCTCGTCGGTGTCCCCCAGATATTCCACCCATTTCCGTGCACTCTCCGTGGGAGAGAGGGGATTCAGATTGACCGGATTGGCATCATACCAGCCCATATATTTCTGATAGACTGCCTTGGAATTGTGGGCCACGGTGCCGTAATACTGGCGGGTATACCAGTTTTTTGCCAATTCATCCGGCAGCTCGATCATATTCGAGATCTCATCGGAGGTATAGCCCTGATTGATGTAAGTCAGAGTCTGGTCGTTGATAAATTTATACACTGCGGCGGTGTTGACCAGATACGCGTTTACCGTTTCATTTCCCCAGTGGGGCCAGTTGTGAGACTGAAACGTCACCTCTGCCTGATCACCGTAGCAGGAAACCGCTTCCGTGATGTACTTGGCCCAAGCCGCGCCGTCCCGAACCTGCGCGCCGCGAAGCGTATAAAGGTTATGCAGCGTACCTGTGCAGTTTTCCGCAACCCAAAGGGCATTGAACTGCGGTAGCCAGGTATTCATTTCCGCGGGGGCCTCGGTACCGGGGGTCAGCTGAAATTCCAGTTCCACACCGTCGATGGTGAGGGTTTCACCAGTCTGCGCGATCTCATAGGTAGGGGCGATAAAGCTGACGGTGCCGGTGGACTGGCCGATGCCGATGCCCATAGCCAGCTTTCCGGTAACGCCGGCATCCAACAGGACGCCATACTGGTAGTTGGCGCGGCGGGCCATGGCCTTGCCGGCATAGACATTCTCCGCCACGGCGTGCTCGGTAAAGCCTTCGGGCACGATGATGGGGGGCTTTCCGCTGGCAAGCTGCTGTTCAATGGACAGGGACTTGTCAGCGGCATCCTCATCGGTCATGATACCCTTGATACCACCATAGTGGTCCACATGGGAGTGGGAAATGATAATGGCCTTCACGGGACGCTGGCCAAGATTCTTCTCCACCAGCTGCATGGCGGCTTGGGTACATTCCACACTCATCAGGGGATCGAACACGATCCAGCCGGTATCGCCTTCAATGACAGTCAGGTTTGCCATATCGTAGCCCCGCACCTGATAGATCCCCTCGGTCACTTCAAACAGACCGTAGGCGTGGTTGTTTCGGGTATTTTCCCACAGGCTGGGATTGACGGTGTCGGGTGCGGTTTCGTAATCCTCCAGAAACGCATACGCTTCCTGACTCCAGATCACGGTTCCCGACCCATCCGTCAGTTCCAGCACCTCGGGCGCGTCAATGAGCCCCCGTGTGGCGTTTTCATATTCACTGGTGTCCTCAAAATTCAGATGGGAGTACAGCGCGGAGTTGATCTCCACCGTATGGGCAGAGGCATCCTTCACCTCGGCGGTCAGTCCCAGTTCGGAGACGATATCTACACTTTCGACGGACGCTTCAGGTGAAATCTCCTCCCGCTGTGGGTTCTGGCCGCAGGACGCTGCAGACAGCGCCAGCAGCGCCGCAAGGAATAACGAGGTCAGTTTCTTCTTCATATTGTGATCACTCCTCTATGGATTCATGAGCCGGGATACTTTCTGCCCTGTATGAGACAGGTCCGGGCGCTCAGCCTTCGCTGAGCAGCATTCGGGTCAGCTGGCCGTTTCGCTCCTCGGCCCAGTCATATTCCCGCAGGTACTCTCCGTTGTACTTTCGAGCCGCCTGTTTGTCGCCCGCCAGGATCCGGTACAGGTCGCAGTCCACCGCATCCACCTTCAGATAGCGGCGATTCTCCCGTGTTGCAAGGACGTGCCCCGCACCGGCTTCTTCCAGCGTGGTCAGCAGACGCTTATAGGTCATGCGTAGCAGCGATTGGGTGCTGGGATCGTTGGCTCTGTCCGGCCAGAGGCAGGCGATGCCCTCTCCCGTGGTAAAGCCGCGTTCTCCGCAGTCTGCCAGCAGCGCCAGCATCTCCCGCGGCTTTGCGCCGGAGATATGCAGCGGCATCCCGTTGACCGTTACCGAAAGGGTGGGAATGGTCTGGATCGTCACCTGATGGGACGGCAGGGGGCGGTAGGCGCATTTTGACAGCTCCTTGCGAATATCGGCGGCGGTGTAGGGTTTTAGCAAATAGCCGGTGGCATCCACGCCCCATGCGTCCAGCGCGTACTGGCTGTATGCGGTGACAAAGACGACGCGAATATGCGGGTCATGCTCTTTCAGCTTTTTCGCCAGTTCCAGACCGTGGATCCCGGGCATCTCCATATCCAGAAAGGCTGCGTCCACGGTATGGGTTCTGGCAAAGTCCAGTGCCATGCTGCCATCCTGAAACATTTCCAGATGGGCGATCTCGGAAAAATTTGCGGTAGTCAGACGGAAATTATCCAATGCGGGCTTTTCGTCGTCCACGTAAATTATGTGCATGATTCGTCCTCCTTTTTCGGAATGGTGATGGTCACGATGGTGCCCTTGCCCTCTTCGCTTGCGATATCCAGCGTTCCGTTCACCAGATGGTGCAGACGGAACCGTATATTTTTCAGTCCCACCGACTTTTCCTTGCTCAATTCCTGCGTATCGAAGCCGACGCCGTCGTCCTCCACGGTAATGACGATATTCTCGCCTGCGTCGCGGGTGCGGAGGATGATGGTGCCGTTCGACTGCTTTTTACTGATACCGTGCTTGATGGCGTTTTCCACCACGGGCTGCAGGATCAGCGGCGGAATCATGAATTGGTCGGTCTCAACGTCCGTATAAAACTCCAGCTTATCCCCAAAGCGCACCTGCTCCAGCATGACGTAATCTTCCAGCTGGCGCAGGTCGGCGGCAAAGGGGATGTTCTTATCGTCCTCCATGATGTCGATATTATTGCGCAAGTATCGGGCAAAGCGCACTACAGTATCGTCGGCCTTTTCGGGATCGTACTTGCACATGCCGCTGATGGCATTGAGGATATTGAACACAAAATGGGAGCGGATCTGGCTCATCATGGTGGTGGTGCGGCTCAGAGTAAGCCGGGTATGCATTTCCTCCAGCGCGTTTTTCTGTTCGGTATAGCGGATGAGCATCCGGATGCCCTCCAGCATGGAATAGCACAGGATGGCCCCCAGGGTAAACAGCATGCCCACGGAAGTTTCCGCAAAGTAGTGCAGCAGCAGATCCGTAATGGCGCTGATGCCCAGCAGCAGGGAGTAATTGCCGTCCGCGGTCCGGTCTGAGCTCCGCAGACGCCCGATCCATGCGGAAACGCCGCTGAAACACAGCGCCGCCGCGCTGACAATGATGGCGGCATGAGTAGCCTTGAGCATCTGCCGCAGATCGAGCACACCCGCAAGCTGGAGCAGGAATTGTCCAACAAAAACCACGCAGTAGATCAGGGAACAGCCCCGGATGGCCTTGTGTCCCTTTTGCCACTCTGACAGTTCCACGCAGTTCAGCATGGCCAGCGCCACAAGCATCAGAGAAATAATCGAAATGTAATAGACCAGTACCGTGTGGTTTGCAAAGAGCAGATAGGCGAACCGCCCGTAAGTGACGCGCCACAGTCCCGCGGAGATTGCCAGCAGACTCAGCATATAGAGGCGGAACACGGTATCCTGCCGGATACTGTTATAGACGGCCATACAAAGCAGAAACAGGCCTGCCAGCACCACGCACAGGCTCAGCACCATTTCAGGCAGTGCCTGATAAAAATAAGCCTTGTAAATAGCAAACTCTGAGCCCAGCAGGAAATCGGGGATTTTATCCTGATAATCACTGTAGAGAGGGGCGAGGACGACACGGACCTCTTTCCCGGCATCCTCCCCGTACAGGGGGACCATGGGCCAGAAGCCGCCGGGTGTGCGGATAGGGCCGTGGTCAGCCGTCAGGCTGTACACGCATTCATCTGCCAGATAGACCTCAACATGATGGTGGTTGATAAAGAATGCCAGCGTGTCGGCGTGACCCACTTCACCAAGGGTGAACCGGCACTCGTTTACGATGCCAACGGGAGAGTCCTCCGCCCTGACCTTTTCAAAGGATACATCTTCGATGACGGAAAAGTTGCCGGCTGCCCTGCTCATATGCACTGCATTGCGTGCCGCGGCAGACAGGATCAGCAGAATGACCAGCAATACACCCGCAAGGGCAGTCATGGCTTTTTTTATTTTATGTAAGGAAAGGTTCCTCATCGCTTCTCACCCGTTTTTCTTTTGTTTTGTCCAGTATATCATACCAGCGTAACAGGAGCGTAACACAATCCGGATAAATTTCCCCAAAGGAATTTCCGTTGTTACGCTCCTGTTACGCCGGGTGTGTTACAGTGGCACCAATAAATCTGCAAATTCATGGGCGATACATGCGTGATTTAAGCATGGGCACTTTAACCGCATCAAGAACAAGGCTGCCGCAGTGGAAGACGAGTGCAAGAGCACTTATGAATTGGGATAGGGACAATTCACGGAAGCGTTCTGTGAAGCCATGAAAGAGACAGTGAAAATCATGCTGACCGCTTTTAGGAGGGATATACATATGTCAAATGCTTTAAAAAACGTTCTCTGGAAGGTGTTCGCTGCAGCCATGGTAATCGTGGGTATCGTGTGGTTCCTTCAGGATGATACAAAGCCCATTGAGGACACCAACGGCCCGGATAATTTTTTCCTGCAGGTCATCACGGACCGGAATATCATTGAACGGGACATGGGAATGGTCGGCGGCATCAAGATCCGCAGCGATCTTATCGGCAGCGGCATCACCTTTTCGTCGGATGGCTTCACCGGTGTCTATGAGGTTCTCTACGACAACTATGTCCTGCCGTCGGATTTTCATCTGGAACTGACCAACCTGACCGTCACTGGCGGCAATTTCAGGGCAGTCATCGTACACGATGACAAGATCATAGAGGAACTGGAGTTTAATTCCGAAGACAATCTCTTTATTGACTATCTGCTGGAGGATGTGACAGGGACGGTGTCCCTGCGCCTTGCAGGCGAGAGCGCCGCGTTCAGCTTCAGCATGATGGAAGGTAATTATGACTCGTTTGCACACTCGTGAAAGGAGACCAGGCTATGCCCTCGATGCCTTCCGCTGGGCCTGTGGTTCGGGAATTGTAGCCGGAAACGGGCAGCTTAGCCCTGACGATTCCTTGCGACGTGAACAACTGGCTGTCATGCTGTATCGCTACAGTCAGCTGCCGAAGGTTCAACCGATTGAAGCAGAGGAGTCTGTCGAAGATGGCACAGCCGCAGCAGGTGCATAGATCGAACTGCGTTCCTGATTTTAAAAATCCCTTTACGGCTTATTCATTGATTACAGCAGCGCAAAATATGACCACCTCGAAGGCGGCTAAAGTATGCATCTGCACCCGGTAAAAATGCATTGACTTTCGTCCTGACCATAGCTATTATGTATGTGACATTCCTTGTTGCGGTTTAAGCAAAACCGAGTGCGTTTTTGACCACAGGACAGGTCACATACACGCAGAAATTTAACGGAAACATGCGGGATAAAGAGCGGCGGAAAGTAATTGTGAGAAACTAAGAACCGCTAAAAAGTAGTACAAATTAGTGGAAATTATTGTTTGCTCGGCGTTCGGGAACACCGTGCCGAAGGGGGTGGCGTGCCACAGGGTGCCCTGGTGCTCCAGGTTGGTGGTGAACACGTAGAGGGACTTTTTGACTGACGCCAAATCACGCATCTGTTCCAGGACTATCAGGTGAGCGGGAAAATCCGTCCCCCGGCCATAGGCGGTGGTGAGCCGATGCCACGGGACATCAGCGACCTTGAGCTGGCGGATGTAGGTTTTGTTTTCTTCTGTCATGTCGTTGCCCTCCTTATCCCGCTGTCTGACTGCGGTACATCTTCTCCAGCGCGGTGTACCACCGTTTCAGTATGGTTTCCAGACTGGTTTTCCCGCTGCGATCTGTAAAAACAAGAAACTTTTGCAGCAGTCTGGGGAACAGATATTTGCCCGCTTTTGTCAGGTCCTGATTGAGATAGACCATCCGAAGGATACGGCCTTGCTGGTCCAAAGGGTTCTTTTTCAGCAGTTCCTTGTCAAAGCAGAACCGAAGGAACACCACATTCTCATCATAGAAGTCCTCCACCACAGCCGCGCCAATGCTGGTGTATGTGATGTCGTACACCAAACGGCTCCAGTCAAATTTCTCGGCATAGAGCAGTTTCAGCGCCTTCTCCCAGTGTTCCTCCGGGATCACCAGCATCCTGTGCTGGGCGGTGCCGGAGTAGCCGCGGTAGACGGGTTCCGGCTGCCCCAGCAGTTCGCTCACACTGTCGGCATAGACGAAGCACAGTTCCTCATCGAACAGGCCGCCGATAAAGTTGCCGTTGCAGTACAGCATATAGTTCTTGAACTTGGCGGGAGAAAAAGAGAGGTTGTATTCCTGCGAGTCCAGGATTTTATATACCTTGTTCAGAAAGTCTATTGAGATCATGGCATTGCTCCTTATCCTTCAAACCCACCCTCGATCATAGGACTTACTTCCTCTGCTGCTTTACTTGATAGGGAACGGTTCGGCCCAGCACCCGGCCCTTGCCAACGGAATTGGCCCCCTCATAAATCAAGAATTCCGCATTGTGTTCCAGCGGGCCGTAGTCCACAGTATCCGGGTAGAGGGGCTGGGCATTCCCCAATGCCGGTTCATCAAATACACACTCGGTTCCATCCAGGAAGCATACACCCAGATACTCAGCGGTTCCCACGACTACAAAATGGGGGCTATACTTTCCGCTGACCAGGCTGGGGGGAGCCTTTCGTTTGCCGCTCCAAAAGATGACCTCCACATGGAGCACCGCCCGGTTTTCATCTGTCCCGATCATGCCAGTCCCTCCATTCCAGCTTACTCTCCGAATCGCTCGGCAGCATCCTGATAGACGGTGATGCTCTTTGCCACTTTCTTTTTCTGGCTGCGAATGTGGAAGTAGCCCCGCAGAACGCGCTTCAGTTCCGGGTTTTCCACCTTGCGGGGCAGTTGTTCCAAAGCCATCATTGGCTTACTCCTTTTTAATCTATCCCACAATGGTGGTTGCCTTGACGGTCAGATTTTCGAAATCCATAGCGATCAGCTTCTCGGCGGCCTGTGGGGTACACATGAACCAGGTGCTCACGCCCCAGGCGTCCATCCTTGTGACGGTGAAGAAGTCAGTTTGGGCAGAAGTAGGTTCTCTTGCGTCAATATAGTAGTCGGAGTAGAGATACACCAGATCCACCTCCCGCTCCGGAAGCCACCTGGCCCGGCGCGCCCGGAGCTTGCCGCTTTTCAGTGTCTTCTCTCTGGGATTCTCGAACCACTTCAGCTCCTTGATCTTCAGGCCGGTGAAGGTATCCATCAGCCGCTGGGCGATCTCCCGGTGGGTAAACACCCCGCAGTTCCAGGGGCCCATCAGCCAGGTCATGATAAAGTCACCCACCTTGCTGCCGGGAGCAGGGGGCCCATAGACGCTCTCATCCGCCCACATGACTTCCATCTTTTCGCATTGATCAGGCTGGGGACAGGACCGCTTGTTGCCGTAGCGGTACATGATATTCACATAGCCGTAGTCCTTGCCGGTCCGGTCATGCCCAACGGATTCTATTTTATAAGCGGTTATGGACATTGCAACTCCACCTCCTGGGCCAGTGCAAAGTCATTAGGGTTCATCCTAATCAAGTTGATCCTGCACCTCTTTGGGCAGGTCATTCCACAAAATATCATATGTAAACTCCCGGATCTCCGGATAACACTCCCGCGCGGTCTGTTCCGCAATATCCCGGTCGAGATAGTGCATCTCCTGGTGGAAAAACCAGTTGAGCTTTTCCATGAGCCGGTAGAGACGGATCTGTTCTTCCTGGGTCATGGGGTACCTCCTTAGATTGTCGGAGGATGGAACGGCTGTACTCATGCCAGCTCCGCATCCAAAATCTGTACTTGTTTTCCTTCCTCGTTCACATAGTAAAGCGCAATGTAGTCAATGCCATCCCGCTTGACCTGCTCCCAGGGCATCCGTCTGCCGCTGAGCAGTTCCACGGTATCCGCCTCGTCCGCCTCGAAACCCTCTTTTTCATCCTCATAGTCAATGCTGTAGCCCAGCTCCAGCACTAGTTTGGAGGCGGGGATCTCATACCGCTTAAGGGGGCGGTGTTCCAATTCAGCCGGATCATGTTCATCACAGAACAGATTGTCATAGCCATGCCGCCCGCCGTCGAAGATAATGAACGCCTCGCCGCTCTCCGGGTCACGGGCCGCCACCAGTCCGGGGGCCTCGTCACTATCTACAATATAGGATTGAGGCTCCCCCTTCACTGTAAGCAAGTCTCCGTAGTACCACACCTCCAGCAGTTCATTGCCGGTGGTGGAACACAATGTCACGGTGGGCAGACGCTTCTCGGCCCACTCCTTCACATGGCCGGTGAGCCAGGTAGGATATTTTTCAGTCATCGTTTCGGCCTCCTTACAACATCCAAGACATAACACTGGTCACAATCAGCACGATCCCCAGCAAGAAGAATATCACCCGCCGGGAGCCGCGGCCATAGCGGTGGGAGTCCGGCTTGCCGGTGGGGTCGCAGAGCCAGTTCCAGTTCATGATCGCACCAATCAGCAGGACAGCGCCGATGATCAGTGTCACCCAGCTCCAATGCTCCTGCAAAAAGGCTGTAATCTGCTCACTGTTCATTCAGGTTTCTCCTCTCTTTATCCCTGCATATCCGCACTAATGGGGCCTTTTTTCAGTGTCCCATCCACAGTGACCACATGGCCCCAGAACATATAGTCGTCCTCGTACCAGGCGGTAAAACCGCCGCCCGGAGAAACTGTGAACTCGGTGATGAGGATGCGCCGGGCGAACTCCTCCTCCGTGATGGGGTCTTTCTCCGGGGCCCGGTCGGTCTGGTCATTGTCTGCCAGCCATTCGTTGGCCTGAGCAGTGAGCGTCTGAGCAGCCATCGCCCGTAGGGACTTGTCCCAGACTTCCTGATCTGCCAACAGGTTCTTCATCACATTGGTGACGCGGGTCCAGGACGCTTTCTTTTCAATCTCCACATCCAACGAGATCCGGACTTCTTTCCCCATCCACTGGCAGGTTCCATCGAATGTGCTCATCTCACGATCCAGCGTGAGTGTCCCCAGCACTTCATCTTCCAAAAGGATGGGCTTTGTGTACTCCGCCCAGATCTCCTCCAGTGCCGGACAGGTTACACCTTCCTCCAGTACCTCCGTGACATACCACTGGGGTTCACTGAGGGCGTCGCCTTTCCAGCCGCGGGTCTTGATCCGATAGATGTTGCCCTTGGCAAACCGCTTGGAATAGTCACCGGATTCCCTTTCCTTGTCCGTCAGCGGCCAGCTCAGGCAGCATCGGCCGGAGAGCACCTGTCCGGTCTGGACATCCGCCATGGCGAGGGCATGGGTATGCGCCGTCCAGAAAGTATCCAGAAAGGTCTTGTCCGCGCTGGTGCCGCTTTGGATCAGCACCAGCTTTTCCTCATCTTCCGGGGCGTACAGGGCAATAAAGTCCTTGACTTTTCTTTTTTTCATGGTGTTCTCCTCACGCAAATACCTGCCGGTATTTCTCTCTCAATTCTTCTGGGGCCGCTTTGATGACCTTGCTGCCACCGTTTTCGGAGGACGGACCCCAGATGGCCCAGAGTAGGCTCTGCCAAGCGATGGCCCGGAATTTCGGGTCCTTATTTTCTTCTGACAGGAGATAAGCGGAAAAGCGGCACTTGACTGCCAGTAGAGCATCCAGGCTTTCCGCATTGGCAATCAGACTGCGGAATTCCTTGGCAGGCTTCATCCACTGCATAGACAATGCGCCCCGAACCAATACCCCCAGTGTCCATGGTTGAAAACCAAACTTCCGGATAAAGGCATGAAGGAATTTATCTTGCAGGGAGGAGTGCTCGTCGTCGCAGAGATCCAGATACTCCGTCACGAGCGGTGCCCACTGTTCTCCTTCCAGTCCCAGAGCAAACACGGCGAAGGTTCCGGGCATGGCGCAGGATTCATCGGAGAGGTTGTTGTACCATTCATACTCCCGCATGGCCAGCCGTGCATACCGCTCAATATCGGCGTGTAATTTGGGGTATTGGACAGCACAGGCAAAGAACTGATTAACTCCCTTTTTAGGAAGTCCAGGAATGGGCAGATAGTTTTTCTCTGAGCCACGGAACTCCACCGAGTAACTGCGGGGGAATTCCTCCTGCTCCAGCACCGCGCACAGATAGTCCAAGACTTCCGCATAGCACTCCTCTGTGCAGTCCCTGGCGGTGATGCGGACGGTGGCAAACGCATCATTGGCCGAGGCGGTCAGGTACTTTGTTTTCCGCTTTTGGATGTTAGGCGGCAATTTGCCGCTGCCATTGGCTTTCAGTTCTTTTACCATGTCGGGACGGAGCTGGGAAACCAGGCCGAGGATGTGTTCGGTTTTGAGAGACTCAAAACTCTGCCCATACACGGTGTGGCAGACTGCCACATAGCAGGCAAAGCGCAGCAGCCCTTCGTCCACATCCTCCAGGCGCAATTCCGGACACACCGTGCAGGGCGGAAAGACGGTAAACCCATCTTCCTGCTCTCCCACAAGGAAGAACCGCTCCTGCACCTGCTTTTCTATGTACTTCTCCAACTCATAGCGGATCTCCTCCCAGCAAACCAGCCGCCGCATGGCATCGCAGAGGGAAACCGCATCCTCGCAGGGAAATCCCTTCAGCGGCAGTCGGGAAAGATACCGCTCCAGCAGCTGATCAGGGAGAAAGGGCGTTCCGTTGTGGTTTCGCACCACGGTCGGGTAATCGGAGTGATTTTCACGAGCAGTACCGTCCAGAACATCCTGGATGCAGAGATCCGCCTCCGCCAGCACCTCTGGAGAAGTATCCGGCTTGTGGATCAGGTAGTAGCGGCCCTTCACGCCGTCACGCTTTGGCAAACTCATCGCATGCGCTCCTCTCAGGTTTGCTGATGCTGCATGGATAGGATTTGGCAATCCGGACAGAACTCCACATAGAGCGTTCCCTCCGCACAGTCATACACCGTATCCCACTGGATCTGGGCCAGATACTTCATGGGCTTTCCGCAGCGGGGGCAGATGGTATATTCCGCGTCCTGCACCCAGTTGGCAAAGCCGCCAATGGTGTTCACATCGTCGCAAGCGGCGCCGTAAAACAGGGGCACAGGTGTTTTGGCCAGCACAAAAGAATTTTCGGTGAGTGCCTTATAGTCCTCTGGCCGGACATAGCATTTTATCCCCTTCGCCCCGTCAAAGAGCTCCGAGGGGAAGACCTCCACGCCGCCGTCCAGGGTAAAGCGGTTGAAGGCGGGGCCTTTCAGGAAACCCACGCAGTTGGGACAGCAGGTGGCCGTCAGAATACCGTCCAGCCCCAAGAACTTCAGCCGCTCATCCCGCCCATCCAGCACCAGCATATCCACCATATGCCCGCCACAGTGGGGACAGGTGTCCTCCCGTGCCCGCCCGATGCGAACGGGAGACGCTTCGTCGGTCGCCCCCTTGACCATAGGATAGCAGGTATTGAAGTTGAGCTGCGTCCGATGGCCATCCTTATCAAAGGTCCAGCCTCCGCACTGGGCATAGCTGGACGGATCCACATAGAGACTCTTGCGCCAGGGCCGGGGGTTCCGCTCCAGTTCCAGCAGAGTCTCCATTGCCTTGTCATCTCCCTGGAAGGCAAGGCAGGACATCAGTTCGGCAGCATTTTGGGAGCTATCCGTTTCCAGTAAAGCGGTGATCAGCGCATCCCGTACATCATCCGGTGCTCCGTAATAGAGTTCGCAGGGATAGAGCCCCTCTACAGCCAGTGCTGCCCGTTGGATCTCCGGGGTAATGGCATCCCGGTAGCCTAAAAGCTGCCAGAAGTCGGTAAACTCCGGGTCTTCCATATCCGCCAGCCGCTGGATATTCTGAATCAGATTTTTCTGCTTCTCTGCAATTTGTTCCGGCATCCATCCCAGCGCGGTTTTTCGGCTTTTCTCGCACTCGCATTTCCAGCACAGTCCCTCGTAACCCAAGGGTGTCCCACAGCCGAGGCAGGTGTATTTCAGGCTCATATTCTCGGACTCCTTTTCGAAGATAGAAAAGCGCCCTGCGATATCCTGTCACTTAGACAGGTTATCGCAAGGCGCAAAAAGGCCGCAAGAAAGAAACCACATCCACCCCCAGATGTGGTTTCCGCCACACACAAAATCCATTTTTATATAGAAATAAAGTTATCTTTAACTGATTCGTGTGCATCTCCCAAAAACTTCCGCCTACATCACGCATGATCCCATGCGTACAGTGTAAGTTGCTTGTGATACTTTTATATATGGTTAGTTGCTTCTTTCAAACCATAAGGTCGGATGGTTCTTTTCCATCATACCTAATTACATGGAAATTATCAACTAAAACTTGAATTGATAAAATCCCAGAAACTGTTCTCTGTTAGGAAAACACATAGATGATGACTGACAACGGGCGTACCAATTTTTAGCACGCAATATACAAAGAATAAGCACTATAAAGCATATTCAAAAAAGCCCTTGAGACATACTATCAAGAGATGAGTAAAAAAGTGGGCTACAAATAGGCTCCAATTCTCCAAGAATTCAATTATTGCAAGAGAAATCAAAGCCTTTATGCCTATTTTTGAGTGTTTTTCGTGCTTTTGTTTTTTTAAAGAATTCTCGTCGCTGCTTATGATGGTCAATTTTTATAAAAATGTATATATTTTGGTTTATCACAGAAAAATTTTTGATTGATTGCCACTGTGTTCGCTACCCCAAATGATAACTTTTTTGATAACAGTTCGCCGTGCCCCTGGATAGTTCTCTCTTTCTGGGATATGTTGTGTTGCTGCAAAGGAGGTACATCATCATGGCAAAACGCAGGCCATCCGGCGACGGCATGGTACGAAAAAAGGAAGACGGCAGCTGGGAGGGCCGGGTGGTCATCGGCTACGATGAAAAGAACCTTCCCAAGACCAAGAATGTCTTGGCCAAGACAAAGAGCGAATGCGTAGAGAAGCTGAAGCAGTTGCAGGAGCAGTACGCTCCACCCAAGTCAGACAAGATTAAGCTCGAAATGCCCTTCGGAGAGTGGATGGACTTCTGGTATCAGAACTACTCTAAGCCGAAGCTTCGACCCACCACCCGTTCGGGCTATGAGGGCAGGATCTATCGGCACATTATCTCGGAACTGGGAAACATCCCTCTGGATCAGCTGACACAGAATGACCTGCAGCAGTTCTACGCCCGACTGAAAAAGAGCGGACGGCTCCTCCACGCGGAACACTACGGCAAGGGGCTGTCCGACCGCATGGTGCGGGCCTGCCACATGAACTGCCGGTCCGCTTTGGAGAAGGCAGTGCAGGAGGGGCTGATCCGCATGAACCCCGCCGTCGGATGCAAGCTGCCGCCCAAGAAAGCACGGGAGATGCAGGTGCTGACCCGTGAGGAGATCCAGCGGTTTCTGATCCACGCAAAGGCGGAGGGGTACTTCGAGCTGTTCCTGCTGGAACTGACCACCGGCCTGCGGCGGGGAGAACTGCTGGCCCTGCAATGGGATGACCTGAATCTGGAGACCGGAGAACTACAAGTCACCAAGCAGGTCTACCGGACAAAGGAGGACGGGCTCCTGATTTCCCAGCCCAAAACGAAATCCTCCATCCGCACGGTCAGCCTGCCTCCGACGCTTCTGAACATTCTGAAAGAGTACAAGGAGAGCGTAAACTCCCGGTGGATGTTCCCCGCGCCGGTGAAGGAGGACTCGCCTCTGGACCCGGCCTACATCAGAACGCGGCTACACCTCATCCTGGAACACGCCCAGTGTAAGCAAATTCGTTTCCATGATTTACGGCATACCTTTGCCACCATCGCTCTTGGAAACGGGATGGATGTGAAGACCCTCTCTGCCATGCTGGGCCATGTTTCGGCGGCCACCACGCTGGACATCTACACCCACATCACAAATCCCATGCGGTCTGAGGCAGCGGCCAAAATCGACCAGAAAATAGGGAAAGCGGCTCCGCAGGAATTACCTGCGGAGCCGCAAGAGAAGCGGACGATGACCACATTCCAGCCCTATGCAGGAAGGAAACGGAAGCCCGGCACCGGCTGTATCACCCAGATCAGCGAAAACTGCTGGGAGGGACGCTACTCCCCAATGTGGCCGGACGGCAAAAAGCACTCCCGTAATGTGTACGCTAAAACACGGGAGGAGTGTGAGGCGCTCCTGCCTGGGCTAATCGAACAGATGAAGGCGGAGATCAAGGCCATCAAGGAGAGCAGAAACCTGGATGCTATTCCGGACGGGATCAGTGAGAAGAAGAAAGCCATCGCCGCCTATATGCGGGAGCATCCGGAGGTTACCAGCAAGAGCGCCATCGCCAAGGCGGTGGGGACAGACAGGAACACGGTACGGAAATATTATGACGAGATTCGTAGTGAGTTGGGGCTGAAATAAACTCAGAAATTGCGGCGCATAAACAAAGATACCCCCTCTGGAGTTCGCTCCAGAGGGGGTTTGGTCGGAATGTAATGATAGGACTTGGAAAAATCCAGTCATATCAATGATTTGGAAGCAGCAGGCAAAAGGTTTTTATCCTATCAAATGCGATAGTCAGAAAGATCATCCGGCTTTTCGGCAAATGATTTTGTCTGATCGACTTCTTTTCCAAATTGCACCTTAATGCGCTCGTTCACATGTGCATCAAGGATTTTTACTACTTTCACATCTTCTTCTCTGACAGGAATTGTAGCAATATCATTCTTTTCACCGCACTGAGGAAAATTAACCAACCAATATCCGTTGATGTTTTCTGGTTCAGTGATCCACCCTTGCATGCCTTTATGAACACCATCTCTTGCGTACATTTCTTTTTCGACGATAACTTCTACATGATCCATGTATGTCATATTATTTACCTCTGTATGGTGTATTCAGTTTTATCTGTCCGTTGGGTTTCACCATCTAACCTGTGACAAAAGAAATATCGCCGAAGCCATTTTTCCTTGGAATAGTTACTCTGATATTGATTCTTTGTCCAAACATATTTAGCTTTCCAAGCTCATATTGCCCAGAGAGATATCTTTCCCTCCCTTGCCGTTCTATCTCTGCTTGCAACCATCTTGCATCGTCAACAGTATATCCCCATTCTTTGAAGAGTTTTTCTTTATTGTGTGTCTGCAGACCGGTTGTGTTAAATAAATAGGGATCAAATTTACCATAATCGCTGTATACTGAAACATTACCAAACACTACAGCGTACGGAATAGGATCCAGTGTGCAATGGCAAAAAGGATGATGCGGACAAGGCGGGGCTTTTTCTTCCTGAAACCAACAGCCATCCAGCCTCAAACATTCCTCGCAGTGCGTTTTGCCCTCTGAATGGTGCGTCCATTGGACCCAGTTTGGCTGCTCTGCCGTTTTCTGCGGCAGCAGCTTTCCTGTATGTCGTTTGTAGTATATCATATTTCCACCTATCATGTAAAATCAGACTTCTACATATAGGCAGCAAAAAGAAAAAAGTAGTACATTTCTGTACCACTTTCAAAACTAATTTGCAAATTATTAAAAAATGGGTGGGCCCTTATAGGACTCACCCATGGTCGGAGTGGAATTATAGGATTCCACGAAATTACGAACAACAAAAATGGTATTCGGGTCGTTGGCAATCAGTATTTCACGATATTAGTATTACTCGGTTTCGTCGTCAATTTGAAAAAGTGCCGTAATATCAATAATATTATTTGCCGGAGGCTTAATGTTAAGTGGTACTGCGGCACGAGTAAGGTTTTCTACAGTTTGACTGGCTTTTTCTTGGGCCTGTTTTTTCAGTTCTTCTAATTCAAAACGACTGCGTTCTGCATCCACTTTGGCTTTTTCTGCTTCGGCTTCTGCTTTATCAGCTTCAGCTACTTTAATCCGCCTTGTTTCTTTTCTGTAAAGAAAATCAGCCACGAGGTCTTTGATTTTTTCTATAGAGGACGGAAATTCAATTCCAGCGGCTTTTCCTCCAAACAGAATAAAATATCCTAATAAGATGGGGACGAGGTGGTCTTTCAAGAAAACAAGAATATCTTGTCCGAAGTTTGTGAGGAAGAAAACTACATCGCCTTCAGAGTTTAAATTATATTTTCCGGTTAATTCACGCCGATCATCTGAGATTAAGTCCGCCATGGATAAGGTGAACAGTGAAAAATCAAAGGGGTTAATATCTCTGGGCTGTCTAATATGATACTTGATGATTAAGCGGTTAGAGTAGACGTACAAATCATAACAGCAGCTTAAGATAGCGTCAGCATACTCGTTTAGAGAGCTCAAGCTGTGACGGTTGGAAACCAGGCATTTGTAGACCATGGGAGGTGCAGAGCTCAAATCAACTTTTGATATGATAGAAATATGCCGCCGCTTTTTATATGGGCAATTCAGCCCTAAGTACGTTCCTGTTTCGATTTGGGTATGGATCTCTAACTCTTTTTCTGCTGTTGCGGTGTCCAAATCAACCTCAAAGTAATCACCAATGGTAGCAAATGCGATTTCAGATCTTCCGACGATCATCGCAATGTCGCCAGACTTTATCTCCTCTATAAAACGACGGCATTTATTAAGGGCAGTTCCGGGCATTTTATCCGGATAGTTACTGTCCTTAAGGATTTGCTTATAGTAATCGTCATCATGGCTACCCGATAAAACCGCCTCGGTTAGAGGGTTCCACCCAATAGCAATATATCCCCCAGCAACATATTCGTTGTAAAAAACGCCTTGCTTGGAGCGCACCATCCAAAAATTAGTTGTGTCCGAAATTTGAGGAATTGAACTTGATACTGTTTCAACAGCAGAAATAATATCATCCAAAGTATTAATCATGGTTGCACCCCACTATCTTGAATGTGTTCTATGGTCTGGTATACATATATTACCCCAACAATATACATTTTTCAACTAATTTACCGTTTTGTATTGGCTTTACAACAGTGTTCTATTCGCCAGGATATACGATTTAACTTCGGGACAAATTGTCCCAAACCGTTCCCCCTCAAACATGGCTCGGGTGGTATATCCCCCGTCGCCGCATATCGTTCAGAACAGCCGGGAGCTGTCCGTCAAGGGTGCATCAGCACCGCCGTTTATCGGCGGCTTGCCCTTGACTGGCGGCCCCGGCTGTTCTATTTTCCAGCGGCGTGACGGGGGATGAATCCTCCAGAACCGCACCCTTTCCCATGACTGGGAAAGGGTGGGGGGATTGGGTTGAACATGAACGGAGGTTGACTTATGAACTTTACCAACAGTCCCTATGAGCGCATGATGAAAGAGATCCCCCATCCAGAAACACCCGCCCCGCAGAAGGCACCGGAAGGAACGCCTTGTGCGGGGTGTCCTTATTGGAAGGGGATCGGCTGTCTTTTCTGCTACCGGGAGCACCTTAAAAAAGCAGGACTGATGTGTGGACATTTAGCCCGAAAAAACGCCCTGTTTGCAAGGGTTTCCAGCCTCGGTTTTTGAGGGGGTAATACGATTATATGTCATGCACGGATATTGCTAAATACTTTCCACATTTTCCGATCTGCCGGGGAACAGTTTTGGCTGTTCCCCGGCATTTTTGCTTTGGGACATTTTGTCCCAAAGTTAAGGCCCGGAGCGTCAGCACCGGGCCGCAGCCAGCCGGGTTTGGGGAGGCTCCCCAACAAGTATTTTGGCAAGCATTTTTGCCGCCCGACGGCGCAAAAATATCGAGTGTGTTCACACTCGAATTGCTTGCCAAAAACGCAAGTGTGGCTACACTTGCCCTGCTTGCCGTTAAGGAATGTCCCTTAAAACGGCGCAAAATATAGCGTAGCTATTTACATTCTTGATTGGAACGGCCAAAAGAGATAAAATTAGTCCTGCGCGTGAAAACCGCAAGAATTATGAAAGGTTTCAGCCCGATTTTTGTTATCCTATATGCCAGAAAGGAGGAAAGCAAAATGGAGAACAAGACTGTAATGAGTATTGAAACAGTCATTGACTATATTGAAGCCAATCTTGACGGCAAGCTAGATCTGGAAATGGTTGCTGAAGCAGTTCACTATTCAAAGTATCACCTGCACCGTATGTTCACCAGCACAGTAGGCATGACAACTCATGATTATGTGCAGCGCCGTCAGTTGACCGAAGCCGCAAAACTTTTGGTGTTTTCAGATAGACCGATTATTGAAGTCGCCTTTATCTGCGGTTATGAAAGTCAACAGGCGTTTTCTTCTGCCTTTAAGTCAATGTATAAAATTCCCCCTGCGGAATACCGGGATAACCGGGAATTTTATCCTTTGCAATTACGATTTGCTTTGCACAGAAATGCGGCAAACAAGGTGTTTGCCAAGGATGACATTTGTTTGGCAGAAAAAGCGGATATTCCGGTATGGATGAATTTAATGCGGCTGGTGATCGACGGATACCCGGTCATGAATGAAGCAGACTATTTGAATGCGATAACAAAAAGCATAGATGAAAAACGAGCTCTTGTCCTAAAAGATGGCAATATTTTGGTTGGAGCTATGGCGTTTTCTGATTACTCCGGCTGTATTGATTTTTTGGGCATAAACCCACAATACCGCAAGCAAGGCATTCAAAAGTTATTTTTGGATGCGCTTATGGAAATATACTTGCCCGGACAGGAAATTAGCATGACCACCTATCGAGAAGGCGACAAGGCTGATACAGGCCATCGTGATGTATTAAAACAGCTTGGCTTTGCCGAAAGAGAATTGCTGATAGAATTTGGCTATCCGACACAGCGCTTTGTGCTTCCTCCCAAATATATGGAGGATATACAAGAATGATGGAATCACAAAGTAATTGGAGAAAGAGAACCATTCTGTTTTTTGCCAGTCAATGTATTACGCTGTTCGGCTCGCAAATCGTTCAAATGGCAATCGTATGGTATGTGACTTTGCAAACAAACAGCGGTGCGTGGGTAGCGGCTTTTTCGGTCTGCTCTTATCTTCCGCAATTTTTCGTTTCATTTATAGGAGGCGTTTGGGCGGATCGCTATAACAGGAAATATCTCATCATCGGAGCAGATGCGCTGATTGCGGCTGTCACATTGGCAATGTTGCTAATCATGCCGTACATTACAGCAGAACCTATGCTACTTACAGCATTACTGCTCATGTCGATCATTCGCTCCGCTGGTGCCGGCGTTCAAAATCCGGCGGTCAACGCAGTCATTCCGCAGCTTGTTCCCGAAGAACATCTTATGCGTTATAACGGCATTAACGCAACTATGCAGTCTGTCGTACAGTTTGGTGAACCGGTTGCTGCGGCTGTGGTGCTGACAATGAGTACACTTCGAGCCACACTTCTGATTGATATATTAACTGCCATCATTGGCATCGGTGTGTTTTCTTGCATCCTACTCCCCAAGCAAGAAAAAGCACAGGAAATGACATCTGTTCTGGCGGATATAGGCGTTGGTATTCGGTATGCTCATTCCTGCATGGTTGTTCGTAAAACACTCGTCATCTACGGCCTGTTTGTTTTCCTTACAGTCCCGGCAGGCTACTTATCCGGCTTACTTGTGAGCCGTGTTTTCGGAGATGCTTACTGGTATTTGACGGCAGTTGAACTGGTTGGCTTTGGCGGGATGATGCTGGGCGGTCTCTTTATGAGCATTTGGGGCGGTTTCAAAAGTCGTAGATTAACATTGGTGACAGGGGTGGTGATGTTTGGCACAATGGCAATCGGCATGGGTGTCAGCCGCCATTTTATACTGTACCTTGTTTTAATGGCGTTGTATGGAATTGCATTGACCACGGTACAAACTACCATTACGACCATGTTACAGGAAAACTCGGAAGCCTCTATGCAGGGGCGTGTATTTGGCCTTATGAGTTCGCTCTATTCAAGTTGTTATCCGATCGGCATGGCTCTGTTCGGGCCGCTGGCTGATACAATCCCCTTGCGATGGATTATGGTTATTTCGGGTATTGCCCTTATAACGGTTGCTGGTACAGCTTATTGCGACCGACATTTGAAGTTTAATTAAAGCACAATCTGCCGTACGACGGCAAAAGAAAAAAGCCGTCGTACAGCAGACCATTTGACATGCCTAAAGGTAGCACGGGAAAAAGGCTATACAGATACCTTGTTTTTCGTAGACGATGGCATTACCGGCACCACCATGAAGCGCCCCGGATTTCAGAAAATGCTGACCGCTATCGAGGCCGGGTATATCTCTGCCGTGTTTGTTAAAGACCTCTCCCGGGTGGGTCGCAACTACATAGAGGTTGGCAAGCTGACGGAGGAGTTTTTCCCGCAGTACGATGTGCGCTTGGTCGCCGTTTCCGATGGCGTGGATAGTGATGAGGGGGACAATGAATTTACCCCGTTCCGCAACATTATGAACGAGTGGTACGCCAAGGACATTTCCAAGAAGCGGAAAATTGTCAACAAGATGAAAGGCAACGCGGGCATCCCGCTGTCCCAGCCGCCCTATGGATATATCAAAAATCCCGACGATCCCCGATTTTGGGTGATCGACCCGGAGGCCGCTGATGTGGTGCGGCGTATCTATGATATGGCCTTGGAGGGGTATGGACTGGCTGAAATTGCAAACGCCTTGGGCAAGGATGGGATCGTCAATCCAACTTACTACTGGCGGAACAAGGGCGTCAAACGCAGTGGCTCCAAAAGTACCTTGGAGCCTACCAAATGGGGACATACCACCGTCAAGAAAATCCTCACCTTGCAGGAATACTGCGGCGATGTCATCAACTTCAAAAGCTACTCCAAATCCTACAAGATGAAGCGGCGCATTGAAAACCCGGAGGAAAACCGGGCCATCTTCCTCAATGTCCATGAGCCGATCATTGACCGGGTCACATGGGAAAAGGTACAGACTTTGCAGAAAGGCACACGGCGCAAAAAGCCGACTGTTACCCAAGAGCCCAGCGTATTTTCCGGGCGGCTGAAATGTCCCGAGTGCGGCGGCAATCTCAACTTCCATTTCAATCAGAAAAACCACGACATTAAGTTTTTTAGTTGTCAAAATCACAACTCTGGCTTGCGGAAATGTTCAGCGACACACTACATCCGTCTGGATTTTCTGGAACAGGTGGTATTGTATGAGGTCAACCGTCTGGCGGCCTTTGCCAATGAGTATGAGAGTGAATTTGTAAAAGCCATGCTGGGCCGTTCTGCAAAGGTGGCTGAAAATGACCGTGCAAGAAAACAGCGGGAACTCAATACATTACTGATCCGTGACAAGGAACTGGATATGCTCTTTGAAAGACTGTATGAGGACAATGTAGCGGGAAAGATTGACGATTCCCGTTTTGCCAGAATGTCAAAGCGGTACGAGCAGGAGCAGGGCGAGATCGGCGCAAAGGTCAATACCCTACGGCTGGAACTGAAAAAGGCTGAGGGACAGCAGATGGACATGGAGGACTTCTTGGCAATAGTGCGGCGATATACTCATGTAACGAAAATCACCCGGCGCATGGTGTCTGAACTCATTGACCACATTGATGTGTACCATGCCGAAAAGTAGGATGGCGTGACCAATCAGCAGGTGGTTATCCACTATAACTGTATCGGAGCCTTTGAAGTGCCAGACCGCAAGAAAATCCCCGAGGCTGACATCATCATGGAAACAAGAAAAGGCGTAGCTGTCAGCTACGCCCCGGCACAAATCGCTGTATGAATTTTTCAGAAAATAAAAATGCGGAGTGTCCGTTACAGGATACTCAAATCCTATAAGGACACTCCGCATGGTCCGAGTGACTGGAGTCGAACCAGCCTTAGCTTGCTCCCAAACGGTTGAACTAAATTTTTTCTGGTACTTTCTAATGGTTTTTAACCCTTTCCGCTACATTTCACTCACTCTTTGACGCTCTTAATTCCACTGTTTCCGAGTGCTCCGGCGCTGTCTGTGGTCAAAGATGTGGTCAAAGAGCCCTTCTTGACCAGGCGCGGCATAACTGCCGTAGCCTGTTCAGAAGGGCTCTTTTTCATATTCAGGTTTGGGGTATTGTAACTCTGGTGAAGCCTGAAAGCAAGTCATTTCTGCCCCTCAGGCGTATCAGTTTTTAACACGCCTATACAAAGAATACGACCCGGTGAAAATACCTGGGTCACTCCTCGTCCGGCTCCAGTTCGATCTCGTCATGAGGGAATGGATTGTGCTTCAGGAGATTCAGCAGTTTCCGTTGCAGATCCTTCTCACCTAAACGGCCGCAGGCGTTGAGAATTTCTTCCTGCGGCTGGCCGACATAAGCGCTCTGGAAAAGTTGACACGCCAGCTGGTCGTCATACTTAAGTTCCTCCACCAGCAACGGCAGCATGTCGTCGCTGGAGAGCAGGTCATACAGATCCCAGCCCAGCAGTTGATTGGCCGCCTCCTCGTTTTGGAGGTGTTCCTCTACCGTGTTGAGCAGCAGTTTCGCCATCTCAAGGGCGGTCTGGGGGTCACACCGTGCAGTTTCCACCAGGAGGTCCATGGTGTGCATCTCCGCCAGTTCCTCCTGGGACCAGCGGCTGGCCGCCTGGGGAAAGGCGGCGATGAGCAGGTCCCGGCAGGCCCACTCGTTTTCGTCAAAGTCCCACCGACGCACCATGTCCTCCAACTCAGCCCGGGAAAACCGGCGGGGCGGCTCTTCCTCAGAGGAATCCGTCACCGTGACGGTGACCTGAATAGTGGGTGTGGCCGCCTGCATCAGTTTGGCTTTTTCCGAGGGATGGAGCGAGGAAATGCCGCCAAAGTCACCGCACCAGCCACACTCCCACCGGCTGCCACGGATCCTCACGGGACTGCCGCAGTGCGGGCATCGGATGGTCATAAGTCATGCCCCCTTTCCTGTTGCCATTGTATCGAGAAAAAGCACCGCTGGCAAGTCTCATCGGCTCAGCATCCAGGCAATGCCGGCAGCGGTGCGCTCCGCCGCATGGTCGTAGTGGTTACCTGGATTCAGCTGGAACACCGTATCGATCCCCTTGTCCTGATAGAACGCCTGAATCTCTTCTGTACTCTGCCGGACGCTCCGTAGGATCGGGTTCCGAGTCTTGCTCTCCTTGTCTCCCAGGGAGAAGTACACACAGTCCGGCCAACGCTTTGACTCGTGGGAGAAGATATAGTCCTTCATTCCGGGAAACCAGAGAGAGCCGGACATACTGCCTATACGGGAAAACAGATCCGTCCGGTAGATGGCGTACAGAGCAAACAGGCCGGCCAGAGAATACCCAGCGATCCCCCGCCAGGACGGTACGCCGGGAAGCTCTTTCTCTGCCGTGGGGATGATCTCTCTGGTCAGGAGCCGCAGATAGTCGTCCGCGCCGCCGGTGCAAGGCTCGGCGTTTTTGAAGGCAGGCGGACTGTCCCAGGGCACCATATCGTGGTTCCAGTCGAGATCACTGATGGCCACCAGTGTGAACGGTGGACAACCAGTAGCCTGCGCGGCCTCATATACCTTCCGGCCCTCGTCAGAGAAGGTGTTGAGATAGATAATTGGGGTTCTTGGCTTGGTACTTAGAAAAATAGATATATTTTTGCTACCTATTTCCAAGGCTTGCATATAGGTTCATCCACTCTCTTTCTGCATCTGCCATCCTTTGAAATCCAGATTGTTTCCTTCATTGTACTGCAAAAAGATTACGGATACAACAGATGTAAGTTGCGGAAGCCCCATAAAACTCTGCGACAAAGAAACTAAAAATCGTGCGAACACATGATTTTCTTGCGTATTTATAATAAATATGCTATCATTGTACACAACGCTGTCAGATGTTGGAATGAACCTTGGCGGCATGACCGCATAGACCAAATGCTCTGCCGTCCGGCAGAGCATTTTTGTTTTTAGTATGGGGGAATCTTCTTATGGCAGTCAGTTATAAAAAACTTTGGAAGTTGCTCATAGACAAGGATATGAAGAAGAAAGACCTATGTGCAAAGGCAGGAATCAGTCCCGCTTCTGTTACTAAGATGGGACGAAACGGGCATGTAACCACAGAAATTCTGCTAAAAATTTGCACTGCATTGGATTGCCGGATCGAAGATGTTCTGGAAATTTCTCCAGATGGGATGGATTAAAGTCCGTTTTTTGAGACATTAAATTTGGCAAAATTAATTGCAAATCAAAACATTGATCATTTGATCCCACTCGCTAATACTTTAAGCGTATTGAAGCAAATAAGGAGTGAAATCCAATGAAAATACTGGATATGCCGCCTTTTGCGCCCGTATTAATGGAGTCGACTCGTGCAATGGGATATAGTTTAGAGTCTGCAGTCGCAGATATTATTGATAATAGCATAGCAGCAAATGCAAGTAATGTAGATATCCAATTCTCTCCCTACGATGCCGTACCATTTATTTCTATATTAGATAATGGGGATGGTATGACAAAAGAGCAAATTAATGATGCCATGCGGTATGGCAGTCAAAGTTCTCTAAACATACGGGACAGTAAGGATTTAGGCAGATTTGGCCTTGGGCTGAAAACTGCGTCTCTTTCTCAGTGCAGGTGTCTGACGGTAATTACAAAGCAAGGAAGGCGGATAGAAGCGAGGCGTTGGGATCTTGATGAAATATATGAAAAGGGAACTTGGGCACTTTTAAGTTTGAACTCAGAAGAAATCCACGCTATTCCTCAATTTCAAACACAACTAAAATCATTGAAATCAGGTACATTGGTACTCTGGGAAAAACTTGACCGTATGCTTAATGGGGCAAAAGCTACTGATAAATTGATGAGCAAACAGATGGAATATGTACGTGAGCATTTAGCCCTTGTATTTCATAGATATTTGGCTGGAGAACCCGGAATTACAAAACTTACTATCCAGATGAATGGGCTGAAGATTGAACCCAAGGATCCTTTTTTGATTGGACGCAGCACAGTTTTTCAAGCGGATGAAAAGTTTATGATTGAAGGTTATCCAGTGGAAGTGTCTTCTTTTATGCTTCCGCATGTCAGCAATCTGACTAAAAAAGAAAAGGCGGCTCTTGGAGGTACAGAAGGGCTGACGAAGGATCAGGGGTTTTACATATACCGAAATAAACGGTTGCTCGTATGGGGAACCTGGTTCCGAATGCATAGAAAAGATGAACTTTCAAAGCTGGCCAGAATCCGGGTAGATGTTCCCAACGCTCTTGACCACTTATGGACTCTGGATATAAGAAAGTCTACTGCTGTTCCGCCTGATGTGATTAAAAGCAACTTGGCTCGAATTGTAGATAGAATTTCCGAGGGAAGCAAACGTGCATGGACATTTAGAGGAAAACGAGAAATAAGCGACAATGGCAGCCATTTGTGGAGCAAAACTAAAATTCGAGATGGCGTGGTCTATAATTTAAACCGTGAACATGTTCTGCTTCAGCTTTTAGAAGAAACTCTGAACCAAGAGCAGAAGAAACTTTTGGAGAATTACCTTAGATTGGCAGAAGGAAACTTGCCGCTTAATCAGTTATATGTTGACCTAAATAATGAGGAACAGGTAAATGTAAGGAAAGAAAAAGACGCCGAGCGTGAGGCAATAGAAACTGTTGAGACTATTTTAGCAAATATTTCTGATAGCCCCATGCGGGATGCACAGATACGTCTCATAATGCAGACGGATCCGTTCTGCAATTACAGAAACATCGTAGATATGCTGGCAAAGGAGTTGGATTCCTAATATGGCAGATTTGGCATTGTTCGAAAAATTTGTCCGTACGCAGATCAGTTCTGTTGCTGTCAACCGAGCTCCCACGGAAGAAGAACTTACAGCAGCATGCAATATGGTTCGTTTGATGATGCCCATTACAGATGAAGAAGCCGAAATTATAATTAAAAAGCTACAGGCAGCCCTTGATGTTGCTATGGATACCGGCATTGTAATAGAAAAAGAGTATGAGCCATGGCTCAAAGCGAAAAAAGACACAATAGACTTTTTCTATTGGAATCGGTATGCACTCTATCTGGAACAAGATGCTATGAGAACATCAGGTGTTATCGCGGCAATAGATGAAGTGTCGGATAAAATTGTTGATCTTGCAGGAGATCCAAATGTAGCTGGATCTCTGCATAGAAGAGGTCTGCTCCTTGGAGATATCCAGTCGGGCAAGACGAGCAACTACATTGCTGTGATGAATAAAGCGGCAGATGTCGGATATAAGGTGATTATTCTGCTTACCGGTACCATCGAAAGCCTGCGCCGGCAGACGCAGGAACGTGTTGATGAAGGGTTTATTGGCCGCAGCAGCAAGGCATACCTGCAGAGAAATAGTCAGACCATTAAAAAGGGCGTCGGCAGCAAGGATTCCCGAAGATTTGCAACGGGATTTACGACTGAATCCAGTGACTTTAAAACTGCTGCCGTACGAAGCATGAACGCAAGTCTGCGGAACATGACAAATGAACCTGTCGTTTTTGTCTTGAAGAAGAATGCCAAAACGCTGCAGAATCTGATCGGATGGCTGGAAGACTATAATGTAAACAGCCAGGGTGTTATTGACCTTCCGCTACTGCTGATTGATGATGAGGCAGACAATGCATCAATCAACACGCGAGAAGACAATGATCCAACGACCATCAATAAGCATATACGAAGAATATTGGAGCTATTTACAAAAAGTTCCTACATTGGCGTAACTGCAACACCATTTGCAAATATTTTTATTCTTCCTGAGAAAACGGAAGACATGGAAAATGACGATCTTTTCCCTTCGGATTATATTTATGCATTGGATCCGCCGACAAACTACATCGGCGGAAATGAAATCTTCGGAGATGATGCAGCATACAGCAGCTCGCTACTTCCTATTGATGACGCACAAGAATTTTTTCCGTATAAGCACAAGCAGGACATTGTGCTGCATGGACTTCCTGAGAGCCTTTACAGCGCTTTGAGATACTTCTTGCTGGCAAATGCTGTGCGGGATATTAACGGGGATCTGACCGCCCATCGTTCTATGCTGGTCAATGTCAGCAGGTTCACAAAAGTCCAGGAACAGATATCTAAGCTGATTGTAGAGTGGCTCTATGAAGTGCAAAGAGATGTACGGAACTATTGCAAACTGGATGAAGAACAAGCCTGCAGAAACAGCAGCCTTGCTGCATTGAGAGACACATGGAACAGTTCTGAGTATCCATTTTCAAAGTTTGGAATCGAATGGGAAGATGTCCAGCAAAAATATCTGCTGAGCGCAATTAGTTCTATTGAAGTGCGGACGATCAACCAGCGGAGTGCAAGCAAGCTGGATTATACTGAGTATAGTGACACTGGACTGCGCGTAATTGCTGTTGGAGGACTTGCACTGTCGAGAGGCCTTACCCTCGAAGGACTGATGGTCAGTTATTTTCACCGTAATACACAGATGTACGATACACTCATGCAGATGGGCCGCTGGTTTGGGTACCGTGAAGGCTACAAGGATCTGTTCCGTATTTGGATGCCGGATGATTCTATCGGATGGTATGCACATATTACCCGGGCTTCCAATGAACTGAGAGAAGACATTTCTCGTATGAACCGCATGGGAGCTACACCAAAAGAATTTGGGCTTCGTGTAAGAGCACATCCGACCTCACTGATCGTCACTGCCCGCAACAAGATGAAGCACGCAGAACGTCAGGAATGCTGGATTACACTTGACGGTGAATTCTTTGAGACCCCGAGATTTAAGAACGATATTGCTGCAATTCGGGCAAACCGCGGCAAGGCGGATAAGCTGATCGCAAAAATTATTGAGAATTGCGGAAAACCCGTAGGATCCGGCAGGCAGCCTCTGTTCTGGAAACATGTTCCTTCTGAACTGATCAGCGGATTTGTTCGCACATATGAAAACCACCCGCTGAATATGGAGTCAGATGGTACCGCCTTGGAATCTTACATCAGGAAGAATACCCGCTTTGCCAAATGGGATGTCTTGGTTGTAACCAGCGGCGGAGAAGATGGAGTTGATATTGAAGGAACAGATATCACGATTCATCCAACAGTCAGACCGTTCTCGGCAAAGAACAGTATGCTGAGCGTCTATGGAACCAAAATGCGTATTGGTACCATGGGCCTTACAAAACACGGCCTTTCGGATGCAGAGCGAAGAAGCGCAGAGGAAAGGTTCAGGGAAAGCAAGCGAAGAGAATACGAGTCAAAGTACGGGGACGCTGCAGAACAGAAACTTCGGAGTATGAGTATTTCTGATAGGGCTTATTTAATTGAAAATCGGGATCCGATTATTATTATTCATTATTTAAGGCCTAAAGCAGGAAGCGATCTGCCTAAAGGCTATGATACCAGTAAAGATTTGATTGTCGGCTACGGAATTGGTTTCCCCAAACTATCTGGTTCTGAGCCATTCTATGCGGTTTACTATGTTAATACGGTGGAGCAGCGTCAGAGTTTTGAGGATGAAATTGAGGAGGATCAGCTGGATGATATCGATGAGTGAACTCAGCGATGCCTGGAAGGAGATCATTCCGCAAGCGGGGCAAAGCGTGGGGCGTAGAGCTGACAAAAATCATCCTCTGGATTTTTTCATCACTTATGATGAAAACCGAAATATGCAGATGATGCTGATATCGGAATTTCTTCCGACGATACCTCCCTCCAGTCAGCAGATATCTGTCCGCGCCAATTTTAGGCATGACGGGAAGTACGCTGTGTGCTTTTCTTTAACAGATAACAGCCTGCAGGAGCAATTTGTATCGCTTTGCTGGGATATCATGCACTGCACAATTAGTACGCACAGCAAAGCATCTGGTGTAAAGGCGGCGGTCAAAAGATTCTGTATGTGGCAGAAACTATTTGCAGAAGAAAAAAACAAGAAGTTATCAGATGCTGAGGTAAAGGGATTATTAGGGGAATTGTGCGCATTAAGAAATGTCATTTTGATGCGCTATTCTCCCCAAACAGCTGTTGCCGGCTGGATAGGTCCTATTGGTGCAGACCGTGATTTTGAGTTTTCGGATACATGGTATGAAGCTAAAGCCGTGACCCTAAGCAAAGATATCGTAACTATATCATCCGCAGATCAGCTCGACATAGGTGCAGAGGGAACTCTGCTCGTTTTGAGGATCGAAAAGGTATCCCAGAATACTCTAGGAGCTTTTACTTTGAATTCTTTGGCTGACGAAGTCAGAAACAGCATTCAAGATCCTGAAGCGAGGATAATATTTGAATCGAGGCTGTCATCAAGCAAATATGATCCAGCAGATCCTCAAGCAGACGAGCCATATTTTCTGCACCAAATAGAGTATTACCGTGTAAATGATGATTTCCCAAGAATCCGGAGATCTAATCTTCCGGCAGCAATTTCTAATTGTACATATTCTTTAAGCATTTCGGGCCTTCAAAGCTGGAGGCAGGAACAATAACCGCAGGGGGACTTGGCTATGCAGAGTTTTGAAGAGTACAGGAAAGTATTCCTGGAAGATACCCTGGCAACAGAAGAGAGCGAGGCCAACGGAACTGTTGCAAGTTTCGTAAAAATCTGCACTCAGAAACTATTTGAAGGGGATGTTATGCCTGAATACACCCCTTGTTATTATCAAGGAACCGGGTATCGCAACGCTGCAGTCAGAGTGGATGGCTACGCCTATGATGACTACGACGGCACATTCTATATGCTTTCAGCCCTTTATTCCGGCTCTTCAGAAAATGAAACCTTAATCGGCAGCGATGCACGAACAGCATTGGATCGCTGCCGGATGTTTGCAGCAAATTCAATAGAGCATGATTTAGCGTCTAAAATTGAGATCAGCACTGAAGCGTATGACCTGGCCTCATTGATCAAAGACCAGGCAAGATTTATTTCACGCTTTGTGGTTGTTCTTTTAACCGATATGTCTTTAAGCGAAAGAGCCAATCTGTCCGAAACAGATGTGTCGGTAAAAGGAAGAAAAAAGAAACCAAAATCTAAACGGACTGGAGTCCTGGATGCAGAGCCTATCGGTGATATTGATGTTGAATACCGCATTTGGGATATGCCTCGTTTTTATCGAGTTTTCGGTGTAGGAGACGGCCATGAAGAGATTGCTATTGACTTTAACTCTTATTTGGAGGGCGGCATCCCTTGCCTGTCTGCTGATTATTCCAGCGAAACATCTCATTGCAGAAGTTTCTTGTGTATAATCCCTGGAAATGTTTTGGCTGATCTGTACGACGAGTATGGAAGCCGAATGCTGGAAGGAAATGTACGCTCTTTTTTAGGAAAACGCGGCGTAAATAAAGAAATTCGGAATACTGTCCTAAATGAACCGGATATGTTTTTTGTCTATAACAATGGCCTATCTGCAACAGCTACTGAAGTTGAGGTTCGAAATGGGAAACTTCTCTTTGCTCGGGATCTCCAAATTGTAAATGGAGGCCAGACCACCGCTACCCTATCCGCTACAAGACATACAAACGGAGCGGATCTGTCAAAAATCTCTGTGCTTATGAAATTGACTCAGGTGCCGCCTGAAACGGCAGCTACAATTGTTCCCATCATATCCAAAAGCGCAAATAGTCAGAATAAGATCAATGCGGCAGATTTCTTTTCAACGCATGAATATCATGTGCGGTTGGAGCAAATTTCCAGAAGAAAGTTTGCTCCAGCAAAAGATGGTGCACAGCATGAAACTCACTGGTTTTATGAACGCGCACGCGGCCAATATATTCAGGCCACCATGCACATGACTAAGGCACAGGAACGAAAATTTGTAACGCAGAATCCGAAGGATCAAGTTATTACAAAAACTGATTTAGCAAAAGTTCTAAGTGCATGGGATGAGTATCCGCATATTGTAAGCAAAGGCGCTGAATCCAACTTCAGTGAATTTGCAAAGCGGACAGAGGCAGAATGGGAAAAACGAAAAGACGATTTCAATGATAACTATTTTCAAGAAGCAGTTGCATTGGTAATTGTATATCGTTCAATCGATAAGATGGTTCCCAAACAGCCTTGGTATGAAGGCGGCTATAAAGCCAACATTGTTTCATATACAACTGCATTGCTACATTACTTAATCAAACAGTGGTATCCGGGACAATCTTTAAACCTTCAGAGAATTTGGCAAAAGCAAAAATGCCCGGATATTCTCATGCAGCAGTTGACAATCCTTGCTGAAAAAGTGTATGCTGCTATTACCTCCCCATCTCGGCCAGTTCAGAATGTTACGCAGTGGTGCAAGCAAGCGGCATGCTGGGAAAGCGTAAAGCAGATTTCATGTGATCCCGTAAGCAATTTGGAAACTTTGCTTCAGGGGCATGACGAACTCTCGATTGTTAAGCGAGAGGCTCGGAAGGAACGCAAACTGGATGATGAAATCGACAACATGAAATTTGTATTTGAACTTGGGGAGGAATATTGGAAACAGATGGAGCTATGGCTGAGAAGCCATAGAATTGCAACGGCGACCGAAAGCAAAGCGCTGACATATGCCACAAAGATCTCATCAGGTTTTTTCCCCGATGAAAAGCAAAGCAAGAGTCTGATGAAACTTAGGGGAAAAGCGATTGCTGAAGGATTTCCGCCGAAATAATCGGCAAGGGTGAATAGTGATGAACAAATATACAGCAGTGGATCTTTTCGCGGGGGCGGGCGGCCTAAGCTTGGGGTTCATGCAAACACAAAAATATGATATAAAAGTAGCATTTGAGAACAGTCCATATATGCAGGAAACTTACCGCCGAAATCACCCTGGCGTTGAAGTTCAAGGCGATGTCTGTGCAGCGGACTATACAGATATTATGAGCAGATATGGTAAGATCGATGTTGTCATAGGCGGCCCTCCGTGCCAAGGCTTTTCGAACGCAAACCGCCAAAAAAATCATGCAATCAGCCAGAATAATATGCTTGTAAAGCAATATCTGAAGGCAATTTTGGAATTGCAACCTAAAGCATTTGTAATGGAAAATGTCAGTATGCTCCGCTCAGAAGTGCACAGATTTTATATGGAAAAGGGTGATGAAACCTCCATTAAACACTGCCATATTCCCGTAAAAGATACTTACCTGCATTTATTAGATAATAAATTTATATTCGAGGATGCATTAGACATCGTACAGTCTGAAACGGAAATCACGAAATATCTCTGGCCGGAAGATGATTATTTTGAACTGAATGTAGTTTATAAAGCATCCAAAAATGTTGCGAAAATGCGCAAGGCTTTAGATAAGCATAAAAAGAAACTGCTGAAGATTTCCGACACATATTTAACGCTTCCTGCTGATAATCATATTTTCGGAGAAGCAAGGAGAGCTTTCGCCGCTCTCCGCGAATATTATTCCGGGGCAATGATCGCCGAAAATATTAAAGCGAATATCGAACCATCTATTATGATCCAGCGTATGCTCAGTAAGTCAAGAGAGATATTTGCCAATAATATTGCAGTGGATGAATATATTCAAAACAAAGATGGACTGTCTGCAAAAATACAATCATTTGCGGTATATGATTATCTTAAAGGTATTCTTGAAGCACCTGAAAATGACTATGTAATCTATAGTGATGTCTTGTGCGCAGCTGACTATGGAGCGCCTCAAAAACGGATGCGTTTCGTAATAATCGGAATTAAACGAAGTATTTCTGCAAAAATAGCCCTGCCCAACGGCAGGTTTGATGCTGATGAATATCGAACTGTGCGGGATGCTATCAGCGATTTAGAAGATGTTGAACCTGTTGTTGATCTCGACAGTGATCAAGATGGAATTAAGCTTCAACCTAAGGAAGGGTTAAGTGATTTGGCAAAGTCTCTCCGCAATTCTGCTGTTCTCAGGAATCATATAATTACGAAGACAACTGATACAGCGATGGAGCGGTTCCGTGCACTTAAACAAGGAGAGAACTTTCATTCGCTCAAAGAGTCTCTCAAAACAAATACTTATACCGATGCAACTCGCACTCAGAACACAATTTATCTTAGGCTGAATTATGATGAGCCAAGCGGAACAGTGGTAAATGTCAGAAAGTCCATGTGGATACATCCCACATTGGATCGTGCAATCAGTATCAGAGAAGCAGCCCGACTTCAAACCTTTCCAGACAGTTTCGTGTTTTGCGGCTCAAAAGACAAACAGTATCAGCAGGTGGGTAATGCTGTGCCTCCCATTATGGCAAAATCTATTGCAAAAAAACTTGCTCAGATTTTAACTAAAAATCTGTATCCAGAAGTGACCTCAAATGGCTGACAATCATTCAAAAGAAGTCCGAAGCATGAATATGTCGCATATCCGGAGTACCAACAGCAGGCCAGAAGAGATTGTTCGGAAATATCTTTTTTCTAAAGGATTCCGTTATCGAAAAAATGTCCGGAGTTTACCAGGTACTCCTGATATTGTATTACCCAAATATAAGACCGTAATTTTTGTGAATGGCTGTTTCTGGCATAAACATGACTGCTCACGCTTTGTTTGGCCATCATCAAATCAGGAATATTGGATACCTAAAATTCAGCATAATGTTGAGCGAGACAAGAAAAACATAGAAGCACTGAACATTCTTGGCTGGGCTGTGATCACCGTCTGGGAGTGTGAACTCAAGAAAAAAGTTCGGGAAAAGAGATTGGAGCAGCTATGTGCTGAAATTAAAGGAGAGTGCGTTAATGGCACAGATTAACCTTAAAGATATTCAGAGAATTGAAAAGAACAGGAACATCGTCCATGAAAAGGTACATGCCACCTATACTGTTTTTCAATCAGATGGCGAAAAGTATGTCCAGTTGGATACATATGGACGTACCGGAAGAGAGAACCCTGAAAAACTCAGTCAATCGATTCAACTGGATTCGGAAACAGCAAGTTTTTTAGTTGATATTTTGAGACATGAATTTAATATAGACTAAATAGGTGAAATTATGTCTGCAATTTCTTATCATAAACTGGTGCGTGATCGTATTCCGGAGATCATCGAAGCAGATGGGAAGGTCTGCATTTGTGAAACGCTCTCTGACGAGGACTACATATATCTTCTGGATCAAAAATTGAACGAAGAGCTGGCGGAATACCAGGAGAGCAAATCCCTGGAAGAACTGGCCGATCTGTTGGAGGTCATGCAGGCTGTCGCGAAAGCCCGCGGCTGGACATTGGAAGAACTGGAACGGGTGCGGGCGAATAAGGCTGCCAAACGGGGCGGATTTGAGAAAAAGATCCTGCTGAAGGAAGTGCGGGAATGAGCGAAACAACGATCCAGGATTCGGTGGCGGTAAAAATCAAGGCACTTTACGAGATATCTCAAGAGTTGGAGACGCTATTTCCCGGACGGCACTATACGCCAGATGGCCATATGATCGGGAGCATTGGCGAGGCACTGGCAGCCAGTTATTATAACCTGGAGCTCTTCACCGCCTCAGAAGAGACTCACGATGCCAAAGCGCCGGATGGCCGCTTGGTGCAGATCAAAGCGACCCAAATCAACCGTGTCTCTCTTTCCAGTGAGCCGGAGTGGTTGCTTGTGCTGAAGATACATAAAGACGGCACTTTTTCAGAGGAATACAACGGGCCCGGCAAGCTGGTCTGGGAGCATTGCGGGAAACTGCAGAAAAACGGTCAGCGCCCCATCTCTCTGGTAAAACTGCGGGATCTTCAAGCAACGGTCCCGCAGGCTGAACGGCTAAAGCGAATGATATGAGGTGACCTCCATGCCTACCTACCGCTCCGCCTCCGGCAGCAGTGCCGAGGATCTGTTCATTGAACTGTTCTCCGACACCTTCGGCGCCGAGAAAGCCGGCTATCTCTACTCCCAGTACCCCTTCTCCGACATCTACCAAAACAGCCGGTTTGCTGACTTTCTTATTGAAAATGGCGGGCGGAAGGTGGCCATCGAGATCGACGATGAGGCCTCTCACAACCCGAAACTGGTCTCCCAGAACAAATTTTACGATGACTTGCTCAAGCAGAACAGCATGATCTATCTGGGCTGGGACGTGTACCGCTGGGCGGTGCGGCAGATGCAGCAGCAGCCGGAGACCGTTAAGGATGAACTGCGGGTTTTCCTGGGCCGGCACCCCAGCTTCAGGGAGATCGAGGACTACCTCCCCACCCAGCGGGGCAAGTCCCTGGACGGTTCCAAACTGGAACTGAAGGAACATCAGAAACAGGCTCTGGCGGCGCTGGAGGAGATGCGCTGCAACTTCGAGACCATCGCCCTGCTCTACCACGCCACTGGAACCGGAAAAACAGTGACCGCCGTCATGGACGCCAAGCGGTTCGGCAAGCGCACGCTCTTTTTGGCCCACACGGTGGAACTGGTGGATCAGGCCACCAAGACTTTCCGGGAACTGTGGCCCCGAGCCACGGTGGGCCGCTATGTGGAGAGCATGAAGCAGGGCAACGCCTTTGTGGTCTGCGGCAGCATCCAAAGCGTTGCCCTGAATCTGGAGCGGTTTAAGCCGGATGACTTCGGCTATATCATTGTGGACGAGGCCCACCACGCTTCCGCCGATACATACCAGAAGGTTCTGTCCTATTTTATGCCGGAGTTTACCCTGGGCCTAACCGCAACACCGGAGCGGGCCGACGACAAGAACATCCTGGAGATCTTCAAGAATACCGCCCACAAGCTGGACATCCAGACTGCCGTGGAGATCGGCGAGCTGGTGCCGGTACGGTGTATCCGCATCCACACGAACATCGACCTGACCAAAGTTCGGTTCAACAGCGTCCAGTACAACATCCGTGACCTGGAGAGCAAAATCTATGTGCCGGAGCGCAACCAGCTCATCGTGGACACTTGGCTCCAGTATGTGAAGGACAAGCGGACCGTCATCTTCTGTGCTTCTGTCAAGCATGCCCAGGAGATCGCAGGTCGGCTCCACGATGCCGGTGTGGCCGCTGAGGCTGTGTCCGGCGAGATCAAGGCCAGCGATCGCCGTGAGGTGCTGGCCCGGTTTGAAAAGGGCGAGACCAAGGTGCTGTGCGCCTGTGACCTGCTCAACGAGGGCTGGGACTGCCCGGCCACGGAAGTGCTGTTCATGGCCCGGCCCACCATGTCCAAAGTACTCTATACCCAGCAGCTGGGCCGTGGTATGCGGCTGTCCCCCGGCAAGGAGAGCCTGATGGTGTTTGACTTCGTTGACAACGCCAGCCAGTACAACATGCCCTGCTCCATGCACCGGCTGTTCCGGCTGAATGAGTACAAGCCCGGTGCTCTGGTGTTAGGCACCAAACAGCAGAAAACCGCCGAACAGGGCCTCTACGACCGGGGCGAGCGCCCGGATGCCCTCATTGACTGGCCGGTGGACGCCCTGGACTATGAATTGGTGGACATCTTCAACTGGCAGGAAGAAGCCGCCGGCATGATCTCCCAGATGGAGTTCGTCCGCCGGGTGGATGTGCAGACCGAGACCATCGAGCGGTATGTCCGGGATGGCTTGCTACTGCCAGATCTGGTGGTACCCATGAGCGAACACCGGACCTTCAAGTATTTCAAAGAGGAAACCCTCCAGAAGTATGCCCAGCAGTATGGCTGGACCCTCATCGACGACTCCAACCGCAAGGATCTGTTCCTGGATATGGTGCGGCAGATGGACATGAGCTACTCCTACAAGCCGGTGCTGCTCAAGGCGGTGCTGTTGTTCGCTGACGACAAAGGCCGGGTGAAACTCAGCGACATCGTCACCTACTTCCGGGAGTTCTATGAGGCCCGCCGGGCGGCAGGGATGGTGGTGGAAAAGACCAACAGCATCTACGCCAAGGGCGGCTACACCGACGCCCAGGCCCAGCGGAATATCCTGTCCAACCCCTTCAAACGGTTTGAAGATATGCAGATGCTCCACCACACCAAGACCCTGGGCGTGATCCAGGTGGACGAGTCCGTCTGGAAAAAGCTGACCCGAGAGGAAAAGCAGGAGATCGAGCGGATCTGTGATGAGAAGTTGGAACAGTACTACCAGAGAATGAAAATGAATTGATTCATAAGCCTTTATGAGCACAGAATGCAAGAATAGGTGAAACAGATGACTGAAGTAGTTGCAGCCCTAATTTGGAATCAGAAAAGGTTCATGATCTGCCAACGGCCGACACATAAGGCCAGAGGCCTTCTCTGGGAATTTGTTGGCGGCAAAGTGGAGCCTGGCGAAACAAAGGAGCAGGCACTGATTCGGGAATGCCAGGAGGAACTGGCCGTTATATTGGATGTAGGACAAGTGTTTATGGATGTGATCCACGAATATCCAGACTTGACTGTCCACCTCACCCTGTTCAATGCCTCCATTCAAGCAGGCATTCCTCAAAAACTGGAGCACAATGATATCCGATGGATTACTGTGGATGAAATCGATCAATATGATTTTTGTCCGGCAGATGAGGAAATCCTAACCAGGCTGAAGACTATTGAGTAAACGGAAGTCTCCGGGACTATTACTGGAAAACGCATATATACAGAGAAAGGAAACATACGGGATGAAAGTCATCTGTTTCGGCGACTCCAACACCTACGGCTATGACCCACGGGGCTATTTCGGCGGGCGCTATGACGCGGACTCCCGGTGGGTGGACATCCTGGCGACGGAAACCGGATGGACGATCTCCAACATGGGACAGAATGGCCGGGAGATCCCGCCCGCCGCTCCTAACCTGCTTACCGACACAGATCTGCTGATCGTCATGCTGGGGACCAACGATCTGCTCCAGGGATGTAGTCCTGAGCGGGCCGCTGAGAAATTGGAGCGGTTCCTCGCAGGAATCTCTCTGGACCGAAGCAAGATCCTGTTGATCGCACCGCCGTCCGTGACCCAGGGAACATGGGTGCCCAGTCCGCAGCTCATAGATGACTCCCGCATTTTTGCCCGGTTCTGCCAAGCCCTGGCGGAGCGGCTTGTCATCCGCTTTGCCGATGCCGGAAGGTGGGACATCTCCCTGGCCTATGACGGCGTACATTTCACGGAGCAGGGGCACAGAGCCTTTGCCGCCGGACTTCTGGAGGAACTCAGATGAGACGAATGATCCCCCTGTTGCTCTCTCTACTGTTGCTGGCCGGATGCGGCGGGAATGCCGCCGACGGCGCCTACCGGCAGATCACCCAGGAAGAGGCCAAGGAGATGATGGACAACCAGGAGGTCATCATCCTGGACGTGCGGGAGCAGGATGAGTACGACAGCGGCCACATCCCCGGTGCCGTGCTGCTGCCGGTGGGCACCATTGACGAAGATACTGCCGCCGAGGTGATCCCGGAGAAGGACTCCACGGTGCTGGTCTACTGCCGGAGCGGAAACCGCAGTAAGACCGCATCCTCTAAGTTGGCTGATTTGGGCTACACCAACATCTATGAGTTCGGCGGTATTAACACCTGGCCCTATGAGACGGAGTCGTGAGGTACCACCCCAAAATTGAAGATCAGTTAAATGACAGGAGTGAGCGGCACAATGTATCTGCTCACTCCTTGCCCCGCTGAATCCAGGTCTGAGAGTTTCATCAATCTCGCGCCGAGCTTGACGGCTACGGTTGTAGGACGAAAACGAATGTGCGAAAAAACATCCAGCCTCCTCTGAGTATATGATTGGATGATCTTGGTTGTCCACGATCCTGTCATCTGGTATAATATGTCGCACATTAGTTTGAGAGAAAGTTCCTGCCTTAGAAATTTATATATAACGATACAACGCTAAAAACAAAGGGGAGAGCTGTGTGGATGAAATCATGAATTTCGATGCTCCTGGAGAAATTCCAGTTGGTGATAACAATCTTTTCGAACTCACCGGTAATCTCCTGGCTGATGCTCGTGCGGAACTGACCAAAGCAACCACGCTGAGTGTCCCCATTGCGCAACTGGCCACATTAGGGGCCGGGGTGGCCTCACTGGCCCCTGCTCTCAACACGGTAACACAGACGATTAGTTTTAATACCTCAGGCTTGTATCGCGTAGCCAATCCAGCCGTGGGAGACACCTTAAAGATTGCTAAGAACGGGAACTCCTGGGGTGCTTTAAAAACCGCAGATGGTGGTTCAAAGCTTGCCCAGCTTCAGTCTGCAGGCCCCCTGACCGCAACATCCAAGTCAGTCGCCGCCATCAATCCAGCAACTATGATGATGGCTGTAGCCCTGTTCTCCATAGAGCAACAACTTGGCGAAATTAGCGAGATGCAGAAACAGATCCTATCTTTTCTGGAAATCGAAAAAGAATCTGAAATAGAAGCAGATGTGGAAACCATCTTCAGCATTGCATTCAAGTACAAACTGAACTGGGATAATGAACATTTTGTCGCCAGCAACCACAAACTGGTTCTGGATATCCAGCGCACAGCACGAAAGAATATGCTGAGCTATGAGAAAAAAGTCAGCGATATTGTGGGAGGGAAAAAGCTGATTGTTGCCCATGCGCAGGTAAAATCTGCACTACAAGATTTACTGAAGAAGTTCAAGTACTACCGGCTTTCTCTCTACACATTCTCCATGGCCTCTTTGATGGAGGTTATGCTGGGCGGTAACTTCAACGAGGAATATGTCTCTGGTATCAAAGATGAGATCCGTCAGATGTCCGAGGCCTACCGAGACCTCTTTGGCAGGTGCTCTGTATACCTGGAAAACCTAAGCGGCTCATCGATAGAGAAGAATCTTCTGGCCGGTATTGGCACTGCGGGCAAAGCGGTGGGCACATTGATCGGCAACATTCCTGGCATTAAAGAGGGACCAGTGGACGAATTCTTGGTCGATCAGGGTTCACGTATGAAAAAAAGCGCTTATAGTATGCAGGCCCAGTCTATCAAAGAGTTTGCTGAAATCAGCAATCCCCAAACGGGCGTCTTTGTTGACCGGCTGGAAGATGTCATACGGATTTTTAATCACACAGATCAAATTTGTTTTGACCGTGAAAATATCTACTTGATGTAAACAGTACAAAATCTACATCGCCTATACAAAGAATACGGCCGGAGGGCACTCCAACTGAAGTGCCCTCCGGCTCATTTTATTTCTTCCCGTATTTTTCCCGTAGGCTCTGATGACCTTCCTGGTCCCGCCGCCGCAGATCATCCGCTGAAAAGGTCTGCCACTTGGGATCGTCGGCTCTTAAATCCAACAGCATAAACCCTTCCGGGTAGTGCAATTCCGGGTCAAAGCCAATGTTTCCGGCCACCATCCTCTGCCAAGCTGTCTCCGCTGGTGAGGTCTGTGTCTCATCCACGGTGTAGTCCTCCAAATCGTGCATGGTATCGATCTTCCGGAGAAATTCCTCCGCAGTCAGTTTGCCGTCCAGATAGTCGATCCGGGCCAGCCGGGCATTCTCACTCCATGTGTCGTACTGGTCATAATCTATGGGGATCAGATCCTGTCGGTTTTCGGGAAGCGCTGTGGTGTAGCGTAGCATGCGGGCGTACATGCGATCCCGCAGCCGTTTACAGGCCAGCAAAGCCTCGTCCTGCTCTGCGTCCAAGTTGCGCTTAAAGCGGGAACCTCTCTGCTTGCAGGGAAACCCGTCCGTCTCCCGGTCACAGTAGTGAGTTTCTTTTCTCGTCTTGGGAATAAAATAGAGCCAGCAGTAATCACAACGTGCAATGCGCTGTTTGTCCTGATGGAAGTATAGGGCAAGCTCCAGCCCCAGCAGCCCAAAGATGGAATAGGCTGCATATACCTGCCCCTTACTTGGCCCGTCCGGCAACAGGGCCGGATCGCACAGGCTCCGCAGCTGCGGATAAGCCCTGATCAGTTTCTGATACCGCTCCTGCTGCGTGACCCGCTCCATACCGTCACAGGCTATTTCCAGTGCATTGCGTAAGTACACCTGAGCCCGAAGAGGTTCCTCCAAGATCTGAAGCAGCTGTGCCGCGGCATGGAGGAGAAACGATGCGCTGCCGTCATCCTCCTGCCGCAGGGACTGGTCTATGAGCTGCGCCAGCACAAAGTAGCCTACCGGATCAATATCCCGGATCATACTCGGCAGCAGAAGGGCCTCGGCAACAAAATCTTCGAAGTCAGCCTGTGAGACATCTATGCGCTCCTCAAATAAGGGATGATGTTCCCGTAGGCTCCGGATCTCCCGGCGGTACGCACTGTAATCGATTTCCGAAGCGGTGATCAGATGCTCGGCGGGAGTTGCGGAGGGAAGTGTGGTCTCCCTGCCGTCTGCATGGTGCAGGATCACGGACCATCGATTTTTATCGTCTGCCTTCAGCAGCAATGCGGCAATTCCGCCTGCCATCTGCTCGCCTCCTCTCAAGATCACTTCCTGATGTAAGCAATTCTTTTTTTATTTTACAATAAACTCAGCCGAAAGGACAACAGCACCTTGAAAAATAAATACCCATCACCAGAGATGATACTCACCGGAGAAGTATCGCCATGACGCTGTTGTGGGCGAAACAGCCGAGCATGCCAAGGGGAAGCAAACGCCGTGCGTGTCAAACAAGGCCGCAGGGCAGGAACGGGTATGGTGATGGCCGGACAGAAACAAAAAAAGACCGCTGAACTGCTGCAACAGTTCAACGGCCCGCCGCGTTTCGGAAAACACAGCCCTATCTGTGTTCAGTCTATCAGAGAGACCTCCGAAACGCAAGAACAATTTTTCTCTGCATTAAAAATGATCGGAGGTATTGAAATGAAGATGTCAGTCTGTAAAAGCTACGATGACCTGCCGCTGTTTCTCAACGCAAATCTGTTGGCGCAGGTGCTGGGCGTGTCCATCTCCACCGCCTATGAGGTGATGCATGAACCTGGTTTCCCGGTACTGCGTGTGGGCAGCCGCATGGTGGTATCGAAAGAAAAGTTCATTCAGTGGGCGGAGGAGCAGTCCGGAGGTGCCAAATGAGAAAACAGAACTGGCCCAAGCGGGATCCCATCAAAAACTATTTCCCACTGCCCAACGAGATCTACGATCTGGGGCTGTCCCGCGGCGCGATCTCGGTGTACAGTTTCCTGCTCCGCCGGGAGGACCGCAAGACCTATCAGTGTCTGCTCAGCTACCGGGAGATCGGCGAGGGCGTGGGCATGTGCGTGACCACGGTACGCAAGTATGTGGCGGAACTGGAAGAGCGATCGCTCATCCGCACCGAGCGCACGACTGTTACCACCAAGGACGGCCGCAAGCGCAACGGCCGCCTGCTCTATCACATCCTGCCCATCCAGATGTCCATCAACCAGTACTACGAGCGGCAGTTCCAGGAGGCCGACCTGGCACTGGAGCGGCAGAAGGTAACAAAGCGCCTGGCCGCGCTGGAGAGAAAGGAAGGTGCTAACAATGCTGATGCGAATGCTTAACAGTCTCATCGAGCGCACCCCTGTGCTCGCCGCCCGGCGCACCGTGAAAACAAAGTGGTACATCATCAACCGGTACAACGAAAGCCATGACGACACCATGGATGAAAATGCGGTGATGCTTTTTCTCTGTGATGAACAGCGGGGCGATCTCACGGAGGAGCAGCGGGCCTTCGCGAAAGAGAAGAAAGCGGAAGTACACAGCAGTTTTTCTCTCAGCGTGTATGAACTCATTCTGTATCAGGTCATGCACAGCCTGCATCTGGTATCTGGCCCGGAAGACTTCGCCGTAGCCTTTTCCAACCCCAAAGGCAATGAGACTGGACGCCGTCTTCCCCCGTGTAACGGCCTGTGAGGCGCTGTGTGCCCTCTTTGAGCAGGGAAGAGTCCATACACCGCCTGGGGCTTTCAAGGCGGATTTGGCCCGATTTCGGGCAAGGCTTCGGGGCGGTGGCCTCAGGGGGATGAGGAACAGGAGAAAGCCCTGGCGCTTTTGTGCGCCCGGGCAGTCACATCCGCCCACAGTGCGGGCGGTTTCGGGGATTTGGAGTTGGCGCTGTTTCGGCCAGTAGGCTTTGGGATTGGCGCTGTTCTTGTGAAAAGCCGCCTGAATCCCCGCCGTTGCGGGATTTCAGGCGGCGCTGATGAGAAAAGGAGGCAATTTTGGAGATGAAAGAGGTAAAGAAGAAACACTCGGTGTGGCTGAGCGAATCGGCCTGGGCCGATGTGGAACATCACTACCAGGCGGACAATTGCTCCACCAAAAATGAGTACATCGAAAAGGCGATCCAGTTCTATTCCGGCTACCTGGACACGGAACATGCGGAGGAGTATCTGGCTCGTGTCCTCTCAGATGTGCTGGAGGGAAAGCTGGGCGCTTTCGGAAAACGCATGGGGCATCTGATTTTCAAGCAGGCGGTGGATCAGGATCTGATGGCGAATCTGCTTGCCAACGATACCAATGTCGACCTGGATACGCTGCAAAAACTCCGGGTGCGCTGCGTGAAAAATGTGAAAGAGACCAACGGGGAAATTGATTTCCAGGATGCGTTTCAGTTTCAGAAGAGGATTGAGGAATGAAGGGCCTCATTCAAAAGTCCGGCTACATCAAGCCGGGAAACGGCGGCGGACACTATGCTGAGTACATCGCCACTCGGGAAGGTGTGGAGCTCATGGATGCTCAATATCCCTCCCATGAGGGCAGCGGATACCTGGAGTACATGGCAGAGCGTCCCCGCTCTCACGGTCTGTTCTCCGCAAGTGGTACTGCCGACCTGGAGCAAACCATGGAGGAAATCAACGTACACGCCGGTCCGGTGTGGACCTTCATCTACTCCCTGAAGCGGGAGGATGCCGCACGACTGGGCTACGAAAACGGCGAGAGCTGGCGCAGATTGCTGCTGGCCCATCAGACAGAACTGGCGGCGGCGATGAAAATTCCGCCCAGCAGCTTTCGTTGGTGCGCCGCCTTCCACGATGAAAAGCACCACCCACACATCCACATGATGGCCTGGTCTGCCGATCCCAAGCAGGGCTATCTAACGGAGAAAGGCATCGAGCAGATGCGTTCTCAACTGTCCAACGATATCTTCCAGGACGAGCTGTTGTCCCTCTATCAGGAGAAGGATCTGTCCTACCAAGAGGTACGGGACGCGGCCATAGAAGCCATAGGCCGTCTCATTCGGGAGATGAAGTCTGGTCTCTGCGACAGTCCGGTCATCGCCGGTCAGATGGAAACACTGGCCGAAATGCTGTCCGAGGTCAAGGGCAAAAAGGTGTACGGCTATCTAAAAAAGCCGGTGAAGGCCCAGGTGGACGCCGTCGTGGACGAGCTGGCCAAGCTCCCGGAGGTGGCGGAGTGCTATGAACAATGGAACCGTCTGCGGGATGAGTTGGAGCGGTACTACAAAGACACACCGAGAGAACACAAACCATTGTCCCAGCAGAAGGAGTTCAAGGCCATCAAGAATATGGTCATCCGGGAGGCGGAGGAACTGCGTTTGGGTGCTTTTACCTTTGAGGATACGACCATGAAAGACGAAGTGGATGAGGATCAGGAGGAGGTGTACTACGCCTGGTCCTCCCGCTGGCAGATGGCGGAGGCCTACCAGAACGTGAAAGAAATCCTCTCGGTATATGAAAACACAGAGGAAGAAAAAGCGGAACAGGTGCGGATGCTGGAGCAGCTATGGGACGCCGGCTTCACCGTGGCTGCTCACCAGCTGAGCAAGTGTTGGCGGGATGGTATGGGAGTGCTGCCAGACGACGAACAGGCGGAGTTGTGGTTCCGCCGTGTAGCCGAAGTCGGTCATGACTTCTCCCAATACGCCCTTGGTAAGCTGCTGCAAGGTCAAAAGCGGATGGAGGAAGCGGTGTCCTGGTATGAGAAAGCGGCAGAGCAGGGCAATCCCTACGCCGCCTACCGGCTGGGCAAGCTGTATCTGGAGGGAAAGGATGTCCCGAAGGATGTAGCCAAGGCGGTGGAGTATCTGAGCGATGCCGCGCAGGGGGGCAACCAGTATGCCCAGTACGCCCTTGGCAAGCTGTACCTCACCGGCGAGGATGTGACCCAGGACAGAGAACAGGCATACAGTTGGTTCTGGGAATCCGCATCCCAGGGAAACGAGTACGCCCAGTTCTTTCTGGATCACTTCAATGACAACCACAGTCCCAATGTGCTCCTGTCTGCCACCAAACTCCTCCACCACATGGGCCGGATCTTTCAGGACAACTCCATTCCGCCCTGCCCGCCGGGCAGTCAGAGAGCGGACCGCAAACTGCTCCAGAAGATCCGCCAGAAGAAGATCGCCATGGGCCACAAGCCGGATGACCATGAGGAGGAGCAGACTATGGGCGGCATGACCATGGGCGGGATGTAGGCGTATTAAAATCTGACATGCCAAAACAAAGATATAAACCTCTTCGCAGAGGCAAAATCTTTCTGAAAAAGTTTCAAATAAGGGGTGGATATTGCAAAGAGGTTCGGGTATTGTGTGTTGCTGATAGGAGGCGACGCGCAATGAACGACTACATGAGAGCCCTGCACCAGCGGTTCTTCCGGGAACCGGATGTGTCAGAGTTGGAAGAAGATATCGAGAACACCCGCCAGGAGGTCCGAGACTTCTTGGATAAAATGCAGCGGCGCAGGCTCATGCATCTGGTGGACAGTCAGAATCTGCTGAAAGAAGAAATCTCTCTGGCCAGCTTCACCGCCGGATTCAAACTGGCCTGGGGACTGAGCAAGGAACTGGAGGCGGACGGCCTGTACTCCTTCGATGAGGAGGAGACAGAACGCGTCTGCCGCAGAATGGAACAGGAGGAGTGAACGAGATGACAAATCGGCTTCCCATTCAGCGGTGCCAGTACTGCGGGTGTGAGGACATCGGTCTTGGCTGGCAGCATGGCGAAGCGCTGGTCACATTCAGGAAACACGGGATGCTGGGCAACCGGCTGCGGTATCTGATCTGCCGCCGCTGCGGCGCTGTGCTCTACCAGTATGTGGCAGAGCCTTACAAGTATCCTCCTGTGAAATAGGCTGCACAGTAACCACACAACAAACAAAACTGAACGATTGGAGGTGAAACAACATGGCAAAGAGACGACCATCCGGGGATGGCATGGTGCGCAAACGGGAGGACGGACGTTGGGAAGGCCGCATCGTAGTGGGCCACAAGGAAAACGGCGAGCCCATCTTCCGGTATGTGCTGGCCAAAACTCAAAAAGAACTGCTGGCTAAGCTCCACCGTGACATGGATCTCTATCAGGACGCACAGCTCACTGAGGACAGCCGCATGACTCTTGGCGAGTGGCTGGATCGCTGGATGGAGGAGTACGGTGCCGTCACCCTACGACCCAACACCCTGCGCAGCTACGAGCAGTACATCCGGTGCTATGTGAAGCCGTATCTCGGCGGCAAGATCGTCTCCCGGGTCACACGGCTGGACATTCAAAAACTGTACCGGAAACTGAAGAAAGAGGGGCGTGTCCACGACCACCCGGAGTATGGGCACGAACTGTCGGACAGCATGGTGCTCCGCATCCACGCCATGCTCCACCGCTGTCTCAAGGACGCGGAGCGGGATCACATCATCCCCTACAACCCGACGGGTGGCGTCAAGCTGCCCAAGAACAACTACAAGCTCAAGCAGGTCCTGGACCGGGAGCAGATGGATGCGTTCCTGGCGGCAGTGGACAAGAACGAAATCTGGCGGGACTTCTTCTACACAGAGCTGACCACCGGCCTGCGCCGGGGTGAGATCTGCGGTCTCATGTGGAGAGACTTCGATGAAAACGCAGGGACGCTGAAAATCCTCCGCTCGGTGAATGTACCTAAGCGGGGAGAACTGGAGATCGGTGAGACCAAGACTGAGCGGGGCAGACGCACCATCCGTCTGCCCCCCAGTACTGTCCAGCGATTAAAGGAACGGAAAAAACACGCGGTCAGTCAGTGGATCTTCCCGGAACCACTGGCTCCGGAGAAGCCGGTACGCCCCAGCGCTGCCTACTACTGGATGAAGGTGCTGCTGAAAGAGGCAGGACTGCCTCACATCAGGTTCCATGATCTCCGGCATACTTTCGCCACCCACGCCCTGGCCAGCGGTGTGGATGCCAAGACTCTCTCCGGCATCCTGGGACACACCAACGCATCGTTCACGATTGATACCTACACGCATGTGACGCCGGACATGCAGAGAGCCGCCAGCGATGTAGTTGGCGGCTTTCTCAAAAATCTATTGGGAGAGGAGTTGAACCCATGGCAAGGAAACGAAAAAGCGGAACCGGCACCATAAGGCAGCGAAAGGATGGCCGCTGGGAAGGCCGAGCCGTGGTGGGCTATGACGACAAGGGTCTGCCCAAAACGAAGAATGTGCTGGCCAAGACCAAGCACGAGTGCCAGGAAAAGCTGACCAAACTGATGGAGACAGTGGGCAGCGCCAAGTCAGAGAAGGTCTGCGCCGATATGCCCTTCGGGGAGTGGATGGACTTCTGGTATCAGACCTACATCAAGTCCGGCCTTCGCTCCGCCACGCAGAACACTTATGAGAGTACCATCTATCAGCATATTATCCCCCAACTGGGTAAGATCCCACTGTGCCAGCTGACCCAGAAGGACCTCCAGCAATTCTACGCCCACCTGAAAAAGGAGGGACGGCTTGTCCGCACAGAACAATTTGGGAAAGGCCTGTCCGACCGCATGGTGCGAATGTGTCACGCCAAATGCCGGGCGGCACTGGATCAGGCGGTGCAGGAGAACCTGATCCGGACCAACCCGGCGGTAGGCTGCAAGCTACCGCCCAAACGGAGCCGGGAGATGCAGGTGCTGTCCCGCCAGGAGCTCCAGCGGTTTCTCATTCAGGCAAAGGCGGATGGCTATTTCGAACTGTTTCTGCTGGACCTGTCCACCGGCCTCCGCCGAGGCGAACTGCTGGCCCTCCAGTGGTCCGACTTGGATCTGGATACCGGAACATTGTCCGTGACCAAACAGGTCTATGAGGTAAATGGAAAAATGCAGCTGAGTGTTCCCAAGACCAAGGCATCCATCCGCAAGTTGGTGTTGCCGCCTGCCGTGGTTGAGGTGTTCCGGGAGTACAGAAAGACGGCAAAGTCCCGGTGGCTGTTTCCCTCTCCTATCAAAGAGGATGAACCGATCAAACCCGGCTCCATGCTCCGGCGGCTCCATATCATTCTGGAGCGGGCCGGGTGCAAGCGAATCAGATTTCATGATCTGCGCCACACCTTTGCCACCATGGCGCTGGAGAACGGCATGGACATCAAGACACTCTCCGCCATGCTGGGCCACGTGTCGGCGGCCACAACGCTGGACATCTATACCCACATCACCGGCGACATGCTGAGTGAAGCTGCCGCCAAGATCGACCGTGGTCTGGGCAATGAGGTGGCAGAGGACTCTTCTGAGGCAAATCCGCTCGCTGACTTCCAGCCGGTCATGCGGCGCACCCGAAAGCCTGGAACCGGCTGCATCACCCAGATCAACGACCACCTCTTTGAAGGGCGTTACTCACCCACCTGGCCGGACGGCACCAAGCACTCTAAATGCGTCTACGCCCACACCCGGGAGGAGTGTGAGGAGAAACTGAAGGTGCTCATCCAGCAGCTGAACGCCGAACGGAAGGCCATCCAGGACCGGATGCGAGGAATCCCATCACCTGAGAAACTCACCAAGAAGCAGCGGCAGATCTGGGAGTACATGAGGCTCTGTCCAGACGAGACGAATTACAGCACCATCGCCAAGGGGGCGAAGGTGACCCGGCATACGGTGGCCAAGTGGTATGAAATGATTCGAAAAATGGTCACTCCTGCGGCGTAAAATAGGGAATGTGGTTTGTACCAAAATGTAGTACAGACCACTTTCCTTGTCTAAAGAGGCATCTTGTTTAGATTAGAGTGTCATTTTTTACGCTTGGAGCATTTAGGACAGCCATGCCCTTTGGTACGGCTGGCAATGACCGCCTCCCATTCATGCCCGCACCGAACTCCATAAGATTGCCACACTGCCCCCTTTATGGTATGATGGCACCAGAACGGGAGGAGGTGGCGGTATGCCCCGCATGGATGTCACGGAAATGGCCTTTGCCAAACTCTATCCTCTGCTGGTGGCCAAGGTGGAGAAAAAGGGCCGCACCCGGGAGGAAGTGGATCAGGTCACCGCCTGGCTCACCGGCTATACGCCAGAGGAACTTAAGCGGCTGGAGCAGTCCGATGTGAGCTACGGCGACTTCTTCCGGAACGCCCCCGCCATGAACCCAAACCGGACTCTAATCACAGGTAAGATCTGCGGCATCCGGGTGGAGGAGATCGAGGATCCCCTCATGCGGGACATCCGGTACCTGGACAAGCTGGTGGACGAGCTGGCCAAGGGCAAGGCTATGGAGAAAATTCTGAGAAAGCAGATACCTGACGATGAATAAGCAGGAGATTTACACCCTTCTGGACGAAAGAAACATCTGGTATGAGGTGACGGAGCACAAAGCCGTTTTCAACATGGCAGAGGCGGCGGAGATCCACCTTCCCTACCCGGAAGCCGACGCCAAGAACCTCTTCATCCGGGACGACAAGAAGCGCAATTACTACCTCATCACGGTGAAGGGCGACAAGCGGACCGACCTGAAGGCCTTCCGGCAGCAAAACGGCACCCGGCCGCTGACCTTCGCCTCCGACCAGGACCTGATGGACATCCTGGGGCTGATCCCCGGCGCGGTGACGCCCCTGGGTTTGCTCAACGACCAGGAACACAAGGTGACCTTCTTCCTGGATAAGTCCTTTCTGGAGGGCTCCGGCCTGATCGGGGTCCACCCCAACGACAACACCGCCACCGTATGGCTCAAGGCCCGGGATCTGCTCCGGCTCCTGGAGGAAAACGGCACCCAGATCACCATGTTTGAGGTATAAAGCGGCATTGCGATTTGTCGCCCGCCAGGCGACCCATCCGCATCAAATTCCCCCTATACTGTGGTTGTAAACCAAACAACACAGAATAGGGGGATTTCTTATGAAGAAGAACTTGACAGAACTCGTTTTCGTCCTGGACCGCAGCGGCTCCATGCAGGGGCTGGAGGGGGACACCATCGGCGGATTCAACGCCATGATCGAAAAGCAGAAGAAGGAGCCCGGCGAGGCCTTTGTCTCCACTGTTCTCTTCGACGACCAGACCGAGGTGCTCCACGACCGGGTGAAGGTGGGAGAGGTCCGGCCTATCACGAACAAGGAGTACTATGTCCGGGGCTGCACCGCCCTGCTGGACGCCATCGGCGGGGCCATCCACCACATTGGGAACATCCACAAGTATGCCCGGAGCGAGGATGTGCCGGAGCACACCCTTTTCGTCATCACCACCGACGGCATGGAGAACGCCAGCCACCGCTACTCGGTCCGGCGGGTAAAGGAGATGATCCAGCACCAGAAGGAGAAATACGGCTGGGAATTCCTCTTCCTGGGGGCCAACATCGACGCGGTGGAGACGGCGGGCCACCTGGGCATCGCCCCCGACCGGGCGGTGAACTACCACTGTGACAGCGTGGGTACCCGCCTCAACTATGAGGTGGTGGGCCAGGCCGTGGCCGCCGTCCGGTGCAGCGCACCTCTGGACGAGCACTGGAAAGATGCCATTGAGGAGGACTTCCGCAAACGGCAGAAGTCGGGGCGACAGTGATCCGCAGGCAGAAAAAATGAGGGACGGAGGCCACGCCTCCGTCCCTCATTCCTGTCTCAGATCAGCAGATCATTTCAGCTTGGCGCCGTCCTGGAAGGCGTTGCCCACCTTCTCGCCCAGTACCCGGTATGCGTGGTGAATAGGGTCGAAGGTGATGGGCCGCAGCTTGTCCGGGTCGATCTTCCCGTCCTCATCCAGCACGGACTCGTCGGCGCTCACATTGACGATCTCACCCACCAGACGGCAGCTCTCCGGGTCGTAGCTCACCAGGCGGCACTCCACCGCCATGGGGAGCTCGTCGATGAGGGGCGCGTCCACAAATTCCGATTTGGTGGTGTGCCAGCCGGCCTTTGCCACCTTGTCCGCCACCTGATTGCCGGACTCGATGCCCACATAGTCGCAGGCTACCATCTGTTCCGCCGTGGCCATGCTTACAGTAAAGGCCTTGCGGGCCAGAATATTGGCGGTAGTTTTATGACCTTCGCTGATGCACATGCTCAGCTCCTTGTCCTCGCTGATGCCGCCCCAGGCCGCATTCATGGCGTCGGGGGTGCCGTCCTCATTGTAGGTGGCCAGGATAAAGACCGGCTGGGGATAGGTCCAGGGCTTGGCCCCAAAATTCTTGCGCATATCGATGCCTCCTTGTACGGGTATGTATGTGCTATCATTATACTACGGATTTGGGTTTGGGAATATGGAAATTGGCTGCCGGGAAAGAATCGTCAAATTGGAAAGTTTCCCTTGACTTTGACGCTCCGTCAACTGATACAGTATCCGTAAGGAGGGATATCTATGGAGTATTCCATTCAGGAGCTGTCGCGCCTGTCCGGGGTGACCACCCGCGCCCTGCGCTGGTACGACCAGATCGGCCTGCTGAAGCCCAGCCGGGTGGCGGAGAGCGGCTACCGCTACTACAGCGGGACGGAGGTGGACCGGCTGCAGGACATTCTCTATTACCGGGCCCTCGGGGTGGAGCTGGCCCGCATCAAGGAATGTCTGGACGATCCCTCCTTTGACCGTCTGGCCGCCCTGCGAAACCACCTGGCCGCGTTGGAGGCGGAGCGGGAGCGGCTGGAACAGCTCATCCGGTCGGTGAAAGACACCATCGGAGCGGAAGAAAGGAACGAGATCATGAACGACGAGCAGAAATTTGAGGCGTTCAAGCAGCGGGTGGTAGCCCACAACGAGGAAGTTTACGGAGCGGAGATCCGGGCCAAGTACGGCGACCAGGAGGTGGACGAGGCCAACGCCGCGGTGAGGAACCTCACCCAGAAACAGTACCAGGAGTGGACGGACCTGGGCCGGGAGATCCAGGAGCGGCTGGAGGCCGCTGTCCGGGCGGGGCTGTCCCCGGAGAGTGAGGAGGGCAAGGAGATCACCGCCCTCCACCGCCGGTGGCTCACCATCACTGGAAATCAGTACGACCCGGCCAGACACCGGGGAATTGCGGAGCTCTATGTGATGGACGAGCGGTTTACCGCCTACTACGACAAACAGGTGCCCGGCTGCGCGCCCGCTTCTTGCGGGATGCCGTTGTCCACTGGGTAAAGTAAGACACAAGAACGGCCTCCGGTTTTTGCCAGAGGCCGCTCTTTCTGGTCGCTCTTCTCATACTACGTCAAAAGGTTGCACAGAGTCAGAGACGGCCTCGATAATAGTACATCTACTATTTTCCGCAACAATTCTTAAATTTTTTACCACTCCCACATGGACAGGGTTTATTCCGGTCACGGCCTTTCATTTTGAAGTTATCCGGGTAAAATGTCCTTGATATCATCGTTCGCTTAGCCAGGCAACCATGCATCTCATATTCTTGTTTTAGCTTTAAAGCTTCTGCCTGCTGTTCCTTAGACCATTCTCTGGCATCAAGGTATATAAAATCTTCAGATGTATATTGCCCCTCAGAAGACTCGTGTGCTACACCGATAATGTGCAAAACTTCAGGATACTCTGCTTTGACAATGGAACAGTAGTCCATAAGCATTTCCTTCCGCACCTTGCGATAACCATCATCAGACATATATTCTTTTCTTGGCAAGAGAAATAAAATATAGCAGACTTCGGGTTCATCAGGATTGAATAATATACGCGTACCCCTCTGGTCTGGATTTATTTTTGCTAAAAAGGACAAAAAGCCTTCTGAAAGGGCGTAGCGGTGAAATCTGTCTTCACGTGCCATCCGTTTGAATAATTCACTTTGCTCTTGGATCGTAGGGGATGTTGTTGTTAAGGATAATCCGTTTTCGATATAAAAGAAGGTTTTTTGGAGCAGTTCATCCCAAAAATAGCTCTTCTTAATTTTGTTATGCCACTCGGCGTATTCGGGGGAACACTTTAGTTCTTCGAACAACCCACCCTCAAGGTATATATCGGTGTGTGTTTTACAAATTTCTTGTAAAATGTGCGAATTTCCTTTCATCACCCCCCGGAGATGTTGAGCCAATATATCACTCTCACTCTCAGCAATTATGTGCTTCGTCACAAACAGTTTCTGACGAGCTTCCAAATACCTAAGAAAATCTTGTATGGTATCTAATTCGTGAAGTACATTGACGTAAGATACATCATCAAAAACATGGATGAATTCCTGAGGCTCGTTAAATACTCGTCCAATGCAAAATGGTTCACAGTCCTCGTTGATGTGCATATTACCAACGATACAGCTATCAACCATGAGTCCTCCATCGCCACCAGAAAAATACTTTTTGCATGGTTCTGTTGCGCCATGGGCAATTGCAATTAAGTGGAATTCCGTTTCTGCGGTGATTTTAATTTTTAATGGAATTTTTTGGCTGCATTTTGCATCTACAGCAATCCTATCTGGATAGCGGATAATCCAATTCTTTGCACCAATCAGTTGCTCTGCTGATTTCTGAATTGCTCGCTTATACCACCGTCTCCAGTCAACTTTAGGATCGTCGGAGTTCCCATATACGCAATCTTTATCCGAGAAAATGATTATGTGGTTATCAAATACAATTAACAAATCACACAATTCTTTTCCGTTTGACTGTAGTTTATATGGGTTTGGATAACTCCACAACCTCAAAAATGTTTGATAGCCCAAGGCAGCTAACTTTTTCTCTGATACCGTTAGTCCTTCGGACTTTTCAACAATCATCTCCGGATAATTCACAGGCAATGTTGTGGGCATTATCTCTCCCTCCAAAAAGTTCCACTTGATATGCAATTAAGACTCATTTGGCAAAAAATTTTTAGTTAAAAAAAGAATAAACGCATTTGCTTGAAATAAAATTCTGTCAAAAACATTAACAAAATTATCTGTATCCAACCCAAATACCTCGGCAATTTTTTTGTATCCCTTTCCCTTGCGATGTCCAGTACCTGCCGACCGAAGTTCTTGTAAGTTGCGCAGGAATTTAATTTGTTGCTGGTAATCAGAAAGATTTAACTCAGAAAACCAGTATTCTAACTTGCTAATTCCACCTCTGAGATCGGTCGGATTTTTGAATTGTTTTACAATTTCTTTCTCATTCAGTGAGTCAATCATTGTTTTTACTAATGATAATACCAAATGATCAAATTCTTCTTGCCCACCCGTTATCGGGAGATGCAGAGTCTTAAAATTGTACTCGTCGTCTTGAGAAAGAGGTAAAAATAAATCCCATTGATACTTTTTCCTCCAAGTATTCGCAAACTGTTCAAAGCTCGATTTAAACTTCAAATCAGAAATTTCTGGCTGTGTAAAGGCAGATAAAAAATCTTTTTTAATTGCATTTGTACTGAGTTTTTCATCTGTAGCAATATTATACTGTTTCCAATGTGCTTGCTCCTGAACAGGCAAATCCCTCCCGAGATCCCCCAAGTATACCGACACTACATCTTTATGTTCATTATCGATTTCGATTCCCCAGAGATATTGACAACGAAGGTATCCTGCCTCCACGCTAAAAATATCAGGGCGAGATGAGTACCTTTGTAATACCTCTTTTTTGAAAAAGACTGGTGTTAAATAATGTGGAGCTCCGGGATTTGCGCCAAAGTAGTTTGATAACTCGTCGGGATTGGATGTATAGGTTATTGGTTCTCCATACTCGTCTATACCGATGATATAATCGAGGTATTCTTTTGTTTTATTATAAGAATATGGTGCATATCCACATTCTTCTACGGGTCTTGGCATCAGAATCTTTTTTCCCATTAAAACACTGTATGAATATATTTCGGGAATTTTTTGTTCATCTCCCCATAAGCCAAAGAAAATGCCATCTTCCTTCACGGTATCAGAAAATGCCTCAAATCCATTGTCCAACAATGAGCCGGGAATCTTAACCCGAATATCAAAAAATAATAGAAGTGCCATTTGTTTCGCAGTAGCATATCTCATCAAGCTTTTTAGTTTTATATACACGCAATTATCGTTTGTGATCTTAGCAACCTCGATACATTCTCCGTTTTCTTCAATCTCATAAAAAATATTAGTATTTGTATCATGGTATAAGTTATTCAGAAGACGAAATTCTTCTGAAATCTCAATATAGTTTGGCTTAATTCCATAGAACTCCCTATAATGCACTATATTCAAACAAGAATCAAAACTTAGCGGATTTGCCTCATATGTAATTTTGTTCCCATATTCTATAAAACCGGGACATTGTGTTCCAATATGACTGTTCCAAGAAAAATCTCTGTAAGCTTCATCGATGGTCTCTACAGGCATTAAGGCTGCCCAAAACACGGCAGAAGATGCATCCATATTCCTATTTCCGGACACCTGTATCCAGAGTTCTTTTCCCAGAGTTTTCTTAAGAAAATCGATATTTTTCGTTTGATAGAAATACTCTCTCAAATCAGGCATAATCTACCTCCTATCAACGATATAAACTTTGAATTTTCATAACAATTACTATATCATTTCGTGGGTAATTTCTCAATCTATACCTCGTAAATAAGCATACTGCCCAAACAAAGAAGGGCCAAAAATCAATGAATTAATTGACCTGTAGGACATCGTGGCCTATTGGGTAAAGTAAGAATGAAACAGGCCCCGGCATTTCGCCGTGGGCCTGTCCTGTATGCCACTCTTGTGTCCGTATCTTTCCGGCAGATCAGCGTTTCAAGACGAACTCTTGGACCGGACAGCCAAACTCCTCCGTCAGCTTGCCCTCAGAAAACCCCAAGCACTTGTAGAAGGCACGGGCGGCGATTCCGTTGGGATCGCCCTCCCGGTAGGTGGTGACGGTGACGTCCTTCCCAGCCTCCATTTGCGTCAGCATGAAATCCACCATCTGCCGGGCAATATGCCGTCTTCTGTATGCGGGATCCACCGCCAGAAAGCACAGCATGCTGTTTTCCTTTGAGAACAGCAGAGTACCCACGATGTTTCCCGCATCCACCGCGCAGATGGCGGAAGAAGATTGCATGAATTGCAGAACAGTGGCCCGATGCTCCGCCATGGCTTCGGCGATTTCCAGACCGGGAAAGGCATTCCGAACCTGTTCCACCAGCACCATCCAGGCGTCAATATGTTCCGGTTTTGCAAGTTGAATTTTCATAATAGTGTTCTTCGTTATTTCTTACTGCACCCCATGGACGCTCAGTCCACCGGATAGCCAAACTCCTTCAAACGATCCCGACACAGCTTCCGCTCTTCGTCGGAAAAGAGTTCTGCATATTCAGGATTCAGCACATGGGCCTCTACAGAAAGATCCAGTCGATTGTGCTGCCACAGAGTGGTGAATCCCTCTGTTCCGCCGGGTTTGCCAATCAGCTGCTTTGCTGCAGCAAGACCGCCCTTGGTGCTGATCAATTGAAGGAAGCGGGAGGCATTGTAGCTGCATTCTTTTTTGCTGTGGTATAGATATTGATCATTTCTTGCTCAAAGCGTTTCTCCAGCGTCATTCTGCTGACCTCCTCGCACAGATTTATTTTGTAGATCCAAGGTACTGCTTCCATCGGACCACCACATCCAGCAAGGGGGCGTCCAGATAGGAGAGGGCCTTTTCCTCAATCCAATCGGGAATACCGTATGCCGCCTCGGCGATGCTTCCGGTGATGGCAGCCAGGGTGTCGCTATCGCCGCCCAGGGAGATGGCGTTGCGGATGGCATCCTCGAAGTTCCGGCTCTCCAGAAAGGCGATGATGGCCTGGGGAACGGTTTCCTGGCAGGTCTCGTTGAACTGATAGCCTGGCCGGATCTCGTCCAGCGTCCGGGACAGGTCATAGCCATATTCCCGCAGGATGTGCTTCCGGATCCGCTCCTTGCACCGCTCAGGCTGGTCGCTGATGGGGTGCTCATATTCCCCGTGCCAACCGCCGAAATGGTATCGGCGCATGAAAATTGCGTCCGCGACGGCCGCAGCCCCCTTGACCCCCTCGGGATGGTCATGGGTCACCTGGGCCGACAGAGCGGCGCAGTTTCTGCCCACTATGGGCCGCATGCCGGTCCTGGCGCAGAAACCGCAGTCCATGACCCATGCGCAAGGGGAAACTCGCATGGCGGAGCCGTTTCCAAAGCTGTTGTAGGGCTCCCGGCTGTCCGACCGCAGCCACGCCCCGAACCTGCCGCCGTAGCCCGCGTCGGGGTACATCCTGCCGTATTTCTTCATGGCGTCGATAAAAGCGTCTCGTGTCCCACCCTCCATGATGGCCTCCGCCACGGCGCAGGTCATGACAGTATCGTCCGTGAAAAAACAGTCCTCCCGGAACAAGGGAAAGTCCTTCGTTTTGATGTTGTTCCACTCATAGACTGAGCCTACAATATCGCCAACAATTGCACCAATCATCTCTGTCCGCCTTTCTTCTCGGCCCCTATGCAGGGCATTTTCTTTACTTCCATGTTCAGAATATACCACTGAAAAGAGCGGGAAGGGTCGCTTACCAAGCGACACAGATGTGAAAAGGCCTGGGCAAACTCTTGTCTCCATTATACATAATTCTGGGAAAACAGCAAGAAACCGAATGGGCTGACAGAGAAGCAGATGGAATAATCTCATGACCATAGATACAAAAATCACCCTCTGGATCGCTTTCAGAGGGTGATTCCATAGTTCAGACTATTTCCAGTGGTTCAGTTTTGGCAGCTGAGCTTCAAAGTAGGCTCTGACTTGCTCCGGGGGCCAGGCTCCATTGGACATATGACTTTCCAGGAAGTTCAGCAGTTCCTCAAGGCTGGTGTAGACAAATTTCCCGTCGGCGTAACACCACTTGCAGTACTCCTCGTTGAAGGTGCCGTCCGTCTCCCGGCTGATATTGATGTCCTCCAGGGGCATACCGCAGCACTGGCAGATCAGCTGCCTGGGCGAACCCAACAGGGTGTTGATGGAGACATCAAACAGCCCGGAGAGCAGTTTCAAAGTTTCTGTGTTGGGCACCGTTTCGCCGGTCTCCCAGCGGGAGACCGCCTGACGGGTCACATGCAATTGTTCCGCCAACTGCTCCTGGGAGAGTCCCCGCTTGGTGCGCAGTTTCAGAAGGATTTCTTTGGGTTCCATGTTGATCACCACCTTGCCCGGATTGTACCACAGCGGGAGCAAAAAGCAAAGCAACTGACTGTTGCCCCAATTCTGCTTCATGAACACATCAGGCATATCAGTTTTTAATATGCATATACAAAGAATAGCGCCCGCTGAACATCCACGGATTTCAGCGGGCGGTCGTGCTTTTCTCAGGAATCCTGTTTCGGGTATTTGCCATAGGCGCTTGTCCAGTGCTCTGCCGCGTTCAGGAAGGCGGCGTGGCCATGGGCGCGGATGTACTCCAGCGCCTGCTTGTACTTGCCGTATTTATAGCCGGGGTGGTTGAGGAAGGACTGGATGCTCTCACAGCGGTCATATTCCTCGCAGTCCGCGCAGGTGATGCGGCCTTTAGTCAGGCAGCATTTCTTCATCCTACACTTTGCCCGGCTCAGATCCCGGGAGCCGTTCAGGTATCCCGGTTTGCAGCCCTTACAGGTTTTCAAATACTCGCGGCAGGTGCCGCAGTAGGCGCCGTAGCAGCCGATCTCTTCCATGCCGCTCATTGGGACGCGCTCCCTTCCGAGTGATAGAATTTCAGGAAATCGTCGATGCTTTTTTCCACCGCATGGAGGGACACTTCATCGCCGTATTTGATATTGATGCACCGTTTTCCCTTTTTACAGGCGGGCAAACTCTCCGCCAAGCGGTTCAGAAACGCCTCGTCGGAAAAATGAATGGAGAAATGGCTTTTTGCCGCGGAAACCGCCACATATCCCTCATACATCTTCTTCCCCAGCAGCCACATGGGCATGGAAAAGGAGATTTTAGGAGTCAGCTGCGGGTATTCCGCACCCATAAAGTCAATGAATGCACTGACATGGCGCCGCTGCTCCTCATTCAGCGACGCCACATACTCGGAAACAGAAGCTGCGCCCATATCGTACCTCCGTCTGCCTATTGGGAATGCCGCAGGTCCCACTCTTTTTTCAGGATGGCATACTGCACGGTGTTTTCATACCTGGGCGTACCGTCGGGGTTGTTTACGAAGGAGATGAATTCCTGGAACACGCCCTCCCGGCGCATACCCAGTTTCTCGCACAGGTGCTGACTGGCAAGATTGTAGTCCTCGGTATAGGCGTAAATGCGCCTTGCGCCCTTTTGGGAAAAGAGATAGTCAAAGAAGGCCTGGGCCGCCTCGAAGGCGTACTCCTGGCCCTGGTAGGCCTCGTTCAGCATCCAGCAGGGGCTGAAGGTGTCCCGTGGGGCGTCCTCGCCTGCATGGGGCTCGCCCGCCTCCGGGTAGGCGTCGATCTCCCCAATGACCTTGCCGCCTTCCTTCAGGGTGATGGCGAAGTAGTACTCCGTCTCGCCGAGCCGCTTTTTCATTTCCGCTTTTGCCTCGTCCAGGGAGTTCATTTTCATGCTGGCAAAGCAGTTGACCGCTGGCTCTTTCAGATATTCGTAAACATCCGCCGCGTCACTTTCTAAAAAGGGGCGCAGGATCAGCCGGTTTGTCTCTATTACCATATTTCGGCACCTCAAGAAAAGCAAAAATGGATAGTGAAATCTAATAAAATAGTTTTGTTGTAAAAATTAAGAAAAATCCGTCAAAATCACAAGATTTTGACGGATTTTGGTCCGAGTGGGGAGACTCGAACTCCCGGCATCTTGCTCCCAAACGCTTGAACTAAATTTTTTGTAGTGATTTGCAGTGCTTTCCGGCGTTTTCCGCTCGGTGTTGAATATTTTTTGACGCTCTTAAATCCACTGTTTCCGGGTATTCCAGTCCTGACTGTGGTCAAATATGGGGTCAAAAACGCTTCCTGACCAGGGGCGGCAGATCTCTGCCGGCCCCGGCTGGGAAGCGTTTTTTCGTGAGAAAAGTTACTCGATTTCCAGCAGCTGCTGGACGGCATCCATGGCCGCTCGCTTATCCCGAATCTGGGGGGCGTCATACGACTTCCTGCGGCACATCCAACAGGAACAATGAATCTTCCCCTTGGACAGCCGTCCGGCGGCACCGTGTTCCCACGCAAGGACATTTTCCTCTCCCCCAAGCTGGCGGAGGATCTTTTCCTTGCGATGGATCGCGTGCATACGCTGCTTACGATAGTAACTGCGGTCTCTGTTCAATTGTGCTCACTCCTTGACAGTTCGGGCCGCCTGCAAAAGTCGTCAAGGAAACATGCTCTCTTACAGGCAGCCTATTTGCCAAGAAGATAAATGGTGATAACCCATTATTTTAATCCTTTCTACTGTTTGGGCTATTGTACCTCTGCCGGGGGTGTTAAGCAAGTCTTTTCTGTGCGGTAAGCGTATCAGTTTTTCACACGCCTATTCAAAGAATAAAAGCCTACGGACCTCAGTCTATCTGTTCAGCAGCCACTGGATGCCTGCCGCCGTCCGTTCAATCCCCTGGACGAAGTGATTTCCGGGATTCATCTGGAACTCTGTGTCGATACCTTTACTTTGGTAAAAAGCCCGGATCTCCTCTGTATTTTCCTGAACTGTTTTCAGGACTGGATTACGGGTCTTGGACTCTTTGTCCCCCAGAGAGAAATAGATGCAGTCCGGCCGACGCTTTGGCTCGTGGGTGAAGATGTACTCCTTGAAACCGGGGAACCACAGGGAACCGGACATACTGCCCACCCGGGAGAATACATCCGTCTGGTAGATAGCGTACAGGGCGAATAACCCTGCCAAGGAGTATCCGGCGATTCCCCGCCACGCCGGAGGACCGGCCAGCTCTTTTTCTGCCCTGGGTATGATCTCCTCCACCAGCAGCCGCAGGTAGTCATCCGCCCCGCCGGTAAAGGGTTCTCCCTTCTTGAAGGCCGCTGGATTGTCCCAGGGAGCCATGTCGTGGTTCCAGTCCAAATTGCTGATGGTCGCCAAATTAAACGGTAGGCAACCAACGGCCTGCACCGCCTCAAATACCTGTTGCCCCTCATCGGAGTATGTGTTCAGGTAGATCACGGGAATGCCAGGTTTGTTGCCAAGAAAGACAGATACCGCTTTGCCGTCTATTGAAACTGTATGCACAGAGTCCTCCACTCCTCCTATTTGAAAAATTGCCGCTCTATATTGCCCTGCTCCTATTGTACCGAAACAAAACGGCTGTGGCAAGCAAACCAGGTTGTGCAGAATAGCCCCGTTTATCGTACATGCCCTGCGGTAGAATTATTTATTCTCGAAATCGTCCTTGTGGATAGTTACCAAGAAAGACTTGTCGAATCATGGAATTCCAATTATACTGAAGAAAATATTATTCGAAACCAGACAAAGGGTAAGATGACTTTTTCGATACTGAGACATGGGCAGGGAAGGAGCTTTTGCGATGACGGGAGAAAAATTTACATTGATGCAGTACCCGGTAAGTGCGATTCTGGGCCTGATTGCGGCTGAGGATTTTGTTATCCCGGAAATTCAGCGTCCGTTTGTCTGGAAGCGCAGCCAGGTGAGAGATCTGATTGATTCTCTGTATCAGGGCTATCCCACAGGCTACATTATCACTTGGAAAAATCCAGATGTCCGGACAAAAGACGGCGGCCGGTCGAACGGGAAGAAAGTGTTGATCGACGGCCAGCAGCGGATCACCGCATTGATGGCAGCCATTGCCGGGCAGGAGGTTCTGGATGAGGACTTTAACCGCGACCGCATTAAGATTGCGTTCAATCCTCTGGCCTCAGATGATAGCAAACGCTTTGCCGTACAGGATGCCTCTCACCTGAAGGACAAGCGGTGGATTCCGGACATTTCTGTGGTTTTCCGACCGGAATTTGATCCATTTGATTTCTCCATTCGCTACTGTGAGAGCAATGACGGCATTACGCCCAATGAGGTTAACCGCGCACTCAATGATTTGAAAGGCATTGCCAATCGACAGATCGGTGTCATTGAACTGAACCATACGCTGGATATTGATGAAGTGACGGAAATCTTCATCCGTATCAACTCCAAGGGTACGCCGTTGAGTCAGTCCGACTTTGTCATGTCAAAAATGGCGGCGGACATGGAGCACGGAGGAAACCTTATGCGGAAGGCAGTAGATTATTTCTGCCATCTGGCCGTGAAACCCGAATTTTATACCCAGCTGACTCATGATTCAGAATTCCAGCAGTCAAAGTATGCGTCAAAAATCCAGTGGTTGTCCAAAGATTATGAGGACATCTACGACCCGGATTATGGCGATATGTTGCGGGTGTCCTTCATGCATCAATTCCATCGAGGAAAGCTCGCGGATCTGGTGAGCCTGCTCTCGGGCAGAGATTTTAAGACAAAGGAGTTCCGGGAGGATATTGTCGCTGACTCCTACCAGAAGCTGGATCAGGGCCTTTTGAATTTCATGAACCACTATAACTTTGATCAATTCGTTTTGGCGATCAAAGGCGCCGGCTTCTGTTCCAGCAAGCTGCTGAACTCAGCTATGACAATGGATTTCGCGTACACTCTCTACCTGCTTCTCCTGAATGATCCTGCGATTCCCAACGACCAGATCAAGCGGTATGTTCAGAAGTGGTTCGTCCTGTCCACCCTTACTTCCCGCTACATTGGCTCGCCGGAATCCCAGATGGACCGCGATATGCGCAGCATGGAAGAAAAGGGGTTTCTTGCTTTCCTGGAGGAAGTGGAGGCCTCCGCGCTCTCGGATAATTTCTGGTTCGTTACGCTACCGCAGAATCTGGAGACGTCCGCTGTCAACAGCCCGGTTTTCAACGTATTTCTGGCCGCCCAGATCCGTTTGAACGCAAACTCGCTCCTGATGCACGGTACAAAGGTGAGCGACCTGATTGCGATTTCCGGGGACATTCACCACATCTTTCCACGCGCCTATTTGAAAAAGAATGGCGTGGACAGTAAAACGAAATATAATCAGGTTGCCAATTACATTTACTTAGATACACAAATCAATAAAGCGATCAGTGACTCGGCACCCTGTGATTACTTCAAAAGGGCGTTCCAGCAATGTGAATCTAAGGTGCCCTCTTTCGGAAATATCACAGATACCACTGCTTTAAATCTAAATTTGGAGGAGAACTGCATTCCTCCGACGATCGTGGAGATGGACGCCTCGTGCTATGACGCTTTTTTGGCGGAGCGGCGGAAGTTGATGGCGGCAATGATAAAACGGTACTATAAGAGTTTGTAAGGCCACTTTTAAGAACTCAAGGCTCTATGCATTGTTTGCATACGTTGATATTGATACTATATTTGCTATAATAAGGAAAGAAGAGTCTCGCATTTTAACATAACGAGGGGAGTATCTATGAACGAAACCAATTCCAGCAGCATCGGATTTGAAAAGCAAATTTGGGATGCCGCTTGCGTTCTGCGGGGCAACATGGATGCCTCAGAATATAAATCCGTGGTTTTAGGTCTGATTTTCTTGAAATATATTTCAGACCGCTTTGAGGCCAAGTACAGGGAATTGGTCGAGGAGGGTGACGGCTTTGAGGAAGACAAGGACGAGTACACCGCCGAAAACATCTTTTTCGTGCCGGAGAACGCCCGGTGGGAGGTGATTGCCTCCGCCGCTCATACGCCGGAAGTCGGCGCGGTGATCGATGATGCTATGCACAGTATTGAGAAAGAGAACAAGCGGCTCAAGGATATTCTGCCCAAAAACTTTGCTCGGCCGGAACTGGATAAGCGCCGGCTGGGCGAAGTGGTCGATCTGTTCACCAATATTCAGATGATCGAGCACGGCGAGAGCAAGGATATCCTGGGCCGCACCTACGAGTATTGCCTTGCCAAATTTGCGGAGCAGGAGGGAAAAAATGCCGGCGAATTTTACACCCCCTCCTGTGTGGTCCGCACACTGGTAGAGGTTTTGCAGCCCTTCGATGGCCGCGTCTACGATCCCTGCTGCGGCTCGGGCGGGATGTTTGTCCAGTCCGCAAAGTTCATTGAGAACCATGGCGGCAACATTAACAAGATTTCTGTATTTGGACAGGACTCCAACCCCACCACCTGGAAGATGGCACAGATGAACCTGGCCATCCGGGGAATCGAGGCGGATTTGGGCAAATTCAACGCCGATACCTTCTTCAACGACTGCCACCCCCAACTCAAGGCGGACTACATCATGGCCAATCCGCCCTTCAACCTCTCCGGTTGGGGGCAGGAAAAGCTGCTGGACGATGTACGCTGGAAGTACGGCACGCCGCCCGCCGGCAACGCCAACTTTGCATGGCTCCAGCACATGATCTGGCATCTGGCCCCCAACGGCCGCATCGGTATGGTACTGGCCAATGGTTCCCTGTCCTCCCAGTCCGGCGGCGAGGGCGAGATCCGCAAAAATATCATCGAGGACGATCTGGTGGACTGCATCGTCGCCATGCCGTCCCAGTTGTTCTACACCACCCAGATCCCGGTCTCCCTCTGGTTCCTGGCCAGAAACAAGAAGCAGAAGGGCAAGACGCTCTTTATCGACGCCCGCAAAATGGGGACTATGGTGACCCGCAAGCTGCGGGAGCTGACTGACGAGGATATTCAGAAGATCGCTTCCACCTATAACGCCTTTGTGGACGGCACCTTGGATGATGTCAAGGGATTCTGCGCGGTGGTCACCACCCAGGATATCGCCAAGCAGGACTATATCCTCACGCCAGGACGCTATGTGGGCATCGAGGAGCAGGAGGACGACGGCGAACCATTCGAGGAAAAGATGGGACGGCTGACCTCCGAACTGTCCGAACTCTTTGCGAAGTCCCACGAACTGGAGGCACAGATCAAGGAGCGGCTGGGGGCGATTGGGTATGAAGTGTGAAACATATTGTTTAGGAAACGTATGTACGTTTATTGATTACCGTGGCAAAACTCCACCAAAGACTACAAGCGGGATTCCATTGATCACGGCGAAAATAGTCAAAAACGGCGCAATTCAGGAACCCCAGGAATTTATTGCCGAAAGCTACTATGATGAGTGGATGAGACGGGGCATCCCGAAGCAGGGCTCTGTGGTATTTACGACCGAAGCCCCATTGGGAGAGGTAGCACGCATCAGGACAAATGATAAATTGGCATTTGCCCAAAGGATTATTGTTTTGGAGCCGAAGCAACAATATCTAAATCCGGATTATCTATTCTACTCTTTACAGGACTGTGTACTCAAAAGCAGAATAGAAGCGCGCGCTACCGGAACTACTGTGATTGGCATTAAGGCGGCAGAATTGAAAAGGGTAGAAATTGATTTGCCTCCCCTGCTGACGCAAAAACAGATTGCAGCGGTTCTTTGTGTACTTGATGATAAAATTGAACTGAACAACAAGATAAACGATAATTTAGCGGCTTAGAGCTCGACGGCGGAGACATCAAGTTCGCCGG